>FWWL01003512.1_pt1 | contig 28424 bp, 38 predicted proteins | sample 2228331 | NCBI WGS metagenome assembly FWWL01 (sample SAMEA103939775, study PRJEB20133) | metagenome
TCCCATTTTCTGAACTCTCGACCGAGATCCTTCCACCATGTTCTTCTACAATCTTCTGTGCAATGGATAAACCGAGACCGCTTCCACCACTCTTTGTGGAATAGAATGGATAGAATATCTTATCGAGTTCATCTCTTTTTATTCCTCTGCCAGTATCCTTAAAGATAATTTTAACATAATCATTTTCAGGAATTATAGAGATTTTGAGTATTCCACCTTTCTCCATCGCCTCCAGGGCATTGATACCGAGATTTATGAAGACCTGTTTTAATTGATTCTCATCTCCATAGAGATTGATACCGGTTGCGCCATTTCTTTCGATTGTTATTCCCTCTGCTTTCGGGGATGTCCTGAGGATAAAGATGGTCTCATCAATAATTTCAGAAAGATCAAAGAGGGTCTTTTCAGGTGGTTTGGGTCTTGTATAGAAAAGGAAGTCCGTAATTATCTTATCAAGCCTCTCCATCTCCTTTATCGCAATCTCCATGAGCCTCTTTTTCTGTTCACCTGACACCCTTTCTTCAAGGAGCATCTCTATGGAGCCCTTTAATGAGGCAAGGGGGTTTCTTATCTCGTGGGCAATATTCCTTGAGAGTTCTCCTATGGCAGCAAGTTTTTCTCTTCTTTTTGCTTCCATCTCTCTTTTTTTGAACTCAGTAAGATCCTGAAAAACCCCTATTATCCCTGACCCGTCATCCTTTTTAAAGGGACTCAGGGTTATGCCTATTATTACTTCTTCGCTTCCTCTTGTGATGTTACCTTCAAGTCTTAAAGGTATATTTTGCTGTATAACGGAGTCTATCTCCTCTTTCAGGAATGGCAGTATCTCGAGTATATTCCTTCCTATGGCATTTTCCTTTTTTATTCCTGTAATCTTTTCTGCCGGGGTATTGAATGTGATTATTGTGTTAAATTCATCTATGGTGAATATACCACTCGGAACACTTTCTATTATTATGGTGTTTAGTAATTCCTGTCTTTTAAGATCAATCGTTGCCCTCTCGAGTCCCTTTGATGTCTTCTCGAGCCGTGTAGTTAAATATCCAACAAGGTAGGCTATGAGGTATAGTGAAAGGATGTGAATGATGATATTGTATATAAAGTAATTAACCCTGAGGGATGGATCGAATGCAATCGGTATTACCTTATAATACTGGAGGTCTATCAAGCCTCCATAAAGGATACTGAGGATGGTGGCGACGATGTAACCCGCCTTTTTGTTGATAATTATTCCTGATACAACGACATTGACGAGCATGATGAATGTAAACCATGATTCAACACCCCCGGTTATGAAGATGATAAATATGGTTATGAGACAATCGAGAATCACCTGAATGTATAAGAATCTTTTAACACTTGATTCTTTTCCTTTTTTTTCGATCAGTTTTGATGTGATAAGATAAATCGCTGTAAGAAGGTATATGCCTATTACAGTGTATTTTATGAGTTCAGGATATGGAAATGGTATGGGTTCGATCTTGAGAAGAAAATAGGAACCGAGCAGTATGGTAGTAAATATTGCCCTGAAATATATCAGAGATCTTGATCTGGAATATATCAATTCTTTAAGTCTTTCAGACGAACTTTTGCATTTTCTTACTTGATGAGTGTTATCATCTTGAATATCGGGAGATACATCGCGACAACTACGAAGCCCACGGTCGTTCCCAGAAATACCATAAGCATTGGTTCCATCATGGCTGTGAGATTTGATACAGCAGCATCCACCTCATCATCATAAAAATCAGCGATCTTTGAGAGCATCTGGTCCAGTGCACCGGTTGACTCACCAACAGATATCATATGTGTGACCATTGGTGGAAAGACCTTGAGTCTTGTTAGAGGTTCAGCAATGGTCTTGCCTTCAGAGACAGCCTTCCTCACTTCCCTAATAGAGTATTCTATGACCTTGTTTCCTGATGTCTTTGCTGTTATATCGAGTCCATCAAGTATCGGAACACCACTCGATACAAGTGTACCAAGAGTTCTTGTGAATTTTGCTACAGCAACTTTATTGATAAGGATGCCGAAGACAGGTAATTTCAGAAGGATTTTATCTGTTATATATCTACCCTTTTCTGTTCTCCTCACCTGAACAATTCCTACTATTATCGATATGATGGATAGTAATACAATCAATCCACCTATGCCTGCTATAAAGTTGCTCATCTCTATAACTATCTTTGTCGGTAGAGGAAGGGTGCCTCCCATCTGGGAGAACATCTTTGCAAATGTTGGAACAACAAAGATCATTATTACTGCAACGACTATGACCGCAACAGATGTTACAACTGCTGGATATACCATAGCACCCTTTACCTTCTTTTTCAGTTTCATTGCCTTTTCTATGTATCCTGCAAGTCTGTTGAGGATTGTGTCGAGTATCCCACCTGCCTCACCTGCAGCAACCATATTCACATACAGTTCAGAAAATACCCTTGGATGTTTTTTCAGTGCATCCGCAAATGTTGCACCTGCTTCCACATCGGACTTTATTTGCCTCAGTATCTGGCCAAAGAATTTATTCTCTACCTGTGTGGAGAGGATCTCGAGTGCCTGCACAAGTGGAAGTCCTGCATCTATCATTGTTGCGAACTGCCTCGTGAATACAACTATATCCTTATCCTTGACCCTTCCACCAAGACCGAATTTCCTTTTCTTTGCTACCTTTTCTGTAACGAGTGTTGGTGTGATATTCCTTCTTCTTAACTGGGCAATGACCTCTTCCTTTGAAGATGCCACCATCTCTCCTGATTCAACTATACCCTTTGCATTTTTTCCTGACCACTGGTATGTTACCGGCATATTATCTCTTTATTCCACCCGCTCTCTGAAGCATGGTTATCATCTCTTCAGGAACAGGTGATCTTCCGATGGCATCTTCATAGGATATAAGTCCCTTTGTGTAGAGTTCAAGGAGGGATTGGTTCATTGTCTGCATCCCAAATTTTGCCTGTCCTGTCTGCATCATTGAGTATATCTGGTGTATCTTATCCTCTCTGATGAGGTTTCTTATTGCAGGGTTGGGTATCAGTATCTCCAATGCCAGAACCCTTCCCTGACCACTCTTTTTGGGAATGAGTTGCTGGCTTATTATTCCTTCAAGGACAAAAGATAACTGAACCCTTATCTGATCCTGCTGGTGTGGAGGGAATACATCGACTATTCTGTTAATGGTCTGCACAGCAGTGTTTGTATGGAGGGTTGCGAGTGTGAGGTGACCTGTCTCGGATATTGTAAGGGCAGCCTCTATTGTTTCGAGATCCCTCATCTCACCAATAAGGACTACATCAGGATCCTGTCTCAATACATATTTCAGTGCTGTTTTGAAGGCGGATGTGTCAGAGCCAACCTCTCTCTGATTTATGAGAGCCTTTTTATGGGAATGGAGAAACTCAATAGGGTCTTCAATAGTAATTATATGGTCTGCCCTGTCTTCATTGATCTTATCTATCATTGCGGCAAGGGTTGTTGATTTACCGCTTCCTGTTGGACCCGTGACGAGTATGAGCCCCCTCGGTTTTTTTATTAACTCATTTATTATGTCAGGAAGTCCGAGTTCCTTGAAGGATTTTATCTCCCATGGTATGGTCCTGAATGCACCAGCGACCGCTCCTCTCTGCATGAATATGTTTGCCCTGAATCTCGAAAGCCCCTTTACTCCAAAGGAGAGGTCGAGTTCCTGATTCTGTTCAAATTTGTGTTTCTGTGCATCAGTGAGTACACTATAACAGAGTTCCTTTGTATCCTTTGCATCCAGAGGAGGATGGTCGATTGGAACGAGTTTGCCATCGATTCTAAGCCTTGGTGGACTTCCTGTGGTTATATGGAGGTCCGATGCATTTCTCTTAACCATAATCTCAAGAAGTTCATAGAGTGTAGCCATATCTTTAATCTCCTTTTAATCAGTCTCCAAATGTTACCCTCAGAACCTCATCTATTGTTGTTATGCCTTCTTTTATCTTTGTAAGACCGCTCATCCTTAAGGTCTTCATTCCAAGTTTAATTGCTGCCTTCTTTAATTCTCCTGCAGATGCTCCTTCAAGGATAAGGTCCTTTAATTCATCCTTCAATGGCATCACCTCATAGAGGGCTATTCTTCCCTTATAACCTTTATTATTACAGGCAGGGCATCCCTTACCTCTGAAGACCTTTATGGTCTTTGCCTCTTCTTCACTGAAGCCGAGTTTTATGAGTGCGTGAGGAGGAACATTTTCTTCAACCTTACACTGCTGACAGATCCTTCTTGCGAGTCTCTGAGCAAGTATCAGAATTACTGATGATGATACCAGAAATGGCTCTATGCCCATATTGAGAAGCCTTGTGATTGTACTCGGTGCATCATTTGTGTGGAGTGTGCTCAAAACGAGGTGGCCTGTAAGGGCTGCCTTTACAGCAATCTCTGCTGTCTCGAAGTCCCTGATCTCTCCGACCATGATTATATCGGGGTCCTGTCTCAGGAATGATCTCAGGGCACTGGCAAATGTTAAACCGATCTCTTCCTTTATCTGTACCTGATTGATCCCCATAAAGTTATATTCAACAGGATCTTCAGCGGTCATTATATTTACATCTGGTTTATTCAGATGATTAAGGGCAGAATAGAGGGTCGTTGTCTTACCACTACCTGTTGGACCTGTAACGAGGATCATTCCATAAGGTTTATTAAGGGCATCCATGAAATCACTCAGTGCCTTTTCTTCAAAACCGAGTTTTGTCATGTCAATCTGCAGATTTGATTTATCAAGTATTCTCAGGACGACCTTTTCACCGAAGAGACATGGAAGTGTGGATACCCTGAAGTCTATCTCTCTGGATTTTCCGAGTTTCATCTTTATCCTGCCATCCTGTGGCAGTCTTCTTTCAGCAATGTCGAGTTTTGCCATGATCTTTATCCTTGATGTGAGGGCGCCCTTTATCTTTGGAGGAAGTTCCATGGCTGTATGCATAACACCATCGACCCTGTAACGAACCCTGTATGAATTCTCATAGGGTTCAATATGAATATCGCTCGCTCCCTGTTTAATGGCGTTTATGAGTATTCCATTGGCAAGTCTTATTATCGGTGCATCGATATCCTTGATGACATCTTCCTCCATCTCCTCAATTATATCGATACTTTCTGATGCAAGTTCAACGACCCTATCGAGTTTATCAAGATCGTATTTTGACTCATCCACATCCACCTCTCCAGCCTCTTCCTCCTTTACTGTACTTCCTCTCACATAAGCCTGTGATACCACTGTCTCTTTCCCACCCACTGATATAAGTGGTGCACCATAATATCTGTTGATAGCATCGAGTATTGCTGATTCACTCGCAACAACCACATCGACATTATATCCTGTGAGAAACTTAACATCATCTATGGCAAAAAAGTTTGTCGGGTCAGCCATAGCGATTGTGAGGGTGGCACCGACCCTTGCTACAGGTATGATGGTATGTTTTTGGGCCATCTCCTTTGGAATAAGTTTTAAGACATTATGTTCTATCTTGTAATCATTAAGATTGATGGCAGGTACACCGTACTGTTTACTGAGGAACGAGACGAGTTTTTCTTCTGTGAGGTATCCGAGTTTTACGAGTTTGCTGCCTATCCTTCCTCCCTCTTTTTTCTGAAGTTCCAGGGCTTCTTTCAACTGTTCAGTCGTTATATAATTTGCTGCAACAAGTAACTGTCCGAGTTTTTGCGGTGCCATACAAATTAACTATATATTTAAAGGATTATACTTGTCAAGTATTGGGTCTTAGCCGCACCTTGTGAAACCACAGCTTCTGCATACAACGCATCCACCTTCATGTTCCACAGGACCTCCACATTCAGGACATCTTCCCAGGGTGATTGTCTGATCATTCTTAATGATTCTCTGAGCCTGAATATTTTTATTACAATCATTTTTTCCATTCCCATTATGGGAATTTCCCATATATTTCTCTATTGCCTTTGCTATTGCGTCAGAACAACTGAGGATCCTTCCTTCCTCATGCCATGCGGGCTGATGGCATGATATGCCTTTAAGTTGTTTTATTATCTCTTGGGGTGCAATATTTGATCTCAATGCTAGGCTCACGAGTCTTCCTATTGCTTCTGATTGGCTCGCTGCACATCCACCTGCTTTCCCCATATGCGTGAATACTTCAAAGAGATGACCGTCCTGTGCCTGATTGATGGTTATATACAGATTTCCACAGCCTGTCTTCATCCTTAATGTTGCACCATCAACACGTTCGGGTCTCTTCCTTGGCAGAATCTTTCCTTCTTTCACCATCTCTGTTTCTGTTTTCTCCTCTCTCTCTTTCTTTCCTTTTGTTATGACCTGTTTTTCCCTTGAGCCATCCCTGTATACAGTCACTCCCTTGAGTCCCAGTTCGTAGGCGAGCATGTATACCTTTTTTACATCATCAGGTGTGGCGCTGTTTGGAAAGTTGACTGTCTTGCTCACAGCATTGTCCACATATTTCTGGAATGCTGCCTGCATCCTTACATGGTATTCAGGTGTTATATCATGGGCAGTGAGGTATATTTTTTTCACATCTTCTGGTATCTCGGGAAAGTCTTTGAGGCTCATCTTTTCAGCAATCCTTTCCATGAGTTCCCTTGACCAGAATCCTCTTTTTTTTGCCTCTTCTTCAAAGTAGGGATTCACTTCTAAGAGGCGGGCTCCTTCCAGGACATTTCTCACAAATGATATGGCGAAGAGTGGCTCGATACCACTGGAACAACCTGCTATTATCGATAATGTTCCTGTTGGAGCGATTGTTGTGATGGTGGCATTTCTCAATGGAAGATGTGGGTCATATATACTACCCCTGAAATTAGGAAATACTCCTCTTTCCTTTGCGAGTTCCATTGATGCGATTCTGCCCTGAGACTGGATGAAACCACCCACTTCTTCTGCAAGTTTCAGAGCCTCTTCTGAGTTGTAAGGGATCCTGAGTTTTATAAGCATGTCAGCCCATCCCATCACACCGAGCCCGATCTTTCGATTCGCCTTTGTCATTCTTTCTATCTCGGGGAATGGATATCTGTTTACATCTATGACATTGTCAAGAAAGTGAACCGCAAGGTGCACCACCCTTTTTAGTCTTTCCCAGTCTATCTTTCCATACTTTACAAATTTTGAGAGATTTATGGATCCAAGATTGCATGATTCATATGGAAGAAGGGGTTGTTCCCCGCATGGATTCGTGGACTCTATTTCACCCACATGTGGTGTGGGGTTTGCCTTATTTATCCTGTCTATAAAGACGATACCGGGCTCTCCATTCTGCCATGCATGATTGACTATCAGATCAAATACCTCCCTTGCACGGAGGGTTTTTACTACAAGGCCTGTTCTTGGATTCCTGAGTTCATATTCCCTGTCTTGGATTACACATCTCATGAATTCCTCTGTGATGGCGACTGAAATATTAAAATTTGCGAGATTTTCTTCCTTATCCTTGCATGTGATGAATTCGAGTATATCCGGGTGGTCTATTCTCAATATACCCATGTTCGCTCCCCTTCTCGTACCACCCTGTTTTACAGCCTCTGTTGCGACATTAAATACAGACATGAAACTGACAGGTCCAGATGATATACCCTTTGTTGAGCCCACTATGTCTCCTTTGGGTCTTAATCGAGAGAAACTGAATCCAGTTCCACCACCTGTTTTATGTATTATTGCTGCCGCCTTTACAGCATCAAATATGGATTCCATCGTGTCATCAACAGGAATGACAAAGCATGCACTTAATTGACCGAGTGGTTTTCCTGCATTCATGAGGGTTGGAGAATTGGGTAGAAACTCGAGACCTGTCATTATCTCAAGGAAACTCTGTGTGAGGTCCGAAACCTCATCCATGCTCTTTCCATATTCCAGGTCTGCAGAGGCAACATGTCTTGCTACCCTAAGGAACATCTCATATGGTGTCTCAATAACGATCCCATCTTCATTCTTTGTGAGGTACCTCTTTTCTAAAACCTTGAGTGCATTCTGATTGAGATTTACCTCCACTCTGGTAAGCAGTTCCTTATCCTTAGAAATCTTCTCCATTATTAATCCTCCCTTTCATATAAATTTGCATGATTATTAAATTTCATACCACATCCTGCTATAAAAGACAAATTAATTTTTTTAATGGAATCTATATATTGTATTATTAACGATAAATGGAATCTATATATTGTAGTGATATCGAGTAAGAAGTGAGAAACGGGTTGTGAAAACAAACCTCCTTTAAAAGGCAATAAAACTTATCATATGTATTATCAGTTAAGTTGAGCAAGAGGTCACCTTTAAAAGAGTGCATTAATAATGGATTGTGCAAGAGGCTTTATCTCTTCTTCCTTGATGGTTCTGGCATCAAGTAACAGAAGGTCATCCTTGATTCTTCCCACCACAGGCGGGTCCTGCAATCTCATTCTTTTTATCAGATGGTTAAGGGATATCTTTACAGGTTTTATTGCTACAGCATATGTTTTAAGATTTACCTCAGGAAGTGCACCGCCACCAGCCTGTGAGTAATCTTCTATGATGCCTGCATATGCCCTTATGTCTTTATCTTTAGTGTCTTTATTCCTCAGACTTTTCATCGAGATGATCCCATGCTTTCTTAAAAGAAGATTGAGTATCCTCTTTGCCCTTTTCAGGATGTTTTCAGGTCTATCAAGGAGTGCCCTGAGTGTGGGAATCTTCTCCACAGCACTTTCAGGATCAAGATATTCAAAGAGCGTTGCTTCGAGGGCAGAGAGTGTTAATTTATCCACTCTCACAGCCCTTGCAAGGGGTGATCTTCTGATCCTGTCAATCAGTTCCTTTTTACCGAGTATGATTCCAGCCTGTGGACCTCCGAGGAGTTTGTCTCCACTGAATGTGAGAAGATCCACGCCGCTACCGAGTATATCGATAACAGAGGGTTCTCCATGTATGCCATATCTTTTCAGGTCTATGAGGCATCCACTTCCCAGATCGTACATTACAGGGATCCCGTATTCTCTGCCAAGTGTTACGAGTTCCTCTATTTCAACACTCTTCGTAAATCCACTCATTCTGAAATTCGATGTATGAACCTTCAGTATAAGACCCGTGTTTTCTGTAATGGCATCTCTGTAGTCATGAAGATGGGTTTTGTTTGTCGTGCCCACTTCTTTGAGGATTGCGCCACTCATTTTCATCACATCTGGCATTCTGAATGAACCACCTATCTCGACAAGTTCACCCCTTGATATGATCACTTCCTTTCCCGAGGCTATTGCATTGAGAGAGACAAGAACTGCTCCTGCATTATTATTAACTATAAAGGCATCGGGAGCGGATGTTATCTCTTTGAGGTATTTAATGCAATGTACATCTCTTTTTCCTCTTTTGCCCTCTTCGATATTGTATTCAAGGTTCGAATATGAACCAGCGACGAGGGCTACATTCTTTATGGCACGCTCTGAAAGGATAGCCCTTCCAAGGTTTGTGTGGATTACGATACCCGTGGCATTTATGACTTTTCTCAGACTGAATCGGGATATATCCCTGAGCAGTTTTTCGATCTCAGGATAAATGGTCTCGTGTATCTCTTCCCTTGATTTTATAATGCCTCTCAATACTCCTTCTCTTAATGACTCCAGAACCTCTCTTATCGCTTTTATAATAAGGTTTCTTGGATAAAGTGAGAGGTATTTTTTTATCTCATCACTCTTTATAATACTGTCAACAGAGGGTATCTCTTTTAGAATCTCTGACATATTTATTAATACCACATTATGGGGGTGCTTGACAAATTTTTCTTCTTCTGGTAATTTAATAAGTCTTCCCGAAAAGGCGGGTGTCGAGCTGCGCCGGGTATGGGAAGATAAATCTTAGGTCTCCCCTTTAAAAAGGGTAATAATTGAGATTGAGGATTTATTGTTTTAGAAGTTGAGTTCAGGGCATTGCCCGAAAAAATTTTTATTGCTGGAGGCATTGTGCCAACAATAGCACAGTTAGTAAGAGAAGGCAGAAAACTTGTAAAAAAGAAGACAAAGAGTCCTGCATTGATGGGATGTCCCCAGAAGAGGGGAGTGTGTACAAGGGTTTATACCACCACTCCCAAAAAGCCGAATTCAGCCTTGAGAAAGGTTGCGAGAGTGAGATTGACGAATGGCATGGAGGTTACAGCATATATACCTGGTATCGGACATAATCTACAGGAGCACTCGATCGTTCTTATAAGAGGTGGAAGGGTTAAGGATCTTCCCGGTGTCAGATACCATATAATCAGAGGTACTTTTGATGCAGCAGGTGTTAATGACAGAAGGCAGGGTAGATCAAAATATGGAACAAAGAGACCCAAATAAAGTGAAGGAGTATTAAGATATGCCCAGAAGAAGAGAAGCCCAGAAAAGAGATATTTTACCGGATCCCAAATATAACAATAAACTCGTCAGTAAATTTATAAATGTTTTGATGAGGGACGGGAAGAAGTCCATTGCAGAGAAGATATGTTATGGTGCTTTTGAGATCATTAAAAATAAGACAGGAAATGACCCTCTTAAGGTCTTCAAGACAGCGGTAGAGAATGTGAAGCCTGTTCTTGAGGTCAGACCGAGGAGGGTTGGTGGAGCAACATATCAGGTTCCCATGGAGGTCAGACCCCAGAGGAGAATAGCGCTTGCTCTGAGATGGATCAAGCAGTCAGCCATGAAGAGGCCTGAGAGAACTGCTATGGAAAGGATAGCAGGTGAACTTCTTGATGCCTTCAACAATACAGGTGCATCAATAAAGAAGAAGGAAGAGACACATAAGATGGCAGAGGCAAACAGGGCGTTTGCCCATTATAGATGGTAAGAAAGAGAGGTTTGTTAAGTTGGAGAGATATCCCTTAGATAGAATACGCAATATTGGCATCATGGCTCATATAGATGCGGGGAAGACTACAACCACTGAAAGGATACTTTATTATACAGGTGTTACATACAAGATTGGAGAGGTGCATGAAGGAACTGCTGTGATGGACTGGATGCCACAGGAGCAGGAAAGGGGGATCACCATCACATCAGCTGCTACGACATGTTTCTGGAGGGAGCATAGAATAAATATTATTGACACACCTGGTCATGTTGACTTTACCATAGAGGTCGAAAGATCACTGAGGGTGCTCGATGGGGCAGTCGCTGTATTTGATGCTGTCAATGGTGTGGAGCCACAGTCAGAGACTGTCTGGAGACAGGCAAATAAATATATGGTTCCCCGTATTGCCTTCATGAATAAGATGGACAGGGTTGGTGCTGATTTTTACATGTCTGTGAACTCCATGATCGAGAAACTCGGAGCAAGGCCTGTTCCTGTACAGATACCTTATGGAAGTGAGGATGCCTTCCGTGGACCGATAGATCTTATAAAAATGAAGGTCTACTTTTTCGATGATGAGACCCTTGGAGCGAAATATGTTGAGGCTGACATTCCTCCGGAATATATGGATAAAGCAATGGAATACAGGGAGAAGATGATAGAGGCGCTTGCTGATGTGGATGACAGAATAATGGAGAAATATCTTGCAGGAGAGGATATATCTCAGGAAGAGATAAAGAGTGCCCTGAGAAAGGGGACTGTGTCCATGAAGATAACCCCTGTTCTGTGCGGTTCTGCCTTTAAGAATAAAGGGGTGCAATTATTACTTGACGCAATAGTAGATTATCTGCCATCACCACTCGACATACCCCCTGTAAAGGGAATAGATCCAAAGACAGGAGAGGAGATATCCCGTAGACCTGCTGATGAGGAGCCATTCTCAGCCCTTGCATTCAAGATAATGACGGATCCATTTGTTGGTCAACTCACCTATGTGAGGGTATATTCTGGAATTCTTACTGCTGGCACATATGTTTATAATTCCACGAAGAATGTGAAGGAAAGGGTGGGAAGGCTTTTGAGGATGCATGCGAACAAAAGAGAAGAGGTCAAGGAGATCAGGGCTGGAGATATAGGTGCTATAGTGGGTCTTAAGAGTACCCTTACAGGAGATACACTCTGTGATGAAAATGCACCAATTATTCTTGAATCCATAGAATTCCCTGAACCTGTTATATCAGTTGCTATAGAACCAAAGACAAAGGCAGATCAGGAGAAACTCTCTTTTGCTCTGCAGAAACTTGCTCAGGAGGATCCTTCATTCAGGGTTTCATTTAATGAGGAGACAGGTCAGACCATTATCTCAGGAATGGGAGAATTGCACCTCGAGATTATTGTCGATAGATTGATGAGGGAATTCAAGGTGGGCGCAAATGTGGGTAAGCCTCAGGTAGCGTACCGTGAAACAATAAGGACATCCTCCAGGGCAGAGGGTAAGTTTATAAGGCAGACAGGAGGTAGGGGACAGTATGGTCATGTCTTTATTGAGATCAATCCCCTTGGAAAAGGTAAAGGATTTGAATTTCTCAATAAGATTGTTGGTGGAGCGATTCCAAAGGAATACATTCCTGCTGTTGAAAAGGGAGTGAAGGAGGCACTTGAGGGTGGTGTTATTGCAGGTTATCCTGTTGTTGATGTACAGGTCGTTCTATATGATGGTTCATATCATGAGGTTGATTCATCGGAACTCGCATTCAAGATTGCAGGGTCAATGGCTGTGAAGGAAGCGGTTAAGAAGGCAAACCCTGTTTTACTTGAGCCTGTAATGAGTGTGGAGGTGGTCACACCTGAGGAATATATGGGTGATGTTATAGGAGATTTAAATTCCAGGAGGGGAAGGATACACACAATGGAAAGAAGAGGAAATGCTCAGGTAATAAGGGCATTTGTTCCTCTCTCTGAGATGTTCGGTTATGCCACTGAACTCAGATCAATGACCCAGGGAAGGGCGAATTACACAATGCAATTTTCGAGTTATGAAGAGGTTCCAAAGAATATTGCTGAGGAGATTGTTGCAAAATTTGTTGGTAAATAGGTATTATAATAACCTTTCGATTTTATGGAGTCTAATTTAAGGAGGAATTATGGCGAAGGCTAAATTTGAGAGGGTTAAGCCTCATGTGAACATAGGGACGATAGGTCATGTAGATCATGGCAAGACGACATTGACTGCTGCTATAACGAAGGTATTGCAGATGAAGGGTTTAGCGCAGTTTAAGGCGTATGATCAGATAGACAATGCGCCTGAGGAGAGGGCGAGGGGCATAACGATACAGACTGCGCATGTTGAGTATGAGACAGAGAAGAGGCATTATGCGCATGTTGATTGTCCTGGTCATGCTGATTATATAAAGAACATGATAACTGGTGCTGCGCAGATGGATGGTGCGATACTTGTGGTTAGTGCTGCTGATGGTCCGATGCCGCAGACGAGGGAGCATATATTACTTGCGAGGCAGGTTGGTGTTCCGTATATAGTTGTATTTATGAACAAGGTTGACATGGTTGATGATCCTGAGTTACTGGACTTAGTGGAGTTAGAGGTGAGGGAGTTATTATCGAAGTATGGATTTCCTGGTGACAAGGTACCTGTTGTGAGGGGGAGTGCGTTGAAGGCGCTTGAGAGTGGGTCTCAGGATCCTGATGCACCTGAGTATAAGTGCATACATGAGCTTATGGCTGCTGTAGATGAGTATATACCGTTACCTGAGAGGCCTGTAGACAAGCCGTTTTTGATGCCCATAGAGGATGTATTTTCGATATCTGGTCGTGGCACTGTAGTTACTGGCAGGGTTGAGCGTGGTGTGATAAAGGTTGGTGATGAAGTGGAGATAGTGGGTTTAAGGGAGACGAGGAAGACTGTTGCCACTGGTATAGAGATGTTCAGGAAGATACTTGATGAAGGCAGGGCTGGAGACAACATAGGTGTATTATTGAGGGGGATAGGGAAGGATGAGGTTGAGCGTGGGATGGTGCTTGCGAAGCCTGGTAGTATAACACCGCATACGAAGTTTAAGGCGAGTGTGTATGTATTGACGAAGGAGGAGGGTGGGAGGCACACGCCATTTTTCAATGGTTACAGGCCGCAGTTTTATTTCAGGACGACTGATGTTACTGGAGTGGTGAAGTTACCTGATGGTGTTGAGATGGTGATGCCTGGGGATAATGTGAATATAACAGTGGAGTTGATAGCTCCGATAGCGATGGAGAAGGAGTTGAGGTTTGCGATAAGGGAAGGTGGAAGGACTGTTGGTGCAGGAGTGGTCACAGAGGTTATAGAGTAATGAATCAAAAGATCCGCATAAAGTTAAAGGCGTATGATCACAGACTTCTTGACCAGTCTGTGAGGGAGATACTCGAGACTGCTGAGAGGACAGGTGCAAGGGTTGCCGGACCTGTACCGTTGCCAACCAAAATCAGCAGGATCACAATATTGAGGTCTCCCCATATAGATAAAAAGTCGAGGGAGCAGTTTGAGATAAGAACACACAAGAGACTACTCGATATATATGATCCCACACCGCAGACAGTTGATGCATTGATGAAACTCGAACTTGCTGCAGGTGTGGATGTGGAGATAAAACTATGACAGGTATACTCGGTAAGAAGATAGCCATGACGCAGATATTTACAGAGGATGGAAGGGCTGTTCCTGTCACCATTATTGAGGCAGGTCCATGTCCTGTAATCGAGGTAAAGACTCCGGAGAAACACGGCTATGAAGGAGTGAAGATCTGTTTTGATGAGGTGAAAAAGACAAAGAATCTCACAAAACCCCTTCTGGGTGTATTTCAGAAGGCAGGAGTAAAACCGTGCAGGATAATAAGAGAATTCAGGATGACAGGATTTTCAGTTGGTGACCTTGTAACAGTTGAGAGATTTAAGAAGGGTGACAGGGTATCTGTGTCAGGTATATCGAAGGGTAAAGGATTTCAGGGGATTATGAAAAGGTGCAGGGCTCATGGAGGTCCTGATTCCCATGGATCGATGTTCAACAGGGCGCCAGGTTCGATTGGTTCGAGTTCATTTCCGTCGAGAGTATGGAAGAATAAGAGCATGCCCGGACACATGGGCTCAGAAAAGGTGACTATTAAGAATCTTCTTATAATGGATGTGAGACCTTCTGAAAACCTACTTCTTATAAAAGGGGCTGTGCCAGGACCATATGGAAGTTATGTGGAGATAAGAAAGGAAGATTGATATGACTGAGATAGATATAATAAATTCAGAAAATAATGTGGTCGGAAGATATGTTTTTCAGAAGATTGACCCTTCTTCGGTAAAGAAGGAGGTTATTCATGATGTTGTGGTGAATTATCTTGCGAATCAGAGACAGGGAACTCATGCGACAAAGACAAGGGGACTTGTCAGGGGTGGTGGAAGAAAACCATGGAAACAGAAACATACAGGAAGGGCGAGACAGGGCAGTATAAGATCTCCGCTCTGGCGAGGTGGTGGTACGGTATTCGGACCACAGCCCAGGGATTATTCGTATTCAATACCTTCGAAGATGAAGAGGGTAGCTTTGAGAGAGGCTATTGAAGGAAAGATTTCAGATAAAGAATTAATCGTTATCGATAATCTTAATATTACAAGACCAAAGACAAAGGATATGGTCTCATTGATAGATAGACTCAATCTGAAGGATAAGACTATTCTTATAGTTACACCAGAGAAGGATGAGAATGTAATCCTTTCTGCAAGGAATCTTCCGGGTGTCAGTGTTGTAAGGGTGCAGGATCTCAATGCATATAATATCGTTACTCACGATATAGTGATTGTTACCAGGGATGCCATGGGACTTCTGGAGGAACAGAGAATATGAATATATACGATGTCATAAGAAGGCCATTATTGACTGAGAAGGGTCAGTATATCAAGGAGAAGGAGAATAAGATCCTCCTTGAGGTACATCCAGATGCAAATAAGAAGATGATTAAGGATGCTGTCGAAAAGGCATTCAATGTTAAGGTTGAAAAGGTAAATATAATTATACAGAAACCAAGAACTATAAAGTACGGTCGCTATGAAGGCAGGACATCCAGGATCAAGAAGGCTATCGTCACCCTTAAAAAGGGTGAAAAACTGGACTTCGTAGAGGGAGTGTAAGATGGGAATAAAGATTTATAAACCAACTTCACCTGGCAGAAGATTTATGACATCCTCGGATTTCAGTGAACTGACAAGGGAGGAGCCATATAAACCTCTGACAAAGATACTGAAGAAGACCGGTGGTAGAAATAATCTTGGCAGGGTTACAGCATGGCATAGAGGTGGTGGTAATAAAACACTTTACAGGATTATAGATTTTAAAAGAGACAAAAAAGGTATTCCTGCCGTGGTGGAGTCGATTGAGTACGATCCCAACAGAACAGCAAGGATAGCACTCCTGAGGTATGCTGATGGTGAGAGAAGATATATACTTGCACCTGCAGGGCTTAAGGTTGGAGATGAGATTTCATCAGGTCCAGGTGCAGAGGTGAAGATAGGTAATGCCTTGCCCCTGAGTGAGATTCCAGTGGGAACATTTATCCATAATATAGAGCTGAGACCCAATGAAGGTGGAAAACTGGTGAGAAGTGCAGGAACGTCTGCTCAGATTATGGCGAAAGAGGGTGATTATGCCCAGATAAAGATGCCTTCAGGTGAGGTAAGGCTTATAAGACTTGAGTGTATGGCTACAATAGGTCAGGTGAGCAATCCAGAACATGAGAACATATCGATAGGAAAGGCTGGAAGAAAAAGATGGCTTGGCAGGCGTCCCATAGTGAGAGGTGTTGCTATGAATCCCATAGACCATCCACTTGGAGGTGGAGAAGGAAAGTCATCTGGTGGAAGGCCTGCATGCACTCCCTGGGGTAAACCTGAGGGTGTAAAGACAAGGAATAATCCATTAACAGATAAGTATATAGTAAAGAGGAGAAAGTAAGGAGAATCTATGCCGAGGTCAATTAAGAAAGGTCCTTTTGTTGATGAGAAACTTCTTAAAAAGGTTAGAAAGATGACCGAGGAGGGAGAGAAAAAGATTATAAAGACCTGGTCAAGAAGATCGACCATTATACCTGAGTTTGTAGGATTTACATTTGCAGTTCATAATGGTAAGAAGTTTATTCCTGTTTATGTTACAGAGAATATGGTTGGCCATAAACTTGGAGAGTTTGCTCCTACAAGGACATTCAGGGGTCATGCTGGTTCAGAAAAGGCTGAAAAGAAGGAGAAGGAATAAGATATGGAGACAAGGGCTATAGCAAGATATATAAGAGTTACTCCGAGAAAGGCGAGAAGGGTAATTGACCTTATAAAAGGTAAAAGGGCAGGAGAGGCACTCACTGCTTTGAGATTCATGCCTTACAGGGCAGCAAGGTATGTAGAAAAGGTCTTGAAATCAGCAATGGCAAATGCTCTTCAGAAAGCAGAACATATAGATGTGGATTCGATGCGGATTGTTGATGCCAGGGCTGATCAGGCTCCTATGATGAAGAGGATTGAGGAGAGGGCAATGGGCAGAGCAAATATCATAAGAAAAAGATTGTCTCATATCACTATAGTCTTAAAGGAAGATAGAGAAAAGGAGGCATAATTTGGGACAGAAGGTTCATCCAACAGCCAACAGGCTTGGTATCATAAGGACATGGGATTCCAGATGGTTTGCCCTGAAGAAAAAAGATTTTTCTGCACTACTTTATGAAGATTCTATTATAAGGAAGAAACTTAAAAGTGAATTATTTCATGCAGGAATATCAAGGATAGAGATAGAGCGGATCGGACAGAAGGTAAAGATAATTATCCATACAGCAAGGCCAGGTATTATTATTGGTAAAAAGGGAGTAGAGGTTGATAAACTCAAAAAAGAACTTGAGGCGATGACCGGCAAACAGGTTAACATAGATATAAAGGAGATAAGAAAACCTGAACTCGATGCCCTTCTTGTTGCTGAGAATATTGCGCTGCAGATAGAAAAGAGAGTTTCCTTCAGAAAGGCGATGAAAAAGGCTGTGCAGTCTGCTCTGAGATTCGGCGCCCTTGGTGTGAAGGTTTCGTGCGCAGGAAGGCTTGCAGGAGCAGAGATAGCAAGAACGGAATGGTATCGTGAGGGAAGGGTTCCTCTTCATACATTCAGGGCTGATATTGATTACGGTTTTGCAGAGGCAAAGACAACCTATGGAAAGATAGGTGTAAAGGTATGGATTTATAAAGGAGATATATATCCTGAATCAGGAAGGGAGTTTCCTTCTGGAATAGAAAGTTAAAGGAGTAGTAGTGATATGTTAATGCCAAAGAAGGTTAAATACAGAAAGATGCAGAAGGGCAGGATGAAGGGTAAAGCCTACAGGGGTAGTACACTCGCTTTTGGAGAGTATGGTTTGAAGGCACTGGAACCCGGATGGATCTCATCCAGGCAGATTGAGGCTGCGAGGGTTGCCATACAGAGACACCTCAAAAGAGGTGGTAAACTCTGGATAAGAATATTTCCTGACAAACCCATAACGAGGAAACCGGCAGAAACGAGAATGGGTAAGGGTAAGGGTAATCCTGAGTTCTGGGTTGCTGTTGTTAAGCCTGGCAGGATTCTTTACGAGATCAGCGGGGTTGAGGAATCAGTTGCTCTCGAGGCAATGAGACTTGCTTCATATAAACTTCCTGTTGCAACCAAGGTTGTAAAGATTGAAGAGGTGATAAAGTGAAGGCATCTTCTTTAAGAGAGATGACATTAGAGGAGTTAAAAGCCAGGGAGATGGAGTTGAGAAAGGAACTTCTGCACCTGAGGATTCGGAAGACAACAGGGGATATACATAATCCACATATGATATCAAAGATCAGGAAGGATATTGCAAGGATACTTACAGTGATTACAGAGAAAGAGAAAAAGGAGAAGAAAAATGCCTAAAAAGGTTCTCATGGGCAGAGTGGTGAGTGATAAAATGGATAAGACCATTGTCGTTGAGGTGGAAAGGCTTGTCCAGCATCCACTTTACAAGAAGATTATAAAGAAGAGAAAGAAGTTCATGGCACATGATGAGGAGAATAGATGCAGGATTGGAGATATAGTCTCTATTATTGAGACAAGACCTTTGAGTAAAAGAAAGAGATGGCAGGTCATTGAGATAATCAAGCAGGCTTCCTCTCAATTAGAGAGTGAGATCAACGCGGAGAAAACAACTCCTTTAGAGGAGATGAGATAAGATGATACAGTTAAGAACAATACTTGATGTTGCTGATAACTCAGGTGCGAAGAAGGTACAGTGTATAAAGGTGCTCGGAGGATTTCATAAGAAGTATGCGAGACTTGGTGATGTTATTGTTGTGAGTGTAAAGGAGGCATTGCCTGACGGTAATGTGAAGAAAGGTGATAAGGCAAAGGCAGTTGTTGTCAGGACAAAAAAGGAAGTCAGGAGACCCGATGGTACTTATATCAGATTTGATCAGAATGCTGTTGTCCTGATAAATGCACAGGGAGAGCCAATAGGTACCAGGATATTCGGACCTGTAGCGAGAGAACTGAGGTGGAAGGAATTTACAAAGATTATTTCTCTTGCACCAGAGGTGGTTTAGGAGGAGAATATGGGACTCGGTATAAAAAAGAATGATACGGTAATGGTTATATCAGGTAAGTATAAAGGCAGAACCGGCAGGGTCATAAGGGTTATGCCCCGTGAAGATAAAATTATCGTAGAGAAGATAAATATTGTGAAGAGGCATATGAAGCCATCACGAAAGTATGCACAGGGAGGTATTATTGAAAAGGAGGCTCCTATTCACAGGTCGAATGTAATGCTTGTATGTCCGAAATGCGAAAAACCCACAAGGATTTCTTCACAGGTCCTTGCGAGTGGTGAGAAGGTTAGAGTCTGTAAGAAGTGCAAGGAGGTTATTGATATATAATGATACCGAGATTGAAGGAAAAATATCATAGAGATGTTGTTCCTCAAATGATGAAGGAATTTTCTTATAAAAATGTTATGCAGGTTCCGAGGCTTGAGAAGGTTGTAATTAATGTTGGTCTTGGAGAGGCTGTCCAGAATATAAAACTTCTTGAGATCGTCCAGAAGGAGTTATCATTGATAACAGGTCAAAGGCCTGTGCTGACGAGGGCAAAGAAGGCTATTGCAGCATTTAAACTTCGTAAGGGAATACCTATTGGTTGTAAGGTCACACTGAGGGGCTCAAGGATGTATGAATTCCTTGACAGGTTTATAAACCTTGCGCTTCCAAGGATCAGGGATTTTAAGGGAGTCTCAACCAAGTCTTTCGATGGAAGGGGCAATTATACTGTTGGTTTGAAGGAACAACTTATATTTCCTGAGATAGATCCAGAGAAGGCAGACTTTGTTTATGGAATGGATGTTACGATATGTACCACATCTGAGACTGATGATGAGGCAAGGGCACTCCTCGGGTATCTCGGGATGCCATTCAGGAAGGTAAAGAAATAAGAAGGAGACAATTATGGCAAAGGTATGCATGATAGAAAAAGCAAAAAGGACACCGAAGTTCAGTACAAGGAAGAGAAACAGGTGTCAGTTATGTGGAAGACCGAGGGGATTTTTGAGACAATTCTCACTCTGTAGAATCTGTTTCAGAGAACTCGCCCATCAGGGTCTTATACCCGGGGTGAGAAAAGCAAGCTGGTAAGGGGTGAATAATGTTGACTGATCCGATTGCTGACATGCTAACAAGAATAAGAAATGCTGTTATGATTAAGGCTGATAAGGTCGATGTGCCTGCGTCGAAGATGAAGCTCGAGATAGCCAAGATTATGAAGGAGTATGGTTTTATAAGGGGTTATAAGATTGTTAAAGATAGAAGACAGGGAATGATAAGAATATCGTTAAAGTATGTTGATGGTGAATGTGTTATAAATGGAGTCGAAAGGGTGAGCAAGCCAGGACGGAGAGTTTATGTTGGTGTGGATGAGTTGCCCAGTGTTAAGGGCGGATTGGGTATTGCTATACTCAGCACATCCAGAGGACTCATGTCTGATAAGAAGTGCAGAGAACAGAGGATCGGTGGAGAATTATTATGTTATATATGGTAAAAGTGAGGAAGATGTAAGATGTCAAGAATAGGTAAGAAACCCATAGAGATACCAAAGGGCGTAGAGGTCAGGATTGATGGTAATGTCCTGTATGTGAAGGGTCCAAAAGGTTCATTGTCCATGAACCTGTCACCCCGTGTAAGTGTTTCTATCTCTGAGGGGGTACTGACTGTTTCACGACAATCAGATGAAAGAACTGATAGGGCAATACATGGCACAACGAGAAATATTATTGCTAATATGGTAAAGGGTGTTACCACGGGGTTTGAAAAAGTTCTTGAATTATCAGGTGTGGGATACAGGGCACAGGTACAGGGTAATAAACTTGTGATGAGTCTTGGATATTCTCATCCTGTTGAGTATATGTTACCTGCGAATATAAGTGCAACAGTTGATTCGAAACAGACCATCATAACACTCAGGGGTATAGATAAACAGTTACTCGGTCAGGTTGCTGCTGAGATCAGATCTTTGAGACCACCGGATGCATATAAAGGAAAGGGAATCAGATACGCAGGGGAAGAGATAAAACTCAAACCCGGTAAGGCTGGAAAGAAATAAAAGATGAGGATTATTAAGGAGGTCTATAATTGAAGGATCTGAGGAAGATAAGACACAGAAGGATAAGGAAAAAGGTCTATGGAACTCCAGAGAGGCCGAGATTGTGTGTTTATAAGAGTCTGAAATATATATATGCCCAGATAATAGATGATACCAGAGGTGTTACACTGGTGAGTGCATCGAGTATCGAAAAGGAACTGAGGAATGGCAGGAGTGGAGATACAGTTGATGTTGCAAGAAGGGTTGGCGAGATGATAGCGAAAAGGGCTATTGAAAAGGGTATAAAAAGGGTTGTTTTTGATAGGGGTGGTTATCCCTATCATGGCAGGGTGGCTGCTCTGGCTGAAGGTGCAAGGTCAGCGGGTCTTGAATTTTAGTGTGATAAGGAGGTAAATGGTGGAGAGGATAGATCCAGAAGGACTCAGTTTGAAAGATAAGGTTATTTACATAAACAGGGTTGCAAAGGTGGTTAAGGGTGGAAGGCGTTTTTCTTTCAGTGCTCTCGTGGTTGTTGGAAATGGCGAGGGTATAGTGGGAGTGGGTAAAGGAAAGGCTCAGGAGGTTCCTGAGGCTATAAGAAAGGCTATTGAACAGGCAAAGAAGTCTCTTATAAAGATTCCTGTTATTAATGGTACGATTCCTTACAGGGTGATAGGTAGATTTGGTGCAACACAGGTTGTTATGAATCCTGCGCCAAAGGGCACGGGGCTGATTGCAGGTGGTGGTGTGAGGGCAGTATTCGAGATGGCTGGTATCTTTGATATAGTGGCGAAGACTGTTGGTAATCATAATCCTTTCAATACTGTATGGGCAACACTGGAAGGTTTAAAGAGTCTGAAGGATCCCGAGAAGGTATTAAAGATGAGAGGAAAGGCAGAGGAAGAGACACAGGAGGCAATCTCATGAGAAAGGTCATGATTACCCTTGTGCGGGGATATGCAGGTAAACCTGAAAAACAGAGGAGAATCTTAAGGGCACTTGGTCTCAAAAAAAGGCATCAGACCGTGATAAAGGAGTCCACACCTTCTATTTTAGGTATGATACAGAAGATACCTCATCTTATAAAGGTAAAGGAGATCGATTCATGAAGATAGAGGAATTGAAACCTGCTCAGGGAAGTAAGAAGAGAAAAAAGAGGATTGGTAGAGGTCCGGGCTCAGGACACGGAAAGACCTCAACACACGGACATAAGGGACAGAAAGCCCGCTCTGGAAGGGGAAAAGGACCTGGTTTTGAGGGAGGTCAGATGCCTTTACAGAGGCGGCTTCCAAAAAGGGGTTTCTCAAATAAACCATTTAAGAAGGAATATGCGATTATTAACCTGAAGGATATTGAGAGACTCGGTCTGGATATAGTAACACCAGAGATATTGAGGGAAAAGGGAATAATAAAAAACATTAAGGATGGCCTCAAGGTTCTCGGTGAAGGTGAACTCACAAGGAAGATCACCATAAAGGCACACGCATTCAGTAAGTCGGCAATCGAAAAATTAAAATCTACAGGTTCTATGATTGAGGTACTCAGTTGAGGATAGTAGAGTCCTTTCAGAATATCTTTAAGGTAGAGGAATTAAGAAAAAGAGTAATCTTTACCCTCCTCATGCTGATTGTTTATAGAATAGGTGCTCATATTCCCACCCCTGGTATAAATGGAGAGGCATTAAGCAGGTTTCTTACTGAAAAGGGCGGTGCACTCATGGGATTTTTCGATATGTTTTCAGGTGGTGCCCTTTCGAGACTCACCATATTTGCCCTCGGTATAATGCCATATATAAGTGCATCCATAATACTCCAGTTATTGACGGTCGTGATACCTCAGATAGGAAAGCTTGCAAAAGAAGGTGAGCTGGGCAGGAAGAAGATTGTTCGTTATACGAGGTATGGTACAGTAATTATCGCTGCAATACAGTCGTTCTTTATTGCCATGGGACTTGAGACAATGTCTCAGGGTGAATTCATACAGAATCCAGGATGGAGTTTCAGACTCATGACGATGATAACACTTACTGCTGGAACTGCCTTTATAATGTGGCTCGGTGAACAGATAACAGAAAGGGGTATAGGAAATGGTATATCATTGATTATCTTCGCTGGAATAGTTGCCCGTATGCCCAATGCAGTGATAAATACCATAAGATTGATCAGGTCAGGAGAACTTTCACTTATATTGATGTTATTTGTTCTTATACTTATGATAGGTGTTATAGCAGGTATTATCTATATAGAGAGGGGACAGAGACGGATACCTGTTCAGTATGCAAAGAGGGTCGTTGGCAGAAAGGTTTATGGAGGGCAGTCAACACATCTTCCCCTTAAGATTAATACATCAGGTGTTATTCCACCGATATTCGCATCGTCAATAATAATGTTTCCTGCAACCATAGCGGGTTTTGTGGGTATTCCATGGATTCAGGGCGTGGCAAGGCAACTCACACCCGGAACCCTGATTTACACATTGCTTTATGTGGGAATGATATTCTTTTTCAGTTACTTTTATACTGCTATTATATTCAATCCAGTCGATATAGCGGATAATTTAAAGAAGTATGGGGGTTTTATTCCAGGTATAAGGCCGGGTCAGAAAACATCTGAGTATATATACAGGGTGCTCACTAGACTCACATTTGTTGGTGCCATATATCTTTCAGTGGTGTGTATTCTGCCAGATATACTTTACAGTAAAGCGAAGATCCCTTTTTATTTTGGAGGTACATCGCTTCTCATAGTCGTTGGAGTTGCCCTTGATACTGTCTCCCAGATAGAGGCACATCTTGTTACGAGGTCCTATGAAGGTTTTCTTAAGAAGGGCAGATTGAAGGGAAGAAGAGGGTAGATTCCAGATTTTAAAGGATACATTCTGGTGTGATAATTCTGAAGACCACAGATGAAATAAAGATAATAAGAAAGGCTTGCATTATTGCTGCGGAGACATTGAAGATGCTCGGAGATATCATAAGGCCAGGTATTAAGACAAGAGAACTTGAGGAATATGCAGAAGAGTTTATCAGGGCAAGGGGTGGTATTCCTGCATTCAAGGGATACAGGGGATATCCTGCGAGTATATGTGTGTCTGTCAATAATGAGGTGGTTCATGGAATTCCTTCAGAAAGGATTCTCGAAGAAGGAGATATTGTGGGTATAGATCTCGGAGTGAATTATAATGGTTATTACGGAGATGTTGCGAGGACATTTCCTGTTGGTGTAGTGGATGATCTTAAAAAAAGATTACTCGATGTAACAGAAAGAGCCCTTTATAAGGGAATATCAAAGGCAAGAGATGGTGCAAGGGTTGGAGATATATCCCATGAGATTCAGAGATATGTTGAATCAAATGGTTTTTCTGTCGTGAGGTCGTTTGTGGGTCATGGTGTGGGTAGATACCTTCATGAGGATCCCCAGATACCGAATTTTGGAGATCCGGGCAAGGGAGAAAGATTGAGAGAGGGAATGACACTTGCGATTGAGCCCATGGTCAATACTGGTGCACCCGATGTCGTGATACTTGAGGATGGCTGGACAGCGGTGACCCGTGATGGAGGACTTTCTGCACATTTTGAACATACCGTGGTGATTACAAAAGATGGTGCGGAAATTCTTACTGAACTTGACTAAAATAAATCAAAAGGGTAAAATAATAACTTGCCTAAAGAGGAGAATATAGAGGTTCAGGGTACGGTCTTAGAGGCTCTACCGAATGCGATGTTCAGGGTGGAGCTGGAGAATGGGCAGGTTATTCTTGCTTATATATCAGGGAAGATGAGGATGCATTATATAAAGATATTACCTGGTGACAGAGTGATGGTTGAACTCTCTCCCTATGATCTCACAAAAGGGAGAATAACATATCGTTTTAAATAGAGGTGGTATATATGAAGGTTAGATCATCTGTAAAACCGATCTGTTCGAAGTGTAAGGTTATAAGGCGAAAGGGTGTCATAAGAATAGTCTGTGAGAATCCCAAGCATAAACAGAGACAGGGATAGTAAAGGAGATATAAAATGGCAAGGATTGCAGGAGTTGATTTACCAAAAAATGAAAGAATAGAGATTGCCCTTACCAGGTTATTCGGTATAGGGAGATCCCTTTCTAATAAGATCCTTAAGGAAACTGGTGTCAACCCTGACACCAGGGTTAAGGATTTAAAGGATGACGAGATAGTCAGGATCAGGTCAACAATAGAGAGAGATTACAAGGTAGAGGGTGAACTCAGAAGAGAGATAGCCACGAATATCAAGAGACTTATAGATATGGGATGCTACAGGGGTATAAGACACAAACTTGGATTGCCTGTGAGAGGGCAGAGAACCAGGACCAACGCAAGGACGCGTAAGGGCCCAAGAAGGGCTGCGGTTAGCAGGAAGAAGGAGGAATAATGGCACAGAAGAAGAAATCTACAAAAAAGGAAAAAAAACATATAACATATGGAATAGCCCATGTTCAGGCTACATTTAATAATACAATCGTTACAGTGACTGATAAAAATGGTAATACTATTGCATGGTCTTCGGCTGGCAGTCTTGGTTTTAAAGGATCAAGGAAGGGTACTCCATATGCTGCGCAGATGGCAGCAGAGGCTGTCGCAAAGAAGGTGATGGATATGGGAGTCAGGGAGGTAGATGTGTATATAAAAGGACCGGGTGCTGGAAGGGAATCTGCAATAAGGGCGCTTCAGGCTGCAGGACTCACAATAAACATAATTAAAGATGTGACACCTGTACCTCACAATGGTTGCAGGCCTCCAAAGAGGAGGAGGGTCTGATTATGGCAAGGAATATGGAGGCATGCAGGCTTTGCAGGCGAGAGGGGGAAAAACTTTTTCTCAAGGGGATGAGGTGTTATACTGAAAAGTGCTCTCTTGAGCGCAGAAAATATCCTCCAGGACAGCACTGGCAGAACAGAACAAAACTTTCTGATTACGGATTGCAGTTAAGAGAGAAACAGAAAGTAAAGAGGATGTATGGAGTACTTGAGAGGCAGTTCAGAAGATATTTCGAGATCGCATCGAGAAAAAAAGGTGTTACAGGTGAGGCACTTCTACAGATACTCGAAACCAGACTCGATAATGTTGTTCAGAGACTCGGGTTTGCAGTTGGTATAAAGACAGCAAGACAGCTGGTCAGTCATGGACATATAATGGTTAATGGCAAGAAGGTTAATATACCCTCATATAATGTAAAACCAGGAGATATTATTGAGGTTAGAGAAAAGAGTAAGGAAATGTCCGTTATAAAGGAGAGCCTTGAGATGGCACGGCAGAGAGGGATTCCGGGCTGGCTGGAACTCGATCCCGAGAATATGAGAGGAAAGGTTCTGCATATTCCCACTCGTGAAGAGATTCCTCTTGAGAATGTGCAGGAACAGCTTATTGTTGAGCTGTATTCCAAATAAATTTGAGATTGCGATAAAAGAAGTAAAGGCGCCTGTATTCCTGTTATATACTCTTTGAGGTAATCATTCTTTTATCGCTTTAATAATATGAGGAGGGCTTATGAATTTAAGAAAAAAAGGTTTTCAACTTCCACGGAAGATAAAGTTTGATGAAGGAAGTTTGAGCCCTACATTTGGGAGAATCATTGCAGAACCATTTGAGAGAGGATTCGGTACAACAATAGGAAATTCTTTAAGAAGGGTGCTTCTCTCTTCCATCACAGGGGCCGCCGTATATGCGATTAAGATAAGCGGGGTTCTGCATGAGTTTACACCACTGGAGAGCGCAAAAGAGGATGTTATGGATATAATACTGAATGTGAAACAGATAAGATTGAGGATGCATACCCCTGAGAAAAAGATCGGTACAATAGCAGAGAAAGGACCAAAGGTTGTGAGGGCTGGTGATATTAAGGTGGATTCATCTGTTGAGATCCTCAATCCTGACCAGGTGATAGCAACACTTGATAAGAATACGAATTTCGAGATGGAACTCTATATGAATACTGGAAGAGGATATGTTCCTGCCGAGATGCACAAGGAAGGTCTACCTATTGGTGTTATCGCAGTGGATGCACTCTACAGTCCTGTGAGAAAGGTTAACTTCTGGGTAGAAAAGACTCGTGTGGGTAAATCTACTGATTATGATAGACTGATACTGGAGATTACAACGGATGGGAGCATAACTCCTGAGAGGGCACTCACAGAGGCTGCAGGAATACTCGTTGAACACTTTGATTTATTTATTCTGGAGGAAGATATGATCTATCCTGTGGAGGATAGATCAGCAGCTGCTCTTAGCACGAATAATTCCGTCATAAATGAGAATCTCTTGAAAAGTATCGATGAACTTGAGTTATCCGTGAGGGCTTATAATTGTCTGAAAAATGCAAATATCCAGACAGTGGCGGATCTTGTGCAGAAGACAGAACAGGAGATGCTCAAGACAAAGAATTTCGGAAGGAAGTCCCTTGATGAAATCAAAAATATTCTTAAGAGGATGGGACTTGATTTTGGAATGAGGATAGATATGGATTCCCTGAAGACAACCACGACAGGAGGTAAAAGAGATGCGTCATAGGGTTGCTGGAAGATTATTTGGAAGACCCGCAAACCAGAGAAAGGCACTTTTGAGGAATATAGTTGCTGCCCTTATAGAACACCAGAGGATAGAGACCACCATTGCAAGGGCAAAGGAAGCAAAGAAGATTGCTGAAAGACTTGTCACCCTGGGTATAAAGGGAGACCTTTCATCGAGAAGACTGGCAATGACATACCTTCCCAACAGGCACCTTATAGGAATTCTTTTCAAGGATATAGCACCGAGATTTTCAGGCAGGCAGGGAGGCTATCTGAGGATAGTGAGGACAAGAAGAAGGGTAAATGACAGGGCAGAACTTGCTGTCTTAGAGTTTGTGGATTATGAGGATATAAAAAGGAAACAGGAGGAGAGAAAAAAGGAAGAGGAGAAAAAGTGAGAGACATAGTAATTTTATTGATCGTAATCGCAATATATATTATTTTACAGGTCTT
>FWWL01003514.1_pt1 | contig 28391 bp, 23 predicted proteins | sample 2228331 | NCBI WGS metagenome assembly FWWL01 (sample SAMEA103939775, study PRJEB20133) | metagenome
CCCGAGGTTGTGGCAATTCCTAAGATCGGGCCACGCCGCTCGGCCCCCGGCTCAGAGGGAATTGCGCCAGAGCCGAGTTGATTGCCGACCAGACCGAAAGGCGCGCACGGGTCTCGTGGCGACCGAAGGCCCAAGGCTTGGCAAGACCCCGTCGCGCTGCCCGCGGGCCCTTGCCTCTCACCCGTATCGACAACATCAATCAGGACGCCGTTGCGATCGAGGCGGCTTGGCAGGCGGCTCTTGCCGGCCGCTTCTTTGTTCTTCTTTGTTCCCGTGCCTCATGGGACTTGACGTCCTTCACTTGGCTCACCCCCGGTCGGCCTTGCGCGGGCCAAAACGAACCCCTCGCGGATGCGGTTTCGCCATCACCAAAGCATCGCGTTGTTTCTGGCTGAAAGCGCGTTGCGCGCAAGCTCTTGCGGCCGTGGTTAGGCAAGCCCGCAGGACTCCCTCAAATTTTTCAGCGTGCTCACCAGCGCAGGGTGCAAAACGTTTCTCTTGGTCTGAGAACGCTGACGGCCGAGCGTGAAAAAACTCTGTTCGAAGCGGTGTTGCGCCCCGATGTGGCGCTTCGTCGACCCCTGTGGGCAGCGCTGCCCTGCCCCGGTTCGGGCGCACACGCTTGCCCAGCGAACGGTGGCCGAACGAACCGCTGCGCGCAAAACCTCAAGCGCGCCCTGCCCAACCTTCTGGATTATTACGAAAGCCTCACTGGATTATGACGAAAGCCTCTGCGCCTCTTCTTCCGTCTCATAAATATCCCGGGGGTGAATTGGCCAGAGGCCAAGAGGGGGCAGAGCCCCCTCAAGCTGGTTTTGCCTCTCGCTTGCCGCGCTGTTCCAGCGCATAGCCGTCTGTGTCTCTGAAAAGCTGCGCAAATTCGCCGCCGATGGTCGCAAACATGACTTGCCGCCGATGCACGATACGCTAAGCAGGCAGAAGCTTCGCGCATGTATACATTTTGGAGCCAACCGGCCATGAAATCCGACATCGAAATTGCCCGCGCGGCCAAGAAAAAGCCCATTCAAGAGATCGGGGCGCGGCTTGGGATCCCCGCTGAAAGCCTCATTCCCTATGGCCACGACAAGGCCAAGGTCGCGCAGGACTTTATTGAAAGCCTCAAAGGCCGTCCTGATGGCAAGCTGATTTTGGTCACCGCGATCAATCCAACCCCCGCGGGGGAAGGTAAGACGACCACGACGGTTGGGCTTGGCGATGGGCTGAACCGAATCGGGAAACGAGCCGCCATTTGCCTTCGCGAACCCTCGCTTGGACCGAACTTTGGCATGAAAGGCGGCGCAGCCGGCGGCGGCTATGCCCAGGTCGTGCCGATGGAAGACATCAATTTGCATTTCACGGGCGATTTTCACGCCATCACCGCCGCGCATAATTTGCTTGCGGCGATGATCGATAACCACATTTATTGGGGCAATGCGCTTGGCATCGATCAAAGGCGCATCAGCTGGCGCCGGGTTGTCGATATGAACGACCGCGCGCTGCGCGATATAGTCGTTGGCCTTGGGGGGGTGGCAAACGGCTTTCCACGGCAAACCGGCTTCGACATCACCGTGGCCTCGGAAGTGATGGCCATCTTGTGTCTGGCCGAAAGTCTGGCTGATTTACAAGCGCGCCTTGGGCGCATCGTGGTGGCACAAACGCGCGATCGGGCTCCTGTCACCTGCGCCGACCTCAAGGCCGATGGCGCCATGACCGTGCTCCTTAAGGACGCGATCCTTCCCAACCTCGTCCAGACACTCGAAAACAATCCGGCCTTCGTGCATGGCGGCCCCTTCGCCAACATCGCACATGGCTGCAATTCGGTCATTGCCACCAAGACCGCGCTCAAACTTGCCGACTATGTGGTCACCGAGGCCGGCTTTGGGGCGGATCTCGGCGCGGAAAAATTCTTCGACATCAAATGTCGTTTCGCAGGGCTTAAACCGGCCGCTGCTGTGATTGTTGCCACGATCCGCGCGCTCAAGATGAATGGGGGCGTCAAGCGCGAAGACCTTGGCACTGAAAACCTCGAGGCCCTTCGCAAAGGCTGCGCCAATCTGGGACGGCATATCGCGAATGTGAAAAGCTTCGGGGTGCCGGTTGTGGTGGCGATCAATCATTTTGCCACCGACACCGAGGCCGAAATAGCCGCCGTTAAGGCCTATGCCGCCGAGCAGGGCGTTGAGGCCATCCTTTGCCGCCATTGGGCGCTTGGTTCAGCCGGGATCGAGGAGCTTGCCCATAAGGTCGTCGCGCTCACCGAACAAGCTTCGCATTTTGCTCCGCTCTATCCCGACGAGATGGGTCTTTTCCAAAAGATCGAGACCATCGCCAAGCGGATCTACCACGCAGGCGAGGTCATCGCGGACAAGGCCATTCGCGATCAGCTGCGCGCGTGGGAGGCACAGGGCTACGGGCATTTCCCAATCTGCATGGCCAAGACACAATATTCGTTCTCAACCGATCCCAATTTGCGGGGTGCTCCCAGTAACCACACCGTGCCCATCCGCGAGGTGCGCCTGAACGCCGGGGCTGGCTTTGTGGTGGCGATCTGCGGCGAGATCATGACCATGCCGGGCCTGCCGCGCGTTCCGGCCGCCGAGACGATTCGCATCAATTCCGAGGGGCTGGTTGAGGGGCTGTTCTAAAGCCAGCCGGCGCTTGGTAAGGGGTAAAAGTTCAGCCGAGCGCGGGGGCAAAAGCACGCGCCTTGGCGCAAAAAGTGCACGCTCCTCCTAAGCCGCGCGCACCCGCACTTTCGCCTTATGGTTTCCTCGCAAGCCTCGGAGAACATGCGACCATGACTGAACGGGCTCAGATCATCGATGGCAAGGCCATCGCCGACGCTTTGCGTGCGCGTGTGGCCAAAGAAGTTGCGCACTTGACCGCGAAGGGGGTCAAGCCTGGGCTTGCTGTCGTCCTTGTTGGGGATGATCCGGCAAGCCAGGTTTACGTGCGCTCCAAACATCGCGCCACGGTGGCGGCGGGCATGGAAAGCTTCGAACATCGCCTTCCTGCCACAACAACCGAGGCCGAGCTTTTGGCGCTGATTGCGCAGCTCAATGCCGACCCGGCAGTGGACGGAATCCTCGTCCAGCTGCCGCTGCCCGCGCAGATCAACGCGCTTAGGGTGATCGATGCGATCGACCCGGCAAAAGACGTCGATGGGTTTCACCCAGTCAATGCCGGCAAGCTTGCCACCGGCCAAGAGGCACTTGTTCCCTGCACGCCGCTTGGCTGCCTTATCCTGCTTAAGGACGTCCTTGGTGACCTTGCCGGGCGAGAGGCGGTGGTTGTTGGGCGGTCAAACATTGTGGGTAAGCCCATGGCGCAACTTTTGCTGCGCGAAAACGCCACGGTCACCATCGCGCACAGCCGCACGCGCGACTTGGCCCAAGTTTGCCGACGCGCCGAGATCTTGGTTGCCGCGGTTGGCCGGCCTGAGATGATCCGCGGCGATTTTATCCGCAAGGGTGCGGTGGTCATTGACGTCGGCATCAACCGGGTTGAACGCGGGGGCAAGTCGGTTCTGGTCGGCGATGTTGCGTTTGAGGAGGCCGCGGTGCATGCGAGCGCGATGACACCCGTGCCCGGCGGGGTGGGGCCAATGACGATCGCCTGCCTCTTGGTCAACACGGTCTTGGCAGCCTGCCGAAGGCGAGGGCTCGCTGAGTCGGAAAAATTGCGCGTCTTGTCGTGATCACACAAGCCGCGCGCCCCTCCGCGCTGCCTTTGATGTGCACGTTCGAAAGGGGTCGATGGGTTCGCGGGCCATCCCAAATCGGGGGGCTCGCTGACCGATATAAGCGTCAACTCATGTTTCTGACTCTCGTTTGTGCCCAGTAAGGCGCGCCCTCATCGACGGACAGGCCTGCGCCCGGGTGACAAAAGAGCGCGTCCCCACACCCGCCTCGCGCCGGCCTTTCCCCAAGCCAAGGCAACCCGCACCGTCGCGCATTCGACGGTGTCAAACGCTTAGGTCGTGCCACGATCCTCGCGAAACAGACCCAGCTTTTCTTGCACCGCTCGGTCTGAGAACGAAAACAGAACAGTCTCCTCAAGCGCTTCGTGTTCAACCTTGGCCCAGCTTGGCACAACGAAAATGTCGCGCGGCCCCCAGTCAAACCGCGTTCCGGCAATGGTCGACGCCCCACGCCCCTCGACCACAACAAAAACCGTGGCATCGCTTGACCGATAGGCCGATGTCCGCAACCCCTTCGGCAAGAGCTGCAAAAAGGTGGCAATGGTCGGCATCGCCCAATCGCCGGTAGCGGGATTGACATAACGCAGCTTGACCCCATGACAGGGGTCGATGGGCCCATTGGCTGCAAGCCGGGCGAGCGCCTCGCGCGCTGGGGCATAGCGATAGTTGAAGATGGGCGAGGTTCTTCCGGCCGGGCGGTAATCAACCGGCAGCATGCCCGCCCCGTAGCGCGCAACACTGTCGCCCGGGGCGCGGGTGAGCGGTTGCTGTGCACGGCCCGGGAAGCCTTCGGCAAAAGAGGCGGCGAAGGTTTCGCAAACCATCGGAATGTCGAGCCCATCAAGCCAAATAACCGGTGCATCGCTGTCGTTGCCGTGGTCGTGCCAGGCCCAGGCGGGAGTGATGACGAAGTCGCCAAATTCCATATCGGCCCGTTCGCCATCGACGGTTGTGTAGGCGCCAGGGCGGGCTTCAAGCACAAAGCGCAGCGCCGCCGGGCTGTGCCTGTGCGCCGGCGCGACTTCGCCCGGAAGCACAAGCTGCACGCCAGCATAAAGCGAGGTGGTAATCCGGCTTTTGCCGCGAAGGCCAGGATTTTCGAGCACAAGCACGCGGCGCTCGGCCTCAGCCGCGGTGATGAGGCCACCCGCCTCAAGAACATAGCCGCGCAGGGCTTCATAGCGCCACAGATGCGGCACAACGGGCGAGCGTGGCTCGGGCGTCAGCAGTGCGGCAAGATTTTCCCACAAAGGCGCAAGCGATAACGCATCGATCCGGCGGTAGAATGCGGCCCGTTCAGGTGTAACCTCTGGCTTTTCGTGCAGGGCAGTCATTGGCGCCTCCTCTTAGGCAACAGATATCAGATGACGGTCTCAATGCCGTTTGACGCATAAAGCCACCGCATGCGGATCAGCCATTCCTCAAAATCCCGCCCGCGCAGGATGGCGTTGCGGATTTCCGCAACTGCGCCCGAGGGGTGATAAACCCAATCGCCCATCATCCGCGAGGCCAGCTGAACGCGGCCGGTGCGTGGCGCACGGGCACGATTGTAGGCCGCAAAGGCAGCCTCTATTGCCGCGCCATACGATGCGATCTGATGCGCGAGGTTGACGGCGTCTTCCAAAGCCATGCAGGCCCCTTGTGCAAGATATTGCAGCATCGGGTGGGCCGCATCGCCCAGCAAGACCACTGGCCCATCTTGCCAGGTTATCACCGGATCGCGGTCGCAGAGAACCCACATTTTCCAATTTTCGCCATGGTCGATAATCTGGCGTGCCTTGGGCACGATCTGCGCAAAACCGGCGCGCACCTCATCATGCGTGACCGGAACGCCAGAGACCGCCTCGGGCCAGTCGCGATGATAGGTCACCACCAGATTGAACACTTTCCCGCCCTTCAGCGGATAATGGACGATGTGGCATTTCGGCCCCACCCAGATGTTCATGATGTTCCAACGCAGATCGGCCGGCATCTTCTCGGTTGGGATTACGGTGCGATAGGTTGTATGCCCTGACACGCGCGGCGGTCCTTCTTTGAGCATTTGCGCGCGGATGACCGAGTGCAACCCGTCCGCCCCAACAAGGGCACGCGCCGCAATTCCGCCGCCATCGGCAAGCTGGACCCGCACACCGAGCGCCGTTTTTTCGTAGCCGACAACCCGGGTGTTGGCTTGCAAGGTGATCCGCGGATTTGCCTTGCAGGCTTCGAGCAAAACGCCATGCAAATCGGCGCGGTGGACAACCGCGTAGGGGTGTTTGAAATACTCCCGAAAGCGATCGGTCACCGGAATGTGGACAAGAACGCTGCCATCCGTTGCGTCCATGAGTTGCAGCGCGTCGATATAAACCGCAACCGCGCGGGCGGCCTCGCCTACTCCCAAATAATCAAAGGCATGAAAGGCATTTGGCCCAATTTGGATGCCCGCCCCGATTTCGCCAAAGGCTTCAGCCTTTTCAAGCACAAGCACCCGCCGCCCCGCCCGGGCTAAGCCAAGCGCAGCGGCAAGTCCACCAATTCCGCCCCCTGCGACGACAAACTCCTCCATCTTCCCCCTTGTGCGCGCACCGTCACGCGACGACGAATTGTGACGCCTTTTGCAGCAAGATGCAAGATACTGCAAATCGGCTCCGGTAACCTGGCTTGTTTCGCTGCCCGCGCGCCCGGGCCAAGGTCGGACAGGAGCGTGGATGTTGGGGAAACGCCGGGTCTGCCCGCCCGTGCGCCGGCACAGCTGGGCCGTGTTCCTTCGGCGCGCGGGGCAGGGCGGGCGTGCGGTGGCTTTGGCGCCCAGGCGGGCACCGAAACTTGGCCTTGGGGTCACAGACGCGCCCCGTGGCGAAAACGAAAGGAACCATGGCGGAAACGGCAGTGCGGGCGCGCGCCCGTCACGTTAAAAACACGTCAAACATGGGCGACAGGTCCAGACTTGACCTTCACTTTGCATCGTCCACGACTGGTACAGCCAGGGGCGGTCAACGGCAGAGGGTTTGATGCGCTATTCAGGATTCCGAATTTTTCTTGAGGCGCTGCGGGGGCATAGGGGCTGGACGCCAGTCTGGCGCGACCCCGAGCCCAAGTCGGACTACGACATTGTCATTGTGGGCGGCGGCGGGCATGGGCTTGCCACCGCCTATTATCTCGCAAAGGAATTCGGGCAAAGCCGGATTGCGGTGTTGGAAAAGGGCTATCTTGGCAGCGGCAACGTGGGCCGGAACACCACAATCATCCGTTCCAACTATCTGCTCGACGGTAACGAGCCATTTTACGAGTTCAGCCTGAAGCTTTGGGAAGGGCTTGAGCAGGCGCTGAACTATAACGCTATGGTCAGCCAGCGTGGGATCCTGAACCTTTACCACAGCGATGCCCAACGCGACGCTTTTATCCGCCGCGGCAACGCCATGCGGCTGCACGGAGCCGATGCCGAGCATTTGAGCCGCGAAGACGTGCGCAAAATGTATCCCTGGCTCGACTTTGACAACGCCCGTTTCCCCATCAAAGGCGGGCTTCTGCAGCGCCGCGGCGGCACGGTGCGCCATGACGCGGTGGCCTGGGGCTATGCGCGGGCCGCCGATCGGCTCGGCGTTGATCTCATCCAAAATTGCGAAGTGACCGGCATGCGCATCGAAAATGGGCGTATCCGCGGCGTTGAGACAACACGCGGCTTCATCCGGGCGCGCAAGGTGGGGGTGGCGGTTGCGGGCTCGTCCTCGCGGGTGATGGCCTACGCGGGCCTCAAGCTTCCGATTGAAAGCCATGTGCTGCAGGCCTTTGTGACGGAGGGGCTCAAGCCCTTCCTCGACGGGGTGATCACCTTTGGCGCAGGGCATTTCTACATCAGCCAGTCCGACAAGGGCGGGCTCGTTTTTGGGGGTGATCTTGACGGCTACAACTCCTATGCCCAGCGCGGCAATCTGCCCGTGATCGAGGATGTGGCTGAAGGCGGCATGGCCTTGATGCCGGCCATTGGACGCGTGCGCATTCTGCGCATCTGGGGGGGGGTTATGGACATGTCCATGGATGGCTCGCCCATCATCGATCGCACCCCGATCGAAGGCCTCTATTTCAACGGCGGCTGGTGCTATGGCGGCTTCAAGGCGGTTCCTGGCTCGGGGTGGTGCTTTGCGCATTTGATCGCCCGCGACGAGCCGCACCCGGTTGCGCGCGCCTACCGCTTAGACCGCTTCGCAAAGGGGCTGATGATCGACGAAAAGGGTCAGGGCCCGACTCCCAATCTGCATTAAACCTCCGGCTGTGTGAGGACACTGCGGCATGATCATTCCCCATCCGCTGCTTGGCCCGAGAGATGCGCAAGAATTCGTTTATCTTGGCGATGCGCGGCTGATCGACCGGCCCGACGGCATGACCGCCGGGATCGAAGCCTTTCACGATTACGTCTATCTGCGTGACAATCCAGCCGGGGAGCATCAAGAGCTTTGGTTTCATGAGCACGGCGATCGGTCGTGGCTTGTCGTCACGCGGAACACGCTGACCCACGAGATCGTCAAGGTCGAGCTGGCTCGTGATGTGGCGCGCGCACGGGGGCGATCGCGATGAGCCAAATGATGCGGCTTTCTGGCGGGCAGATCGACCGCAGCCAAACCTTGTCTTTTGCGGTCGATGGCGTCCGCTACACGGGCTACCCGGGTGATACCCTGGCCTCTGCGCTATTGGCCAATGGCGTGCGGCTCATGGGGCGGAGCTTCAAATATCATCGCCCGCGCGGGCCTTTTGGCGCGGGGTCAGAAGAGCCAAACGCGCTTTTCGAGCTCCGCCGCGGTGCTCGGCAAGAGCCGAACACCCGCGCGACGGTCATCGAGCTTTTTGACGGGCTCGAGGCGACAAGCCAAAATCGTTGGCCCTCGCTGCGCTTCGATCTGCTGGCGGTGAATGATCTCTTGAGCCCGTTTTTTGTGGCCGGGTTCTATTACAAAACCTTTATGTGGCCGAAGGCCTTTTGGGAAAAGGTCTATGAGCCGCTCATCCGGCGGGCGGCGGGGCTAGGGCAAGCCTCGCATGAGCCCGACCCAGACCTTTACGATAAAGGCTTCCTGCACTGTGACCTGTTGGTGATCGGAGCTGGGCCTGCGGGGCTTATGGCCGCGCTTACGGCAGGTCGAGCCGGGCGGAGGCTGATCCTCGCGGATGAGGATTTTCGCATGGGTGGCCGGCTTAACGCCGAAACCCTTGAGGTTGACGGCAGACCAGGGGCTGAATGGGCCGCATCGGTTGTGGCCGAGCTTGCCACTTTGCCGAACGTGCGGCTGATGCCGCGGACAACGGTGTTTGGCGCCTTTGACCACGGCATCTTTGGGGCGGTTGAGCGCGCCTTTGATCATGTGCCGGTTCCCCCGCCTGGCAAACCGCGGCAGATCCTCTGGCGCATTTACGCACGCCGCGCCATTTTGGCGGGCGGCGCCTTCGAGCGGCCAGTCGCTTTTCCCAACAACGACCGGCCAGGGATTATGCTTGCAAGCGCCGTGCGGGCGTATGCCAACCGCTGGGCGGTGGCGGTTGGGCGGCGTGTTGCGGTTTTCACCAATAATGACGATGGCTTGCGCACGGCGGCCGATTTGCGGGCGAAGGGCATCGAAGTTGTGGCCGTGCTCGATGCCCGCCAAGGCGAGGTCGTGGTTGACACCAAAGGGCGGCTTGGGCTCAAGGCCATCGTTGTGCGCGATGCGTCCGGCCGAACACGTCACCTTGTTGTCGACGCGCTTGCGGTCTCAGGCGGGTGGAACCCAAATGTGAGCCTCTCTTGCCACCATGGCGCGAAGCCCGTTTGGGAGCCAACGCTTGCTGCCTTTGTTCCGGGCAAGGGCGGGCCGCCAGGGCTTCTTGTGGCCGGTGCGGCTCAAGGGGTTTTTTCAACCTATGGCGCCCTGCGCACAGGTCGTGAGACGGCTGCCGCGGCGCTCGACCTTTCTGGGCCTTTGCCCGATCTTCCGCGGGCTGAGGATGCGCCTTTTGCCATTTCGCCGCTCTGGCATCTTGGTGACGAGAAAAAGCGCGCCTGGATCGATTTTCAAAACGACGTCACGGTCAAAGACGTGATCCTTGCGCATCAGGAAAATTTCCGCAACGTTGAGCATCTCAAGCGTTACACGACCCTTGGCATGGCCACCGACCAGGGCAAGACGGGCAATGTGCTTGGCCTTGCTGTCATGGCCGAGCTTTCCGGTCGCTCCATTGCAGAGACGGGCACAACCATTTTCCGGCCACCTTATACGCCCGTTGCCATCGGCGTTTTGGCGGGACGCGCGCGCGGCAAAAATTTTCGGCCCGTCCGCCTCACCCCGAGCCATTTTTGGGCCGAGGAACAAGGTGCAGTCTTTGTTGAAACCGGCCTCTGGCTGCGCACCCAATACATTCCGAGAGCGGGGGAAAACCATTGGCTTGAAACGGTCAACCGCGAGGTTCTGACCACGCGCCGCTCGGTTGGCATCTGCGATGTCTCAACGCTTGGGAAGATTGATATCCAAGGCACCGATGCTGCAGCTTTCCTCGATCGGGTCTATGCCAACACTTTCAGCACGCTGCCCGTTGGGCGTTGCCGCTATGGGATCATGCTGCGCGAGGACGGCATCGTATTTGATGATGGCACAACCGCGCGGCTTGGCGAATATGAATATGTGATGACCACGACCACCGCAAACGCGGTTGCGGTCTATCGACATCTTGAGTTTTGCAGGCAGTGCTTGTGGCCGGATCTTGATGTTCAACTGATTTCGACAACAGAATCGTGGGCGCAATTTTCGGTTGCGGGCCCAAACTCCCGTGCCCTTCTCGAGCGCATCGTCGATCAGGACATCTCCGATGCCGCCTTCCCCTATATGGCGGCAGGCAAGGTCACGGTTTGCGGGGGGCTCAGAGCACGGTTGTTCCGAATTAGCTTTTCGGGCGAACGCGCCTATGAGATTGCCGTGCCCGCGCGCTATGGCGAAGCGCTGTTGCGCGAAATGCTCGCCCGCGGCGCAGATTTGGAGCCTGTTGTCTATGGCACCGAGGCGCTTGGCGTTTTGCGCGTCGAAAAGGGCCACGTCGCGGGAGGCGAGCTCAACGGCCAGTCAACCGCCCTGAACATGGGGCTTGGCCGGATGGTCTCGACGAAAAAAGATGCCATCGGAGTGGTTCTCGCGCAGCGGGAAGGGCTTACGGACCCGAACGGCTATCGCTTGGTTGGCATCAAACCGGTTGATCCGAAAGGAAAGCTCACCGCCGGCAGCCACCTGCTTGCGCTTGGGGCGGCGGCGGTTGCGGAAAATGATCAAGGCTACCTCACCTCGAAAGTTTATTCGCCGCACATCGGATCAGACATCGCACTTGCTTATCTTAAGGGCGGTGACCAGAAACTTGGGCAAAGGATGCGCGCTGTCAACCTTTTGAGCGGCGAAGAGACTGAGGTGGAAATCACAAGCCCCCATTTCTTCGATCCAGAGGGAGAACGGCTTCGTGGCTAGCTTGTATGCGCTTTCGCCATTAGGCAAACGAGCGCCGACGGTCGAAAAGATCGGCCCGGTTACCATCACGGAACGGATGGATTTGGCGCTTGCTTCACTCGCCGCGCGGCGCGGGCAGGACCTTGGCCCGGCAGCAAAAGCGGCGGGGCTGCCGCTGCCGCCACCCTTGCGCTACGAACAAGGCGCGCCCTATGCCGCGTTTTGGGTTCAGCCCGAGACGTGGTTTGTCGAGGCGCCGTTCGCTACGCATGAGCTTATTGAAGACCTCTTGCGTGCCGCTTTCGGACAAAAAGCAAGCATTACCGAGCAGACCGATGGCTGGGTGATCTTCGAACTCACCGGGGCGGACCTTGTGCCAATGTTCGAGCGCTTGACCAACGTCGATTTGGTTAAGGTCCCAGAGGACTACGCCACCCGCACTGCGATCGAGCATCTTGGCTGTTTTTTGGTCAAGTTCAGTCGTGGGCACGTGCGGCTTTATGGGCCACGCTCGGCGGCACGCTCTCTCTTGCACGCGCTTAAAGCTGCAGCACAGTCTGTTTACTGATAATTGCTCTTGCGGGCATCTTTTTCCCCTGCTAGTAAAACTGATGTTAATCGCTTGCGGGGTCAGTGATGCCCAAAACCGCGTCTGAGCGCGCGTTGCCGAGCCGTAAACCAGCTTTGAACCAAGATCCCCACCGCGTGCGGGAAATCAGCGCGCGCACCCTTGAGGCCGCAATCGGCCGCGAGCTTCGCGCGTTGCGCCGCCAGCAGGGCATGACCGTGGCCGAGCTTGCCGCGCTTACGGGCCTGTCAATCGGCATGCTCTCAAAAATCGAAAACGGCAACACCTCGCCATCGCTAACAACCTTGCAGGTTCTCAGCCACGCCCTTTCTGTCCCGATGACAGCCTTTTTCCGCGGCTATGAAGAACGTCGCGAGGCGCAGCACGTGAAAGCCGGCGAACATGTGGAGGTTGAGCGCCGCGGCACGCGCGCCGGACATCAATATCATCTTCTGGGCTACATCGGCTCAAACAATTCGGGTGTCATCGTCGAGCCCTATCTCATCACGCTGAACTCCGAAAGCGATGTTTTCCCCACCTTTCAACATGATGGTCTAGAGCTCATCTACATGCTTGAGGGTGAGGTTGATTACCGGCACGGCGATCAGATTTATCCGTTAAAGCCTGGGGACAGTTTGTTTTTCGATGCGGACGCACCGCACGGACCGGAAGTGCTGCTTAAGCTGCCGGCGCGCTACCTTTCGGTGATCGCCTATCCGCAAAAGTAACGTTCGCACAACCCTGAGGCCGGTGTGGCGCGCGCGGAGGCGAACAAAGCCGGTCGGATCACGCATCAGAGCCGCGGCCGGCTGCTCTGCCGTGTTCGCGAGGCGGTGACGCTCGTTTTGGGGAGCGTCCGCAAGGGGTCAGAGGCCGCGTGCAAGACAGGCCCGCCTCATGGCTTGGTGCTGACCGAGGCGATGGAGGAGGCACCTTGCCCTCGCCCCACCGTGCGGGCGCTTTGCCGGTCCTCCCGCGGGCTGACCCCAAACAGGCGAACATAGCGGCGCGTTAAGGGATTGGTCGATGCATAGCCAAGGGCAGCCGCGATCTTTGAAAGCGGCTCGTCGGAGTAAAGCACCCGCTGACGCGCCTTCTGCAACCGCAAAGAATGATAATAATTCAGCGGGGATTTTCCGGTTTCCTGCCGGAACAGCCGCTCGAAGTGCCGGCACGAAAGGCCCACGGCGCGTGCGACATCAGCGATACGGAGCGGATCTTCAAGATGCGTCTCAAACAGCCCGATCGCCTCACGAACGGGGCGCGAGAGGTGGTCGAGTGTCGCCTCTCCATGGGCAATGGGAATGCGCTGCGGGCCGCCGCCCTCGTGCACGAGAGGATGCTGAAACCAACACGCCACCTCAATCATGATCGCACGGCCGAGGCGCTCTTTAATGAGCTCAAGCATCAGGTCAAAAACAGCCGCTGCTCCCGACGCCGTGTTGCGCCGATTGCCGCGCACAATCGTCCGGTTCGAGACAATCACGGCTGGATACGCCGCGCGAAAAGCCGCTTCATAACACCAATGGACGGAGCAAACCCGTCCGTCTAACAGGCCCGTCTCGGCAAGTGGAAAAATTCCCCCTGAAAAGGCGCCGAGCGTGACCCCAAGGCGCTCGAGCCAGCGCAGCCGTGCCGGCGAGCGACGCGGATCAGCAAAACGCGCGGTTGGCGGTCCGAGCAGATAAAGGTGATCGAAGCTCTCGGACTCATGCAGAGTTTGGTCCGGCTGAAACAGAATCTCTGCGCTTGCGGCCACGGGCTTATCTGTCTCGGCAACAAGACGCCACGAAAATTCTCGCCGTCCTGAGATTTCGTTGGCAGCGCGCAACGGCTCGATGGCCGAGGTCAAACAAGCCATCGGGAAGCCCGGAAACAACAAAAACCCAAGGCGCAGAGGTTGCTCTTCGGCGCGGTCGTGGGCGTGGTTTTGGTGCCAAAGCATCGTCAACCACCAATCAAGACACTGTGCGTGCGGGAGTCCCCCCACCTCAGCATGAACGGTTGTCCACCCAAGCCCCGCTATCGCCTGCGTCGCGATCCCTGCCCGCGCCATGACGCCGCAAAGCGAGAGCTTCGTTCCGACGTGCGCTTTGCTTTATCCGTGGCGACGAGCCTTTGGTTTTTGCCGTGCCGCGGTGACACTGGCTTGCTAAATTTGTGTTCCGAAAGTCGCTGTGGTGAAACCCCGCACACGTCTTTCCAAAAGCGCGCGCTGGCGCTTCTGCGCGCCCGGCCCAACCCGCCCGCTCGTTTAGCCTGCGGCGCGCCAAGCCTCAGCGTGCATCAAGACAGAGCAGTGCGCGTTCAGACATCCAGCGTCGTTTGCAACTCCCATGGGGTCAGTTGCGCGGTGTAATCGTTCCACTCTTTTTCTTTAAGCTTCAGATACGCAGCCGAGAATTCGGTGCCAAGGAGTGTCTTTAATGTTTTGTCGCGCTCGAATTCCCGCAACGCGTCCAACAGATTCAACGGCAATTTCGGCACTCCTTTCACCTTCCAGCCCTCCGCATACATGTCGATATCATAGCGCTTGCCGGGATCGGCCTTTGTGCGCATCCCGTCGAGCCCTGCGGCGATGATCACCGCCTGGAGGAGATAGGGGTTGGCCGCACCATCAGCGAGCCTCAGCTCAAACCGCCCCGGTCCAGGCACCCGCACCATATGGGTCCGGTTGTTCCCCGACCAAGTGACCGAGTTAGGCGCCCAGGTCGCCCCGGATGCGGTGCGCGGCGCATTGATCCGCTTATAGCTGTTGACGGTTGGATTGGTGATCGCGGCCATGGCGGGGGCGTGCTTCATAATACCGCCTAAGAAATGGCGCCCCGCCTCTGACAAACCAAGCTCGGCGTCAGGATCGACAAAGGTGTTCTTTTTGCTGTCAAGATCCCAGACTGAAATGTGCAAATGTGCACCTGAACCAGTGAGGTTTCTGAATGGCTTTGGCATAAAGGTAGCGCGAAAGCCGTGTTTCTCGGCCACCGCTTTCACCATAAACTTGAAAAAGCTGTGTTTGTCGGCGGTTGCGAGCGCGTCGTCGTATTTCCAGTTGATTTCAAATTGGCCGATCGCGTCTTCGTGATCGTTCTGATAAGGTTCCCAGCCAAGCTCTAACATATAGTCGCAAATCTCGGCGATCACGTCATAACGGCGCATGATCGCCTGCTGGTCGTAACAGGGCTTTTCGGCGGTATCATACCGATCGGAGGGGCCAGTGCCATCGGCGTTGAGCAAGAAGAATTCGGCCTCGACCCCGGTTTTGACCCTGAGACCTTCTTTTGCAGCCTCAGCGATGACGCGCTCGAGCACATTGCGGGGCGCTTGCGCAATGAGCGCACCCTCCATTGTTGGTCGCGCCGGCACCCAGGCCACCTCTTTTCGCCACGGCACTTGGATGACCGCGTTAGGGTCGGGGAGTGCCATGACATCGGGATGTGCGGGTGTAAGGTCAAGCCATGTGGCAAAGCCGGCAAACCCAGCACCCTCGGCGACCATCTCATTGATCGCCTGCGCAGGAACCAACTTGGCACGCTGTGCGCCAAAGAGATCGGTAAAGGAAATCAAGAAATATTTGACGCCTCTATCGCGTGCCCAGGCGGCGAGGTCTTTGCTCATTGCTACGTCTCCCTGCTGAAGGCCCTCAAGCTTTTGGTTCGTCAGGTTAATGAATCACGTTTGTGTCAAAAGGCGCCGTTGCGCCCGGGGATCCAATTTGTTCCTGCAAGCGGCACGCCGGCCATGGCCGCCGCTTCGATTGTCAAGGCGCAAAGATCCTCGGGTTCAAGGTTGTGGAGGTGGCTCTTGCCGCAGGCGCGCGCGATGGTCTGCGCCTCAAGCGTCATCACCTTGAGGTAATTGGCAAGCCGACGCCCCGCAAGCACGGGATCGATCCGCTTGTAAAGCTCAGGGTCCTGGGTCGTGATCCCGGCGGGGTCGCGCCCTTCGTGCCAATCATCGTAAGCATCAGCGGTGGTCCCAAGCTTTGCGTATTCATCAGCCCATTTCGGATCGTTCTCGCCAATCGCAACCAAGGCCGCCGTCCCGATGGATACCGCATCAGCGCCAAGAGCAAGCGCCTTGGCCACATCCGCCCCAGTTCGAATGCCGCCCGAGACGATAAGCTGCACTTTGCGGTGCATGCCAAGGTCTTGGAGCGCTTTGACCGCTTGCGGAATGCAGGCAAGTGTTGGGATGCCGACATGTTCGATGAAAACTTCTTGGGTTGCCGCTGTCCCGCCCTGCATCCCATCGACCACAACCACATCGGCCCCAGCCTTGACTGCAAGCGCGGTGTCATAATAGGGCCGCGCAGCGCCGACTTTGACGTAAATCGGCTTTTCCCAATCGGTGATCTCGCGCAATTCGAGGATTTTGATTTCAAGGTCGTCGGGCCCTGTCCAATCGGGGTGCCGGCAGGCGCTGCGTTGGTCGATCCCTTTGGGCAGGTCGCGCATTTCGGCAACGCGGTCAGAGATTTTTTGGCCCAAGAGCATGCCGCCCCCCCCGGGCTTTGCGCCTTGGCCCACGACCACCTCGATGGCATCGGCGCGGCGCAGGTCATCAGGGTTCATGCCATAGCGGCTTGGCAGAACTTGATAGACCAAGATCTTTGAGTGCAGGCGCTCTTCATCGGTCATACCGCCATCGCCCGTGGTGGTGGAGGTTCCGGCAAGCGTCGCCCCCCGCCCCAAAGCCTCTTTTGCCGGACCGGAAAGCGAGCCAAAGCTCATCCCGGCAATTGTGATTGGGATTTCGATGTGAATTGGCTTTTTGGCAAAGCGGGTGCCAAGCCAGACATCGGTTCCGCACCTTTCGCGATATCCCTCAAGCGGATAACGGCTGATCGAGGCGCCCAAAAAGAGAAGATCGTCAAAATGCGGCAAGCGCCGTTTTGCCCCACCGCCGCGAATGTCGTAAATGCCGGTGGCGGCAGCACGGCGAATTTCGGCCATAATCTCGGGGGTGAAGGTCGCGGAAAGACGCGGCGGGGTTTGGGGAAATTCAGCCATGTCTGTTCTCAATAGGATGCGAGATTGTCAATGTGGAAATTGTAGAGCTTGCGGGCCGAGCCGTAGCGGCGAAACTCTTCTGGGCACGCCTTGTGATCGGCCTGACCGCGACGCAAAAGCTCTTCGAGCAAGGCGTAATGCTCGTCGCGCATTTCCTTCTCGACACAATCGGCCCCAAGCGATTTAACGCGCCCGCGCACAAACAGGCGCGCTTCGTAAATGCTATCGCCAAGCGATTCGCCGGCGTCGCCCAAGACCACCAAATTGCCCTTTTGCGCCATAAACGCCGACATATGCCCGACATTGCCATGCACAACAATGTCGATGCCTTTCATCGAAATGCCACAGCGGCTTGCGGCATTGCCTTTGATCACCAAAAGCCCGCCGCGTCCGGTTGCCCCAGCATATTGGCTCGCATCGCCTTCGACGATAACCGTTCCGGACATCATATTTTCAGCCACACCCGGCCCGGCATTGCCTTCAACGCGGATCGTGGCGTGTTTATTCATGCCCCCACAGTAGTAACCGGTTGAACCGCGAACAACGATGTGCACCGGCGCATCGACCCCGACTGCAATCGCATGCGCGCCCCGGGGGTTGAGGATTTCCCATTCGGTGAGATTGGTCTGCCCTTTGAGGGCATGCAACGCAGAATTGAGCGCTCGCAGGCTGTCTTTGGCCAAATCAAAGGTTTGCATCTCTCACCGCTCCCACACATAAACGGTCGCAGGCTCGGGCTCCCACACCCGCGCCGCCTCGATCCCCGGCAAGACGGCCAAGGCGCGGTATTCGGAGCCGAAGGCCACATAATCGTCGGTCTCAGCCATCACGGCGGGTTTGCAGGCAATTGGGTCACGCAGAACGGCGAAACCGTCCTTTGTGCCGACAACGAAGGTGTAGAACCCATCGACATCGGTCAGCACGCCTTCGAGCGCCGTGCGCAGATCATCGCCTTCGCGCAGCCGCCAGCTGATATAGGCAGCCGCTACCTCCGTGTCGTTTTCCGTCTCAAACGTCATCCCATGGCGGATCAATTCGCGGCGAAGGTTGTTGTGGTTTGACAAGCTGCCGTTGTGAACAAGGCATTGGTCTGGGCCGGTCGAAAACGGATGCGCACCCAAGGTCGTGACGGCCGATTCGGTTGCCATGCGCGTGTGGCCAATGCCGTGGGTGCCTTTCATTCTCGCCAGGTCGAACCGCTCGGCCACCTCTTTCGGTAAACCAACTTCCTTGTAGATCTCGATCGTGTCGCCCATCGACATGATCTTCAGGCGTGGCCGAAGGTGCGCGAGTGCTGAACGAGCGGCGTCCATCTGCCCGAGCGGCACTTCAATGACGGCATGGGTGTCTTTGACCGCCATGAGCACAGGCTGCCCGATGGCCGCGTGCAGATCAGCGTCAAGCGTCGCGAAGTCTTCGCACGGGTTCGGCGATTGCACCGTGATTTTGCCAAGCCCATCTTGAGCGCCGCTGTAGACGGCAATTCCAGCGCTATCTGGCCCCCGCTCGCTCATCGTGATCAGCATATCGGTGAGCAACGCGCCAAGCTTCGGCTCAAGCGTCGGGTTCTTTAAGAACAAGCCCACGATTCCGCACATCGTCTCGTCCCTGGCCCGTGATTCGTCTGAACTGTCTAATTTTCTAACATCGTGCAGCGCGCCAATCAATACAAGGGAACATTTTTTGCCAATAGGAAACATCAGTGCCTGACGTGCTTAAAGGCAAGCCCCGCATCGACGCTCCGTGCAAGCGTCACCCGCCTCGGCGCGAGGCGATCCCATTGCGATCGATCCAGTCGAATTTCGGGAAAAGCGCGGCTTCCTTCACGCCAAAAGCGACACCCGAGGCGGCAGGGTGGCGACCATGGACCACGCGCGTGAGAAATACCGCGTCGGACAACACACCATGAGAGCATGCCCAAGGATTGCCACGCCGCTCGTCCGCCCCACGCCGTTCAAGGCGCGCATCGCGCTTTCAGCGTGCATCCGAGGAAGCACGAGCGGGCCAAGGGCGCAGATGCTGGCCAACCGACAGGGCTTTTTTAGAGCCGTAGACAAGCGGCTAAACGGCGCGCCCCGAGCCACGCATTACACGGGCCGCGTGTTACAAATGCTCTTGGCATGCCCCGATCAGGCGGGTGGTTAGGCCGGGCGCAACCATCTCTCGGAGGTCAAACAACGCGAAAATAATCAGGCACACCCGCCGGCCAAACGGTTCCCCACATGCGCATGCCGCCGTCGATGACCAAAAGTTCACCGGTGATAAAATTCCCGGACGGAGCCGATAAATAGACGACTCCCTCGGCAATGTCCCAAACAGAGCCCATCCGACGCATCGGGTTGACATTCGTAAAGCGCCGCGTCGCCTCGGGGGGATATTTGGAGAGTGCTTCGGTGGCAATTGCGCCCGGTGCAATGCAGTTGACCCTGATCCTGTAAGGCGCCCATTCAGTGGCAACGGTTCGGCTGAGATAAATGACCCCCGCGCGGGCGGCGCAGGTATGGGCCGCCTGCGGCATGCCGCGCTCGACATAGGCAACAATCGAGACAATATGCCCACTTGTGCCGCGGTCGCGCCACCTCAGGGCGGCGCCTTGCATCATCCACCAAGTGCCATGCAGATTGAGATCAATGACGGAAAGCCAGCCTTTGCGAGTAAAGTCGATCGCATTTTGGGGGTATTGGCCACCGGCATTATTCACAAGCGTATCGAGCCCGCCCATCCGATCGAAAGCTTCATCGAGGAGGGCGTCCACTTGATCCGGGTCGCGAATTGACATTGCCCGGTAGAGGATCTCGACCCCAAGCCGCTCGTACACAGCCCGGGCTGTTTCCTCAAGGACCTCCGCCCTGCGGCCGCAGATCATAACGTGAGCGCCAAGCCGCGCCAGAAGAAAGGTGGTGGCGCGGCCGATCCCGGTTCCACCCCCCGAGATCAGAAAGCGTTTTCCACGCAGAAGACCAGGGGCGAATACCGTTGGCGCGGTTGCAAGCGCGTCGTCCGTCATTCCCCACCGTTTGGTCTCATTGTCCCCTCGCTCCATCCCTCAGCCCCCTTCCTGATTCCTGCCCTGCGAGGTCGCTCGCCGCTTTCGGGATGCACCGATACGGCTTCGCGCGTCGTCAGAGCGCATCAAACGGTCGGCGCGCGCATGGGCCTCGGCAATTGCCACCGGCAGGGGCACGGCTTCGGAAAGATCCATCAGCATCCGCGCCTCGGCGATCGCTTGGGCTGAGTTTTCTCGAAGCTCTTCGGCAAGCCGGCACGCCTCGTCGACGACCCACTCGCGGGGAACGATCCGGTTGATCAGCCCGAGCGCGAAGAGCCGCTCGGCCGTCCATGGTTGGCCCAAGAGAACGATCTCTCGAGCAACAGCGCGCGGGAGCATCCTGGCCAGACGCTGCACGCCGCCTGTAAAGGCAACCATTCCGAGCGTGACCTCGGGCAGGCCGAAGGTTGCACTTTCGGCGGCAACGACCAGATCGCAGGCCAAAGCCAGCTCGAACCCCCCGGCGATTGCGGGGCCATTAACCGCGGCTATGAGGGGCTTTCGGGTCGCTCGTTCAGTGATTCCGCAAAACCCGCCGCCGGGCAACAGACCCAGGCCCGGACCGTGCTCTTGGGCTTCGTCAAGGTCCATGCCCGAGCAAAAAACCCGACCGGCTCCTTTCAGGACGATGGCGGAAATGCTCGCGTCGGCTTCCGCAGCACGAACCGCGGCATCAACTGCTCTTGCTGTTGCGCCGTCAATGGCGTTGGCACGCTCAGGACGGTTGAGCGTCAGAAGAGCCACGCTGCCTCGTTGTTCGATGAGAACGCTCATTCGGCAGCGAGGAAGCGCCCTGCGGCCGGCTCGCCACCGGGCCCTTCGACCCAATCCGACAAAACGTCCGGGACACAAAGCTCGGGCGGGATTTGGTCGCGTCCGATGCGGCGATCCAATTCTTCGTGCCAGTAGTAAATGCGGCGTTCTTGGTAGTTGAGGGGGAACCCCGTCACCCCCGATGATTCAACAGATTTCTGAATCTTGTCCGCAAATTGTAAATCTTCTTCGAGAATGCGTGCGAAATTGGCAATGCGAGTGTTCCAAATCTCTGGTCGTGGCCCCTCTCCCCACGACGGGGCGAGCCAGTGCACATCAAGGATCATGGTCGACAAAGTTTCTGGCCAGAAGCACAGGAATGGCATCCCTTGCGGGGCGATCGGCGTTACGAGGTTTGGATAACAAAGAATTGAATAATTCGTCTTTCCGTAGAAGGGGTTGATCCCTTCAATGGCGGGAAGTCCCCGCACCCCGGGATCAATCCACCCTTCCCGCTTATAGGGTGTCACCATCCGCGAGTGCCCCTTTGGCCAAAGGGTGATCGCTGAACCACGATGATCGAGAAATCGGTCAACTGTGTTTTGATGAATTGATTTTAGGTGATACACCTCCAAAAAGGCGTCGAGCAAGATTTTGACATTGCAGTTGACGCGAACCGTGCTGCGCTCAACTAAAATCAACGCGTCGGGACGAAGCTCGTCAAAGATTTTGGCGATTGGGCCAAGCGCCTCTCGAAGCGGAGCGGCGTCACGATCGAGATTGACAAAAACAAGTTTCCCGATCGCCTCACACCGCACCTCAACCAGCGACCGGCACGAGAGCTCAAGCCCAACAAAATCGCGTCGGTCACGAAGATTGATGATCTCCCCTCGGGTGTTATAGGTCCAGCCGTGATATTTGCAGGTTAATCCCCGCGAAACACCGCGCTCTTCCATGACCACCGGTGCTCCGCGGTGCCGACAGCTGTTGTAAAAACACCGGATCTGACCGTCTTCGCCGCGGATGAAGAACAACGGTTCACCAAGCCGGTTCCATTGACGAAAACTGCCAACCTCTGGGATTTCGTCCGCGTGTATCGCAAAAACCCAAGACCGATGCCACAAATAGGCCTTCTCAAGCGCGTTGAAGCCCGGATCAACATAGCGTTTTGCGGGAATGTCGGGAAGTTGGGGGAAACCCGCAGGCGGGCCTTTGCGCGCAGATTCGTAAGCCTGCTGCGAAAGGATTTTCTGTTGTTCTGTAACCGCCATCGCCCCCTCCCGTTGCGCTACAACTGTGTTCACCGGCTCTGCCGTCTTGCATAATAGCGCGCTGATACTGTATACACAAGACATGGTTTCTTGCCGCTGAATAATGATGACCGGAAGAGCAACGCCGATCGAGCCTGCGCTCCTCGGACGAAGCCGAAAACCTTCGCTGGTCCAAAGTGAAACGACATGGGCCGTGCCTACGCGCAGGGTCAGAACAGGGGCGGAGAGTCCATCGTTCTTCCAAGTTGGGGGCGACACCTGGGTGAAGGGTCCGAGCCCTTCGTTGTTTCAGGTTTGGGGCACAAAACGGCACGCACGGTTTCTCCTGGCGGAGCTGCAAGGCTCGTGCGCCCGCTTGGCTGGGCCGGTCGCACCCCATTGGGGGCTTGAGGCGGAGCAAGGCAACCGGTCGCACAAAGGCAGTCTCCGCCGCTAACCGAGGAAGACCGTTTATGTTCAGCGCATTTGATGAAACGGAGCCTGAGGTGACAGGATTTCGAAATATTTTTCAATTGGGCTATGCGGTGGCAGATCTTGAGGCGGCGGTTGCTGCGTGGGTCTCGCGCGGGGTTGGCCCTTTTTTTGTGATCGATCCGGTATCATTTGCAGAGGTGACCTTGCGGGGCCGACCAGTCACGCCGACGCTTTCCATCGCGCTTGCCCAGGCCGGCCCTTTACAAATCGAACTCCTCGCCGAAAGGGGCGAGAGCTCGGCAATCGGCGCGTTTCTAGCCCGGCGTGGGCCCGGCCTGCATCATCTGTCTGCCTTGACCGAGCGTTTCGACACTGACCTTGCCGCTTGGGCTTCGCGCGGTGTGCCAGCGCTGCAACTTGGCCGAAGCAGCGATGGCACACGCTTTGCTTTTCTGGAAACCGATCCCGGCGCTGAGGGCGCGGTGCTCGAGCTCGTGCAGCCGTCGGCGGGCTTATTACGCCTTTTCGCGCGGATTCGCTCTGCAGCAGAAAGCTGGGACGGTTCTTCGCACCCAATCCGCCGCCTCTAGGCGCACTTGCGACCTGCTTGCAATCAAAGCGCGCGGCCTCGAGGAGGCAAGATATTCCAAGTCCGCGCATGGTGAGATCTTGAGGTGCGGTTTCGGGTTGCTGGGCGCCCGTGAGCGGTTGTCCCTGGGCACATTCGTCGCGGGCAGAAGCGCTTGTGATGGAGACCCGGGTTGTGGCGGTTGTGGGTTGCCGGACTCATTCGAAACCGATCAAGCCGCAGCGAGCTTTGGGCGGCAGAGCGCACGTGGCGCGGGCAGGGTGCACTCGGCTCGGATGCGCGCCTCGAGGGAGCAAGCCACGCGCCGCTCACGCGCGCTCGGGCGGTTACAGGGGCGAGGTTGCGAACAGATCAGGCCGAAGCTTTCTTCGAGCGAGTGATGCAAAGCCGCGCAGGCGCGCTTGGGCCTCACATGCGCCGCTGCGCCCCGATGGATGGCGCAATCGCTTGCAGGCGGAACAAGGGGGTGGCGACCATGGACACGGGGAATTCGGCCGAAAGGCTAAAGCCGGTCGCGCAGCTGATACCAGAGCATCGCCAGAATCAGAAGTGGCCTGCGCAACAGCGCCCCACCCGGGAAGGGAGGCGGCGGCATCCGCGCCAAGAGGTCGAAGCGTTCGGCAATGCCAGCCACCGCCTCGGCCACAAGCCTGCCGCCCATGGTGCCCATCGCAACCCCATGCCCAGACCAGCCCGAGGCACTGAAGAGGTTCGGCGCAAGGCGCACCAGATGCGGCATCCGCGTCATGGTGATGCCAAGCGTGCCGCCCCAGGCATGAGTGATTTCGATGTCCTTGAGCTGCGGGTAAATCCGCGCAAGCGGCCGGCGGACAACCGCGGCGATGTCAGGCGGGAACCTCCAGCCATAGCTTTCCCCGCCGCCAAACAGGAGCCGGTTGTCACGCGATAGCCGCCAATAGTTGATCACAAAGCGCGTATCGGCAACGGCATGCGCACAGGGCAAAACCGCCCGGCGCTCGGCCTCGCTCAGCGGGCGGGTTGCGATGATGAAATTGTTGATCGGCATCACCCGAGCCGCCACCTCGGGGAGAAGCCGGCCAATATAGCCGTTGCAGGCAACAAGCGCAAAACGCGCGCGGATGCGGGCGCGGTCGGTCAGCACGCGGACAGGATCACCGCGTTCGATGGTAAGAACCCGGCTTGCCTCGTGCAACACCGCACCGGCCGCCAGTGCCCCGCGCGCAAGGCCAAGCGCATAGGCGAGCGGATGCAGATGCCCCCCGCCCCTGTCCAAGGCACCCCCGTGAAGATCGGGCGAGGGGACAAGGGCACGCAGGGCTTCGCGGTCGAGCGGCTTGACCCGGTCGTAGCCGTAATCGCGCGCAAGCTTCTCGGCATAGGCGTGAAGCTCGGGCACAAGCCGCGGCCTGTGCGCGGCCCAGATGATCCCCTCTTGCCAATCCGCCCCGCCGGCATGCGCCTCGGCCAGGCGGCGGACGAGCGCCACCGCCTCGAGGCTCATCTCCCAGAGCGCCCGCGCAGCCTTGCGCCCAACGCGCGCCTCAAGCCACTCTTGATCGCGCCTTTGCCCGGTGCCAACCTGCCCGCCATTGCGCCCCGAGGCACCAAAGCCGAGCCGCTGCGCCTCAAGAAGCCGTACCGCAAAGCCGCGCTCTGCAAGATGCAGCGCTGCCGAAAGCCCCGTGTAGCCTCCCCCGACGATGCAGACATCGCAAGCGATCTCGCCCTCGGCCGGAGGCTGCCGGGGCAGGGGCTCGACTGTTTCGGCGTACCAAGAACGCGGGTATTGGCCGGGCTGGTCGTTGGCTGTGAGGATATCCATGCATGCCCTCGCGCGCAGCTCAGGCGGCTTTCAAAAGCCCCTCGGCCTTCATCTGCGCATAGGCCTCATCAAGCGATTTCCGCGCGCGCGCGATCAGGATGTCGATCTCCTCTGGCTTGATGATCAAAGGCGGGGCAATCACCATCCGGTCCAGTACATGGCGCATGACAAGGTCGTTGGCAAAACAGCGCTCGCGCACGACGAGCCCCGCCGTGCCCGGCTCGGAGGCAAAGCGCGCGCGCCGCGCCTTGTCTGGCGTAAGCGCAAGCGAGCCCATAAGCCCCACAAGCTTGGTCTCGCCCACGAGCGGATGATCAGCCAAAGCGTGCCAGCGTTCGGCGAGATACGGATGCGCGACCGCGCGCGCATGCTCGATAATCCCTTCCTCCTCGAGGATGCGCAGGTTCTCGAAGGCAACCGCGCAGGCCACTGGGTGGCCCGAATAGGTATAACCGTGGAAGAATTCGTCATCCGCAAGTGCCTCGGCAATCTTGTCGGCCACGATCGAGGCCGCAATCGGGATGTAGCCCGAGCTCAGGCCCTTGGCTACCGTGATGATATCGGGCTTGAGGTCATAAACCTGGCTTCCGAACCATTGCCCAAGCCGGCCAAAGCCCGTGATCACCTCATCGACGATGAACAGGATATCGTATTTGGCCAGAATGCGCTTGATTTCGGGCCAATAGGTTTCAGGCGGCACGATCACTCCGCCTGCACCCTGAATCGGCTCTGCGATAAAGGCAGCTACCCGCTCAGGGCCGATCTCCTCGATTTTCTTCTCAAGCTGGCGGGCGCGTTCGATCCCGAACTCCTCAGGCGTCATGTCGCCGCCTTCGAGATACCAATTCGGCTGGTCGATGTGCACGATCCCGGGGATCGGCAGGCCACCCTGGCGGTGCATGGGCGGCATGCCGCCAAGACTCGCCCCCCCCATCGTGCTGCCGTGATAGGCGAAGCGGCGCGAGATGATGACGGTCTTGTCGGGCTTGCCAAGCCTCTTCCAGTATTCGCGCACAAGGCGGATGTTGGTGTCGTTGGCCTCCGAACCCGAGCTTGCAAAAAAGACATGGTTGAGATCGCCGGGGGCAAGCTCGGCAAGCCGCTTGGAAAGCGCGATCGCCGGCACATGCGAGGTCATGAAGAAGGTGTTGTAGAAGGGAAGCTCGCGCATCTGCCGCGCGGCAACCTCGGCAAGTTCGCCGCGCCCGTAGCCGATGTTCACACACCAAAGCCCAGCCATGCCATCGAGGATACGGCGGCCGTTGCTGTCTGTAAGCCAGACGCCCTCAGCGCGGGTGATGATGCGGACGCCCCTTTCAGCAAGTATCCGGTGGGTGGTGAAAGGGTGGAGGTGGTGCGCGGCATCGAGTGCTTGCAACTCAGCCGTTGGTGTTTGCGAGGAAATTTGCAACATGGCGACCAGCCTTAGCAAAAAGACAAAAGCGCCCACGGAAAAGGTGCTGAAGACCCCTGTGGGCAAAAGGAATAAGCGAGCAAGCCGCACTTGGCAACAGGATTTGATCAAATTTTTGCCGCGACGCACCGCTTGCTGCCGCCGCCTTGGGACACACAGCGAACGAGCCTATGCGCGTGCTCTCATCGCAGGGCCGAGCACCCAAGCGATGCGCCCGGCTCACAGCGCAAGCACAAGCTTGGTCCCCTTAGCTCGCGAGCAGCAGACAAGCATGCGGTCACCGCGGGCCTTCTCGGCGGCGCCAAGGGCGCGGTCGCGGTGGTCAATCTCGCCGTTGAGCACCCGTACCTCGCAGGTGCCACAGAGCCCTTCCTCGCAATCAGTCTCAACATCGATGCCGACCGCCCTGAGCACCTCGAGCACCGTGCGATCAGGCGGCACGGTGAGTGTCAGGCCAGAATCGGCAAGCTCGATTTCGAAGGCGTGTTCTTGCGCTGGGTCAAGCTTGGGCGCAGGCGTGAAATGTTCAACCGTAAGCGTCACATCCGGACGCGATGGGACAAGTGCGGCCAACGCATCAAGAAGCCGCGCGGGGCCGCAGGCGCAAATCTGCGTCCCCTCAGGGGCTGATGCGACAAGGCAAGCCAGCTCCAGGCGCTGGCCTTCCTCGGACACATAAATCGTGGCCGCGCCGCCATGGTCAACGAGCACGCGGTCAAGAAACGCCATTTGCGTGCGCCGCCGCCCGGCATAGTGAAGCGCATAGGGTTTGCCGAGCGCTTTCAATCTATCGGCCATGGCGAGAATGGGCGTGATGCCAATGCCGCCTGCGACCAGCACATGGACGGGCGCCTGCGCGTTGAGCTGGAACAAGCAGCGCGGGCCGCGCACCCGCACCTCGGCCCCCTCGTGCAGCTTTTCATGAACAAAGGCCGAGCCGCCGCGACTTTCTGGCTCGCGGAGCACGGCAATCTGCCAGGCGCCGTTCCTGCCGCAAAGCGAATAGGCCCGCTCAAGCCCAGGCGCGAGGTCAAGCGTGACATGCGCGCCCGCCTCCCACGCGGGCAGCGGGCGACCGGTTGGATCTGCAAGTTCGAGCCCCACGATCCCTTCGGCCAGAACCTCGCGGCGCTTTACTACAAGCCTGCGGGCGAGGAGCCGCTTGTCGGGCGCGCCGATTGGGAAATCATAGATGCGGGTGCGCACAGAGGGGTCACGCCGTTCGGGGTTCTGTGCCGGATCCCAGCGTACGAACAGCCGCTCGGGCCCACGGAAGCTCAGGTTCGGCAGATAGGTGATTTGCTGGTCGGCAAGCGCCATGTGCGGCAGGCGGCGGGTGAGTTCGTCAAGGATGATGCGCAGCTCCATCCGCGCGATGTTCTTGCCCATGCACTGATGCGCGCCGTAGCCAAAGCTCAGATGCTGCGCGGTGTTCTCGCGGCGGATATCAATGACATCGGGGTTGGGGAAGGCGGCTGGGTCATGATTGGCCGAGGCCATGACGAGAAGGATCTGCGCGCCTTCCGGGATGCGCACGCCGCCCACCACGACATCACGCGTGGCCACCCGCCGCCAGGCCACAATCGAGCCCGAATGCCTCAGGCATTCCTCAACCGCGTTCGGAATGAGGTTCGGCTCGGCGCAGACGGCTTCCCATTGATCGCGGTTTTCAAGAAGCCGCAACAGCATGTTGCCCCCGGCAAGTGCGGTTGTCTCGTGGGCGGCCACGATGATCGCCATCAGCATCGAATGAACGTAATTGTCCGTCACGATCTCGGGGTGTTCCCGGTTCGCGCGGATCTTGTCATACATCCAGCCCTCGCGGTTGGGCTCGGCCTTCATCCGCTCGAGCACCTCGCCCGCATATCGCCAGAAACGGCCCGCTTGATGGGCGATCTCGATCTGCTGTTCGCGGGTGGGCTTTCCCCAAATGTTGAGCGTATGTGCCACCGAAAAGGCGCGCAGCATCTCGTGGTCATCCTCGGGTACGCCGAGGAAGTGCAGGGCCACAAGGAACGGCACCTCCCAGAGCAGGGCCGAAACGAGTTCGGCCTCGCCCGTGTCGATAATCTTGTCGACGCGTTCGCGAACCAGGCGGCGAACCATGGGCTTGTGCGCCTCAAGCTTGGCTGGGGCGAAGGCGCCGATGAGCGCGCGCCTGCGCTCGAGGTGGACCGGTTCGTCCTCGTTCACAAGCGTCCGGCGCAGGTCGAAACCGTAGGAATCGAGGATGGCCTTCACTTCAGGCGGGCGGGGGACCACCGGGTCGAGGGCATTGCGCGGGGAAAAGGTGATCGGATCGCGGAAGATGTCCTTGACAAGGTCATAGCGGGTGACAACCCAGTAGCCGAGCGCCTCGGAGAAAAACACAGGCTCCGTCGCCC
>FWWL01003515.1_pt1 | contig 28388 bp, 30 predicted proteins | sample 2228331 | NCBI WGS metagenome assembly FWWL01 (sample SAMEA103939775, study PRJEB20133) | metagenome
CTGGTGGAGGGCGAACTCGAGTCTCCGCTTGCGTTCAGGAGAGCGCGCCTTCTTCAGCGCTTTCTCGAGCCGGGCGATTTTCTCCTGTGCCGCCTTGATCCTTCTCTCAAGGCCGGCGACGCGTTTGTGGGCCGATTTGCGGGCGGCATCCACCTTGCCCCGGAGGTCTGCGATCAGGGCGTTGAACTGGCGGGCGGTAATCCCATAGCGGGCGATGTAGCGCTTCTTGCACTCGCCGAGTGGGACGCCTCGCACGTAGTGATCCACGAACAGCCGGCGCTGCAAGCGGCACCACAGCTCCACGATGGCGTCGAGGGCGGGGTAGGCCCGCTGGTCCCGGATCCGGGTAGAGACGGTCACCTGCACCCCAGCACCTCCAGGACCTTCTTCGCCCGGTTGCGGGCCGCCCGCCTACCGTATAACCGCCCGCACGCGGAGGTCAGGATCTCCAGGAGGTCCCGCACGAGGTCGTCTGTCACCTCGCCTTCCTCCACCACCACGATGCGCTTGATCATCTCGAACCCGAAGCGCGCTAACCGGTCGCGGTGTTCGACCACGATCCGGCCCACCGTGGGGTCGCGCAGCACCCGCAGCAGCTTCCTGCGCTTTCCGTTGAGCCCGGAGCCGACTTCGGCGACCACTTCAAGGTCCTTCCAGCCCTGCTCCCGGGCGAACGCCTCAAGACGCCGTACCTGGCGGGCAAGGTCGTCTTTCTGGTCCGCGGAGGAGACCCGGGCGTAGAGCACCGTGCGCCCTGGCGGTGGGGGCTCCTCTACCAAGATGGTGCCGGTGGGCATCTGCCGGGCAGGGACGGGGAGCTTCCCTGCCCGGAACCACCTCCAGGCCGTGAGGTAGCTGATTCCCTGCTTGCGCGCCCACTCGGAGAGCTTCAACAACCGCACCTGTGTTCGATTCTGAAACAAAGGATAATAAAATCCGCAACAGCTGTCAACCCGTGGCCCGCCGGCCCAGGAGGGCCAGCAGGACGAGGAGGACTCCCGGGAGGCACCCCGCCCGGCCCTCGGAGTCCTGGGCACGGGTCATGAGCCGGGTGGCCTGCTTCATGTGCCGCACAAACGCCCCGTACTCTCCAAGCCGCTTGTAGAGGGCTGCCAGGTTCTGGTGTACCACCCAGGAGTCGGGGTCGAGCTCCAAGGCCTTCCGGTAGGCCTGCAGGGCCTCCTCCAGGTGACCCTGCTCGTGGTAGACGGCGCCGAGGTTGGTGTAGGCGGGCGCGTAGCGGGGATCTAACTCCACGGCCCGGCGGAGGACGGATTCCGCCTCCTCGTACTTCCCCTGCCGCGCGAGAGCCACGCCCAGCTTGCTGTGCGCCCGGACAGACCGGGGATCCTGGGCCACGGCCTCCCGCAGGACAGCCTCCGCCGCCTGGAGGTCCCCGGCCTCCAGCAGCCGCTCCCCGCGGGCGAGCAGGGCCTCTCCCTCCGCCATCTCAGCGCACGGGGCGCAGGACCTCAAACCCTGTGTAGGGCACCAAGGCCGGCGGGATCCGCACGCTTCCGTCCGGCTGCTGGTAGTTCTCCAGGAGGGCGAGGATCATGCGGGTCATCGCCAGGGCGGTGCCGTTTAAGGTGTGCACGTAGTCCGTGCGGCCTCCCTCCCGGAACCGGATGCCGAGCCTGCGGGCCTGGAAGTCCGTGCAGTTGCTGCAGGAGTGGGTCTCCCCGTAGTCCCCCCGGCCCGGCATCCAGACCTCAAGGTCGTACTTCTTCGCCGCAGGATCGCCGAGATCCCCGCCGCAGATGAGGACCACCCGGTAATGCAGGCCGAGCTGCTGCACCAGGCGCTCTTCCAGGCTCACCAGATACTCGTGCTCCTCCCACGACCGATCGGGGTGCGCGAAAGAGACCATCTCCACCTTGTCGAACTGGTGCACCCGATAAAGCCCCCGGCTCTCGCGGCCGTACGTCCCCGCCTCCCGGCGGTAGCAGGTGGAGATCCCCACGTACCGAAGGGGAAGCTGGGCGGCATCGAGGACCTCGTCCATGTGCATGGCCACGAGGGGGTGTTCGGAGGTGCCCACAAGGCACAGGTCGTCCTGGGCGACCCGGTACACCATCTGCTCGTCCAGCTCCGCTCCACCCATCGCACCCAGCACCACCTTCGAGCGCACCAGGGTGGGGGGGTAGACGGGCACGAACCCCTCGGAGATCAAGAAGTCCAGGGCGAACCGGGTGAGGGCCAACTGCAGCCGCACCCCGTCTCCCCGGAGGAAGTAGAAACGGGTGCCGCTCGTGGCACTGGCCCGCTCGAAGTCCAGGATCCCGAGCGCAAGGCCCAGGGCGATGTGGTCGCGGGGCGGGAAATCAAATTGGGGTCTACTGCCCCAGTAGCGGACGGGCACGTTGTCCCGCTCGTCCGCGCCCGCGGGAACCGAGGGGTGAGGGGGATTGGGAAGCTGCAGGAGGAGTCGATCCAGCTCCTCCCGCCGCGTCTTGGCCTCCTGCTCCACCTCCCGGATGGACGCCGCAAGCTCCCGGAGTTGCTGGATGCGGCGCTGCTTCTCCTCACCCCCAAGACGCGGGACCTCCTCGCTCAGTCGGTTCTGTTGGGCCCGTAGCTCCTCCAGCCGGTGCTGGGCTGCCCGCCAGGCGCGGTCGAGCTCCAGCACCTGGTCCACCAGCCCGGGGTCGCGGTGTTTGTGGCGCAACGCCCACCGGAAGAACTCCGGGTCCTCACGGAGCTTCTTGAGGTCGATCATAGGCCTTGCAGGTGCACGGGTTGGACGCCGTAGATCCCGTCCACCCGCCGGATCTCTTCCACGGCCTCCGGCGGGGTGGGCTGGTCCGTGGTGAGCACCATCACCGCCATCCCTCCTGGCGCGGACCGGCCCAGGTACATGCCCGCGATGTTCACCGCGTGCCGGCCTAAGATGGTGCCCACCTGTCCGATCATGCCCGGCCGGTCCAGGTTCCACACGAAGAGCATGTGGGCGGCCGGAGCCAGGTCGATGGTGTGCTCGTTGATGCGCACGATCCGGGGCTCCCGCCGGCCGAACAGAGTTCCTCCCAGCACCCAGGTCCCCTCGTCCGTGTGGGTGGTGGCCAGCATGAGGCTGCTGAAGTCCTCGGTTTGCTCTTGCCGCACCTCGCTCAGGCGCAGCCCCCGTTCTTGAGCCACCACGTGGGCGTTCACTAGATTTACCGTGCGCTCCACCACCCCTTCGAGGAGCCCTACGAGGAAAGAAGCGCTCAGGAGTTGGCCCTCGATCCGGCTGAGCTCCCCCTCGAGCCGCACCTCCACGGACCGGATACGGCCCCGGGCGAGCTGACGGCTCAGACCTCCCAGGATGCGGGCGAGCTCGAGGTGCGGGGCGATGCGCTCCCAGGACTCCGTGCGGTATACGGCCATGTTCACCGCACCCCGCGGCAGCCGGCCTGCCAAGGCCTCCAGCACCTGCTCGGCGACCTCGAGCCCGATGGCCTCCTGCGCCTCCTGGGTGGAGGCGCCCAGGTGTGGGGTAGCCACCACCCGGGGATGCCGCACCAGCCGCAAGTCCTTGGGTGGCTCCGTCTCGAAGACGTCGAGGGCCGCCCCCGCTACGTGCCCCTCCTCGAGGGCACCCAGCAGGGCATCCTCGTCCACAAGTCCTCCCCGGGCGCAGTTCACGATGCGCACCCCGCGCTTGGTTTTGCGCAGGGCCTCTGCGTCGAGCATCCCGCGGGTCTGGGGGTTGAGGGGGACGTGGAGGGTGATGATGTCGGACTCCCGCAGCAGGACCTCGAACGGCACCAACGTGACCCCCAGCTGGGCCGCCCGCTCGTCGCTGAGGTAGGGATCGTGGGCGATGACCCGCATGCCGAAGGCCAAGGCACGGCGGGCCACCTCGCTCCCGATCCGGCCTAACCCGATGATGCCGAGGGTCTTCCCGTAGAGCTCGGTGCCCACGAACCGCTCCCTTTGCCACCCTCCCTCCCTGAGGGACGCGTTGGCCTGCGGGATGTTCCGGCACAGGGCCAGCATGAGGGCCAGGGTGTGCTCCGCGGTGGCCCGCACGCTGGCTTCGGGCGTGTTGAGCACCAGCACGCCCGCCCGGGTGGCCGCCTCCACGTCCACGTTGTCGGTCCCGACCCCGGCCCGCGCCACCACCCGCAGGCGATCCGCGGCCTGGAAGACGGAGGCCGTGACCCGGGTCGCGCTGCGGACGATGAGGGCGTCTACACCCCGGATGCGCTCCCGCAGGGTGGCCTCATCGAGACCCCGGTGGACCTCCACCTCCGCGGCCTCCCGAAGCTTCCGCAGGCCTGCCTCGCTGATGCCGTCCGCCACGAGAACCTTCGGCCGCCCCTCCACGGCTAGACCGCCACCTCCCCGAAGGCCTCCTCCGCGGCCCGAACGCCTAGGCCACGGGCAACCGGAACGCCGAGGAGGGCGAGCACGTCCTCCAGGCCCTCCATGCACCGGAGGACGTCCTCCGGCCGCACGTGTCCCAGGTGTCCGATCCGGAAGATCTTGCCGCTGAGCTTGCCCTGGCCACCCGCCAGCACGATGCGGTGCCGCTCGTACATGGTGTCCACCAGGGCCCGGGCGCTGATGCCTTCCGGTAGCCACACCGCGGTGACGGTGCTGCTCGCGTGGGCGGGGTCTGCTACGACCCGCAGGCCCATGGCCTCCACCCCGGCCCGCACCGCCCGTGCGAGCCGGCGGTGGCGGGCAAAGCTCGCCTCGAGCCCTTCTTCCCGCAGCAACCGCAGCCCCTCCTGGACCGCGTAGAGGATGGAGATGGCGGGCGTGAAGGGGGTTTCCGGGATCTCCCGCTCGAGGCCTGCCCGCAGCATCCCGAAGTCCCAGTAGAACCGGGGCATGCGGGCGGTGCGGTAGGCCTCCCAGGCCCGCTCCCCCACCGCGGCGAACCCCGCGCCAGGGGGGCATCCGAGGGCCTTCTGGGAGGCGGTCACCACCACGTCAAGGCCCCAGGCGTCCATCTCCAGGGGCATGGCGCCCAGGGAGGAGACTGCGTCCACCAACAGGAGCGCCGGGTGATCCCCCCGGGCTCGGGCGATGGCCTCGAGGTCGTTGGTGATGCCGGTGGAGGTCTCGTTGTGGGTCACCAGGATCGCGCGGACCTCGGGAGTGCGGCGCAGGGAGTCCGAGACGAGCTCCGGAGGGACCGCGCTCCCCCACGCCACCTCGACCCGGGTCACCCGCGCGCCGTAAGCCTCCGCGATCCGCGCAAACCGGTCACCGAAGGCCCCGCACACCAAGGCGAGGACGTGGTCCCCCGGGGAGAGGGTGTTCACCACCGCGGCCTCCAGCATCCCGGTCCCGGAGGAGGCATACGGGAGCACCGGTGCACCCGTCCGGTACACCCACCGCATCCCCTCCAGCACCTCCCGCAGGATCCGGGCGAAGGCCGGGCTGCGGTGGTTGACCATGGGACGGGCCGAGGCTTCCCGCACGGACGGCGGGACCGGTGTGGGTCCGGGAATCAGCAGCAGATCCTCCATCCCTCCCTCCACAAAGAAAAATCCTCCGCGTCCGCCAGAGACGGGAGGAAGATCCCGCGGTGCCACTCTGCTTCCGGCGCGTTCACGCCGGCTCTCCATGCGCGCTATCGGGCGCACCCGGCGGCCTTCCACCGCCACGGGTTCGGCCGCGGCTCCGGAGCTGGAAAGCACCCCGCACGCCGGCCGGATCCCACCGTTGCCCGGCTCGCTGGACCATAGCGCACGCAGTGCGGGCTCCGTCCTCGCCCAGTTCCCCGACCGCGGGGCTTACTAACACCATACCGCCCCGTAGCCGGGTCGTCAAACCCGATGAACCTACTCGCCCGCTTGCCTCTTGACAGGGCACCCCGGTGGCACGAGCATTGTAAGTTAGGAGTCCTAATATTTGCGGAGGTGGCGCGATGGTTCCCCACCCTCAGATTCCCGGCTACGACTACGGGAAGGTTCCTCCCTCTCCCGTCTCCTTGCAAGACCTTGACCTGCTGAAGAAGACCGTGCTCTTCACCGAGGAGGATGAGCACTCCCTACGCCTTGCGGGCGACGTGCTGGAGGACCAAATTGAGGAAGTCCTTGACCTCTGGTACGGGTTCGTGGGTTCCCACCCTCACCTGGTGTACTACTTCACCGGACGGGATGGCCAGCCCATTGGCGAGTATCTCGCCGCCGTGCGTCGGCGATTCGGGCAGTGGATCCTTGACACTTGCCGGCGGCCCTATGACCAATCGTGGCTTGACTACCAACACGAGATCGGGCTGCGCCACCACCGTTCCAAGAAGAACATGACAGACCAGGTGGAATCCGTGGAGCACATCCCTGCCCGGTACCTCGTGGCCTTCATCTACCCCATCACGGCCACGATCAGGGAGTTCCTTGCGAAGAAGGGGCATCCGCCGGACGTGGTGGACCGCATGCACCAAGCCTGGTTCAAGTCTGTGGTCCTTCAGGTCGCCCTTTGGCTTCGGCCGTACGTGCGGGGGGAGGACTGGTAGGGGCCCTGAACTAAACGTCCACGTACACCACCGCCACCCACCGATCCCCTTCCTGCTCCACCCGAGCTTGGTGATAGGTGGCGGCCTTCACCTCGATGCCCCGAGGGTGCCGGTCCGGATCAAAGGGCTCTCCGTAGACCCGGGCCCGCAGGCGGCCGTCGGAGACCTCCAGGATCTCCGCCCGGTGGGCCACGAGTCCCTCCCGGGCGTTGAGGTGGAGGAGCTCGTTGAGCCACTCCACGGCCAGGGCCACTCGGTCTGGAGCCTCTACGGTCACCTCCCAGGTGCGCGCCGGTTGCACCGCCTCCGGGTCCGTGATAAGGGAGAACAGCCCCGCGCACAGGTCCCGGAAAACACCCCCCAAGCTCTCCGCCTCCACCCGCAGGCCGATCTCCGCGGTGTGGTCCAGGACCTCGAACGACATCTACGAGACCGCCGCCTCGCCCACGGTCGGGCTTTCCGAGACTTGAGGGCTCGTGAGCAGGTCGAAGAAGGCCCGCAACAGGGCCGTCATGCGCTTCTCCGCGTGCCGTACGGCCCACAGGGTGCGCACGGCCCGGAAGTCAGGGACCTGCAGGATCACCACCCGCCCTGCTTGCACGGCTCCTTCCACCGCGGCCCGGGACACGATCCCCACCCCCAGGTTCGCGGCCGCGGCCTGGATCACGGCTTCCGTGCTGGGCAGCTCCATGGCCGGACTCACGGGAAGGCCCAGGTTGCGGAAGGCCTGCTCAACCGCTTCCCGGGTACCGCTTCCCCGCTCCCGGAGGATGAGCCGCTCCCGGGCCAGCTCTTTCGCGGTGAGCTCCCCGCGCGCCGCCGCGGGGCTGTCCGGGGCCGCGATGGGGACGAGTTCGTCCGTCCGGTAGGGGATGTAGAGGAGCGCCTCGTGCCGGAGGCTTGGGCCCACGATCCCGCAGTCTAGCTCGTTGCGGAGGAGCTTCTCCTGGATCCGGCGCGCCTCGTGGATCTCCAGGGTCACCACGGCCTCCGGGAAATGCGACCGGAGCTCCCGGAGGACCGGCGGGAGCATGTAGGTGCCCGCGGTGGACTCCGCACCCACCCGCAGCGTCCCGCCCGGAGCGCCCCGCAGGTCCCGGACCGCCTGCTCCGCCTCCTCCAGAAGGCTCAGAATACGGGAGGCATACTCCTCCAGGACCTTGCCCGCCTCCGTGAGGAAGGTGCGCTTCCCGATCTGCTCAAAGAGCTCCACCCCCAAGGCCCGCTCCAGGTCCCGCACCTGGATGCTGACGGAGGGCTGGGTGATCCCCAAGGCCTCCGCGGCGCGGGAGAAGGAACCGGTTCGGGCCACCGTGTGGAAGATCTTGAGCTGGTGGACGTTCAGCATCCCCTCACCTGCACTATACGCGGGGAATTCCGCTTCTGCCAGGGGGAGGAACGGCATTTTTAGTTAGAATGGACGATGAGCGAGCGGGTAACGGGGCCTACCCCCAGGACCCACTGCACACCCGCGGGCACCAGGAGCTTTCCGAGGAGGTGGAGAGATCACGGGAGAGGGAGGGGGACGGGTTGAGGTGATGCCCTGATGCGAACGCCTGAGCGGGTTGACGGATCCGCAGGGGTGTGGAAGATAAAGCAATGGCACCGTCTGAGAGGGACCTTTCACCCTTCCTCCGTCGCGCGCGGGCGGGACGAGCGACGACCACCGGTACGACCATCGAGGAGGTGCCTGCCTCTTTGGAGGGTTCACGGTGACGCGACTCCGCCCGGCCATGGATCCCCGGCTCCTCCGGGACGAGTGGTTCGCCCGGCTGGATCCCGCTGCCCAACGCCTGTGGTACCACCTCGCCTTCGCCTGCCCTCACCTCGGCCTTTCCCTGGACGAGATCTGCCGGGCGCTGGTGGTGCTGGGAGATCCCGACCTCCTCGCCCACCTGCGCCGGTACGCGATGGGGCTGCACGCGGCTGAGGAGGGAACATCATGGCCAAGCGGAGAACAGCTGCCGCGCAGAGGAAGGACACACCGGCTACGGTAGTGCACCTGCGGGCGTTCCCCTTCCAAGATCCCTACAAAGGACAGGAGCTTCTGTTCACCGTCGTCCCCACGGACCAGCTGGAGGTCGTGGCGCACCAGCGCAAGCCCAGCCTCGGGCACGTACGGCGCCTCGTGCGCTCCATCGAGCGGGTGGGGTTTGTGGTCCCTGTGGTGGCGGTGCCCAAATCCGGCCGCCAGGACGCCTACGTGATCATCGACGGCCAGCACCGGCTCCTGGCGGCTCGGGAGCTAGGGCTCCGGGAGCTCCCGGTGATCGTGGCGCCGGAGGCGCTCGCGGAGCGCATGATGAACCTCAACATCGAGAAGGAGCCCAACATCCGGGAGAAGGCCCAGGTGGCCCTGGCCATCTACCGTCAGCACCTCCAGACGCGTCCCGAGCTTTCTGAGAGCGACGCGGAGATCGTGGATAGTCTAGAGTCCCCGTACTTCGTGACCCTGGGGATCGCCTACGAGCAACACGAGAAGCTGGTCGGAAGCGCCTTTGAGCAGCTCCTGCGGCGGTGTGATGGGTTCCTCACGGATCCCCTCCGCCTCGCCTACGAGGTCCGCATCCAGCGGGCGAGGACGCTTTTGGAGGCGGACCGGCTTGTGCACGCGGTCGCAGAGCGGATGCGGGCGGCGGGTACCTGGCATCCCTACGCGTACCACCAGATCGTGGCCGCGGCAAACCCGTACCGCCGCAAGCGCACCCCGGTGGGGTTTGACGCCCTCTTCGAGGCCCTCCTCGAACGGCTGCGGGAGCTGGAGCAGAGCCCGCAGCAGGTGTTCGGGGAGACAGGGAGCTAACGGACCTCCTTCCAGAACCGCACGTCCTCGCGTCGGTAGGGGAAGGGTGGGGTCCAGTCCGGAGGTGGCGGAGGGGACTGCTCCGGGTCGAGGTCCGGGTTCTCCGCTGCGGCACCCGCGTGCACGTTGAGGAACACCCCGCCGGGGGTCACGCGGTCGACCTGCTCGAGAGGGATCACCACGCTCCGCTCCCACAGGGGCCCGGCAGGGTGCGGGGGTGCGCCCGCGTCCGGGAAGTCGCCGTGCACCACCACCGCCACTACCCGGCGGCTTGCGGGATCTACGACGACCGCCTCCACCCGGCCCACCTCCACATCCGTAGCGAACACGGGCTGCCCTACCTCCGGCTGCACGACCCGGGCCCAGCTCTCCGGAATTCCCGGAGCCGCCATCCGGTTGCTGACCGCCCGCACCCCGGGGATGGCCGCCACCGTCCGCTCCACCTCCCGTGCATCCTCCAGGGTAGGCGCGGATCCCGTGAGCTCCACGACCCCTTCCCGCACCCGGACGTGGACAGGGAGGTGCCGGACCTTCGGGTTAGCCACAAACGCCGCGGAGACCTGCTGGAGGAGCTCCAGGTCCACCACGAGCCGGTTCTCCACGCCCAGCACGCCTGGAACACCGCGGGCCAGCTCCTCCGCCCGGGCCGCGAGGGCGCGGTTGTGTACGTGTCCCCGCAGGAACACGATCCCATCCTCCATCTCGACCCGGATGGGCAGTCCCAGGACCCGCAGCAGCTCGTCCCGCTGCAGGGCCTCCTCCACGTCCCGCCGCAGCTCGTCGTCGGGCCGGTAAATGGGCAGGTGCGCCACCGCCTCCCGGGAGGCCTCGAGGATCACCGCGTCCGGCGTGACGGTGCTCACCCAGTCCGCAGGGACCGCCACGTCCCGGGAAAAGAGCCACCCCTGGCGGACCACCAACTGCCGGACCTTTCCGGTGGTCGCGTCCACCAGCACCATGTCCACCCGCCCGATCGGGCCGTCGTGGCAGACCACCCGCTGTCCCCGCCGGATGGTCACGAAGGGCTCTCCAGGCCGGGCTTCCGCCTCCGCCTCCACCCGGCGCTCCAGCCCCTCCATCCGGCGTAGCGGACCCGGAAGCCGGAGCAGCGCACCATCAGAGCGCAGCCCCTTCCAGCCGGGCCAGGTGAGGCTTGCGGGCGTGTGGTCCGAGGGCCGGTAGGGCTCCAGCTCGCGGAGGTCCGAAACTCCCAGCGCAAGGTGGACCGCGTCCTCCGTGGCATCCGCCACGCGGTCTGCGGGCACGAGCACCTCGCGGCCCGACAGATCCCGCACCACCAGGGCCGTAATGCGGCGCTCCCGCGGGCTCACGACCACCTGGCTCACCTGGCCCGCAGCCCCGTCGGTGGCTTCTACCCGCGCGCCCAGCCGGATCTCGAGCCTCCGGGTCTCAGATTCCTGCACGCTCATGCTATCCTCTTCGTGGATCCCCGCAGGGAGTTTCGGTTGCGATGAGCGTCCTCGACCTCTTCTGGCTGTTTTTTATCATATCCGCGCTGCAGCCCGTGGTCCAGCGCCGGTGGCTGGAGGCGGCGCGGCTGCGCCTGTTGCGGGAGACGGTGGAGGAGCTCCTGTCGGACAAGCTCCCGCCTGAGCGGGCTGCGGAGGCGGCGGAGCTGCTCTCATCCGGGCGATGGACCCACGACTACCCCATCACCGTGGAGGAGGTGCGGGCCCTGGGACTGCGGGTCTGCGGAACGACGGGAGGTCCGAGGCTACTCGGGGCCCACTTGGCCCGGATCCCCAGTGGACAGCCGGAGATAGCAGGTGTCGTTGAGCGTGACGATGCGGGCCTCCTCGGGCGAAGCGGCCTCGATGAGGTTCACTGCTCCGTTGTGCTGCTGCAGGCGGAAGTAGCTCCGAAGCGGGGCCCCAAGCAGGGTGAGCAGGATGAGGCGATTGATGCCCGCGTGCGACACCACCACCACGGTCTGGTGGGGATGCTCCGCCACGATGCGTCGAAAGGCTCGCATGGCCCGATCCCGGGCCTCCGTGAGGCTCTCCCCGCCCGGCAACCGGACGCAGTCCGGGTCCTGCCGCCACCGGCGCACCAGCTCGCCCACCTGCGTCTCCATCTCCTCCACCCGTAGGCCGTCCAGGATCCCGTGGTTCACCTCCACGAGGTCGGGTTCTGGGATGGGCTCTAGCCCGTGCAGGGCCGCGATGCGCTCCGCACCCCACCGGCACCGCCCGAGGGGGCTCGTGTACACCGCGGCCACGGGCTCCCGCGCCAGGAATATCGCGAGCCGCCGCATTTGGTCCTGGCCGAGGGGCGTGAGGGGCGAGTCGGACCAGCCTTGGTAGCGGCGCTGGGCGTTCCACTCCGTCTGGCCATGGCGCACGAGGAACACCCGGGTGCTCACCCGTACTGCTCCTGCTCCGCCTCCTCTGCCTCCAGGAGCATCCGGAGGTAGCTCTCGTACCGGCTCCGGGGGATCTTGCCTGCCTGTACCGCCTCCCGCACCGCGCAACCCGGCTCGGTCCGGTGCAGGCAGTCCCCGAACGCGCACGCCTCTGCCCGATCCCGGATCTCCGGGAAGCACCGGCCGATCTCCTCCGGCCGCAGATGCACGAACTCCAGGACCTGAACGCCCGGAGTGTCCACCACGAAGGCGTCCTCGCCCACCACCACGAGCTCCGCGGTGGTGGTGGTGTGCCGGCCCCGGCCGGTCCGGGGGCTCACCTCACCCACCCGGAGCCGATGGGTGCGCAGCAGGGCGTTGAGGAGGCTAGTTTTGCCCACCCCGCTGGGTCCTACGATGACGGTGAGGTGGCCCCTCAAGGCCTCCCGCAGGGCCTCAAGTCCCTGTCCCGTGCGGGCGCTCGTGCGCAGAACCGGGTACCCGATCCCTTCGTACAGGGCCGCGAGCTCCGTGGGGTCGGCCAGGTCCAGCTTGTTGAAGCACAGGAAGGGGCGTAGCTCGTTTGCCTCCGCCAACGCCAGGAATCGGTCGATGGCATGCGGGTCAGGGTCCGGCTGGCGGCTTGCGAAGACCACGCAGGCTTGGTCCACGTTCGCGGCGATGACCTGGAGGCGGCGGGATTCGGCGGCCGCGGGCTTCGTGAGCTCCCGGACCCGCGGGAGGACCTCCTCGATCACCCCCTCCTCAGGGGAGAGGGGTGCAAACCGCACCCGGTCCCCGGGGACGATCCGGCCTGGGCCTTCCCCCTGCGGGTCCCGACGGCGCAACTTCCCCCGGGCCACGCACCGGTAGGTCCGGCCCTCCGTGTACACGAAGAAGAAGCCGCCCACGGCCTTGGTGACGATCCCCTCGCGCATGCGCCATCCTAGGAAGTTGGCGATGGAGGTGGAAATCCCTCGTCTGTGACGGTGGTGGAAGCGCACGATCTCGTCAAGCGGTTCGGGAACACCGTGGCGGTGGACGGGATTTCCTTTGCGGTCCGCGCGGGGGAGTGCTTCGGATTTTTGGGACCTAACGGCGCGGGGAAAACGACCACCATGCGGATGATCTACTGCGCGGCACGGCCCACCAGCGGCACGCTGCGGGTGTTCGGCCTGGACGTCACGCGCCACCCCCGGCGCATCAAGCAGCAGATCGGGGTGGTCCACCAGGCCACGACCCTGGACGAGGCCCTCACGGTCTGGGAGAACCTCCTGGTATACGGCCGGTACTACGGGCTGAGCTGGGCCGAGGCGGCCCGGCGGGCGGAGGCGCTGCTGGGCTTCGTGGCGCTGGAGGGACGGGCGCACGAGCGGATCCCCCGGCTCAGCGGCGGGATGCAGCGCCGGCTCATGATCGCCCGGGCCCTGATCAGCAACCCCTGCCTGCTGATCCTCGACGAGCCGACCACCGGGCTCGACCCGCAGGCCCGGCACGCGGTTTGGGAGCGCCTGCGCCAGCTCAAGCGAAGTGGGATCACCCAGATCCTCACCACCCACTACATGGAGGAGGCGGAGCAGCTCTGCGACCGGGTGGCCATCCTGGACGGCGGCCGGATCGTAGCCGAAGGGCCGCCCCGGGAGCTCATTGAGCGGTACGCGGGGCGGGAGGTGGTGGAAGTCCAGGTAGCGCCGGACGGGCCTGTGACCGCGGTGGTGGAGCGGCTGCGCACCTTGGCGGAAGCCCTCGAGGTGGCGGGTGACCGAGTGCTCCTGCACACCCGGGACGGGGAGCGGGTGGTGCACCGGGTGCGGAACATGGACCTCCCCATCGAGGGGATCGCCCTGCGGCGCGCCACTCTGGAAGACGTGTTCCTGCGGCTCACGGGAAGGAGGCTCCGGGAGTGATGGACATCTCCCCCCGGGGTGCGTTTCGGTTCTGGCAGCGCAACCTCCTCCTCTTCCGGCGGATCTTCCTCACGGCCCTGCCAGAGAACTTCCTGGAGCCGGTCCTCTACCTCGTGGCCCTGGGCGTGGGGCTAGGGAGCTACCTACGGGAGGTCGACGGCGTCCCCTACATGGCCTTTGTGGCCACGGGACTTGCGGCCTCCGCGGCCATGTACGGAGCCACGTTCGAGGCCACCTACAACGCCTACGTCCAGTTCGCCTACGAGCGCGCCTACGAGGCCATCATCGCCACGCCGCTGTCGCCGGAGGACCTGGCCGTGGGAGAGGTACTGTGGGGGGCGACCCGCAGCGTGATCTACGGGAGCGCCTTCGTGGCCGTGACAGCCCTATTCGGCGTAGTGCAGTCCTGGTGGAGCCTGCTTTTGCCCGTGGTGTTCTTCGTCGCGGGGATGGTGTTCTCCGCCCTCGGCCTCACCTTCACCGCCCTCACACCCTCCATCGATCTTTTCACGTACTACTACGCCCTGTGGATCACCCCGCAGTTCATGTTCAGCGGGATCTTCTTCCCGGTCGAGGCCCTCCCGGGCTGGGTCCAGCACGCCGCGTGGGGGATGCCCCTGTACCACGCGGTGCGCGCCACCCGAGCCTTCGCCTTCGGGGACCCTACTGCCGCCTGGGTGCACACGGGATGGCTCATCCTCGCGGCAGGAGTCCTTCTTCCCGTGCCCGCATTCCTGTTGCGCCGCCGCCTCGTCCAGTAAGGCGCAGGTACCGGCGGTAGTACCGCTCCACGGTGCGCCGGTCGATCGCGAAACGACGGGACCGCTCGGGCCGCAGACCCCCGCTGAAGGTCTTCGGAATGTGCAGGAGCTCGTGGAGGATCACCCGGTCCTGCTCGTCGGGCGGGAGCCGGCCGAACCCGGGCTCCAGGAACTCGATGACGTAGGCGGGTCCGATGCTCAGGGCGTCCTGGAAGATGCGGGGAAGCCCCCAGATCCGAGCCCAGGCGTTCGCCCGCGCCCCGTAGGCCCGCACGCACACCACTCGGTCAGGCCGGACGTGTCGGAACCCGAGGACCACGACGAACTCCACTACCCGCGCGTGCAGATCCGGAGCTTCCTCCCACCGGATGGGCATGGGGCCTCCGCCGTACAATGACACTATGCGGCGCAGGAGTATCCCTTGCCAACCCATCCGGACCCTCTCCCTGTGGCTGGATGAGCCGTATAAGCCGAGGCCGTCCCTGCGCGGGACGCTGAAGACCTCCATGGCCGTCGTGGGCGGGGGGATCACGGGCATCTCCGTGGCCTACTGGCTGAGCCGGGAGGGGATTCCCTGCTGCGTGCTGGAGCGGGGCGTGGTGGCCGGCGGCGCCACGGGCCGGAACGGGGGGTTCGTCCAGGAGGGGACCACGCCTGGATACGCAGAGCTCATCGCGCGGTTCGGCCGTGCCGAGGCGAGGGCTCTCTGGGCCTTCACCGTGGAGAACCGGGAGCGGATGCTGGCGGTCTGCACGGAGGAGGGGATCGAGGCGGAAATCGACCCCTGCGGGTGCGTGGCCCTCATCTCGGACTCCGGTGAGCTCGCGGAGTACAGGAGGGAGGCGGAGCTCCTGCAGGAGGACGGGTTTCCCGTCGCGATCCTGGATCGGGCGGCGGTGGCGGAGCGACTGGGGCAAGACCGAGGATTCATCGCCGGCGTGCTCAACCCCAGGGACGTGGGCGTCCACCCCGTCCGGCTCACCCGCGGGCTTGCCCGTGTCGCGGAGCGGCGCGGGGCCCGGATCTTCGAGGGAACTGAAGTGAAGGGGGTGGCGCGGGCAGGTGGGAAGTGGGAGGCCGTGACGTCCCGTGGACGGGTCCGGGCCGAGCACCTGGTGTTGGCCCTCGACGCGTACACGGGTCTTGTGGACGCCCGGTGGGCGTCCCTCATCCGGGCCGTGCGCGGACAGGTGCTGGCCACGGCTCCCACCTCCCGGATCTTCCCGCACCTCTTCTACGCCAACGACGGGCTCGAGTACTGGCGGCAGACGCCCGCAGGCCACGTGGTCCTGGGCGGGCTCAGGCGGCTGGCACCGGACGAGGAGGTGGGGACCGAGGACCAGCTGCACCCGCGGATCCAGGAGGCCCTGGAGGCGTACCTACGGGACCTGGGCGTGCCCCGGACGGTTCCCGTGGCGTACCGGTGGAGTGGGGCCATCGCCATCAGCAGGGACCGCCTGCCCCTCATCGGGCCCGTGCCAGCGGACCGTGGGCTCTTCCTCGCCGCGGGCTACACAGGCCAGGGACTGGCCTTCGCGTTCCTCGCGGGCCGCATGATCGCCCAGCTCATCGCCCTGGGCCGCACCGACTACCCGTCCGTCCTCTTCCCCGAGCGTCTGGTGCGCGGAAGGTGAGGAGGACCCGATCCGGAGCGGGCCGAAACGAGAGAAGGGAAGTGATGAGCGCCCGGGTAACGGTAGGCACGACCCTGGCGGTTCGACTTGTAGGGTGCCGGAGGTCTTTCCGAACCCCGAGCGGATCCGTGTACGTGGCCCTAGACGGGGTGGACCTCGGCGTGCGCGAGGGCGAGTTCGTGGCCATCGTGGGACCGACGGGCTGCGGCAAGACTACCCTCCTCAACCTGGTGGCAGGGCTCCTTCCTCCGGACGCCGGACGGGTCGAGGTCTTCGGGGAAAGCCTGAATGGCCTCAACCGCCATGCGACGTACCTGTTCCAGCAGGACGTGCTCCTGCCCTGGAAGACCGCGGAGGAGAATGTGATGCTGGGCCTCCTGTTCCGCCGCGTCCCTCGGGAGGAGGCCCGCTCCCGTGCCCGGGCCTGGCTTGCCCGGGTGGGGCTGAAGGGGTTTGAGGACCGCTACCCGCATCAGCTCTCCGGCGGGATGCGCAAGCGGGTGGCCCTGGCCCAAAGCCTCATCGTGAACCCTCAGATCCTGCTCATGGACGAGCCTTTTGCGGCCCTGGACGTCCAGACGCGGCAGATCATGGAAAACGACCTCCTCCGCATCTGGCAGGAGGAGCGCAAGACGGTGCTCTTCGTGACCCACGACCTGGAGGAGGCCATCGCCCTCTCGGATCGAGTGGTGGTGCTGAGCGCGGGTCCGGCAGCCCGGCCCATCGCGGAGTTCCCCGTGGACCTCCCGCGGCCCCGGGACGTGGCGGAGGTGCGGCTCGTCCCGGTCTTCCAGGACCTGTTCCGCCGGATTTGGGCCGAGCTGCGCGGGGAGGTGCTGCGGGCGTATGCTCACCGTCCCGCCTGAGCGGGTGTGGATTCGGGTCGCCCAGGCCGGGGTGTTCTTGGCCTTCGTGGCCCTGTGGGAGCTGCTGTCGGCCCAGCGGGTGCTGGACCCCTTTTTCTTCAGCAGGCCCAGCGCCATCCTCCAGCGGGTCGTGCGGTGGTTCACCACGGGGACCATCTACGTGCACATCTCCGTGACCGCTATAGAGACCCTCCTGGCCTTCGTGGCGGGGTCCGTGCTGGGCGTGGTGGTGGGGTTTGCTTTCGCTCGGTGGGGATGGCTGTCACGGGTCTTCGACCCGTACATCAAGGTGGCCAACGCCATGCCCCGCATCGTGCTCGCCCCCATCTTCACCCTGTGGTTTGGGCTCGGCATCCTCTCGAAGGTGGCCTTCGGCGTCACCCTGGTATTCTTCGTGGTGTTCTTCAACACGTACCAGGGCGTGCGGGAGGTGGACCGCAACATCCTCAACAACGCCCGGATGCTGGGCGCCACGGAGCAGGATCTCTGGCGCCACGTGCTCCTGCCCTCCGCCCTGGTATGGATCCTCAGCAGCCTGCACACCAGCGTGGGCCTGGCCCTAGTCGGCGCCGTGGTGGGGGAGTACCTGGGATCTGCCCGGGGGCTGGGATACCTCATCCAGCAGGCAGAGGCCCTGTTTGACACGACCGGGGTGTTCGCGGGTATGGTGGTGTTGGCCGGATTTGTGCTGGCGGTGGACCTGGTGGTGACCGCGGTGGAGCGGCGGCTGCTCCGGTGGAAGCCGCCGGGGCTGGTGGAAGAGGTGTCGTAGGAGGTGGGGGCGTGCGGCGGATCGGGATCGGCATAGCCTTGGTGCTCCTCCTCGTGGTTCCCCTCTGGGGGCAGGGTGCCCGGCCGGAGCGGTCCCGGATTGTCCTGGCGGTAGGCGGGAAGGAGGCCCTCGTCTACCTCCCGCTCAGTGTGGCGGAGCGACTGGGCTACCTGCGGGACACCGGCATCCAGATCGACATCCAGAACTTCGCGGGCGGCGGCCAGGCCCTGCGGGCCCTCATCGGCGGAAGTGCGGACGTGGTGAGCGGGTTCTACGACCACACCATCCAGATGCAGGCCCAGGGTCGGGACATCCGGTGCTTCGTGATGCAGCAGCGCTACCCGGGCCTCGTGTTCGCCATCACCCGGGCCGCCTACGACGCCGGAGTGCGGTCGTACGCGGATCTGCGCGGCAAGAAGATCGGAGTGACGGCCCCGGGCTCCAGCACCCACTTCTTCGTCAACTTCCTCATGACCCGAGCCGGGGTCGCCCTGACGGACTTCGCCGTGGTGGGCATCGGCCCGGGTGCCACGGCCGTGGCCGCGGTGCGCAACCGGCAGGTGGAGGCGATCTCCAACGTAGACCCCACCATTACCCTGCTGGAGTCCAACAACGAGATCGTGGTGCTGGCCGACACCCGTACCACCAACGGCACCCTCCGGGTGTTCGGCGGACCGTACCCCGCCGCCTGCCTCTACGCCACCGGAGAATTCATCGAGCGCAACCCCAACACCGTACAGGCCCTCACCACCGCCATGGTGCGGGCCCTCCGGTGGATCCGCACCCGGAAGAGCGTGGATGAGATCGTGAACCTCATGCCCGAGGAGTACTACCAGGGGAACCGCGCCCTCTACACGAGGGCCTTGCGGAACATGTTGGCCTCCTACTCCCCGGACGGCCGCATGCTCGAGGCGGGCCCGCCGAACGTGCTCCGGGTCCTCGCCCAGTTCGATCCCCAGGTGGCCCGCGCCCGCATCGACCTCACGAAGACCTACGAGACGCGGTTCGTGGAGTCCGCCCTCCGCCAGCTTCGGGGTAGCCCGTAGGAGGGGTCTGTGCCCCACACCCTGGTGGAGAAGATCCTGCTCGCCCACACGGACGTCCCGGACCTCGCGCCCGGCGACCTCGTGATGGTGCGGTGTGACGTGGTGATGGCCAACGACATCTCCGGGCCCGTGGCCTTTCGGGTCATGGAGCGCATGGGGGCGAAGCGGGTGTTCGATCCGAAGAAGGTGGTGATGGTGGCGGACCACTTCACCCCGGCCAAGGACGCCCTCGCCGCGGCCCTCCAGAAGACCCTGCAGGAGTGGTGCGAGGCCCAGGGGGTCACGTACTACGGACAGGGGCGGGGCGGGATCGAGCACACCCTGCTGTGCGAGGAGGGGTGGGTGGTGCCCGGGACGGTGATCGCGGGCGGGGACTCCCACACCTGCACCTACGGAGCCCTGGGCGCCTTCGGCACCGGGCTTGGCTCCACGGACATCGCCTTCTGCCTGGCCTTTGGGGAGTTCTGGCAGGCGGTCCCCGCCACCATCCAGGTGGTCTTCGAGGGGACCCGCAAGCCCTTCGTTACCGGAAAGGACCTCATCCTCGCGGTCATCGGCCACATCGGGGTAGCGGGCGGTACGAACCACGTGCTGGAGTTCGTGGGGCCCGGGGCCGAGGCCCTCACCGTCGACGAGCGGCTGGCGGTGGCCAACATGGCCGTAGAGGCGGGGGCCGAAACAGGCCTGTTTCCCGCGGACGACCGGACCGCGGCCTACCTCCAGGGCCGGACCACGAGGCCTTGGAAGGCGGAGCGCTCGGATCCTGACGCGGCTTTCGCCCGCCGGGTCCGCATCGACCTAGATACCCTCCCGCCCCTCCTGGCCGCCCCGCATTCCCCCGGCAACGTGATCCCCGTGGAGGAGGCGCGCGGGGTCCGCATCGACCAGGTCTACATCGGCAACTGCGCGAACGGTACCCTCACGGACCTCCGGCAGGCGGCGGAGGTGCTGCGGGGCCACCACGTACACCCCAGGGTTCGGGCCATCATCGTTCCGGCCACCTACACCATCTACCGGCAGGCCCTGCGGGAGGGCCTCATCGAGATCTTCCTGGAGGCCGGGGCCATCGTCTCCCCGCCCACCTGCGGCGCCTGCTTCGGCGGCCACATGGGCGTGCTGGCCTCGGGCGAACGGGCCGTGGCCACCACCAACCGCAACTTCCGGGGCCGCATGGGAGCCGTGGACTCGGAGGTGTACCTGGCGAACGCGTGGGTGGCCGCCGCGGCCGCGGTGGCGGGTGAGATCGTCCACCCCGCGGAGGTGGTCTCCGGGGAGGTGCGCGCGTGATCCTGGAGGGAAAGGCGCTCGTGATCCCTCAGGACAACGTAGACACGGACGTCCTGTATCCGGGCCCCTACCTCAGCATCGTGGATCCGGAGCAGATGAAGTCCTACCTCTTTGAGGGGTTAGATCCCTCCCTGCGGGACCATTTGGGGCCGGACACCATCCTGGTCGTGGGTCACAACTTCGGAGCGGGTTCCTCCCGGGAGCACGTGCCCCTCGCCATGAAGGCGTGGGGCATACGGTGTCTTGTGGGCAAGAGCTTTGCCCGCATCTTTTACCGGAACTGCATCAACCTGGGTCTCCTGGCTGTGACCTGCCCGCAGGCCGTGGAGGCAGCCCGCATGGGGTCCCGCATCCGGATCGACACGGAAGCCGGGGTGGTGGAGGTCGAGGGGTACAGTTTCCCCATGCGCCCCCTCCCGCCCTTCCTCCTGGAGATCATCGCCTGCGGCGGGCTTGAGGCCTGGGCCCGCAGGCGCTTGGAGGCCTAGCGACCACCAAACCGCAACCAGGGCGGTCCGAAGAGCAGGGTGACGACGCCCAGAAAGGCCCACAGCCCGCTCTTCGAACCCTCCAGCCGCTCGCCCTCCCGGAAGGCCCGGACCGCTTCCAGGAGGGGGAGCAGGGTGAGCAGCACCACAAACCAAGGTCCTGCCACGGAGAAGGCCTGGGGTAATTCCCCACCCACACGGCGGTAAATCTCCGCGGCCGCCAAGAAGATCCAGAAGAGGGCGAGTCCGACCCGCACGGGCTATCCGCCGAGGAGCTTCGCCTGCAGGCGCAGCTGTCCCAGGTGGTAGCTGTAGTGGGCGATGGTCTGGAGGATGGCGTAGTGCTTGGTGACCGTCTCCGTGCGGCCGCCCCGCACCACCTCCACCGTCTCCCCGAGGGCCGACTCCGGTAGATCGGCCAGGATCTGGTGGGTCCGCTCCCCAACCCGGCCAAGCTCCGCGAGGACTTCCTCCTTACGCACGGGCACGTCCTGGGCGAACTCGGCATCCCGATCCCGCTCCACCGGATCCCCACCTACCACCCGATGGATCCAGTACCGCTCCGCGCCCGCGAGGTGCCGGAGCAGGATGCCCGGGGTATTGGTGAGACCCGGTGGCCGGCGATTGAGCAGGTCCTCGCTCAAGGGCTCCGCGGCCTTCTGCACCGCATCCCTCAGCTCATCCAAGTACGCGCTCAGCTGTTCCGTCACCCGTTCCATGGCTCCCTCCTGAGTTTACGTCTCGCCCACGGCCCGCTCGAAGACCCGGAGGCCGTGAGGACACCACGGATGTGGCTGGAACCCATTCGTTTTGAGCCTCGGCGACTCCGGGGAGCCCTCGGCCAATAAGACCGCCACCACCCCGGGCCCGGGGAGGTCCGCCCGCACGGCTTCCAAGAGCGGCTCCGGGTTCCCGAACAGGAAGTTCACCACCCGATCGGGCCCTGCCCGCTGGAAGAGGACCGCGCCATCGGCCCACAGCCGCCGCTCCCGCACCGCGGCCCGCAGCATCTCGTCGCGGAGGATCCGGAACCGCCATCCCAGGGGCAAGAGCTCCCGGCTACGACGGGCCATCTCCTGCCGGATCCAAGGAGCGAGGTCCTTGAGGCCACGGGGTCCTACAGCTCGCACGCCTGCCGGAACCGGGGCGGGATTTAGAACCGCCCGCCATACCTCGTACCGGATGACCTCCCGGAATCCCATGTGCTCCAAGAAGGCGGATTCCGAAAGGTGCGTAGGGCAGCTGCACCGGACCAGGCGGGCGCCGTAACCCGCGCAGATCCGGATGGCCTCTTCCACGAGGGCCCGCGCATACCCCTGACCCCGGAACTCCGGGAGCACCCTCACCCCTTCCACCCACCCCTCACCGGGGCCCACGAGGCTCAGGTGGATCGCCCCCACCACCCGCCCCTCCGCCTCGCAGATCAGGACCCGGTGGGGCTCATCCGCCCAGGAAGCCCACTCCGCGGGCAGGACCGCAAAGCCCACACCTCGATCCAGGGCCTCTAGCTCCACGGCGTCGTTGGGTCCGGCCGTCCGGATCGAGGGCCGCATCGGCTCGATGAACTCGATTTTTTTAAGGAAAAAACGCCCGGGACCTTCCCCGGGCGTCACCGGCCTCGCGGATCAGGCTACCGGCGCCGGGCGCCAGCCACCGCGGTCCGCAGCTCTTTCCCCGCGGAGAACGCGGGCACCTTCCGGGCGGGGATCCGGATCTTCTCCCCGGTCTGCGGATTGCGGCCTTCCCGGGCCTTGCGCTCCCGGACCTGGAAGGTGCCGAACCCCACCAGGGTGACCTTCTCCCCGCGCCGCAGAGCGGTCTTGATGGCGTCCAGCGCCGCATCCAGCGCCGCGTTCGCGTCCTTCTTGCTGAGGCCGGTGGCCTGCGCGATCCGCTCCACAAGCTCCTCCTTGTTCATCCCCAGCCTCCTCTCGGTTCAGTAGTTTTCTGATCTCGAAGGTTCTACAACCCGCGTCCCAACTCCTTTCTAGCCCACACGGATTTTTACGCACCCTGCGGCGGCTCCACCACGGCCACCGCGCTCACCCGGTCGCCCTCCTCCAGTCGCATCACCCGCACCCCTTGGGCGCCCCGGCCCACGGTGCGGATTTCCCGGACCGGGGTGCGGAGGATCTGGCCTCCCTCGGAGGCAAGGAGGAGCTCGTCCTCCGGCCCCACACCTCGGATAGCCACTACCCGGCCGTTCTTCGGCCCCACCCGCACGTTGCGGATGCCCGACCCACCCCGGGCCTGCAGCCGGTACTCCTCCACCCGGGTACGGGTGGCAAACCCCTGATCTGTCACCGTGAGGACCTCAGGCTTCTCACCTACCACCGCAGCACCCACCACCTCGTCTTGCGGCCGCAGCCGGATGCCGAGGACACCGGCCGCGGACCGGCCCATCTCCCGCACGCCGGCTTCCCGGAACCGGATGGCCTGCCCTTCCCGGGTTCCCAGGATGATCTCCCGCTTGCCGTCCGTGAGCCGCACGGCGACGAGCTCGTCCCCGGGCTTCAGGGTGATGGCCACAAGGCCCGCCCTCCGGGTCCCCAGGAATTCCAGCAACCCAGTCTTCTTCACCAGGCCCTGCTTGGTCACCATAAACAGGTACCCCGCGTCCTCAAAGGATCGTACGGGGATCACCGCGGTGACCCGCTCCGTAGGCCCTAGGTTCACGAGGTTCATGAGCCCCGTGCCGCGGGCGGTCCGGCCGGACTCCGGGACCTCGTAGGCCCGCAGCCGGTATACCTTTCCCCGGTTGGTGAAGAACAGGAGGTAGGCGTGGTTGGTGGTGACCACCAGGTGCTCCACGAAATCCTCCTCCCGGGTCACGGCCCCCACCACGCCCCGGCCGCCCCGGCGCTGGGCCCGGTAGGTCTCCAGCGGCACCCGCTTGACGAACCCGTCCCGGGTCAGGGTGATCACCACCTCCGCGTCCGGGACGAGGTCCTCCTCCTCGAAGGTCGCCTCCTCCGCGGCGGTGATCTTCGTACGCCGCGGGTCCCCGTACTTTTCCTTGATCTCGAGGATCTCCTGCCGGAGGATGGCATCTACCTTCCGGGGATCCCGCAGCACGTCCTGGTAGTACGCGATGGTCTTTAGGAGCTCCCGGTACTCCTCCTCCACCTTGCTCCGCTCCAGGCGGGTGAGGCGCTGGAGCCGCATCTCCAGGATGGCCTCCGCCTGCCGCTCGCTGAGCCCGAAGACCTTCATGAGCCCCTCCCGGGCCGCGGGGACGTCCTTGCTGGACCGGATGAGAGCGATCACCTGGTCCAGGTGGTCCAGGGCCACCTTCAGCCCCTCCAGGATGTGGGCCCGCTCCTCCGCCCGGGCGAGCTCGAACCGCACCCGGCGGGTGGTGACGCTCCGTCGGTGCTCCAGGTAGTGCCACAGCAAGTCCCGGAGGGTGAGCTGACGAGGCACGCCGCCCACCAGGGCCAGGAGGATGGCCCCGTAGTTCGTCTGCATCTGGGTGTGCTTGTAAAGCTGGTTTAAGACCACCTGAGGGTTGGCCTCCCGCCGGAGCTCGATGACCACCCGGATGCCCTCTCGGTCGGACTCGTCCCGGAGGTCGCTGATGCCCTGGATCTTCTTCTCCCGCACGAGCTCCGCGATGCGGGCGGTGAGGGCGGCCTTGTTCACCAGGTAGGGGAGCTCCGTGACCACGATGGCGGCCCGGCCGCCCCGCAGCTCCTCGATGTGGGCCTTCGCCCGCATCACGATGGTCCCCCGGCCCTTCGTGTACGTCTCCCGGATCCCCTCCCGGCCGAGGATGAGGCCGCCTGTGGGGAAGTCCGGCCCCCGGATGATCTTGAGCAGCTCCTCCGTGGGGAGGTCGGGCTGGTCCAGGAGGGCCACCAGGGCGTCGCAGACTTCCCGTAGGTTGTGCGGGGGAATACTCGTGGCCATGCCCACCGCGATCCCGCTCGCGCCGTTCGCGAGGAGGTTGGGGAAGCGGGCGGGCAGGACCGTGGGCTCCTGGCGGCTCTGGTCGAAGTTGGGCACGAAGTCCACGGTGTCCTTCTCGAGGTCCGCCAGCATCTCCTGCGCGATGGCCGTGAGCCGGGCCTCGGTGTAGCGCATCTGGGCCGGCGGGTCGTCGTCGATGCTGCCGAAGTTGCCTTGGCCGTCAATGAGGGGGTAGCGCATCACCCAATCCTGGGCCATGCGCACCAGGGTAGGGTAGATGACGCCCTCCCCGTGGGGGTGGTAGTTGCCGGAGGTGTCCCCGCAGATCTTCGCGCACTTCCGGTACGGCCGGTTCGGCGCCAAGCCCAGGTCGTGCATGGCCACGAGGATCCGACGCTGCACGGGCTTGAGCCCGTCCCGTACGTCCGGAAGCGCCCGGGACACGATAACGGACATGGCGTAGTCCAGGTACGCCTCCTGCATCTCCTGCTCGATGGGTTTAGGAAGAACGCGCTCGTCGATGGCCATGGCACTCCCTCACCTCAGATGTCCAGGTTGCGCACCTCGCGGGCGTAGCGCACGATGAACTGCCGGCGCGGCTCCACCGCCTCCCCCATGAGGGTGCTGAAGATGCGGTCCGCTTCTTCCGCATCCTCGATCTCCACCCGGATCAAGGTACGGGTCTTGGGATCCATGGTGGTCTCCCACAGTTGCTCCGGGTTCATCTCGCCAAGCCCCTTGTACCGCTGCACCTCCACCGGCCCCTTCCACTCCTTGAGGATCGCCGCGAGCTCCTCGTCGGAGTACGCGTAGCGCTTCCGGGGGCCGTTGCGCACGAGATACAGGGGCGGTACGGCCACGTACACCTTCCCGTGCTCGATGAGGGGCCGCATGTACCGGTAGAAGAAGGTGAGCAGCAGCGTGCGGATGTGGGCCCCATCCACGTCCGCGTCGCTCATCAAGATGACCTTGTCGTACCGGCGCTTGTTGAGGTCGAACTCCGGGCCGATCCCGGTCCCGAGAGCCGTGATGATGGCCCGAATCTCCTCATGGTTCAGCATCTTGTCCAGGCGCGCCTTCTCCACGTTGAGGATCTTCCCCTGAATGGGGAGGATGGCCTGAAACCGCCGGTCCCGGCCCTGCTTGGCCGAGCCCCCTGCGGAATCGCCCTCCACGATGAAGAGCTCCGCCCGCAGGGGGTCCCGTTCGGAGCAGTCCGCGAGCTTACCGGGAAGCGTGCTCACCTCCAGGGCGCTCTTGCGGCGCACGAGCTCCCGGGCCTGCCGCGCCGCCTCCCGGGCCCGCATCGCCTGGATGGCCTTCGCCACGATGCGGCGGGCCTCCGTGGGATGGGTCTCCAGGTAGTCCGCCCACGCCTCCGCCAGTAGGGACTCCACAATCCCCTTGACCTCGGTGTTCCCAAGCTTCGTCTTCGTCTGGCCCTCGAACTGCGGGTCCCGCATCTTCAGGCTGAGGACCGCCGCAAGCCCTTCCCGCACATCCTCCCCCACCAGGGCCTCCTCTCCCTCCTTCAGCATCCCCGTGCGACGGGCGTAGTCGTTGGCGACCCGGGTGAGGGCCGCCCGGAAGCCCGCGAGGTGCGTGCCGCCCTCGGTGGTGGGGATGGTGTTCACGAACGAGAGGACGTGCTCCACGTACCCCTCGTTGTACTGGATGGCGACCTCTACCTCTACTCCGTCCCGCTCCCGTCGGAAGTAGAAGGGCGGGTCGTTGAGGACCTTCCGATGCCGGTTCAGGGACCGCACCAGCTCCGCGATCCCACCCTCGTAGCAGAACGCTTCTTGCTTGCCCGTCCGCCCGTCCGTCAGGGTGAGGCGCAGCCCCGCGTTGAGGTACGCCAGCTCCTCCAGCCGCTGCCGCACCACCTCGTACTGGAACTCCGTCTCCACGAAGATCTGGGGGTCCGGCTTGAAGGTCACCCGGGTCCCCGTGCCCTGCGCCTCGCCCACCGCCTCAAGAGGGGTGGTGGGCTTTCCCCTGGCGTACCGCTGCCGCCAGCGCCTGCCATCCCGCAGGACCTCCACCTCCAGCCACTCCGAGAGGGCGTTCACCACGGAAACCCCCACCCCATGGAGGCCCCCAGACACCTTATACGCCCCGCTTCCGAACTTGGCGCCCGCGTGCAACATGGTGAGCACCGTCTCCACCGTGCTCTTCCCGGTCTGGGGGTGGACCTCCACCGGAATTCCACCCCCGTCATCCACCACCGTGGCGCTCCCATCCTTGTGGAGCACCACGTCGATGCGGGTGCACCGACCCGCCAGGGCCTCGTCCACACTGTTGTCCACCACCTCCCACAGGAGGTGGTGGAGACCCCGGCTCCCGGTACTCCCGATATACATCCCGGGCCGCCGCCGGACCGCCTCCAGCCCTTCCAGGACCTCGATCTGGTGTGCGTAGTAGGTGCGTTCCGCCATTCCTCCCTCCGGCACTCTGCCCCGTAGAACGCGCATTAACAGATGAAAGAATAATCGACGGTCGGGCCGCCGTCAACGGCCAGAACCCTCTTCTGGTAACGGTTTCAGCCGATTCGGGTGTCTCTCCACAGGCCCATCTGGACCCTCCGGGCCAGGGTCTTGGGGGAAACAGGGGAGGCGTACACGCCCCGAAGGGTGACCACCAAAGACCTGGTCTGGACGGGGTGTATACCGAACAGGCGCCCGGATTCCGTGGCCCGACGCAAGAACGCCTGGTTTATCTCTGACCCGCGTACGAACCGGGCGTCCAGGATGGCCACGATCTCCCGATAAGGGACGACCACGCCGGAGCCCAGGTGGAGGTACACGTCGCTCCCGAAGGCCTACTCCGCCCGCTGGACCACCCGCACGGTCCGTACGAGGGGTTTTCCCAGCCGCCCGTTCAGCTCGGCCCGCACCTGCTCCCGGCGGAGGGCGAGCTCCTGGGCTGCGGCTGCGTTGCGGGCCGCCACCACCAGGGTCCCGGACCGGAAGGCTTCTGCCCGAAGCTCCTCCTGGTGGCCGTACAGGGTAGCCCAGGCCGCGAGCACCTCCGCCTCCTCGAGGGCGCCCGCGATCCCCAACCGGGCCGCGTAGGCCCGGAGCAGGTCTCCGATCCGGACGGGCTTGCTCATCGTGTCCCCAACGCCAACACGCAGACCTCCTGGGCAGGTAGGGCAACCCGGTCCGCGGCCGTGAGGATGGCCTGTGGGCCCTCCGCCAACAACCGGAGGAGCAGGTGGGTTCTCCGGTCGTCCAGCTCCGCGGTGGCGTCGTCCAGCAGCAGAAGGGGCTCCTCGCCCAGCTCCTGCCGGACCAGCTCCCGTTCCGCCAGCCGCAGGCTCAGCACCGCGGCCCGCTGTTGCCCCCTCGACCCGTACGCCCGCAGAGGCGCACCGTCGAGGGTGATCTCCAGATCGTCCCGGTGGGGGCCGGAGAGGGTGGCCCCTCTCCGGTACTCCTCCCGTCGGGAGCGGGCAAGCTCGGCCCTCGCCTGCTCCCGCAGGTCACCTTCCGGCTTCCAGGACGGCCGGTAGACCACCCGGAGTTGCCCGCATTCCAGCCGGCGAGCGGCCTCCTCCGCGAGCGGCGCCAGCCGGCCCAAGAGCTCCATCCTCCGCTCCGTGATGGCGCACCCCAGCTCCACGAGCTGTTCGTCCCACACCTCCAGGAGGTGGGGCGGCGCGTGGGCCCGGAGGAGCCGGTTGCGCTGCTGGACCACCCGCACGTACCGCAGGAGGTTGTGGTAGTAGGAGGGGCTGAGCTGGCAGAGGAGGCCGTCCACCAACCTCCGCCGGTGCGCAGAAGGGCCCGTCACGATCTCCGTATCCTCTTGGCTCGCGAGCACCCGGACCGCGCGGCCCAGCAGGCCCGCCCGGGTCGTGGGGTTTCCCTGGACCCGGATGGTCTTCAACCCCCGCCGCTCGACCCGCACCTCCACCGTGTGGGCTCCGTGCCTGCGCTCGAAAGTGGCCCGAACGAGGGCCCACGGACACCCGAACCGGATGACCTCCGTCTCCCGGACTGCCCGATGGCTCCGACCGGTCACCGCTAAGTCGATAGCCTCCAGGAGGTTCGTTTTCCCGGCTCCGTTGGGACCCACGAGGAGGTTGAGGCCCGGT
>FWWL01002536.1_pt1 | contig 28383 bp, 26 predicted proteins | sample 2228331 | NCBI WGS metagenome assembly FWWL01 (sample SAMEA103939775, study PRJEB20133) | metagenome
GGGGGCGAGGCCCGCCAGCTCACCCGCCTGCGCTGGGGGGTGCTGGAGTTCGCCTGGGCGCCGGACTCCCGCCGGCTGGCCCTGGTGAGCCGGGGCGACGACCCCGACCCGGAGTCCGACGTCCGGGTCATCACGACCGTTAAATACAAGTTTGACGGGGTGGGGTTTCTCGAGGGCCACACCCACATCTGGACGGTCGACCTCGACGGGAACGTCGCCCGGCTGACCGACGGTGACTGGGACGATGGCCGGCCGGCCTGGTCGCCCGACGGCCGCTACATCGCCTTCGCATCCAACCGGTCCGAAGAACGCCATTTTACCCTCCGGACCGACATCTTCGTCGTCCCGGCCGGGGGCGGTGAGGCCCGCCAGCTCACTCCCGGCAACGGGGACGCCGACGCCCCGAGCTGGTCCCCCGACGGGCGCCTCATCGCCTACGTCGGCCACGACCGGGGAAACCTGCCGGGCGCCAACAACCGCCTCTGGGTGGTGCCCGCCGAAGGCGGCACGCCCCGGAACCTGACGCCCGACTGGGACCCGTCCATCGGCGTCTTTATCATGGGAAGCCTGCCGGGCCCGATTCAGCCCCACGCCCCGGTCTGGACCCCTGACGGTCAGGGCCTCATCGTTACGGCCGCCGACCGGGGCAACACCCACATCTTCAGGGTTGACCTGACCGGGAAAATTACCCGGGTGGTCGGGGGCGAGCGGACATGCCTTTATTTGAGCCTTTCGCCCGACGGCCAGCGGCTGGCGTTCATCGCCGGGGACAGCCTGAACCCCCGGGAGCTGTTCGTCCTCGATGGGGGCGAGGAGCGGCAGCTCACCCGCATCAACGCCGACTTCCTGGCCGAAATCAGCCTGGTTCGGCCGGAACGGTTCGTTTACCCGGGGGCCGACGGCCTCGAAATCGAGGGCTGGGTAATGAAGCCGCTCGGGTTCGAGGCCGGCCGCCGCTACCCGCTAATCCTGCACATCCACGGCGGGCCCCACGCCGCCTACGGCAACATGTTCATGTTCGATTTCCAGCTTGAGGCCGGCGCGGGCTACGTCGTCCTCTACACCAATCCCCGGGCGAGCCAGAGCTACGGCGAGGCCTTTGCGACGATGAATATCGGCGACTGGGGCGGCAAGGACTTCGAGGACCTGATGCGGGGGGTCGACTTTATTCTCGCCCAGGGCTACGCCGACCCCGACCGGCTGGGGATCACCGGGGCCAGCTACGGCGGGTTCATGACCAACTGGGTCGTCGGCCACACCGACCGGTTCCGGGCGGCCGTGACCGAAAACAGCCTCTCGAACCTGCTCAGCTTCTACGGCACCAGCGATATCGGCACCTGGTTTTCCGAGGCGGAGCTTGGGGCCGCCCCGTTCGACCGGCCGGACGTCTACCTGGAACGGTCGCCCTTAAGTTACGTCAAGAACGTCAAAACGCCCCTGCTCATCATCCACGCCGAGGCCGACCACCGCTGTCCGGTCGAGCAAGCCGAACAGCTCTTCGTGGCCCTCAAGCGCCTGGGCAAGGAGGTTCTTTTCGTGCGGTTTCCGGCCGAGAGCCACGGGATGCGCAGTGCCGGCAAGCCCCGGCACCGCACCGAGCGACTCCAGCACATGCTCAACTGGTTTAACAAGTACTTACAGCCAGGCCAGTAAGGAGGTATCCGATGCTTAACGGCGTCCACCACGTCGCCTACGTGGTCGGTGACCTGGACCGGGCCATCCGCATCTTCGAAGAAAAGTTCGGCCTTAAACTCCTCGACCGCAAACGGACCCCCGAAGAGGGTTACGGGTTCGATGCGGCCGTCCTGCAGGCCGGGCAGGTTAAGATCGAGCTGATCTGCCCATATACCGAGCGCTCGCCCTACTGGCAGGCCCTCCAGGAGCGGGGCGACCACCTTCACCACGTCGCCTTCAGCACGCCGGTGCCCCTCGACGAGGCGATAAAGGAGCTTTCGGCCCGGGGCGTTAAGTTCCGGGAGGAGGCATCGTTCCAGAGCCCGGTCGGCTGGTGGATCGTCAATATCGACCCGGCGTCGACCGGCGGCCTGGTAGTTCAGCTCGGGGAGCGGTAGCGGGGCCGGCGGCTAATCGACCGGGTGGGGCGAAGGACCGGCGGGTGCGGGGGCCGTTATGGGGAATTCCCGGACCCGGAGGAGCAGGCCGAAGCCGACCCAGAAGACGACAAACAGAACCAGCAGCGCCAGCCGGTAGCTGGTGGTCCCGAGGTCGGCGAAGGCCGTAAGGGTCAGTCCCCAAAGGACTGGCCCGACCACCGCCGCGACCCGTCCGACCAGGACGTAGAGGCCGAAGAACTCGCCGACCCGGTCGGGCGGGGCAAGCCGCGTCAGCATCACCCGGTCGCAGGCGCCCACCGCCCCCAGGCTGATGCCGGTGAGGACGGCCAGGGCGAAAAAGACCGGCTTTTCGGTTGCCGTCAGGCCGCCGGTAAAGACCACAACCCACTGGGCCAGCACCAGAATGAGGGTCCGTTTGACCCCGAGCCGGTCGGCGACCCAGCCGTAGGCCAGGGCACCGGGCAGGGCGCAGGCCGTCGCCAGGATAACGATGAGCTGGAGCTCAGACGTGGTAAAGTCGGCAACCCGGGTGAGAAAGACGGATATAAAGGCCATAAGGGTTGCGATGGCGTCCTCGTAGAAAAACCGGGCGAGGATAAATTTAAACAGCTCCCGGTAATGGCCCGCCCGGCGGATGGTGTCGATAGCCTGGCGGTAAGATGCCCGGACGTAATCCCACGACCAGGGTGCCCGGGGCCCGGTATCCCGCACCAGGAGAAAACACGGCAGGGCAAACAGGAGGAAGGCAAGGGCGGACGGCAAAAAGGCCGCGGCCCGGCCGCCGGCGTCGACGAACGGCTTTATCAAAAGCACCCCGAGGACGTTTCCCAGGTAGCCGGCCCCGATTCCCACCCCCGAGGCGAAGCCCCGATTCCCGGCCGAGCTCACGTCGGGCAGGAGGGCATTGTAAAAGACGGCGGCGGCCATATAGCCGAAGGTGGCCACCGCAAAGAGGCCCAGGGCCTCGGCGCCGGACCGGACCAGCCCAAAGAGCAGGGCCGGAATGATGCACAGGAGCGTAAAGAAGACCAGAAAAGGCATCCGCCGGCCGTAGCGGTCGGAGACGGCCCCGAGCAGGGGCGACGAGACCGCAACCAGTAGCATCAGACCCGAGTAGACCAGGCTGTAGGCGAGTTCCGGGGTCTTTAGCTCGTCGGTGAGCCAGAGCAGGAAGTAGAGGGTAAGAATATTAATGGCCCAGACGCTGTTGGCAAAGTCGTAAGAGGCCCAGGCCAGCAGGCGAATAACGGTTCGGACACCCATATTTTCACGGTCCCCCTGCTCGTCAGCGGAATCTGCCCCATTATAGGGGGGCAGACCAGTTGCGGGTCAACGGCGCCAAAAGGGTGGGTGCGACCGGCACCTAATGCCGGTCGCACCCGGTCCCTTAAGGGGGCGCGCGTGGGTTCTACCTTACCGGGGTTCCGTCCGGCCGGACCACGAACCAGACGCCGCCAACGTTCTGACCCCGGGTATCGCCGGGCTGGGCATCCTGGAACCAGTAGTAGAGGGGCCAGCCGTTATAGGTTACCTGCCGGGTCCCATCCGCCCGGGTAATCGTCCCGAGGAGTTCGGGCCGCACGCCGGGGCCGGCCACGGGCCGGTCGGTGGTCAGAAGCGGCGGCCAGTTGATGGCGCAGGTCCCGTAGCAGTTCGACGTGGAGGGCTCCCGGCTATCCCGGGCGAACATGTAAAGGGTGAGGCCCCGCTCGTCAACCAGGACCGTGCCCAGACCGGTGCTTGCCGCCCGCACGGTTGCGGCGGTGGCCGGCGCCGGCGAGATTACCAGGGGGCTTGTCCAGTTGCCGGCCGGCGAATTGTTATAGAAGTTGACCCAGGCGTAGCTGGAAGCCGCCGCACCCGGAACCTCGACCGTAAACGTGTAAGGTCCAACCGCTGCCCTGGGCCTGATACCGGCGGGGTTGTTCCAGCCGATATTACCCTGGCCATCCTGACCGCACTGGCGCCATTCGGTCCGGTGGGTTCCGTACTGGCAGGAGAGCAGGCGTGAGCCGGAAGGCAGCCGGGCCTTCAGCTCGTAGCTGTAGCTCCGGTCGCTGCGGTTCGTAACCAGCATGACGAAGGTGACCTGGTTGCCGGTGCGGGTGGCCCGCATCTCGACCATTACCGGGGGCCAGTCGGCGGTGACGACGGCCGGAGCCGGCGCCGCGGCCGGCGGGGCCGGAGCGGGCTGAACCGGTGCCGGGGCCGGCGGGGCCGCCTGGACCACGATTACGCCGGACATGCCCCGGCCGCCCGGGCCCCCATGGGGCCGGCAGTAATACGGGTACGTTCCCGGCTGGTTAAAGGTGCGCTGGTACATGCCCCCCGGTTGAATCAGTCCCGAATCAAAGCTTCCGTCGTCGGCGGTGACGGTGTGGGCGACCGGGTCCTGGTTGACCCAGACCACCGTCGTCCCCGGCGTAATCGTGATCATCCGGGGGTTAAACGCAATGCTGCGCATTTCGACGGTTATCTGCTGGGCCTCGGCGGTCGGAATAGCCGGCCGGGCCGGGAAAACCGGCAAAGAAGTTACCAGCAAAATAACAACCAGGGCCAGAAATCGGCCGAGAAGCCTAACCATTTGCGTCGTTCCCTCTCCCGTCAGAGTTTGGTCAGGTCACGGTTGCCGAACGACAGGGTGCCGTTCCGCTACACCTCACCTCCTTTCTCACTGGGCCGCTTTTTCCACCCATTAGATACGCCCGACGACGCCGGCCGGATTTATTGCCGGCCTGCACCCGAATTCTGGTAAGCTGTCAGTACGCCCTCTGATTCCGGGGAGTGGGGACAGCCCGGCACCGACCGCCGCGGCAGCGCCGGGATTGAATCCGACCGGGTGCCGGGGTCGTAATTCCATTGAGGATGGGGACATTGACACGACTTGCCGGGCGACTCCTGCTTTTTCTGATGGCTGCGTTTTTTGCCGGCGGAATCCTGTTGCCAGTGGCCGGTCCTGCTTTGCAGGCGGAGGCCCGGCCGGCGGCCCAGGAAGTTACGGTTGAGATGCAGAACCTCGCATTCAACCCCCGGACGGTGACCGTGGCGCCGGGAACCACCGTGGTCTGGGTCAACCGGGATGCCTTCGCCCATACCGTCACCGCCGACGACGGAAGCTTTGACTCCGGCCTGATCCAGCCGGGCGCAACGTTTAGACTCACCTTCCAGCGGCCGGGCAGATACCCGTATTACTGTGTCCCCCACGGCGGACCGGGCGGGGCCGGAATGGCCGGGCTCGTCATCGTCGGTGCAGCCCAGCCCACGCCGCCCCCGACCCCAACCCGTCAGCCCCCGCCGACGCCGACGGCCCGGCCGGCACCGACCCCGCCGGCGGCAGTCCCGACCCCGGTTCCGCCCAGCCCGACGCCGGTTCCGCCGACACCAACCCCGGAACCCAGCCCGACCCCGGAGCCCTCGCCGACTCCGACCGCCACCCCCAGCCCCACCCCGTTCCCGACGCCAGCACCGACACCGACCCCATCCGGTTCGGCGGCCAGCCCTGGTAATGGCCCGCCCATCGGATTGCTCCTTGGCGGGGCGACGGTTCTGGTCGCCGGCGGGGCCTTCGCCCTCTGGCGGTTCCTTCTGACCCGGCGCTAAACGCCCGATTTGACCTGGCATCCTACCGCCCTTTAAAATGCCTGCAACCGTTACCGGCAGGTTGCAGGCGGCTAGTTGAACGGCAGTTTGCGTTCTGGCCTGATTCTGGCCCTGGTTGTGACGGCCCTGGCCGTTTGCCTGCCCCACACTCCCGACCGGCTGGCCGGCCAGGGCCAGGAGCTGGTCTCAAACGGCGGGTTTGAGGCGGCCGGACTTGCGCCCTGGTATGCTTCCCCCAACCTTGTGCCCGAGCAGGTTACCGACCCCCGCTATGAGGGCCAGTACGCCGCAAAGCTTACGGTAACCGACGGCCGGGTCGGGGGGCTTTGGCAGGTGGCCTCGCCGGCGCCCGGGGCCGGAACCTACGAGCTGTCGGCCTGGGTCGGGGCCGGCGAGAACGTCAAGGCCGTCTACGTCGTCGCCGAATGGTACGAGTCCCCGGATGCAACCGGCTCCTTTATCCAGGACTACCGGCTGGACTACGGTGGGGCGGCCGGAGTTCTGAGCGGTCAGGTCACGGTTGGCGGGGATGCCCGGAGTGTTCGGGTGGCAGTCTGGCTGGAGCCGGCCTCAGGCGGCGGCCCGGCCACCGGGTTTGTGGATGCCGTGAGTCTGAGGTTTACGGCCCCGGCGACACCGGGCCCTTCGGCTACGCCCACCCCAACCGCCACCCCCGGCCAGTCCGGCCCGACCCCGACGCCCGAGCCTACCCCTGCCCACTATGAGCCCGGTAGCCTGGTCTTTAACGAGCTCCTTTACGACCCGGGAATTTCCGGCTGCGGCACCGACTGCGAATGGGTCGAGCTGGTCAATACGACCGGCCGTCCGATCGACCTCAGAGGCTGGACGCTGGCCGACAACGCCCGGTCAGACCCGTTGCCAGCGGCGGTTATTCCCGCCGGGGGCGTCGCCGTCATCGCGGCCACAGCCGGGGCGGTCCCATCCCCCGGCGACGGGACCTTTGTGCTGGTGGTGATGCCCACCGGCCGGGTCGGCAACGGCCTGAATAATGACGGCGACCGGCTGACGCTGACGGCGCCGGACGGGACAGTGGTTGCGGCCCTTAGTTACGGCGACGACGGGACCTATCCGCCGGTCCTGCCGACCGTCAAGCCTGGCTGGTCCCTGGAGCGGCTGCCGGCGGTTACGGGGGGATTCCGGGCCAGCTCCCAGCCTTCCCCCGGGCGGCTCAGCCCGGTCTGCTGTCTGGGCTGGCTTCCGGCTGTCGTCGCCGGCAAGAGATGACCGGCCGTTCGGGCGGTGCGCAGACCGATTTTGGTTAAAATAACCTTTAGGGTCCGTGCCGCGCGTGCTCATTGTTATGTCCCAGACCGGAGGGGGCCACCGGAGTGCCGCCCTGGCCCTCACCCGGGCTTTTAGCTATCTGTATGACAATTACGTTCAGGTCGAGATTGTCGACATCTTCCGGAGCGGCCGCCGGACCGTCTGGGAGAAGCTCACCGACCTCTACGGGCCGATCACGGTCCATTCGCCGGCCCTCTGGGCCGTCATCTGGCACGTCTTTCGTCAGAAGGCCGGGTTTGAGGCCGTTGTCCGGGCGGCTTCGCCGGCCCTGCTGCCGAAGGTGCGGGGGCTCCTGGCCGAGGCCCGCCCGGACCTGGTCATCTCCGTCCACCCGCTGGCCAATCCCTTGCTGGTCCGGGCCCGGACCCAGGTTAACCCACGCCTGCCGATGGCCGTCGTCTACACCGACCTGGTGGTGGTCCACCCCGGCTGGCGGTATCCGGGTTTTCAGCTTTATACAGCCGCCAGCAAGCCGGCCTGGGACGAGTTCGTCCGCCACGGCCTGCCGACCGACCGGGTCCTTCTTACCGGCCTGCCGGTGGACATCCGGTTTGCCCTGAACCGGCCCGGCCCGGCCCAGGCCCGCCAGAATCTGGGCCTCGAGCCGGACCGGTTCACCCTGCTGGTGGTCGGCGGAGCCGAGGGGGTCGGCAAGATCGGGCGGGTCGTGAAGCTTGCCCGCCAGACCTGCCCTGATGCCCAGATTCTGGTCGTCTGTGGCCGCAACCGTGCCCTCTACCGCCGGCTCACGGCCCAGGCCGACCCCCTGATGCAGGTCTACGGGTTTGTCGAGAACATCTGGGAGCTGATGGCGGCCGCCGACGTCGTCCTGACCAAGGCCGGGCCGATGACTATCGGCGAGGGCCTCGCCGCCGGCAAGCCGCTGATTTTTATCAGCTACATCCCGGGCCACGAAGAGGGCAACGCCGCCTACGTCGTCGAAGCCGGCGCCGGCCGGATGGGCCTGAAGCCCCGGGAACTTAGGGCCGAACTCGAACGCCTCCGAACCGACCCGGCCTACCGGCAGGAAATGACCGAACGGGCCGCCGAGCTCGGCCGGCCGGCCGCTGCCCTTGATATCGCCCGGCTGCTTGGCTCGCGACTTCTCGGCCTGGGCGGCGATTAATGGTTCCGCAGCCCCTTCTGGCCGTTTCGGTCACGGCTGCCCTGAGCCTCCTCGGGGACTCGATGCTCTACGCCGTCTTGCCAACCTATTACGCCGAGTGGGGGCTGCCCCTCTTCGGGGTCGGCCTGGTCCTCTCGGTCAACCGCTTTATCCGGCTTCTCTCCAACCCGCTTGCCGGCCGCTGGTTCCAGCGGGCCGGCCCCAGGGTGCCGTTCCTGACCGGCGCCGTAGGCGCCGTCCTGACGACCGGCAGCTATGCCGTGGTCCACGGCCTCGCCCCGTTTATCGTGAGCCGGCTGGCCTGGGGCTGCTGCTGGTCGCTCATCCGGCTCGGGGGCTACACCGCCGTGCTCGAGTTCTCGACGGCGGCCACCCGGGGCCGGCTGATGGGCTTCTTTTCGGGCATCTCCAGGCTGGGAAGTCTGGCCGGCACCCTGCTCGGGGGCCTGCTGGCCGACCTGCTCGGGCCCCGTCCGACCCTGGGCCTCTTCGCCCTGGCCACAGCCGGAGGCGGACTTCTGGCCTGGGCCGGGCTGCGGGGGGCGGGGGGCGGCTGGAAGGCCCCGGCCGCCACCCACCACCCGGCCCCCCAGACCGGGCCACTGTGGGCCCGCTCGTACCCGGTTTACCTGGCCGGGTTCGTCAGCGGCTTTCTCGGACCGGGCCTGGTAACCTCGACCCTCGGCCTGGTGGTCCGGGAGTCCGCCGGCAACATTGCCGGAATCGCCACCATTACCGGCGCCCTGCTGGCAACCCGCTGGGCCATCGACCTGGGTTTCAGCCCGACCGCCGGCTACCTTTCGGACCGGTTCGGCCGGCTCCGGGTCGCGCTGGCCGCCCTTGGGGCGTTCGGGGTGGCCCTGGGCGGCCTGGGCTTCCTCCGAATTCTGCCGCTGGTTCTGGCCGCCGCCATCGTCGCCTACCTGGCCGACATCGCCCTGGCCGTGGTCCTTGACGCCCTGGCCGGCGACCTGGCCCCCGCCCGGGCCCGGGCCTGGGCGATGAGCGTCTACGCCACCTTCAAAGACCTCGGCTCGGCCAGCGGCCCCCTCCTGGGCTACGCCCTCATCGGCTGGCTCGGCCTGGCCGGGGGCTATATACTCGGGATCGGGCTGGCCGCAACCGCGGCCGTGGGCCTGGCCCTGAAGTCGGCAAACCTGCTCGCCGCAACCGGACATGACGACTGAACATGGCTACCGGCGGCAGTCGGGCCTGGACGGCTTTGTCCCGGACCCGTTCGACCAGTTCGGCCGCTGGTTTGACGACGCAAGGTCGGCCGGCATCGAGCTTTACGACGCGATGGCCCTGGCCACCGCCGGCCCGGACGGTCGGCCGTCGGTCCGAATGGTCATGCTGCGGGGGTTCGACCGGCGGGGCTTCGTTTTCTTCACCAATTACGAGAGCCCGAAAGCCCGGGACCTTGCCGCGAACCCGTACGCGGCCCTGCTGTTCCACTGGCCCCGGCTCGGCCGGCAGGTCCGTATCTCCGGCCGGGTGAGCCGGACGTCCCGGGAAGAGTCGGAGGCATATTTCCGGAGTCGTCCGCTTGAGAGCCGGATTGCGGCCCTGGTTTCGCCCCAGAGTCAGGTCATCCCGAGCCGGGAGGCCCTTGAGGCGGCCTTCCGGGCGAAGCTGGCCGAATTTGCGGGCCGGGAAGTTCCCCTCCCGCCGTTCTGGGGCGGGTTCCGGGTTGAGCCGGACTGGTTTGAGTTCTGGGAGTCCGGGCCCTACCGCCTCCATAACCGGGTAAGATATACCCGGGAAGGTGAAAACTGGCGGATTGAACTGCTGGCACCCTAGTCTTCAGGAATGATTGGCCGAAGGCTTCCCAGATTGGCCGCCCTGGGCTTGGGCCTCGGGCTCGGGGCGGCGACCGCGGCCGTGGTGAACGCCCAGTACCGGCTGGCCCGCTGGGAGACCCTTGATTACCGGGACCTGCGGGCGCCAAACGGCCGCTACGTAACCCTCCCCGACGGGGCTGAGGTCCACTACGTCGAAGCCGGTGCCGGGTTCCCGGTGATCCTCATCCACGGCTTCGACCATTCGCACGACACCTGGCGGTTCAACCAGTCGGTCCTGGCCGAACGGTTCCGGGCGGTTGCCCTCGACCTGCCGGGCTTCGGGGCCTCGGCCCGGACCCGGCTCGCCCGGTTTGGGGTCCGCACCCAGGCCAGGGCGGTCCGGGACTTCATTCGGGAGCTGGGCATCGACCGGACCCACGTCGTCGGCCACTCCCTCGGGGGCACCATCGCCCTGCGGCTCGCCCTGGACTACCCGGAAGTCGTCGACCGGCTGGTCGTCGTAGGTAGCCCCATTGAGGCGCCACGATTGCCGTACGGCCTTATCCGCCGGCTGGTGGGTTTCGAGCCGGTGGGACCGGCAATCTTTAAGGCCCTTTTGTACTACGGGTCCGCCAGTGGCCGGCTCTTCCGGCTGGGCCTCGAGCGGTCTTACGGCCCGGACCCGGTTCCGCCGGACCTGGCCGCCTACTTCGAGCGGCTTCACCGGGTAAGAGGCTCGGCCGATACCCTGGTCGCCATCTTAAAGTCGCCCCCGGTGGACCCCTACCTGCCGGCCGACCTGCCCGACCTGCGGGTGCCCCTGCTCGTGGTCTGGGGCGAGGCCGACCGGGTTGTGCCGGTCCGGGTCGCCCACCGCCTCCGGCAGCTCGTGCCGACCGCCCGGGTCGAGATTCTGCCGGGTGCCGGCCATTTGCCCCACGAGACCCGGCCCGCCGAGTTCAATCGCCTGGTTCTGGATTTTCTTACGGCCGCCGGATCATGACCGGTTTTAACCTCTTCGACCTCATTTGGAACCTGAGCAACGAGCTCATCTCCGCCCGGGTCCGGATGCGGGCCCTGCTGGAGCTCCTCGAAGAAAAAGGGGTCCTGCTCCCCGGCGAGTTCGACGCCCGGGCCCAGGCCGTCTGGGAGCGGGACCACGCCGAGCTGGCCCGGGAGCTTGCCCCGGAACTTTTCGAGTTCGAACCGGCCGACAATCCCTGACGCCGGCCCGACCGTGGCGGCGGGGGAGGGGGCCTGTGGGGGCGAGCTGGCCCGGCTGCTTAGCCGGCGGCTGGGCCGCCGGTTTAAAGGCGGGGTCGTGGCCTACTCGAACGCCGCCAAGGTCGGGCTTTTAGGTGTCCCACCCGACCTTATCGAAGCGGCCGGGGCCGTAAGCCCGGAGGTTGCCCTGGCCATGGCCCGGGGCGCCCGAAACTTTTTCGGGGCCGACTGGGGCGTCGCCGAGACGGGCATCGCCGGTCCCCAGGCCGGCCGCCGTTCGGCCAAGCCGGCCGGTCTGGCCTGGGTCGCCGTCGCCGGCCCGGTTGAGCGGGCCGCCGAGGTGCGGACGGGGAGCGGGCGGCGGGGTTTAAACCGGCGGGCCTTCGCCCGGGCTGCCCTCAGCCTGCTGCTGGCCGCCTGGGAGGAGGTTAGGCCCGAAGAGGCTGAGAAGCCCGGCTAGGTTGCCGGCCCGCAGGAGCGCCCGGGCCGCCCGCCCCCGGCGGTCGTCGGCTACCAGCCCGGTCCAGACCCGGAAAACCGCCCCGGGCGGGGGGTAGGGCGGCCCGCCGGCGGCGATGAGTTCGAGCAGGCTTACCCGCAGGCCGTAGGGGTCAATAACCTCGCCGTCCGGGGTCGGGCGGGGCGGCCGAAATGCCCCGGTCGCCGCGATAAACCGGCCGGCCTCGGCCGGAACGGCCCCGGCCGGAACCGACCCGGCGGCGCAGGCCGCCCGGACGGCAGTCGCCGAAAGGTACGGGTCGTGGTATTCCGGGGGGAGGGGCAAAAACCGCACGTGGGCCGCAAACGGCCGGTTTTCCGGGCGGGCCAGAAACTCGGCCAGGTCCGCCCCAGTCAGACCGGACCGGGGCGCCACGTAGAACCGGCTCAGGCTGAAGAGCCGCCGCAGGGCCGCGTCCCGGTCGGCGTAGTAGCGGGGGTCGAAAATCTGGACAATCTTGTCAAAGCCCACCAGGAACCAGAGCTCCTTTTCGGGCGGAACCGGTCCGGCCCGCAGGGCCTCCGCCTCTTCCACGTAAAGCCCCCGGTTCGTAAGGACAACCCCCAGCCCCGGCCGGGCCCGGCAATATTCATCCAGGACCCAGACCCGGTCCGGCAGGGCGAGTCCCTCGGCCGCCGCTTTGTCGACGGTCCGGACGGCCAGGAGAAAATAGACCCCGTCGACCAGTCCCCGCTCCAGGGGGGCCTGCGCCAGCAGGGCGTGGGCGCTGGTAAGGGGGTTGAACGAGCCCGGCAGGACCCCGACCCGCCCGTCCCCGGCCGGCCGGACCACCACCGCCGCCGGCGGGCCGTCGGGGTCGAGGCTCCTGACCAGCCGGCGAAACGCGGTGTAGGGCGCCGGGTCCCAGTAGCGAACCGGTTCAGAGTCGGCCACGGCCCTCAGCCGAGGGCCGGCCCCTCGGCCAGGATCAGGTCTTGTATGTCCCGGATAAACCGCCAGCGGGCAAGACCGACGTCGGCCGAAAGCTCCCGAAGCTCCGCCATCAGCAGTTCCCGGGCCCCGGGCAGGTGGGCAACCCGAAAGAGGTTCTTCAGGCGCAGAAGCTGGGCCTGCTGGGCCGGGGTGAGGGCCGGCCGGGTATCCCAGGCCTCGGCCGCGGCCCGGGCCGACTCGTTAGGGTCAATACTGCGCTCGACCCGGCTGGCGTACCGGACGGTGATCAGGCCGCTGGCGATGGAGCCGACGTAGAGCACGGCCAGACCCCCGGCAACGGCCGCCGCCCCGATAAAAGGCGTCCCATAGATGCCGAGCATGACGATAATCGTTAAGAGGGTGAGCCAGCGGCGCTCCTTTTCGAGGAGCTCGAAGACCTGGGCCTCGACCCGGCGGCGGGTAAGCTGGGCTCGCCGGCGGTAGACCTCGTCGGCCCACTCCCGGAGCTCGGCCTCAAAGGTGGTCTCGGACATGGCCCCGTCACCCCCGGCGTCACAAATCCCCGGTGATTATATACCGCCCGGGCGGTTCAGGCCCGGGACGACAGGGCCGGCAGGAGAAGCAGGCCCACGGCCAGCCGCAGGATGACCACCAGAAAAAGGGTGACCAGCGGGATAAACCGGTCGCCGATAAACCGCGGCGTAACCTGCCGAACGACCCAGAAGACGGGACCGGTGACCCGGCGGAACGCCTCGCTGATGATGGTCCGCTGGCCGCCGGTGATCAGCTCCAGGACGAGCTGGCCGATAATCGTCCACATCAGGAAGGCCAGAAACCAGTTCAGGGCCTCGGCCAGAACCGGCAACATCGTCCGTTACGACCGCCCGGCCGTTAAAGAAAAGGGTGGCGCGGGCACACCCGATAGTACCCGCGCCACCCGGACCCGTCCCGCCGGACTCAGTCGTCGGCGCCGGGCTGGGGGGCCGGCCGCGGGGCCGGGGCCGCGCCCGGAACCGTAACCAGCTGGCCAACCGGAATCCGCACCTGGTCGACCAGCTCCTGCACCTCCCGGGGCGGCGGGGCGGTGGCCAGGCTCACCGCAATCTGCAGGCCGAAGTTCACCGCCATCCCGAAGATGCCCGAGGAGAGGTGGCTCAGCCCGAACAGGTTGAAGGTGGGGAACAGGTAGTTGCCCCACATGTAGACCAGACACGCCAGAAGGCCCCCGACCATTCCGGAGATCGCGCCCCAGGCGTTGGCCCGCTTCCAGAAGATCCCGAGCAGGACCACCGGGAAGAAGGTCGACGCCGCCAGCGAGAACGCCCAGGCGACGAGCTGGACGATCAGGGCCAGCCGCGGGAAGGCCAGGAAGGCCGCGACCACCGCCGCCACCAGGATCATCACCCGGCCCATCAGGAAGCGGGTTGCGTAGCTGGCGTTCGGGTTGATGACCTTCGAGTAGATGTCGTGGGCAACGGCCGAGGCGATCACCAGCAGCAGGCCGTCGGCGGTCGAGAGGGCAGCCGCCAGACCCCCGGCCGCCACCAGGGCCGCAATCGTGTACGGCAGGCCGGCCACCTCCGGCGTCGCCAGAACCACGATGTCAGGGTTGATCGTCAACTCGGCCCACTGGAGGATGCCGTCGCCGTTGGCGTCCCGGATGGAGAGCAGACCGGTCCGGGCCCAGGCCTCGACCCAGCCAGGGAGCTGGTTAATCGGCTTGCCGATTACGTTCGTCAGGAACTCCCAGCGGGAGAACGCGGCGTAGGCCGGGGCCGTGAAGTAGAGCAGGTAGATGAAGAAGAGAGACCAGCCGACGCTGACCCGGGCCTCCTTCGGGTCGGGCACCGTGTAGTACCGGATCAGGATGTGGGGCAGGCCGGCCGTCCCGGCCATCAGGCAGAAGGTGAGCGCCAGGAACTCCCAGGGGTAGCCCCGCCAGTTGGTCACGGTGGTGGCTGGCGGACTCGGAAGGTTAAGGCCGGTGGCATCGTTTATCTGCTTGATGCTGGCCAGGGCCGAGGCGTTGCTCAGGACCCACTTGAACGGCTCAACGTAGATCGGCAGGTTAAGCTGCTGCTCGATCCGGACGACCTCCTGGAGGGCCCGGCCGTACATCAGCTCGGAGAACGGCACCCCGGTCCGGACCGCCGAAAGAAAGGTCACCGGGACCAGGTAGGCGATGATCAAAATAATGTACTGGGCGACCTGGGTCCAGGTGATAGACTTCATCCCGCCCAGGAAGGAGCAGACCAGCACCCCGGCCAGGCCGACAAAGACGCCGATCTCGAAGGGCAGGCCGACGATCCGGCTCATGATGATGCCGACGCCCGTCACCTGGGCCGTCACGTAGGTGAGGGATACGATGATGGCACAGATGGCGGCCACCACCCGCACCGTCCGGCCCTTCTCCGGGAACCGGGCGGCGACGAAGTCCGGGATGGTGAACTGGCCGAACTTCCGCAGGTACGGCGCGAAGAAGAGGGCCAGCAGGACGTAGCCGCCCGTCCAGCCCATGATGTAGGCCAGGCCGTCGTAGCCGAGGACGAAAAGCGAGCCGGCCATCGAAATGAAGGAGGCCGCGCTCATCCAGTCGGCGCCGGTGGCCATCCCGTTAAAGAACGCCGGCACCCGCCGGCCGGCCACGTAGTACTCATCGAGCCGCCGGGTGAAGTTCAGGATGCCGATGAACGCATAAAGCAGCAGGGTTAAGAACAAGTAGGCGTAGCCGATGGCGACCCGGGATATGCCGATGTTTACCTCGAGGACGGCCAGGATCGTCGTGAACAGGAGCAGCCCGATGACGAACGCACCGTAAATGCGAAAGAGCCTCTGCTGGAAAAGCTTAACTTCCCGTTTCGAAACCCGGGCGTAGTAGGTCTCTTCCGACATGGTCTGGCCCCCTTATTCCTCTTCTTCCTCGAATCCATACTTGCGGTCGATGACCTTGTTCATGACGAGGGCGTAGACGAAGATCAGGATGACGAAGATGGTGATGGAGCCCTGGCTCGAAAGCCAGTAGCCCAGGGGGAACCCGGTCAGGATGGTGATGTTGTTCAGCGCCTTGGCAAAGGGCGGATGGGCATACCCGGCCAACAGCCAGATGACGAACAGGGCCAAGATAAGCCGCCGGTTTTCCCGCCAGTAAAGCTGCAGGCGCTCATTCATTTGGGTGCGTTCCGGATGCGGCTGTTGCATAAACCTCCTCCCTGAAAGGTGGTCTATTGGGAACTTCCGCTCGTCAGACATTTAGAGAACAGCTATCTGTGCTCGCGGTGCATCACCCCCTTAAGCCTGCCGGTTCACCAGCGCCAGGTCTGCCACTGTCCTGACCCCGAACTCTTCCAGCCTGGCCAGCTGCCGCTGCCAGACCTGGGCGGTGGCCAGGGCATCGGCCAGGGCGTTGTGGGGCCGCAACAGGTCGACCCGGTACCGGCGGGCCAGCGTTTCCAGGTCCTCGGCCTCCGGCAACCCCGCCGCTTCCGGCTGGCGGGCCGCCTGAGCCGCCAACCAGCGTTCCACCCGCCCGGTATCCACCCAGCTAAACTCGTCGACCGGAAATCCCGCCCGCCGCAGGAACGCCCGGTCGAACCCAACCTTGTGGCCAACAATGATATGGTCGCGGCAGAAGTCGACGAGTTCGGGAATGACGGCCTCCACCGGCGGGGCGGTAGCCACGTCGGCCGGCCGGATCCGGTGAATCGGGACGGTTCGGCCCCAGCTATTCTGTCGGGGGCAAACGAGCCGGTGGAACGTTCGGCCGACCAGAATCCGGCTTCCGACCATCTTGACCGCCCCGACCTCCAGGATCTCATCGGCGTCGCCCCGGAGGCCGGTCGTCTCGATGTCCAGGACGACGAAACCCACCTCGGTAAGGGGCCGGTGCCGATGAACCGGCCGGCCGCTGCCGGAGACCTGCCGGATATACGCCGCCAGCTTCGCGATCATGGGACTCCGGTCAATGATAGGTTCGTTTTTGCGTACACTACGCCGGATCTGCAAAATTTGCCGGTGACCGGTTGAAAGACGCCGCAGTTCGGCACTATACTGGGAGTGAATTTCAGGGGGATATTAAAAGCTCAGGTCGGTCTGGCAGGATGTCGGCTCAGGCGGTTGCCCTCGCCTTCCTGAGCCAGGTCCCACCGTTCCACTATTTGGACCGGGAGGCCCTGGCCAGGGTCGTCGCTCGGGCCGAAATCCACTTCTTCCCCAAGGGCACTCAGATCCTTCGCCGGGATGGGCCGCCGGCCCGGTATCTTTACGTCATCGAAAAGGGTGGGGTTAAGAAGGCTGTTGGCGACCTCACCCTTGAGGTCGTGGGCGAGGGCGAGGTCTTCGGGGTGCTCTCGGCCCTGGAAGGGGACCGCAGCCGCCTCGACGTTGTCGCCATTGAAGATACCGTCTGCTACGCCATCCCCCGGGAAGTCATCGAGGAGCTCCTGGAGACCCAGCACCGATTCGCCCGGTATCTTTACGAGTTTTCCATCCGCCGCTACCTGGACTGGAGCCTGGAGGAGCTTGAGCAGGCCCCGGCCCTGACCGGGTCCGGCCGGCTCGTCTTCACCGCCCGGGCCGGGGAGGTCGCCCACCGGCCGCTGGTCACCTGTCAGCCAGAGACCACCATCCAGGAGGCTGCCCAGCTCATGACCCACCACCGGGTCAGCTCGGTGGTTGTCCTGGGTCCGGCCGGCGAAGCCGCCGGTATCGTCACCGACTGGGACCTGCGGGAGCGGGTCGTCGCCGCCGGCCGCGATATCCGCCAGCCCGTCGCCAAGATAATGACGGCGCCCGTTGTCACCGTCGACGCCGACGCGCCGGTCTATCAGGTCGTCAGTGAGATGGTGCGGCGGGGGATTCACCATATCGTCGTCACCGAGGCCGGCCGTCCGGCCGGAATGATTTCGGGCCACGACCTGATCCTGCTCCAGGGCACTTCGGCCCTCTTCGTCGCCCGCGACGTCGAGCGCCGCCGCGACCTGCTCGGCCTCCGGCAGGTTGTGGCTGAATCCCAGCGGGTTATCCCCTTCCTGCTCCGGCAGGGGATAAGGGCGAGTCAGCTTGGCCGCCTGATGACCGATATTAACGACCGGATCATCAGCCGGGTCCTGGAGTTTACCGAGGCGACCCTCGGGCCGCCACCGGTGCCCTGCTGCTGGCTGGTGCTCGGGAGCGAAGGCCGGTGGGAGCAGACCTTCCGAACCGACCAGGATAACGCAATACTCTACGCCGACCCGCCCGCCGACCGGGCCGAAGCCGTCCGGGATTACTTCCTCGAGTTTGGCCGAAAGGCCGTCGCCGCCCTGGTCGAGGTCGGCTTTCCGCCCTGCCCCGGCCGCTACACGGCCGAGAATCCGAACTGGGTCCAGTCCCTTTCGGGCTGGAAGGCCCACTTCCGCCGCTGGCTGGCCAACCCCGAGCCGGAGGCCGTCTTAAACTCCCTTATTTTCTTCGACTTCCGGGGGATTTACGGCGACCTGACCCTGGCCGACAACTTGAGGCGGTATATAAACGGGCTGCTGCCGAGCAGCCGGCTCTTTCTAATCCACCTGGCCCAGCTATCCACCAAGACGCCACCGCCCCTTGGCTTTCTCGGGCGATTCATCGTCGAGGCCGGCGGCGAGCACCGCAACGAGCTCGACCTTAAGGCCCGGGGCACCCGGCCCATCGTCGACCTGGTCCGGTTCCTGGCCCTTCGCCACGGCGTGGCCGAGACCAGCACCGTCGGCCGGCTGGAGGCCCTGCAAACCGCCGGTAAGGTCCCCGAAGACCTGGCCGAGGACCTGACCCAGGCCTTTGAGTTCATTTTGAGCCTGCGGATCCGGTCCCAGTGGGCGAAAATCCAGGCCGGCGGGCGCCCGGACAACTTTATCGACCCGGGCCAGCTTTCGGCCATGGAACGAAGCCTGCTCAAGGAGGCTTTTAAAGCCGTTGGCCGCGCCCAGACGGTCGTTCGCCAGGAGTATTATGCCGACCTGGTCGCCGACTAGGAGGTCCTGCCGTGGCCGAAATTGACAACCACCCCGCCGACCCCGTCGACCCGGATCCGGCTGAATCGGCGGTCGAAGTCGCCGACACCCAGGAGATCGAGGTCTACCTGGCCGAGCTGGGCCGGTTCTGGGCCGAGGAAGAGCAGGCCCTCATCCAGGAGGTCGCCGAGCAGACCACCTACGGGGCGATCCTTTTAGAGGACCTGATCCGCCGCCAGCTCCGGCTCGGCCTGGGCGTCGCCGCCCTCTTCCTGGGGGTCCTTTTCAGCCTGCCCATCGCCTACTTGACTATGCCCGAGCTGATGGGCCTGCGCCTCTTCGGCCTGCCCTTCGGCTGGCTCATCCCGGCCGCCCTCATCTACCCGTTCATCTGGACCCTGGCCAGGCTCTACGCCGGCCGGGCCCGCCGCTACGAAGAGGAGTTCCGGGAGCTTCTGCGCTAGGATGCTTACGCCGGGCGGAATCCACTGGCTCTCGCTGATGACGTTTTTCGGGGTTGCGGTTGCGGCCGTCGGCGTCGGCCTCTACACGACCCGGGTCGTTCGGACCACCTCGGATTACTTCGTTGCCTCCCGGATGGTAAGCCCCCTCCTTAACGCCTCGGCCATCGCCGGCGAATACTTAAGCGCCGCCTCGTTCATGGGGGTGGCGGCGATGGTAATGGCGTTCGGCTACGACGTCCTCTGGTACCCGGTCGGCTACGCTGCCGGCTACCTGTTTTTGTTGCTTTTTGTGGCCGCCCCCCTCCGCCGGTTCGGGGCCTACACCATCCCGGATTTCGCCGAGGGCCGGTTCGATTCCCCGGCCTTCCGCCGGGTCGCGGTCATCTTCGTCCTGGTCGTCGGCATCTTTTACATGCTTCCCCAGATGAAGGGGGCCGGCCTGACCTTTAATGTCCTGACCGGGGCCCCGTACTGGGTCGGGGTCGTGGTGGTGGGGAGCGTCATCACCTTAAACGTCGCCCTGGGCGGGATGAAGGGGATAACCTACGTCCAGACTTTTCAGTTCTGGGTCAAGCTCTTCGCCCTGACCCTGCTCGGCCTCGGGGTCATGGCCGTGACCGGCTGGTACGGCGACCACTTCGAGCGGGTGAGCAGGCCCGAAACCCCGGAATTCGCCGAGGCCAGGGTTATCTCCCACGACGCCGGGGCGGTCCTCAGGCTCGCCGAGCCGGCCCGGGTCCGGGCCCTGGACCCGTTAACCCTCGAACTTCCCGGTGGCGAAGTCCGCCAGCTGGCGGCCGGCGAGCTTTTCACCGTCCCGCCCGGTCCAAGCCGGCTGCTGACCGGCGGCCGGCTGGAGTACCAGGCCGGGTCGCCCGTCCCCAACGCCCCGGAGGGGGACAGCTGGGCCAAACCGTTCGGCCCGTTCACGAGCGGTCTGGGCTACCCGCTGGTCTTCACCTACTCGTTGATGGTCGCCACCGTGCTCGGCACCGCCGGCCTGCCTCACATCCTGGTCCGGTTCTACACTAACAAGGACGGGGAGGCCGCCCGCCAGACAACCATCATCGTCATCGGCCTCATCGGCCTTTTTTACCTCTTTCCGCCCCTGATCGGCACCCTGGGCCGGTCCCTGGTGCCGGAACTCTACGTCACCGGCGAGACCGAGCGGCTCCTGCTGGCCCTGCCTTCGGCCGTGGGGCCCGAGTGGCTGAGCCGCCTGCTGGAGGCAGTGGTGGCCGCCGGGGCGTTCAGCGCCTTTATGTCGACCACCTCCGGCCTGATGGTGGCGGTGGCCGGGGCCCTGGCCCACGATATCTACGCCCGGACCCTGCGGCCCCGGGCCAGCTCCCGGGCCCGGCGGCTTGCCTTCCAGGTTTCGGCGATCCTGGCCGGCCTCATCGCCATCGTCGCCGGGATCCAGGTCGAGCGGTTCGCCATCAACATGCTGGTGGGCTGGGCCTTTGCCATCTCGGCGGCATCGTTCTTCCCCCTGCTGACCCTGGGGATCTGGTGGAAGGGTCTGACCCTGCCCGGGGCCATGGCCGGGACGGTGGTTGGGGGCATCTCGGCCTCGGTGGCGATCCTGGCCACGATGTGGCTGGCGCCCCTGGACCTGGGGGCGTCGGAGTCGCTCCTCTGGACGCTCCTGGCCCAGCCGGCCATCTGGGCAATCCCGATCGCCTTTGGGACGATGGTCGGCGTCTCGAGGCTCACCCGGGAGCGGGTGCCGCTGGACATTAACCTGAAGATGCTGCGAATGCACGTGCCTGAGCAGCTTGGGCTGCGAACCGAGTATATTAGAGAATAAAATCGGTGGGCTCAAATGGAAGCTCTGCCGCTGGTCCTGGCCGAGCTGATCGCGGTGGTGGCCCTGGCGGGCGGGGTAGCCCTCCTTATTGCCCGCCGGAGCCGGACGGTCAGTGAGGGCCGGGAGCAGGCGATGCTGGAGACCCTTTACCTGGCAAACCATACCCTGCCCTACCTGCGCCACGGTCTGAATCCCCACACCGCCGAGCGGACCGTCAAGCTGATTTACGACTACCTGCGGCCGAGCGCCGTCGCCCTGGTCGGCAACGGGGCGATCCTGGCGTTCGTGGGGGCCGGTAGCGACCACCACCGCCCCGGAACCCAGGCCATCACCCGGGTCACCCGGGAGGTGCTGCGGACCGGCCGGCCCATCGTCGCCCCCGACCCCGAAGCTATCGGTTGTAACAACCTCAACTGCCCCCTGCAGTCGGCCATCGTCGTCCCCCTCCGGGTTCGGGGCCGGACGGTCGGTTGCCTGAAGATCTATTACGGCGGCAACCAGGCCCTCACCCCGACCCGGATCCGGATCGCTGACAGTCTGGGGCGGCTGATGAGCATCCAGATGGAACTGGCCGAGCTGGACCGGCAGACCGAGCGCCTCGCCCGGGCCGAGCTGGCCGCCCTCCAGGCCCAGATCTCGCCCCACTTTATCTACAACACCCTCAACACCATCGCCGCCTTCATCCGGACGAACCCGGAGCAGGCCCACGAACTGCTGGTCGAGTTTGCCGACTTCACCCGCCGGGCCTTCAAGCGCCGGGGCGAGTTTGCCTCCCTGGCCGACGAGCTTGAATACGTCCACCAGTACCTCACCCTGGAGAAGGCCCGCTACGGCGACCGGCTGGAGGTCGTCTACCGGATCGACCCGGAGGTGCTGCCGGTTTCGGTGCCGGTCCTGGTCCTGCAGCCGCTGGTCGAGAACGCCATCCGTCACGGTATCAGCAAGAAGGTGGGGCCCGGGCGGGTGGTGATTACCGCCGAGGACCGGGGCAACGAGGTGCTCATCACCGTGGCCGACAACGGCATCGGGATGACTGCCGAGCAGGTGAGACAGGTGCTTACGGCCGAGCCGCAGAAGCGGAGCGGCCTCGGGCTGGTGAATGTGAGCGAGCGGCTTAAGAGCATCTACGGCCCGGAGCGGGGCCTCGAGGTCGAATCGGCCCCGGGCCAGGGCACCCAGGTCCGGTTCACGATTCCGAAATTCCACGCCGGCGTTGCGGTGGCACGGCGATGAGCGGCACTTACCCGGCTACGGCCGGTCTGCCCACCCTTAAGGCCCTCATCGTGGACGATGAGGAGCCGGCAACCATTGAGCTCAAATACCGGCTTCAGGAGACCGGCTGGCCGGTGCAGGTCTCGGTGGCCCTCACAGCAACCGATGCCCTCAGGCTCATCCGCCAGCGGGAGTTAGACGTGGTCTTCCTGGATATCCAGATGCCGGGCCTTACCGGCCTGGAGCTGGCCGAAGTCCTGGCCGAGTTCAGCCGGCCGCCGGTGGTGGTCTTCGTGACCGCCTACGACGAGTATGCCGTCCGGGCCTTCGAACTGCGGGCCGCCGACTACCTGCTCAAGCCGGTTCGGGTCGAGCGGCTCATCGAGACCCTGGAGCGGGTCCGGGAGCGACGCTACCCGGCCCCGAAGGCCGAACCGCCGCGGTTTCAGCTAATCGACCGGCTCCCGGTCGAGAAGTCGGGCCGGACCCTGCTCATCGACCTGGCCGAGGTCCGGTTTGCCGAGGCCCATGATGAGCTGGTCCTGGTGAAAACCTTCGACCAGGTCTACACCGTCCGGTTCACCATGAACGAACTTGAGGCCCGGCTGCCAAACCCGCCGTTTCTGCGAATCCACCGGTCGTTTATCGTCAACCTCAAGCGGGTCGTTGAGATCCGGCCGTATTTTAACGGCGTCTATTTGCTCAAGGTCGACGACAAAGAGCGCACCGAGCTTACGGTGAGCCGGGGGCACGTCCGGAGCCTGCGGAACCTGCTGGGTATCTGAACCGGCAAAAAGTGCCGGTGAATTGCCAAACACCGGACCCGAACGACAATCTGTAGGGGGTGAATGCCACTGACCCCGTTGAGAACCAGACTTTGAACTCCTTAGCATTGATTGGGAACGCGGTTCCGCCCTCTGCGCATTCGTTTGCACACCGGCCGGGAGGTGCGACCGATGCAGCTGATTAACCCCATTGTCAGGCGGTGGGTTCAGGCGGCGCGGGAAGACCCGGAAGGGTTCTGGGCCCGGGCCGCCGAAAAGCTCCCCTGGTTCCGCCGGTGGGAGCGGACCTTCGAATGGGAATTTCCCACGTTCCGCTGGTTCATCGGGGGCCAGACTAACCTGGCCTTTAACTGCCTTGACCGCCACGTGGCCGAGGGACGCGGCGGCCAGACGGCCTTAATTTACGTCAACGAGCGGGGCGAGCGCCGGGTCTTTACCTACGCCCAGCTTCTGCGGGAGGTTCGCCGGATTGCGGCCGCCCTCCGGGGCATGGGCATCAAGAAGGGCGACCGGCTCACGATTTACATGCCGACCAGCCCCGAGGCGATCATGCTGATGCTGGCCACGGTCCGGATCGGGGCCATCCATTCGGTCGTGTTTGCCGGATTCGGGGCCGGGGCCCTGGCCGACCGGATTGCGGCCAGCGGGTCCCGGCTGGTCTTCACGGCCGATGTGACCTACCGCAAGGGCCGGGATATCCGCCTCAAAGAAGTCGTGGACGAGGCCCTGAAGATGGCCGGGGATACCGTCGAGCACGTTGTCGTCTGGCGGCGGACCGACCAGGATGTCCCGCTGACGGCCGGGCGGGACCTCTTCTGGGAGGAGTTCTTGAAGCGTGCCGAGGGCCAGCCCGACGGCTGGGTCGCAATGGAGTCAAACGAGCCGGCCTACATCCTGGCGACGTCCGGTACGACCGCCAAGCCAAAGCTGGCCGTCCACACCCACGGGCCCTACCAGGTGGGCATTTACAGCACCGGGCAGTGGTGCTTCAAGCTCCGGCCGGGCGAGGTCTGGTGGTCAACATCGGATATCGGCTGGGTGGTCGGCCACAGCTACATTGTGTATGCCCCCCTGCTGACCGGCTGTGCCACCATCGCCTACGAGGGCGCCCTGGACCATCCCGGTCCGGAGACGCCCTGGCAGATTATTGAGGACTTCGGGGTGACCGGCATCTTCACCTCGCCGACGGCGGTGCGGCTGCTCATGCGCTACGGGTCGGAGCCGGCCCGGAAGTTCGACCTCTCGTCCCTGGAGCGGGTCGTCTGCGCCGGCGAGGTGCTCAACGCCCCGGCCTGGGAGTGGCTCCAGAAGGACGTGCTCGGCGACCGGGTGCCCGTCATCGACCACTGGTGGCAGACCGAAACCGGCGGGCCGGTCATCGGCAACCCGTACGGCCTGGCCATGCTCCCCATCAAGCCGGGCTCGGCCGGCATCCCCCTGCCCGGGATGGAGGTCGGGGTGATGACGCCCGAGGGGCAGGAGTGCGGCCCCGGCGAAAAGGGCATCCTGGTGGTCAAGCGGCCCTTCCCGGGCCTGACGGCAACCCTCTGGGGCGAGCCCGAACGTTACGCCCGGGACTACTGGCTGCGAATCCCGGGCCAGCAGGTCTACTTTACGGGGGATTCGGCCCAGTTCGACGAGGACGGGTACGTCTGGTTTGCCGGGCGGGCCGATGAAGTCATCAAGATTGCGGCCCACCGGATCGGAACGATTGAGGTCGAGACGGCTTTCCTCAAGCACCCGGCTGTAGCCGAAGCCGGCGTCACCGGCCGGCCCGACGAGGTCCGGGGCGAGGTGATTTCGGCCTTTGTCGTCCTCAAGCAGGGCTACCAGCCGTCGGAACAGCTCCGCCGGGAGCTTATCGAGACGGTTCGACGGGAGCTGGGGCCGGTGGCCGTCATCGGCGAGGTAAACATTGTCAATATGTTGCCGAAAACCCGCAGTGGTAAAATTATGCGACGGGTGCTTAAGGCCGTTATCCTCAACCGGGACCCCGGCGACATAACTACCATCGAAGACGAGGGCTCGGTGGAGGAGGCACGTCAGGCCTGGCAGCAGATGCGGGCCGAGATTCAGGCCCCGGCAAGCGATAACTAGTCCCGAAGGGAGGTCCTTTAGCGATGGCTAACGGCGACGACCGCACGGAAGTCCGGAACCGGATTCTGCTCGAAAGCCTCCTTAAAGAAGAGCGCAAGTTCCCGCCCCCGCCGGAGTTCCGGGAGAGGGCCTGGGTGAAGGACCGGACGCCCTGGGAGGAAGCCGAGCGGGACCTGGAGGGCTTCTGGGCCAAGCACGCCGAGGCCGAACTCCACTGGTTCCGCAAGTGGGATAAGGTCCTCGAGTGGAACGTCCCCTGGGCGAAGTGGTTTGTCGGCGGGCTCATTAACGCCTGCTATAACTGCGTCGACCGCCACGCCCAGAGCTGGCGCCGGACCAAGGCGGCCCTGGTCTGGGAAGGGGAGCCCGGGGACTGGCGAGTCCTCACCTACCAGGACCTGCACCGGGAGGTCCAGAAGTTCGCAAACGTCTTGAAGAGCCTGGGCGTTCAGAAGGGCGACCGGGTGACGATCTACATGGGCATGGTGCCCGAGCTGCCCATCGCCATGCTGGCCTGCGCCCGAATCGGGGCGCCCCACAGCGTGGTCTTCGGCGGGTTCAGCTCGGACGCCCTGCGGGACCGGATTCAGGACGCCCAGGCCAAGGTGCTCATCACCCAGGATGGGGCCTGGCGGCGGGGCAACGTCGTTCCCCTCAAGCAGTTTGCGGACAAGGCCCTGGAGGAGTGCCCGACGGTCGAGAAGGTTGTCGTCCTCCGGCGGGTCGGGGAGGCTTCGGGGGCCCAGCTCGTCCCGGGCCGGGACTTCTGGTGGGATGAGCTTATGGCCAAGGCCGACCCGGTTTGTCCGGCTGAGCCGCTGGATGCCGAGCACCCGCTCTATATCCTTTACACGTCCGGCACCACCGGCAAGCCGAAGGGCGTCCTCCACACCACCGGCGGCTACCTGCTGGGCGTAACCCTGACGACGAAGTGGGTCTTCGACCTGAAGGACGAAGACTACTACTGGTGCACGGCCGACATCGGCTGGGTCACCGGCCACAGCTACATCGTCTACGGGCCGCTCTCCTGCGGCGGTACCTCGGTGATGTATGAGGGCGCCCCCGACTGGCCGGACAAGGACCGCTTCTGGGCCATCGTTGAAAAGTACCGGGTTAACATCATCTACACGTCGCCGACGTTCATCCGGACGGCGATGAAGTGGGGCCCCGAGTACCCGGCCCGGCACGACCTCTCGAGCCTGCGGCTCCTGGGCACCGTCGGCGAGCCCATCAACCCCGAGGCCTGGATGTGGTACCACGAGAACATCGGCCGCGGCCGCTGCCCCATCGTCGACACCTGGTGGCAAACCGAGACCGGGATGATCCTGATCACACCGATTCCGGGGGTTGTGACCACCAAGCCGGGCTCGGCGACGGTGCCGTTCCCGGGCGTCGGGGCCGAGATTGTGGACGAGCAGGGCAACCCCTGCCCGCCGAACGTGGGCGGTTACCTGGTGCTGACCCGGCCCTGGCCGGCGATGCTGCGGACGTTCTGGGGCGACCCCGAGCGGTACGTTCAGACTTACTGGAGCCGGTTCCCGGGCCGCTACTTCACCGGTGATGGGGCCCGCAAGGATGAGGACGGCTACTTCTGGATCACGGGCCGGGTGGACGATGTGGTGAACGTTGCCGGCCACCGGCTCTCGAACATCGAGATCGAGAGCACCCTGGTTGCCCACCCGGCGGTGGCCGAGGCGGCGGTGATCGGCCGCAGCGACCCGCTTAAAGGCCAGGCAGTCTCGGCGTTCGTGGTGCTGAAGTCCGGCCATGAGCCGAGCGAGCGGCTCAAGGATGAGCTCCGGGACTGGGTGGCCCAGAAGATCAGCCCGATTGCCCGGCCGTCGGATATCTTCTTCTGCGCCGACCTGCCGAAGACCCGCTCGGCCAAGATCATGCGCCGGCTGCTGCGGGACATCGCCGAGGGGCGGGCCCTGGGCGACACGACGACCCTGACCGACCCGGCCGTCATCGAGGAGCTGCGCCAGCGCTACATTGCCGAGGGCAAAGAAGAAGCCTAGGCCGGCAGATTGCCGGTGCTGAAAACCGGGGCGGGAAAGATATATCTTCCCGCCCCGGCCTTTAGGCCCCGCTAACTGCTCACCCCATGGCCAGAACTCGGGCTGGCGCCGGTGGCGGGCGCAGCCTGGCCCGGGGGCTGATATAATGCAGAGACGGGTGCCTGCATTGCCGAGCGGTGGGAGGTGATGGTGTTGGTCGAGCGCCTGACCTTGCGGGCCCAGCCCCGGGAGCTTAAGGGCAAGAAGGTCAAGCGGCTTCTGGGGCTTGGCCTGATCCCGGCCGTGGTATTTGGCAAGGAGGTAGGCTCGCGGCCGATTCAGCTGGCAGAACGGGAGGCCCTTAAGGCCGTCCAGCAGGCCGGTACGAGCCACCTTATAAACCTGCAGGTCGACTCCGAGACGATTCCCGTCCTCATCCGAGGGGTATACTTCGAACCCACCACCCGCCGCCTCCATCACATCGACCTGTGGGCGGTGCCCCTCCGGGAGGAGGTGACCGTCTCGGTGCCGGTGGTCCTTACGGGCGAATCGCCGGCCGTCCGGGCAGGCGGCCTGCTTATCCAGCAGCTGGAGGCAGTGGAAATCCGGGCCCTGCCGGAGCAAATCCCCGAGGCCATCCAGGTAGATATCTCCCGGCTTGAGCGGTTCTACGATGCCGTCCGGGTTGGGGATATCGAGCCGCCGCCCGGTGTCAGGTTCGTGACCGAGCCCGATACGGTGGTTGCGGTCGTTGAGCCGCCGGAGGCCGCCGAAGAGGTCGAGGCCGAAGAGCAGGCCGAAGCCGGGTCAGCTCAGTAGCCCGGAACTCCCCGGCAGCCCGCCCTCCTCCCGGCCGGCAACTGTTAACCGGTTTCTAAGAATTTTTCAGGCCGGTTCTGAGTGTTCTCTTGGGAGCTTTTGAATCGGGCCGGGTTAAATTCCGTGGTGGAAGCGGTTGGGGCTGAGGCCCCGCCGGCAAAAACTTGGTCGGGAGGTGACGGAAAAATGCTGGAGCGCTGGGAACCTGCTCGGGAGATTCGGACCCTGCAGCGAATGGTTGATGAGCTGATTGACGAGGCTTTCCGGAGCTTTGCGCCGACCCTTTCGTTCCGGTATCGGCTGGCCGGGCCGACCGGGGAGCAGGTGATGCCGGTTAACATGTACCACACGGCCGATGACCTGTTCTGCCAGTTCATAATCCCTGCCGCCAAGCCTGAAGATATCCAGGTTGACCTGACCGGCGACACCCTGACGGTCCGGGCCGAGGTCAAGCCGGTCGAGGGGGATGTGGAGTGGCTGCGGCGGGAGTGGCTGCCCGGGATCTACAGCCGGACCATCAGCCTGCCGTTCCCGGTCGAGACCGATAAGGTCGAGGCCCGGTACGAGAACGGCGTTCTGACCGTGCGGTTGCCGAAGGTTGCTGAGGTGCGGCGGCGGACGATCAAGGTTCAGGCTACGGCCTGAGGCAGTTAAAAGCCCTCTTACCGGCCGGTCGGGCTGACCCGACCGGCCAGATTTTTATTCGATGGCCTCGACCCGATACCGGAT
>FWWL01003523.1_pt1 | contig 28371 bp, 26 predicted proteins | sample 2228331 | NCBI WGS metagenome assembly FWWL01 (sample SAMEA103939775, study PRJEB20133) | metagenome
GCTCTAACCCAGTCTACCAACCTCGTAGGTTGGTAGGCTTTAAATTATGCTATACTAACTACCTGTATGGTATCTTATCTGAGAGTTCTGGTTTTAGTTATAACTATTCTCTTATCGATTCGAGGCGGGGTGTCTGCTACGGAGCCTGAGGGGTCTTCCACCTTCCGTGGACCCGGGACGAATACCGAACCAATAGTCTTATCCATTGAGATAAGAGGGGTAAAAAGGATTACAGAGAGTGCAATAAGGTCAAAGATAACTCAGAAGGTTGGTGAACCCCTCTCATCTGAGAGGATAAAAGAAGATATAAAGGCAATCTACCTGATGGGATACTTTGATGATGTTATTGCTGAGATGGAGCAGGTTCCAGGTGGTATTAAACTTGTGTATGTGATAAAGGAGAAGCCAACCATCCAGAGGATAAATTTCGATGGAAATAAGGAATTCGATGATGAGAGATTAATGGAGGCACTCTCTATACGAACAGGCTCTATCGCAGACCCTTCATTGATTCAGGAAAACGCACAGAAGATAAAGGCTCTCTATGAAGATAAGGGATATTTTCTTGTTAATGTTGTTCCTGTACTCAGGAAGATAAGGGATGATGTCACTTCACTCACATATGTTATAGATGAGGGTCCTGTCGTGAAGATAAAAAAGATAACAATTCTCGGTACAGAGAAACTCTCTCCATCAGAGATAAAGGGTGTTATGAAGACAAAGAAGAGAGGATTATTCTCATTCCTTACAGGGTCAGGATATTACAGAAGAGACCAGATAAAGGAGGATATTGAAAGGATAAGGGACCTCTACCTGAACAATGGCTATATAAAGGTGACTGTGTCTGATCCAGAGATTGTGCTCTCGGAAGATAAAAGGAGCCTCGAGATAAAGATATCTGTATCAGAGGGTGAACAGTACAGGATAAATGAGATCCAGATTACAGGAAACAGGGTCTATCCTGTGGAGGATCTTGCTCCATTACTAAAATTAAAAAAGGGAGATATATTCAAGAGAGATAACCTGAGAAAGGATATCACATCGATCACGGACTTTTATTCTGAAAGGGGTTATGCCCTTACAACTATTGTTCCTGACCTTATCCCTGATGAGAATAAAAAAACAGTCGATCTCATACTCAGGATAAATGAGGGAGACCTCTACAGGATTGGCAGGATAGAGATATACGGAAATACAAAGACATGGGATAAGGTTATAAGGAGGGAGATAAGACTCGATGAAGGAGATACATTTAACAGTAAACTTCTCAGAAGAAGTTATGAGAGAATAAATAATCTACAGTTTTTCGAATCAGTGGAATTTGTTCCCAAGCCCGACCCTGAAAATAAACTCGTGAATATTGACATAAAGGTGAAAGAAAGACCCACAGGCATGCTCAGCGTTGGAGGTGGTTACAGTTCCATAGACAGATGGATGGCGATGCTCGAGGTGACAGAAGGTAATTTGGGTGGCAGAGGACAGTCTCTGAGGCTCAGGGGTGAATTTGGAGGAAGAAGGACATTGTATGAACTTTCATTCAGGGATCCATGGTTCCTCGACAAACCCCTTTCATTCGGGGCAAGTATCTATAAGACTTCCAGAAAGTATCCACAGTATGATAGATATTCGACAGGTTTTGAGGTATCACTGGGAAAGAGTTTCAGTGAATACTGGGGAGGAAGTATTGCATATAATCTCGAGTCAGTGGAGATAAATAATGTTGATGAGACAGCCTCTCAATACATAAAAGAACAGGAAGGCAGGAGGGTAACGAGCAGTATAAGCCCAACCATTGTGAGAGACTCAAGGGATAATTATCTTGATCCATCAAGGGGTTCAAGGAATGCATTGTATCTGACTCTGGCAGGTCTTGGAGGAACCAATGGATTTGTGAGAACAGTATTTGACTCATCATGGTTCTTTCCGGTAACAGAAAACACAACCTTCTCAATGAGGGGCAGGGCTGGATATGCCAGAGGAGCATTTGGTAAACCCCTGCCTCTGTATGAGAGATTTTATGTGGGTGGTATATATACAGTGAGGGGATTGGGTTTTGGTGAGGCAGGACCACTCGATGTAAATAATGAGCCTCTTGGTGGTACAAAAGAGCTCATATTTAATTTCGAATACCTCTTTCCTTTAATAAAGGAGGCGAGACTGAAGGGCGTATTATTCTTCGATGCAGGCAGGGCATTTCTTGAATCAGAACCGGTCGATAGTTTAAGAAGGACAGCAGGATTTGGAATAAGGTGGATATCACCAATAGGTCCATTGAGACTTGAATATGGAAGGAATCTTGATCCAAGACCATATGAGGCGTCGGGCAAGGTGGAATTCACATTCGGAACATTCTTTTAAAGTTCATGGAGTCTTGCTGATTTCAGTATAAAATGTTTAAACTTGCTATATACCTTATTTTCCGGCTTTGTCGGATTGAAGTGGATGAGAAGAGAGGGGAGTCAGAACAGAAGACTGTACCATCCTTCTCTGCTTAAAAGGAGGAAGAGATGAAGAGATTTATTTTTATGAGAGGGATTTTTCTAACAGTGATCATGGTCTTATTATTGCCTTTTGAGTCCATGGCTGAGGTGAAGATAGGTTATGTTGACCTCAACAGGGCACTCAATGAATCAAAGAGGGGTAAGGATGCAAAGGCTGAACTCGAGGCACTGGTCAGGAACAAACAGGCAAGCATTGATGAACTCGAAAATAAGATTAACGAGATGAGGCAGGAATACGATAAGCAGGCACAGGCACTCTCGGAATCTGCAAAAAAGGCAAAGGAGGAGGAGATAGAGAATGCCATAAGGAATTATCAGAAGGTTGTTGGTGAGGCACAGGCAGAGGTCGAAAAAAAGAGAAAGGAACTCACATCAAGGATAATAAATGAATTAAAAGAGGTTATTGCCAGGATTGCAGAGGAAGAGGGTTTTACGATAATACTTGAATCATCCGATGGACTGATCCTTTATTCAAAGAAGGGGCTCGACCTCACAGATAAGGTTATCAAGAGATACGATTCAGCGAAAAAATAAGGCATGAATGAGGTCAATAAAACTATAAAGACGGGTGAGATAGCAAGACACCTCAATGGAGAATTGAGAGGAGACCCTTATAAAGAGATCAAAGGGGTCTCCTCAATCGAGAAGGCATCTCCTGATGATATCACATTCCTGAGAGGCGAGAGGCTTCCTGATGGTATCGATGTGAAGGCAGGAGCGATACTTGTGAGGAATTTTATAGATGGCATGGATATATGCCAGATAAGGGTTTCGAATCCAGATTATGGTTTTGCAAAACTTCTTGAGTTATTCTATGTAAGACCATTTAAACCACATGGAATAAGTGAGATGGCTTACATCTCACCATCCACAGAGATAGGGAAGGATGTGAGTATCCATGCATTCACAGTCATCTCAGATGGCGTAAAGATAAAAGACAGGACCATAATCTTCCCTCATGTCTTTGTGGGAGAGAATACAACCATAGGAGAGGATTGTGTAATATATCCCCATGTGATAATAAGGGAAGGTGTATCGATAGGAAACAGGGTGATAATACATTCAGGCACAGTCATTGGTTCAGATGGTTTTGGTTATGTATTCCATGAAGGCATGCACCATAAGATTCCTCAGGTTGGGGGAGTCATTATAGAGGATGATGTGGAGATAGGTGCGAATGTTACTGTTGACAGGGCGACTCTTGGAAATACAGTTATAGGAAGGGGCACAAAGATAGATAATCTCGTCCAGATAGCCCACAATGTTACGATAGGACCCATGAGTATAATAGTTGCACAGACTGGAATAGCAGGAAGCTCAAGGCTCGGAAGTGGTGTTATACTTGCAGGTCAGGTTGGTGTCAGGGATCATGTTAACATAGATGATGGCGTCGTGGTTGGTGCCAAGTCAGGAATCATGGAGGACCTCAAAAAGGGCACATATTTTGGAATACCAGCCCTGAATCACAGGGAATGGTTTAGACTCTTCGCCCTTTATAAAAGACTGCCTGAATTATTTCAGAGGATAAAGGAAATCGAAAGAAGGATGGATGAATTAAATAAAAGAGAGGGAGGATAAGATGATAGGGATCAAGGAGATTCAATCAATCTTACCACACAGATATCCGTTTCTACTCGTCGACAGGGTTATAGAGATTGAACCCAATGTGAAGATAACAGCGATCAAGAATGTGACGATGAACGAGACCTTCTTTATTGGTCACTTTCCAGGAAACCCTGTGATGCCAGGCGTTCTTATAATAGAGGCGATGGCACAAGTAGCAGGCATACTCGCATTTAAGTCAGGTGTGAAGGGAAAGAATGTATATTTTCTGTCTATCGAGAAGGCAAAGTTCAGAAAACCGGTTGTGCCAGGAGATCAGTTAAGGTTCGAGGTAAAGACACTCCATGGTAAGGCATCTGTATGGAAATTTTCAGGAAATGCATATGTGGATGATAAACTCGTTGCAGAGGCTGAATTTACTGCCATGGTGACGGACAGGGAGATAGTATGAGAGGGATCCATCCAACTGCGCTCATCAGAGGAGATGTGGAATTTGGTGAGGATGTCGAGATAGGCCCCTACTGCATAATAAATGGCCATGTAAGGATAGGAGACAGGACCAGGCTTCTTAGCAATATCATCATAGAAGGGAAGGTGGAGATAGGTTCAGACTGTACTCTGTATCCATTCACGAGCATAGGATTACCTCCTCAGGATATTAAATATAAGGGCGAAGATACAGGTGTAAGGATAGGTAATAATAATATCATCAGGGAGTATGTCACGATACACAGGGCATCAACTGGTGGAGATGGATGGACAGAGGTAGGTAATAATAACTTCATAATGGCGTATGTCCACATTGCCCATGACTGTAAGATCGGAAGTAACATTATAATGGCAAATGTTGCAACCCTTGCAGGACATGTGAAGGTCTATGATTATGCTGTGATCGGAGGACTCGTAGCAGTTCATCAATTCACAAGGATAGGCTCATATGCGATGGTTGGAGGATTCAGCGGAATCGCACAGGATGTACCACCATATATGATGGCATCTGGTGCAAGGGCGAGTTTATACGGGCTCAATATTGTTGGTCTAAAAAGGCATGGCTTTTCTGATGAGACGATATCCATCCTCAAAAAGGCATATAAGATAATATTCAAAAGTGGAATGACGCTCCATGATGCCCTCAGAAAGATTCAGGAAGATCTTCCGTATACAGATGAGATCAGGAATCTCGTGGAGTTCATAAATGAAAACAAAAGGGGCATTATGAGATGAGCGGATCCATAGGGATAATTGCAGGGATGGGAAGGCTTCCCGAGATTATTGCAGAGGAGGCAAAGAAAAAAGGTCTCAGGGTGGTCACTGTTGCACTCAAAGAACTTGCAGGTGAGGGGATCAGGAGATACTCGGATGAGATGGAGAGGATAAGCATAGGCCGTTTTTCGAAGATTATAGAATTCCTTAAGAATAGAGGAATTACAGGGGTCGTGATGGCTGGAAAGGCACCCAAGGAACTTTTATATAAAAATACCATTATACCTGATATGAGGGTAATAAAGATGCTCTTCTCTCTTAAAGACAGAAAGGACGACACAATAATGCTCAGGGTGACGGATGAACTCGAAAAGGAAGGTATAAAGGTATTCAGGATAACTGATTTTGCAGGCAGTTATCTTGCAAAGGAGGGGGTGATGACACAGAGAAGGCTCACAGAATCAGAAAAAGAGGATATCCTCTTTGGCTTCAGGATGGCTAAGGAGATTGGAAGGCTCGATATAGGCCAGACAGTGGTCGTAAAGGATAAGGCGGTGATGGCTGTGGAGGCAATAGAAGGGACAGATGAGGCAATAAGGAGAGGAGGAAGACTTGCAGGTAGTGGTGGTGTAGTGGTTAAGGTGAGTAAACCAGAGCAGGATCTCAGATTCGATGTTCCTGTTGTGGGTCTTGGTACACTCCATGCAATGTATGAGTCAAGATGCAGTGTGCTTGCAGTGGAGTCTGGTGCATGCATAATCATGGACAGGGAAGAATTGATTCAGACTGCCAACAGATACAATATCTCCATTGTTGGAGTGAGACCTTAAAATTCTTCTCTGATAATCTCCATAAATACCTTCACAATCTCAGGATCAAACTTTACACCTGCCATATCATTTATGTATCTCAGGGCATCTTCCTTTGACCATGGAGGTCTGTATGGTCTCTGTGACCTCAGGGCATCCCATACATCGACCACTGCGAATATCCTTGCTGAAAGAGGTATCTCTCTGCCTTTGAGTCCTCTCGGATAACCCGAACCATCCCAGTTCTCATGGTGGCAGTAAGGAATATCTATTGCATCTTTGAGAAATGGAATTGGAGCAAGGAGTTTATAACCTGTTACTGGATGACTCTTCATAATCTCCCATTCCTCCTCTGTAAGTTTTCCTGGTTTGAAGAGTATGCTATCAGGCACACCGATCTTGCCTATATCATGGAGAAGAGCCCCTCTCTTTATATTGATAAGTTCCTCACCCTGAATACCCATTCTCCGTGCTATCTTCAATGTGAGTTCTGTTACACGCCTTGAATGTCCTTCTGTCTCTTTGTCTTTAAGGTCGAGGGCATTTGCCCATCCCTCGACTGTGGTATCATATGCTATGAGGAGTTCCACATTCTTTCTCCTCAGATTCTCGAACATAGATATATTATCTATGGCTATTGCTATCTGTCCCCCGATGGTTTCAAGGAAATCGATGAAATCCTTATCAGGCATGATAGTTGAGCGATGGAATACCTCAAGCACACCTTCGACCTCGCCCTTTGCTATTAAAGGAACTGCAAGGTATGCCTTGAATCCTTCCTGTCTCAGAGATGGAGGTAACTGGATATCGCTTACTGTGAGGTCAGGTATGAAAAGGGTCTTTCTCTCCATGCATGCCCTGCCAGCAAGTCCCTGGTCTATCCTCAATCGAGTCTTTTCTATCTCCTTTGTTTTAAAGCCATCTCCTACAATAAATTCGAGATACATGCTGTGTGGTTCGAGTATCAATACATCAACTGCATCGACACCAAGTTCTTTGATTACATAACCGGTGACTGTATAAAGGAGGGTTTTGAGATCGAGGGTCGAGGCTATTATACTATCAATTGTTCGAAGGATTGAGAGTTGTTCGATCTTCTGTCTCAGGAGATTTTCTCTCTTTTTCTCTTCAGTTATCTCCCTTCCTATTTCAAGGACATTAATAACCCTTCCGTCCTTATCTTTTACAGGATTTGCTATGAGGTCCCATATTCTTCCGTCAGGGGTAGTAACCACATCCCTTTCGAGATTTCCTGTAATGAATGCCCTCTGAACAGGACAGACCTCACATGGTTCATCTCTCATGTGCCATAATCTGTAACAGTGCCTGTCAATTAAATCATTCACTTCTTTTCCGATCCCCTTTGCAGCACCCCTGTTTGCCCATAAAACCCTGAGGTCTCGGGACTGGAGGGTGATGTTATCAGGAATCGTATCAAGGAGGGTCTGGAACTCAAGTGAGAGTCTTTTCAGATTTTCTTCCTTAATTATTCTATCCGTAATATCTATGAGAGTGCCCACCACTGCTGGTTTTCCATTGTAAATAGTGCCGGAGCCATAAACCTCTACATGTATAATACTCTTATCCTTTCTTAATCCCCTGAAGGTGTAATGTACTGACTTTATCTCACCCGATAGTCTCTTGTTTAGATAATCTATGACAATATCATGGTCATCAGGATGCGTGAGTTCCAGAGGTCCTTTTTTATCTATTAATTCATCCACACTGTAACCAAATATCTCTGCGAGTTTCGGATTAACATACCTGAATAAACCATCCTGAATGAGATAGACTCCCACAAGGGACTCTTCAGCAAGATCCCTGAACTTCTTTTCAGACTCAGTTAGTTCTCTTCTCAGTCTTTCGCTCTCAGTGATATCCCTTACTATCTCTATTCCTGCAATTATTTTTCCTTTTCTGTCTCTCAATGGTGAGGCAGTTATCTCTATATAGTGAATTCTATTATCTCTCTTTACGGTCTTTATGACCCTGTGTGGCTTTCCGCTTCTGAAGACCTTTTTCAGGGGACACCCTTTGTAGACCTCTTTATTTTCTTCATATATTCTGTAACAGTATTCACCATAATGCTCTCCAAAAATATCCTTTGCTACCTTATTCTGGTATATTATCCTGAATGAGGTATCCTGAATACTCACTCCATCGCTCAGGGAATCGAGGATTCCTGATTCAAAGATATTCAGGATATTCTTTTTAATTCTTTTTACACCCCCTGACATAAATACCTCCCATTTCTTCTACAGTCCTTTCAGGCATGGATAGAGATGCCTGTAGTATTATACTACATTATTTTATAAATTAATGATTCAGATTAACAAAATTATGAAGACACGAGAATATCTTTTAAAATGGTGATGGAAAATTGTCAGGCAACTCAGAAACAGTTAAGCACATAAAATATCAGGATAGCATCTGTTCTATATTTTTCAATGCCTCCATAATAAATAAATCTTTATTCCTGCTGTCTTTCAGCTCATTAACAAAGAGCTGTTTCTGAGATCTTAAAAAATCTCCAGGACTCTTTATTGATGCCTTTGTGAGGAGTTCTTCGAAAAAATAATTAGGCACAGGTATTTCGAATAAACCATCAGGAGAAATTATAAATCTACTTAAAACAGGATTTCCCTGAAGTGATGCAAATATTTTTTCCATCAGTTCTCTCTGGTTTGAGATATTTTCCCTCAAAGAATAGAATGCTGTTTTTAACTCATTGCTCTTAAAAGAGCCATCCCAGACAAGTGGAAGATTCTCTTTAAAGCCCTCACACTTTTTAAAAGCCCTATTTCGCCTTTCTTTGATTACAAGATCTTGCATCTCCTCTGGAAAGGTGACAGAAAAGGGGACGATCCTGCACTGGAGGGGTTTTGGACCTCCATGGAGTGTGCATAGAGAGTCTTTGAGCATTTTACACTTTTCCTTGAATCTGTTTCCTGCAATAAAATCTCCGATTATGAAAAAGTTTTTATAGTTAAATGTAATATCTTTCAGATACTCTCTGTGAATATTATTTACAGGATAGATTTTGATAAAGCCTATTGTGATCGGAAAGAATCTGTATACTTTACTTATTTCTTGCAGAGTTATTATGGTTGCTCCTCCACAACAGAGAAAGGAACAGGTTGTGATACATTGAAAGTGTATTTTCTCTTTCAAAGGTTCTTTACCTCGATTTGAATTTTACTTTAAATTATATCATCAAATGCTGCAGCGAGTCTTTATTTTGATATGATAGACCAATTAATTGTGGAGGAGTGAAGTGTTTGATGGTATTCACCTGATGCAGTTTCCTTGGCAGGATGTAATTGTCCCATTTCATTCAAAGAAGAATGCCTTTTTCGATGGATCAGCGCAGGTCGGTTGAATCTTCTCGGTGTGAATAGAATGTCTTTATGATTTTTTATCAGTCCTGAGAATCCTGTTGATTATCTCTGTAGTAGATATGCCCTCAACATATGGTATGATGCGGGTCTCCTTCACGAGATCCCTTCCAACAATATCCTCGATCTTCCAGTCCCCGCCCTTTACAAGGATGTCGGGCTCGAGAAATTTGATTAATTCATACGGGGTGTCCTCGTCAAATATAACAACATGATCCACAGGTTTGAGGGAATGGAGCACCTCTGCCCTCTCTGTCTCATTATTAATCGGTCTTAGGGGTTTGAGTCTTCTGACTGAATCGTCTGAATTAATACCGACTATGAGGACATCTCCAAGGGACCTCGCCTCTTTTAAGTAACGAACATGTCCCATATGGATTATATCGAAACATCCATTTGTGAAGACTATTCTTTTGCCATCTCTTTTTAGGGCTTCTACCTTTTCTTTTAAATCCATGTCAAGACCTCTGTAGATCATTTACAGAGTATCTCCTTTGCCTTCAAAAGTATCTCTCTGTCTGACCTGAATGTGATCTTCTTTATTGCCTCATCAATGGGCATCCAGTAGACCTTGTCGACCTCCCAGTTATGTTTACTTATATCTCCTGACTCGTATTCCATAAGAAAGTAATGGACAGTCTTTTTACACTTCGCATTTTCCTCGGCGAGATAAAACCAGTAAGATGTCTCTCCAATCTTTTCTATTATCCTTCCATTTATGCCTGTCTCTTCCTTTACCTCTCTCAGTGCTGTCTCCTCAGGTGTCTCATCGTTATCGATTGTTCCCTTTGGAAGGGAAAATACATTCCCCTTTTTTAAATATATAAGGGCAACCTCTATTGAGTTGTCTATTTTTCTGAAGACGACTCCTCCCGCTGATTTCATGATTCTCAGCCTGGCAGGTCTTTTTGATGCCATTAATTTGAGCCCTTGTTGAAGAATATTCTCATTATGTCATTCCTCAGGGCTATTATCATGAGGGTTACAAGTATGATTATGCCTATCCTCTGGGATATGAGTATGGTCCTCTCACTCAATGGTCTTCCCCTTAATTTTTCTATTGCAAAGAATAGTAGATGTCCGCCATCAAGTACAGGAATTGGGAGAAGATTCAGTATTCCGAGATTTATGCTTATCAATGCCATGAACAGGAGAAAGTCTAATGTCCCTGCCTCTGCTGATTTTTTTGCTATGTCGAATATCATCAGGGGACCTCCAAGGGCCTCTATGGGTATGACCCTCTGGAGAAGTTTTATTATCGTGAGAATCGTGAGATACGATATCTCTCCTGTCTTGATAACAGAGACATAAAGTGCCTCGAAAGGATTGAGTCTCCTTATAAAAGTTACTCCCTCTGGCTTTATACCAATCATGCCGACCTCAATATCTTCATTAAATATATTCTTTATCTTCGTCTTTTTTGGAGTGACCTTTACAGTGAGGATTTCATCATCCCTTTTTATCTTAAGAGTTAACTCCTTCTCAGGACTCTTATGGATGATTAACTGGAGTTTATTCCAGTCCTTTATCTCCTCTTCATTGACTTTGAGCACAATGTCTCCTTTTTTAATGCCAGCCTCATGGGCAGGTGAGTTTTCCATGACCTCTCCTATTGATGGAGTAAGAACAGGGATACCCTGAAGATATACTATGAAGAATACAATGCATGCGAATAAGAGGTTAAACAGGGGTCCTGAAAAGACTATTAAAGCCCTGATGGATACCGGTTTGTGGGAAAAAGAGAACTTCTTCTCGTCCTCGCTCAGCAGGGTATCAGGTTCTTCACCGAGCATCTTCACATATCCACCGAGTGGTATAAGGGATATCAGGTATTCAGTATCACGATATCTCAATCCAGTAATCCGGGGTCCAAAACCAAGAGAGAACTTGAGAACCCTCACACCTCCAAGTTTGGCAGAGATGAAGTGCCCGAGCTCATGTACGAAGATAACGATGCCGAAGAAGATTATTGCCATCAAAACAGTCATCCTATTCTCCTTATTATTGATTCAGCCCTCTCCCTTGCCCATCTCTGAACCTCGAGGACTGTATCTATGTCAGATATAGCCTTATTGTTCCTGTGGAGATCCATCACCTTCTTTATTACATAAGGAATCCTGGAAAATGGTATCCTCCTCATGAGAAATGCCTCAACAGCGACCTCGTTGGCTGTGTTAAGGACAGCAGGCATCGTACCACCTTCTTTAAGTGCCCTGTAGGCAAGTCCAAGGGATGGAAAGGTATTTTTATCTACCCTTTCGAATGTCAGGGTCTTTACCCTGTCGAGTTTAAGGGGATGTATAACATCACTGAGTCTTTCAGGATATGTGAGGGCATAGGCTATTGGAGCCTTCATGTCTGGATTACTCATCTGGGCAAGGAGGGAACCATCGCAGAACTCTACCATCGAATGTACTATACTCTGGGGATGTATTATCACATCTATCCTCTCAGGAGGGATTCCGAAGAGATGGTGTGCCTCTATAACCTCGAGTCCCTTATTCATGAGGGTGGCTGAATCGATCGTGATCTTTTTGCCCATCTTCCATCTCGGATGCTTTAAAGCCTCCTCGACACTCACATTCCTTAATTCAGAATACTTCTTCCCCCTGAATGGTCCACCCGATGCTGTGAGGATGAGTCTTTTTATCTCTCCTTTATCCTTATTTTCTATGCATTGAAATATTGCTGAATGTTCACTGTCAACAGGAATAATCTTCGATGAATATCTTTCTGCATCCCTCATCACTATCTCTCCTGCAACAACAAGGGTCTCCTTGTTTGCGAGTCCCACAGTCTTTGAGTTCCTGATAGCAGAGATCGTTGGAATCAGACCCGCACTTCCAGAGATTGCACTCAATACAAAGTCTGCCTCCCCTATGGAGACTATCTCCTTCAGCCCTTTTTCACCTGAAAGTACAGTTATGCCCCTCCAGCCTTTCAGTCTTTTCTTTAATAATTCTGCCCTTGAGGTATCATAAACAGCGACTGCAACGGGCTTGAATCTTCTTATCTGTTTATCAAGAAGTTCTATATTACTGCCTGCTCCAAGCCCAACAACCCTGAAGCGGTCAGGATGGCGAGATATAATCTCGAGGGCATTTCTGCCTATGGAACCTGTTGAACCGAGTATTATTATTCCTTTCATGGTATCTTTTGAATGGATATTAATATCCAGTAAAGAAAAGGTCCTGTTATAAGTGCACTGTCTATCTTATCGAGTATCCCTCCATGTCCTGGTATCAATGATGATGAGTCCTTCACACCGGCGTCCCTCTTGAACATCGATTCAATGAGGTCGCCTATTATACATAGAGAACCGATGATTCCTCCGATGATAGAGTACTGAGTGGGTGTATGTGAAAGATTGAAGAGGATTCCAAGGATGAGTCCACCACCTGTGCCACCAATCACAGATGCGATCGCTCCCTCAATGGTCTTCTTGGGACTCACCTCTGGATAGAGCCTTCTTTTTCCAAGATATGTTCCTGTATAGTATGCCATACTGTCAGAGAGCCATATCGTGCCATACATAAATATAATCCAGTGAGAATCTATCTCTCTTAATTTTAACTGATAACTCATTAAAAGGACTACATACACCAGGCCTGTGAGTGTGATCGCCACATCCCTGAGGGAACCCTGAGGGTCTTTTTTTAAAAAGAGTCTTATTGATGACACGATTATAGAGAAGATGGCTAAAAACTCGATACTGATGTTAGAGTCAGGAAAGATATAGAATGCTGTAAGAAGCAGAAGAGCAGAAAGAATACCCGTGATTATGAGGACCGTATTGAGTTTAAACATATTGTAAAACTCATACAGTCCAGTAAGAGTTATAACAGCCATGAGTCCAAAAAAGTATCCTGATGGAAGTCGGGTCACATAAAGATAAATAAGGGGAATAAATATAATGGCGAATACTACCCTCTTTAATCTTTCACTCATCTACTTAGACCTCCAAATCTCCTCTGCCGCCTCTGATAATCCCTTATTGCCTCGAAGAATTCCTCCTTTGTAAAATCGGGCCAGAGGGTTTCTGTGAAGTAGAGTTCAGAATATGCGGACTGGTATATGAGAAAGTTACTGAGTCTTTTCTCACCCGATGTCCTTATTATTATGTCAGGGTCAGGTATCCCTTTTGTGTCGAGATAGTCCTTAAATCTCTCCTCATCAATCTCATCGATCTTCAAGCCGTTGATTATCACCTTTTTAATCGCCCTGATAATCTCATTCCTTCCTCCATAACTCAATGCGAGTATGAGTCTCATCCTGTTGCCATTCACTGTCTTTTTCTCTGTCTCCCTCAACTGGGAGATGAGGTCCTGAGGCAGAAGGTCGATGTCCCCGATGACCCTGAAGGAGATACCCTTTATTACCATATCCTGTGTCTCTTTGTCGAGATAATGTCTCAGGAGATTCATGAGTGTGGTAACCTCATCATCAGGTCTCTTCCAGTTTTCGATGGAGAATGTATAGAGTGTGAGGTTCTTTATACCTATCTCATGGCATGCCTCTATTATCTCCCTTGCGCGCTCAGCACCCCTTCTGTGGCCCTCCACACGTGAAACCCCCCTCATCTCAGCCCATCTGCCATTTCCATCCATTATTATCGCTATATGTTCTGGTAAACGCCCCATGACCTCATTATTTTAATTTAAAGACATAAAGCCTTGTAACAACAGGACTCTGTCCTTTAAATATATTCTTGAGACTCAAACCCATGAAGGGTTTCTGGAGAATATAGAGCCTCTCTCCATATATCTGGAAATCGAGTACACTTCCTCCAATCTCTTCACTGGATAAATACTCCATCTCTTTACCATTCCATTTTAGCCTCACTATCCCTGATGAGGTGTAGCCAGCTCCAGGGGTATACCTGAAAAGAGGCTTTCTCTGGATGATATATATCTCTTTACCCCTTGATATAATCCTTTCACCTGTATGCCACTCAACCGGGTTAAGAAGAGGAGATGTACTCTGTGCCTTATATCTGTTCTCAAAACCACCGAGATCTGTTTCACTCCTCCATAAAAGTTTGACCTCTTTATCTAAAAGATTCAGATAACCCTTCTCATCGTAGGAGATTATGTCTTCATCGACGAAAGTAAAGTCATATATGTTCTTTATGTTTTTTAATACTCCCTTCACCCTGGATATCTGGGGGAGGCCATTTCCTGAGATCTCTATCTCCTTTATATCACCTGCTGGACCCTGGTACGGTGAGAATTCCTGATAAAATAATCTTCCCTGAACAGGCCTGAGTATCCCTTTTGTCTTTGACAGTACCTTTAATTCTCCCTCTCTGAGTTCAATGATGAATGATTCGATCTCATTGTCTATCAAAAGGGGCACAAAGATAAGTTTTTTATCTTCAATATTGAGTGTATAGAGTCCAGTGACTTCTCCTTTGAGTTTTATCTCGGCGATGCCCTTGAGGCTCACTCCTGTTCTGTATATCTCGATGGATGATGTTCTGGCGATGACGAGATCAGGCGAGGAATCTCCATCCAGATCCTCCACATTGATGAATCTCACTCCACCAGAAAGTGTGAATGATAAAAGAAGATTGGATGATCTTAATTCTTCTTCATAAAGGGATCTTCTCTTCTGAGCCATGTCGAGATAATCCTTTGAGAGATTGATGGACTTTCTGAGGAATACCTCCTTCGAGTCTGTCCATGATACCTCTTCATAGAGAACGCCTTTTACTCTATCGAAGGATAGTTTCACTGTTATATCGGACTCATCTTCATTCTCGATAATATCGAAACGACCCGTGTTTTTCATTAATCTCAGATAGTCATCAGAGATTATGTAATCTATACCATTATCGAGAAAGAAGACCTTTATCCTCGATGGTGGTATAATCAGGTTGGAGCCCTTTACTGCACTACCCTTCAATACGATTCCTCTTGATGTATCGTCTGATACATCTATAATCTCTATAAGACCTGATTTCACATCTACTTCACCAACAGCCTCCTGGGTTACAGGGTGCCTCAGGACAGTCTTCATGGTTGCTGTGAGCCTCATGCCCTTCTTTATTCCGGCATTATTACCTTTATTGATCATGACCATTTGAGAATCCATTTCAATGACCTCAGCCTTTATGTCAGGAAAGAATGATATTATCTCATCTATGAGGAATGAGATCTCTTCACCATTCTTCTCTCCAGAGGCATATCCTCCGAGGAGTAACAGTAGAAGCAAGATAAGAAAGAGTGTGTATCTCACCACCTGCATCTAATAGACCCTCAGTTTATAAAAGAATTCTTTAGAACCTCCATCCCTTATAAAGAGAACGGATGTTCCCTGATATACCCTCTCCACACCGCTCTCAGAAAGGGAGACCGTATATACAGGATAAAATATCACCCGTGCAGGTGGAGATGTCTCGAAGACAACCCTTATCTTATCTCCACTGAGTTCAAATCTCTCTACATTATCAAGAGAGATCTTTTCCGTGGCAGTAAAGGTTTTCACGCCAGCAGAGAACCTTGCATCGGGTGAACCAGCAATCGATATATTGAATTCAGTTCCTGTGAGCTCTTCAAACTCTCCGTTTAATGAATACCTGATATCGAGACCATTATTATCGAGTAATATGAGTTTATTGAGTGTTATAGTACCTTTCTTTAACCTTCCTGACCTCATAAGTTCAACACCACTTTTTGTGACCTTCATATTGTAGATACCGTGGCAGAAATCTCCTGAATCCCTTAATATCCTATCGATATCATCAATGGAGGTATCAGGAGGTATAAATCTATCGATCAGGGATGCCCTCCTTACAGGATCATAAATGAGATAATTCTCGATCCCCTCTTCCTTTATATCGAATCTCTCATGGATCGTCTTTGTGGATCCATCATCAATATTTTTATCCCTTGTTTTGCATCTCTTTAAAATAACATCGTGATATGCCTCTCTTCTTCTTGTCAGGACATCGAAGAGATTTATTCCTGTCTTTTTAATGCCGAATTCTATTATGGCGCCTCCTTTTTCTGTTATAAAGATGGTGAAATCCTTATTACTGAGGAGGATATCCCTGTAACCATCAAGGTCCATATCACCTTTAACGATGGAAGGAAATATTCCCTTTCTCTCGAGAAGGGTCTGAGTCTTGAGGATATTTTTATATATGGTTCCTCTCAGATGCGGTAGATAGAGACCACCGAATATGCCATGCCAGTAACCATCATTGCACTGGGAGATGAGATGGGTCTCGAGTATTTCTTTATTTTTACCTTTATGGACATAATCGCTGAGAAATAACATCCTCTTGTGGAGGTGATTAGATTCAGGATATTTAATGAAGAAGTTTCTCCAGATCCCTCCACTCAAAAGGTATTTTGCCTCATCTCCAAATCTTTCCGAGAGTTCATTATATAATCCCTCTGCCTTCAATGCCCTTTCAGGAGGAAGTGTCCATTCTCCCATCTCTCTGTATGATGCCTGCGGTAGATAAACCGTTCCGAGGGGTCTGTTATTCTTTATATACTCACTGAAGGTTGTTGTCTTTATCCAGTCCTTTGAGGAGATCTCCCTGAGGAATGCATCGAGCCATCCATCCTGATAACAGTGTTTGTATGTGCCTGGCCAGACACCAAACTTCTCTCCATCATCGCTGAGGACCAGAAGGGGTGTGATATTATTCCCTCCTTTTCTCACACTTTCCTTGAATCCATTAAGATACCCCATCACCTCTTCTAAGGGCCTGAATGGAATGAGATACCTCAGTTTCTCACTTCCAGGGAATATATATACCACATCTCCTCCATGCTCGGTAATGAAGTATCCATAAAGGTCACTCTCTTCAAATCCTGCGAGTTTAAAGTGATGGTCATCCAGTGAAAGGTACCTCACTCCCGCTTTTTTCAATAATCCGGGCAGATGTGGCTCCCATATTCTTTCAGCGAGCCAAATGCCGTATGGTCGGTAACCGAATCTTTTTTTTATCTCATCAGAGAGTCTTCTTATCTGGATTATTGCATCCCTCTCAGGTATAACACTGAGGATGGGTTCATAAAATCCTCCAGTGAGTATCTCGACCCTCCCTTCCTTGACGAGTCGTTTAACATCCCTTATTAATTCAGGATGTTTTTTTTTAAGATAACTGAGGAGATAACCTGAATAATGCAGGACAAACTTTATCCCGGGATATTTCTTTATAGTATCTATAAATGGTAGATATCCCTTACGGGATGCATCTTCGATGACATCCTCAAGATTGCCTGCAGGTTGATGATTGTGGATGGAAAGGATCAACTCAAGTTGCATTCAAAATTTTAACAGTTTAATCCTTGAAAAAACAAGGAGAATCTGTTAAAGTTTAATTTCAATCAATTAAAATAAAGACATATGGATAGACTCAAGAGACTTCGTGAAGAGATCGACCGTATCGATGACAGGATACTGGAACTCCTCAATAAAAGGGCTTCCCTTGCAATAGAGATAGGAAAACTGAAGAGGAGTCACAATCTCCACACCTATGCCCCTGAAAGGGAGAGTGCCATTCTCAGGAGACTCCTGAGTCAGAATAAAGGTCCATTCCCTCAGGAAGGTATAAAGTTCATATATCGTGAGATCTTTTCAGCAACAAGGGGACTTGAGGAGCCCCTCAGGGTGGCATATCTTGGACCCCCCGCCACATTTACACACCTTGCTGCAATGAAACATTTTGGTTCGTCATCTGAGTTCATACCAGAGGAGAGTATAAAGGATGTCTTTGAGGCAACATACAAGGAAAAGACGAAGTATGGAGTGGTTCCAATAGAGAATTCCACAGAAGGGGTCGTCAGTTATACCCTCGACATGTTTATGGACTACGACCTCTTCATTGCCGGTGAGATAATGCTTGAGATAAACCATAATCTCCTCTCGAAAACCGGAGACAGGACAAAGATAAGAAGGATCTATTCCCATCCACAGGCAACAGCACAATGCAGGAAATGGCTCGAGAAGAATATGCACGGGGTGGAGATCATAGAGGCATCAAGCACGGCAAAGGCGGCTGAGATGGCTTCAAGGGATGAAGAGGGTGCTGCTATTGCAGGAGACCTTGCTGCAAATTACTATGACCTTGAATTCGTTGAGAGACATATAGAGGATTTCAGGGACAATTACACGAGGTTCCTTGTGATATCAAGGCATACTGTTCCTGCTACCGGTAATGATAAGACCTCTGTGATGCTCACACTCAAGGACAGGCCCGGGGCACTCCACGATATCCTTGTGCCATTCAAAAGATCGAAGATCAATCTTACAAAGATAGAGTCGAGGCCATCGAAGACAAAGGCATGGCAGTACATATTCTTCATAGATATGGAAGGACATATAGACGACAGAAGGGTGAAGAAGGCACTCGATGAGGTGAAGGAGATGTGCATAGACTTCAAATTTCTTGGCTCATATGAGAAGGGAGAATCGAGATGATAAGGGTATCTGAATTTGTGAAGGATATAAAGCCATATGTACCCGGAAAACCGGTGGATGAACTCAAGAGAGAACTCGGATTGAAGAGGGTGATAAAACTCGCATCCAATGAGAATCCCCTCGGTCCTCCAAAGAGAGTGATTAATGGAATGAAAAGATTTATGAGAGAGATCAATCGTTATCCTGATGGGAGCGGATATTATTTAAAGGATGTCATATCAAAGATTCATGGTGTATCCCATGAGGAGATAATCCTGGGCAATGGCTCCAATGAGATAATAGACATTGCTGTAAAGACATTCCTCATGCCAGGAGATGAGGCAGTAATGGCAAAGCCCTCATTCATAGTCTACAGGATGGCTACAAAGATGCAGGGTGCCAACCCACTTGAGATACCACTTAGGGATTACAGGCATGACCTCATGGGTATGAGAGATGCCATCAACCACAAAACGAGGATGGTATTCATCGCAAACCCCAATAATCCAACAGGGACAATTAATAATAAGATGGAGTTCCACAGGTTTATTGAAGATATCCCTCAGGATGTCCTTGTTGTGGTGGATGAGGCTTATTATGAATATGTGGATACAGATGACTATCCTGATACACTCTCTTATCTCAGGAATGGAAAGAATCTCTTGATATTGAGGACCTTCTCGAAGATATACGGACTTGCAGGTCTGAGGATAGGTTATGGTATCTCAAAACCTGATATAATCAGGGAGATGAATAAGGTGAGGGAACCCTTTAATACCTCTACCGTGGCACAGTTATCCGCAGTGGAGGCATTGAGGGACAGAAGACATCTTAAGATCTCTCTCAAGGTCAATAATGAAGGGAAGAGATTTCTTTACGATGGTTTCCAGAGACTCGGTATCAAATATGTTCCATCCCATGCAAACTTTGTATATCTCAATCTTCCATATCCTGCTGAGACTGTATTCAGGGAACTCCTCAGAAAGGGGGTTATCGTTAGACCCATGGGAGATAATTATCTGAGGGTCACGATTGGATTGATGGAGGAGAACAGGATATTTTTGAGGGCACTCAGGGATGTTTTTGAGAAAATAAATCTTAAAAAAGGAGGATTATAATGGACATTATTGTCTTGAGACCTGATATTACAGAGGAACAGCTGAAACATATCATCGATAAACTCCATGCAAAGGGTTTTTCGACCACTATATCGAAAGGAACCGAAAGGAGCATTATAGGTGTAATAGGTGATACATCAAAGATAACTGAAGATGAGGAAAACTCAATAAAGATGCTTCCGGGTGTGGAGAATGTGATGAGGATCCTCAAGCCATTCAAACTCGCAAGCAGGGACTTCAAAAAGACACCGACCATAATCAATGTGAAAGGAAGAGAGATAGGAGGCAGGACCATACATGTAATGGCAGGACCCTGCTCTGTCGAGAACAGGGAGATGATCATAGATATTGCTGAAAAGGTAAAATCAGCAGGAGCCACCTTTATAAGGGGTGGTGCATACAAGCCAAGGACCAGCCCATATTCATTTCAGGGGCTCGGGGAAGAGGGTCTTCTCTATCTTAAGGAGGCATCTGAAAAGACAGGTCTTCCTGTAGTCACAGAATTAATGGATCCAAGGGATATTGAACTCTTTGTTAAATATGTCGACATCATACAGATCGGTGCAAGGAATATGCAGAACTTCAGACTCCTTCTTGAGGTGGGTTCTGTAAACAAGCCTGTCCTCTTAAAAAGAGGGCTCAGTGCCACAATAAAGGAGTGGCTCATGTCAGCAGAATATGTAATGTCGAGAGGAAATCATAATGTGATACTCTGCGAGAGGGGAATAAGGACATTCGAGACAGCAACAAGAAATACCCTGGATCTCAGTGCAGTGCCTGTGTTGAAACAGATGACTCACCTTCCTGTTGTCGTGGATCCAAGCCATGGAGTCGGAAAGTGGGATCTCGTTGCACCCATGGCAAAGGCAGCGATTGCTGCTGGCGCAGATGGTCTTCTCATTGAGGTGCATCCTCAACCCGAGGAGGCACTCTCAGATGGCGAACAATCTCTGAAGCCCGATATATTTGCACAACTTATGAAGGAACTCAAACCAGTTGCTCTGGCAGTGGGAAGAGACATATAGGTGAGTGACCTTTTCTTTAATAGGGTAACGATTATAGGTGTCGGTCTTCTTGGAGCATCCTTTGGTCTTGCTCTGAAAAGATACGGATTATCGAATACCATCTGTGGTTATGGAAGAAAAGAAGAGAATCTGAAGAGGGCTCTCGAGAGAGGTATAATAGACGACTACGATCTCGATGCAGGCAGGGTATGCATAGATTCAGACCTGATACTCTTATCGACACCTGTTGGTACATTCAAGGAGATCATAAATAAAATAAGAGATTCTCTCAAAAGAGGTGCGGTTGTTATTGATGTCGGAAGTGTAAAGGGCAGTCTTGTTTATGAGATTGAGTCCCTTATGCCTCAGGGGGTCTTTTATGTTGGCTCCCATCCAATTGCTGGTAGTGAGAGATCAGGTATTGATGATGCAAGGTATGAACTCTTCAATAACGCACTCTGTATAATCACACCAACAGAGAGAACAGATAAAGATGCCATGGAGAGGGTGATCAGACTCTGGAAAGCGATTGGTATGAGGGTGGAGTTGATGGATCCAGTGAGACACGATGAGGTTTATGGACTCATAAGCCATCTTCCTCATCTTACAGCATATGCCCTTGTAAATACAGTGGGAGATATAGACTCAGGTTATCTTGAATATGCAGGTCAGGGGTTCAGAGACACGACAAGGATCGCATTAAGTTCTCCTGAATTATGGAGAGATATAGCAGTGCACAACAGGGAGAATCTCGTGAAATTCATTGGTATCTTGAAAAATAATCTCGAAAGACTCGAGAGACTTCTTCTTATGATGGATCACAGGGGGATTGAAGAGGAATTTCTCAGGGCGCAGAGATTAAGAAGGAGACTTCTCGAAAATAAATCAGGATAGATCGGTGAATGAAGATAAGGTGAAAAAGGCATTCATCTTTATCCTTCCTCTATTACTAACCCTTCTCATTCTTTACCAGTTAATTCCAGCACAATCTCAGGGGACCATTGAGAGGATCAAAAAAAGAGGGTATATTCTATGGGGTGGAGATGCAGAGGGAGGTGCACCATATGTATTTCCTGATCCCCGTGAACCATCAAAACTCACAGGATTTGAGGTGGACCTTGCGGAGGCAATAGGTAGAGAACTTGGAGTTGAGGTGAGATTTGTTCAGAATGCATGGGATAGTCTGATTCCTGCCCTTAAAAGGGGAGACTTCGATATCGCAATGAATGGAATAGAGATAACTCCTTTGAGAGAGTCAGAGGTCCTCTTTTCCTTTCCTTACTACATATACACAGAACAGCTCGTGGTGAGAAAGGATGAAAAAGAGATCAGGAGTATTAATGACCTCAAGGGTAAAAAGGTTGGCACACTCGTTGGTGCGGTTGCTCAGGATATACTGATGGATATTCCAGGGGTCGATATAAAGATATATTCAGGACAGGTAGAGCCATATGAGGACCTTGCCCTTGGAAGGATAGATGCGGTACTTCTCGACCTTCCCATAGCAGCATACTATGCGAAACCAAATCCTTTGCTCAGGTATGCTGGTGAACCCGTAGGAGAAGGTTTTTACGGGATAGCAATGAGAAAAAACGATGTGGAATTAAAAAGGAGGATAGATGAGATCCTGATAAAACTCCTTAAAAGTGGTGAACTTAAGAGGATTTATGAGAAGTGGGACCTCTGGAATCCTGCACAGGAGAGACTTTTTATACTGGCTGAGAATCCAAAGGGTTATGTGACCCTTGAAGAAACGAAAAGGGCCCCACTATATACATTCATGCCCATGCTCTTAAAGGGTGCTATGATAACGATTATCGTATCAGTCCTTTCCATGTCCCTTGCCATTATACTAGGTCTTATACTCACCTTAATGAGACTCTATGGAGGGACCCTTTTCAGGACACTTTCCACTCTATATATAGAGATTTACAGGGGCACTCCACTCCTTATTCAGTTATACATCCTGTATTACGGTCTTCCAAATATTGGTCTCTCTCTCAGTCCAGTTATGGCAGCGATACTTGGTCTCGGGATGAATTATGCTGCATATGAGGCTGAACTCTACAGGGCAGGAATAAACGCTGTTCCTCATGGCCAGATGGAGGCTGCCCTTTCTCTTGGAATGAAGAGATCCACTGCAATAAAGAGGATCCTTCTTCCTCAGGCTGTGAGGATAGCACTTCCTGGAATAACAAATGACTTCATTGCTCTCTTCAAGGACTCATCCCTTGTATCGGTTATTGCAATGGTGGAGCTCACGAAGACATACAGTATCCTTGCAGCAACTACCCTGAGATTCTTTGAACTGGGACTCATTACTGCGCTCCTCTACTTTATGATGAGTTATCCATTATCAGTCCTTTCGAGAAGACTGGAGGAAAGATTGAAGGGGAGAAGGAGATGATCAGCATAAAGAACCTTCACAAATATTATTGTGATTTTCATCTCTTCAAAGGCATAAATCTCGAGATCACAAGAGGAGAGGTTGTTGTACTGATAGGTCCATCTGGAAGTGGAAAGAGCACACTTTTAAGATGTATAAATGGACTCGAATACTTTCAGGAGGGAGAGATAGTAGTTGATGATATAGAACTCCATTCCATAAACAGATTGAGACCATCGAGGGAAGATATGGAAAGGATAAGAAAGATAAGACTCAGGGTCGGAATGGTCTTTCAGCAATTTAATCTCTTTCCTCACATGACTGTTCTGGAAAACATTATTGAGGCACCAGTGAGGGTATTGAAAGTCGAAAAAAATAAAGCAGTCGAAGATGCCATGCTTCTTCTTAAAAGGATTGGTATGGTGGATAAAGCAGAGAGATATCCTGATGAACTTTCAGGAGGTGAACAGCAGAGGGTCGCAATAATAAGGGCACTCGCAATGAAACCCATGGCTATGCTCTTTGATGAACCCACATCGTCACTCGATCCCGAGATGGTGGGAGAGGTTCTTTCTCTTATAAAGGATCTCGTGGAAGAAGGAATGACATCCCTTATAGCAACACATGAAATAGACTTCGCAAGGGAGGTCGCTGACAGGGTCGTTGTATTTGACCGAGGAAATATAATAGAGACAGGTCCTCCTGAGGAGATATTTATCGAGCCAAAGGAGGAGAGGACAAGGATATTTCTCAAAAGGATTTTGAAAAGATAGAATATCTCCCTCAGTATAACTCTCTGGAAGGAAAGCTCGTAATATTGCAAGTGCATAAGTGAAGAAGCGAGAGGGTTCACCTCTTAACTGTAGTTTCTCTCTTAAGAGAGAGGTCACAATTTCTGATTCTGTACTTCAGCACTGTTGCGCTTCTATTTCAAGGAATGAGATCAAAAAAGAGATATAACCCATATGATATAATAGAACAATTATGGTCAGTACAATTGAATGGAAGGAAGACAGAGTCCATATACTCGATCAGAGGTTTCTTCCTGATGAATTAAGATACATTGTCACCGATGACCACACTGTAATTGCTGATGCAATAAGGAATCTCGCTGTGAGGGGGGCTCCCCTCATAGGAATAACTGCTGCAATGGGAATAGCCATCGGTGCACTGAAGATAGATTCAGAGAGAGACACATTTCTAAAAGAACTGAACCATATAATGGATACAATGCTCAGGACAAGGCCAACAGCGTTCAATATTAAATGGGCTGTTGATAGAATAAAAAGACTGATTGATGACTCAAAGGATAGTAACACCGAGACCCTCAAAGAACTCATCAAAAATGAGGCATTGAAGATTCTCGAAGAGGACATAGAGGTCAATAAAAGGATTGGAATGAATGGCATCTCGCTTCTCAGAGACGGGATGAATATCCTCACACACTGTAATGCTGGCGCACTCGCAACCGGTGGTTACGGTACAGCGACTGCACCTGTATATCTGGCAAAAGAGAAGGGGATGAGGATACATGTATTTGTTAATGAGACAAGACCTGTACTTCAAGGAGCGAGACTCACTGCATGGGAATTAATGCAGGAAGGGATAGATTGCACACTCATAACTGATTCTTCAGCAGGCTCATTCATGAGAAGAGGGGATATCGATATGGTGATTGTTGGTGCTGACAGAGTGGCAAGGAATGGAGATGTTGCAAACAAGATAGGCACTTACTCCCTTTCTGTTATAGCAAAAGAGAATGACATTCCATTCTATGTTGCGTCACCTCTGAGCAGTATTGATCTTGATACTGAAAAGGGCGATGATATACCCATTGAAGAGAGAAGTGCTTACGAGATCACGCACATAAAAAACATAAGGATAGCACCCGAAGGTGTGAGGGTAAGAAATCCTGCATTCGATGTGACTCCTTATAAATATATAACAGGTATTATCACAGAGATAGGAATACTTAAACCCGAAGATATTAAAAACCTGAGGATATAATCGAACCATGAAGATTGATTATCTTGATAAAACGAGTATAGATACCTGCGAAATGGCGTTTCAGGATATCCTTGAAAGATACAGGAACATCCTCACACTGGTTGAGAGCGAACTTCTAAAACTATTCGAAAGTGAGGTCTCCCTTATTCCTGTTATAGGAAGATACCTGATCGAAGGGGGAGGAAAGAGGATAAGACCTCTCATGCACATAGTCTGTTCTGAGTTATTGCACTTCAGAGGAGAGGAGAGGATAAAGATATCAGCCATTATAGAATCAATCCATACAGCCTCTCTTCTACACGATGATGTTATAGACAATGCAGAGATGAGGAGGGGTAAAAAAGCAGCCCATCACATCTGGGGAAACCAGACAGTGATATTGATGGGAGATTTTCTTTATTCTAATTCTCTCAAACAGGCAGTTGAGCTCAAAAACCAGAGGGTGATGGAGACCCTTTCCATGGCTACGACACAGATGACAGAGGGAGAGGTCTTTCAGTTATCTATGGCAGGGAATCCGGATATAAGAGAAGAGGATTATCTGAAGATCATATCAGCAAAAACAGGGGCATTGATTGCTGCTGCATGCAAGCTCAGCGGTATCCTCAGTGAATCGGGTGAAGAGAGTATAAATATCCTCGATACATATGGAATGAAGGTCGGTATGGCTTTCCAGATGGTCGATGATATCCTTGATTATATCTCGAGTGAGGATGAATTCGGCAAAAACCTTGGAAAGGACATTGAGGAGGGAAAGATAACCCTTCCAGTCATACATCTGAAAAAAAATGCTGATAGTGCTGTGAGAGAGAGATTGATGGATATAATAAAAAATGGTATGGAGGATGGAGACCTCAGGTGGCTCAAGGAACAGCTCCTGAGATACAACTGCATTGAATCAGCCTTCAGAAAAGCAGAGGAACTAATAAGAGAGGCAAAGGAGGCAATAGATGTATTCGAAGACTCTGTCCCAAAAAATGATTTATTCACGCTCGCAGATTATGCCCTCTTGAGGAGGCACTGATGCATCCCCTTGTAAGACTCGCAAAAGAAGCACTCGAGACATATGTGAAGGAAGGAAGAATAATCAAGCCTCCACAGGAGATACTCGAAAAATACAGTTCAAGGGCAGGGGTATTCGTGAGCATAAAAAAGCAGGGACAGTTAAGGGGATGTATTGGAACCATATATCCAGTTCGTGAAACCATTGCTCACGAGGTTATAATGAATGCAATCCATGCAGGGACAGAAGACCCGAGATTCATGCCAGTTGAGGAAGATGAACTTCCCTATCTCACATACTCGGTTGATATACTGGGCATACCTGAAAAGGTCAGGGGCCCTGAGGAACTGGACCCCAGGAAGTACGGTGTTATTGTTTCGAAAGGGATGAGGAAAGGTCTTCTGCTTCCTGACCTTGAAGGAGTAAATACAGTAGAGGAGCAATTAAGGATAGCCCTCATGAAGGCAGGTATCACTGAGAGGGATTTCGAGATCTACAGATTTACTGTAGAGAGATTGAGATGAAGGCGCCATACAAAGGTGAACTATCCACTTATCCTCTCCCATTGGTTTTTTTGAGTCTCCATAGAGAGGAAGAAACAGGTGTGCTTTCAGTAATGACTCCACAGTTCACTAAGAGAGTCTATTTCAAAAAAGGAGATGCCATCTTTGCAACCTCGACCCTTGAGGATGACAGATTGGGGGAGATGCTTCTAAAGTCAGGAAAGATAAGGATAGAACAGTATGAAAAGTCAGTCGAACTGTTAAAGAAAACAAACAAGAGGCAGGGTACAATACTTGTGGAACTTGGCTATCTCACACCAAAGGAACTTTATGATGCTGTTAAGGACCAGGTAAGGGAGATAATATACAGCCTTTTTAACCTTGAGCATGGTGATTACGAATTCACACCTGGTGATCTACCAACAGAAGAGGTCATAACTCTAAAGATGAGCATGGGAAATCTCATTTACAATGGAATAAAGAGGATTAATTCATGGAGTACCATGAAGAGGCAGTTGCCTGATACATTCGTTCCGAAATTCTCATCTAATCCCCTGAGTCTTTTCCAGGAGATTCATTTTACGGATGTGGATAAAAAGATCATCTCCATGATAGATGGTAAGAAGACAGTAAGGCAGATCATAGATAATTCATGGGTGACCCCTCTTGAGGCATTGAAGACCCTTTATACCCTCTGGTGCCTGGATATAATCGAGGATGCAATAACAGAGAGCCCCGCAGAGTTTATCGATATAACATTTGAGGAGATCTTCAGACCACACCATGTTGAGGAGGATACTTTTATTAAAAAGGTCAATGAATTATATGAGAAAATCGATTCACTGAATTACTTTGAACTTCTTGGAGTCTCTGACGATGCGGGTGTAAAGACCATCTCCAAGAGATATTTCGAGATGGCAAAGGAGTTTCATCCTGATAAGTATTATAATTTCTCAAAAGACTATTCATTAAAGGAGAAACTATCGAAGATAATAAAGACCCTCACAGAGGCTTACGAGGTCCTGAAGGATCCTGAAAGGAGAGAAAGGTACCAGAAGAGTCTGAGAGGAAAGGAAAACAGACATCTGGTATATGCTCAGTCACTGATCAAAGAAGGAAGATACAGTGAGGCGATCAATATATTGAGAGAATATATTGAGAAAGAACCTCTCAGTCCTGAGGCATGGAACTATATGGCACTTGCGAGTTTCAGGTCAGGAGACCTCGAGGGTGCAGAGGTTGCCATGAAGGAGGCGATAAATCTCAAACCCCAGAGTTCACAGTATTACACAAACCTTGGCATCATATATCTGAAGATGAATGAATTAACAAAGGCAGAGACAGCATTTAAGAGGGCATTACAACTTGACCCATCAAATAAAAAAGCTTCTGATGCTTTGAAAAAGATTTTGGACAGGTAAGGTGAAGTCTTTTATTATTGTGTGTTAAGGATGCAGATTTT
>FWWL01003524.1_pt1 | contig 28363 bp, 25 predicted proteins | sample 2228331 | NCBI WGS metagenome assembly FWWL01 (sample SAMEA103939775, study PRJEB20133) | metagenome
TTTTAACGGCATTCACTGGCAATCCTTGGATAGGCGTATTTTTTGCTGTGCTCGTTGGTCTTGGCATGGCATGGTTACATGCGTGGGCGAGTATCAAATGGAGGGGAAATCAGATAGTCTCCGGAACGGCTCTGATCTTGTTGGCTCAGGGTGTCACAGGTTTTCTCATGGAACCAATCTTTGGAAGACCTGGGCAAACTGATATTGTTGAAAAGATCCCGGAGATTAAAATACCTTTTGTGGTGAAAAATCAGTTTTTAGCTCAATCAATTGGCGAGCTGAGCCCAATGGTCTACATGGCATTTGGTTCGGTTGCCTTGGCTTGGTTCATAATATACAAGACCAAGTTGGGATTGAGAATGCGTGCTGTTGGGGAAAATCCACAAGCAGCGGACACCCTGGGAGTCAACGTTTACGCAGTGCGATATTTTGGTGTTCTGATGAGCGGTGTTATGGCTGCGCTTGGTGGAGCGTTTCTCAGTGTAGGAGAAGTGGGGAATTTCAGAGAACTGATGACAGGTGGAAGAGGTTTCATAGCACTTGCAGCCATGATACTGGGAAATTGGAATCCAATTGGTGCGATGTGGGCAAGTCTGCTTTTTGGATTCTCGGAAGCTTTGGCAAATCAACTTCAAAGTAGCCCATTGTTGAGAGTTGCTTCAAGTACGAAACCTTTGTTCAATATGTTTCCGTTTATAGTGACTTTGATTGTGATAGCAGGCTTCATAGGGAAAACAAGACCACCAGCTGCAGATGGTGTTCCGTATGAAAAATAAGCAATTTGGTGGGTATCAGCTGGATTTTTCAATATATTTGAAAATTACTTCATCACCATCGCATAGTTCTTGTGTAAAGTTAGCTTTATTTCCATTCACAAGCAGTGTGTAATCTTTAACCCTCCTTAGATCGAAGTTCACAAGAGCAAGAACATCCGCAACAATTGGTTTGTAATCATCGCAAACTATGTTCATCCCGTCAAGTAATGGACTGTCGGAAGGGATGTAGTTGCCATCCACCATGACCAGATTGTCCCTTCGGGTTAGAACAACCTCCGATCCATTAAGTTTGATCTTGATCGATTTTGTGGGTATGATGATGTCCTTGATCAGCGTAGGTACGTTTTCGAAAGATATTCTGATCTCCGATTCATTTTCTTCAATCGCAACAAATTTTAGTCTGTATCTTTTGGTTCGCCTTTCCTCGCCGTTGAGTGTGTAGACTATTTCCTCAGCGTTGTTTTCAAACCGATTGGCCAGTTCCTCAGGGTTTATTCTTTCAACCGTTATCTCATCGCCATCGTTGATCTTATAGTTAATATCCTCTATAGCCTTGCTGTTCACATAAACCTCTGGATACACTTTTGCTTTTTCGTCACCATCAACGATTATCACATACGGTTTGACATATCTTATCAGAAGAGAATCTTCATCTGTATCGTAGGACAGTTTTTCAACCCTTAACGAGTCTCCTGATCTTACTCTTTGGTAAAGTGGTGTTTCCATCCCGTTTAGAAGTATTCTTAGCCCACCTAATCTTTTCTGTGGAATTGTCATTTTCTCACCGTTCAGCTGAAAGCTGAAAGATGGTCTTACATCCCCAAGTATGTCACCAAGTGCGTAACCAGCTGCCAGAAGGGCATGCAAAACTGTTTGGCTTTGTCCGATTTTCAGCAGCCGCACATTTTCTCCGTTTATTTCGATCGAATCGTAAACGCTCCCCGAATTTTGAGCAGCCATGTAGGCAATACCAGAAACAGTCACATATTCGCTGCCGACAAACCCTTCTTTTAGCGCTCTAACCTTATTCAGGGATTCAACTGTCTTCAACGAAACTCTGTCCTCAGGTAGCTTAAGGCAGTTAGCAATTTTGCTTCGAAGCATCGATAATTTTGCTCCGCCTCCGACAAGCAAGACGACGCTTGGCACACCGTTGTTGAGCTTCACAATTCTCTCGGCTATCGCCTCAGCAACCGTTTGCACAACCGGTCCAATAGTCTCGAAAGCCGTATGACTTGCGATCTTGATCAACTGGTTGGTCACGGACATGACTTCCAGAGTCTCCTGCTGTTCAAGAAATCTCTTAACCTGATCTGCTGTGTGAAAATCCAGCAGATAATTCTGTGCAAGCGCCTCCGTTATCTCATCGCCTGCCAGTGGAACCATTTCGTAACCGACCACTGTCCCACCCTTTGAAATCGCTATATCGCTTGTTCCAGCACCTATATCAACAAGTGCTATGTTTAAAATTCTAAGATCCTCCGGAACGGAGATCTCAAGAGCCGCGATTGGTTCCAAAGTCATAAAAGATGCTCTCAAGTTGGCTTTTCTAAGCGTAGCAAGCATAGCTTCTACAACTTGATTTGGTAACAAGGCTACAACCACTTTGACGTAAAGTCTTCTTCCCCTATGACCAACCAAACTCTTCATCCAAAGTCCGTCCAGCTTGTATTCGATGGGGGAGTAGCCCACGCATTGAAGTTCTGTGCCATCCTCGTTGACAAGTGGAACTTTGGATACCGCCAAGAATTCCAACTGCTTAACGGTTTCTTGATCAACGATAGCATTGGGGAGTTCCAACTCAGCTTCACTGACGACCGTTTTAAGAAACCTTCCAGCCACCGCAACTGCTGCTTCCTCAAGTTTTGTTTCGTTCCTATCCTCGAGCTTCTTCTTAACAGTTGAGATAACCTTAGCGACACCCTCTATGTTGTGTATTTGACCATCAAGCATGTACCTGTATGGGTGTTCTATCGTTTCAAAATCCAGTACGGTTAGCACGTCGTCTTCAACGTTGCCAATCAGACCTGTAACTTTTCTCGTTCCCACATCCAACGCAAATACCAGCAAAAGCTACACCTCCACGACCGTCACTCCTGTACCACCTTCGGTGGGAGTGCCGAACCTGTATTTCTTAACTCGACTGTCTCTTCTGAGAATCTCCCATATTCCAACAGCGAGCCTACCCGTACCCTTACCATGTATAATCGAGCCAGTTTTGAAATTTGAACGAACAAGCTTGTCGATGAAATCCTCAACAATTGGTTCAGCTTCTTCAACCGTCAACCCTCTTATATCTATTTCCGGCTTAACAAGTTCTGCAAATGCCGGCTGCACATTCTTGCTTTCTGGCTCTTGAGCCGTTGCTTTTACAACGCTTTTGCAATATGTTTCAAGCCTTATGCCCTTAAAATCAACGATCAATTTTCCGCCCTTTATATCTATGACCTTCCCGACTGCATCGCCACTTTTCAGCCTTACATAGTCCCCAATTCCAATTTGTTCTGAATCCTCCTGGGCATTTAAAATTTCCAAGTTTTTCAAGTTTTTCGTCTGTTGTTCAAGAACCTTCGAAGCCGTTCTCAAAGACTCGACATCATCGCTCTTTTGCCTCAGATTTCTGATTGCCTCGTCGATTTGCTTTTTCATGTCTCTTATGTATTCGTATGTTTTTTTAAGCTCCTCGTCCAGTTCCTCAATTCTCTTTACTTTAAGTTCCCGATATTTTCGTTCGTATTCAGACCGAAGTTTTTCAAGTTCGTCTTTCTCTTTTTGAAGCTCTTCTACCCTCTTTCTCAGGGCTGTGGCTTGTTCTTGATAATCTCTCAAGATCTTCTCCATGTCCAAGTAATCTTTTCCGAGTAGTTCTTGTGCCCTAACGAGCACCGTCTCGTCAAGTCCCAGTTTTCTTGCTATCTCGAAAGCGTGGGATCCACCTGGTACGCCAAGCAGTATTCTATAGGTTGGAGACAGCGTTTCTGGATCAAACTCAACCGAGGCACTCACCAAATCTGGGTCGTTTGCCGCAAAGATTTTTATCGGAGTAAGATGCGTGGTGATGATGAACTTTGCCCTCAAATTCTTGAGTCTCTCAATTAGCGCGAGTCCAAGAGCAGCCCCCTCAAGAGGATCAGTCCCAGATCCAAGCTCATCAAGCAATACCAAAGTTTTTTCATCGGCGATCCTAAGCGCCAAGACAATGTTGCTCAAATGAGATGAGAAGGTACTCAGGTTTTGTTCTATGCTTTGCTCATCGCCGATATCTACGATAATCTTCGAAAAACCGAACAGTTCTGAATCTGCAGAACAAGGCAAAGGAAATCCAGCCATCATCATCGCACAAAACAAGCCCACTGTCTTCATAGAAACTGTTTTGCCACCCATGTTAGGTCCCGTGAGCACCAAGCCTTGTTTTTCCTTTGGAACGATTATGTCCACCGGCACAGCCGTTGATGGATTAAGCAAAGGATGCCTTGCCTGAAAGAGCTTGATAGTTCTTTCAGTTGATGGATAAATAACGGCTGCCTTATACTTGCCAGCAAACAGTGCTCTTGCGTTCAGTGAGTCGATCTTTCCCACGATCTCCAGACTTTTTCTCACGGATTCTATTTTTTGAATGATCATCGATGTCAGGTTTCTCAGAATTCTCTTTATTTCCATTTCTTCTTCTTCACGAAGTAATCTCAATTGGTTGTTCAACGAAACAAACTCTTCCGGCTCCACAAAATATGTTGCAGCAGAACCCGAAGATGCATGTACAATACCTTTGACTTGGTTTTTGTAACTTGCTCTAATCGGAAAGACATATCTACCATCGCGAACGACGGAAACAGAGTCCTGCAGAATTGTTCTGTTCGAACTGATAAAGCTCTCGATTTTCCTTCTCATTAGCTGACTCAGTTGCTTCAATTCGCCGCGTATTTTGTTCAGCTGTTCGCTTGCTTCGTCCTTTACCATTCCATCTTCAGAGATACACCTTCTGATGTTGGCAACGATGTGATCGAAATTCTCAATCCTCATCACCAACTTCTTTATCAGATCTGCTTCCTTTATCCCGCTAACTTTTGTTCTCAACGCAGATACAGCCACCAATCCGTCGCAGCACTTCAAAAGCTCCTTTGACTCAAGGATTTGTTTATCCTGTGCCTTTTGAAGCAAATCTTCGATATCCGCTGCCACTATGTTCTCCGGAAGAATCTCATGACCAGATGTGACCAATTTTATTGTTTCTTCAACCAGCAACAACTCGTTGTGACAATCGGAGCTTGGTTTGAGATTGTCCAAGGTGCTTCGTCCAAGCTTCGTAGCCGCAAAAGATTTAACAAGACTGACTACTTTGCCAAACTCGAGTTTTTCCAAAGTAAAGATCTCTATTTTAATCCACCTCCAAAGATCGTAGCATTCTCAGTATCCTATTCTAAAACACGTATCACGGCTTCCAAACTTTTCATTTCCTGTCCGACAGTTATTTGAGCGGCGATTTTGTAGAATCCAGGTTGACCAAAAAGAGAGCTGTTCCATGGGTAGAATTTGAAGATCTCGTAATTTCCGTATGGACTAATCCATAATCTTGCGGACTGAATACGAAGAAGCTGTGTAGACGGTTCTAAGCGAACACTGATTTCATCTGCTAACAAGAACAAGTCCTTATCACTTTGGTTTTGAACGAAAACAGAAAAACTTACCTGATCTTTCATGAAAATCTCCCTTGGTGCATCGGTGTATAACTTAACATGTGTCAATTTTGTCTCTGTGGACGGAACACAGAACACCGGCAATGTCGCTACAGAAATTGAGCCATTCACCACACATTGAATGTTCAAAACGAAATTGCCGGTCTCAAAAAAGCTTATATCATCAAGATCCAATACCTTGATTTCTTTACCAACGCCGATACCTTCAACTGTTTGATTCAGAACGAATTCCCTCTCCTTCACCACCTTGTTGTCCTTCTCAAGCTTGTACTTCACCTTCTCCACATTCATGTCCTTTACACTTGCAGTGTTGTTCCTAACATAAACACTCAAGACTGCCTTCTCACCTGGAAGGTAGAAATCCAGAAGACCATCTACAAATATTCGATAGGTTTCCAAAGCTCTGAAAGTTTTCTCAGCCTTTGTTAGACTGTCGTCCACACGAGCCGAAACAATCACCTTGTACTCGCCAGATTCGAGTGCTGAAATTTCAACCTCCCTTTTCAAGTCAAACAACAACCTGCTTGTGAAGGCTTTTAAAGAAGCTTGTACCGGTTGCTGCTGAGAAAAGCTGTAAACAATTTTCTCATCATTTGCAATTTGAATGCTGAAATCCTTTATCGTAACAGTTCTATCTTTGTTGTGATTGTTGTACAATCGGACTTTGAGATCCAGTTGGTTTCCCGACACGTACGGATCATCAAGCTGAATAAAGAGTTGGTTCATTTCAAATCCCTGGCTTGGTAGTTGCTTGTAGTGGAGTCTGACGCCTACGAAAAAGATAAACAGAACAAAGAGGTTCAACATCAGAAAATAAAGACCCTGTCTTCGTGAACGTCGGGTCTTCTCTTTCTCTCTATTTAGAAATTTCTTTTCACGTTCTTTCCATTCGTCTGGGCTTCTTGAGAAATATCTCATGGTGCTGTTACCCTTAAAACTTCGTCAAAAGATGTTATTCCCCTCAACACTTTCTCAAAGCCATCCAAGAACATAGGTCTCATACCCTTCCTAAGGGCTAAATCGTATATTTCCCTTTCACCACCACCTGAGACAACCAATTCTTTGATTTCACGGTCCATCATCAAAACTTCTGCGACCGCAACACGTCCTCTATAGCCAGTTCCACCGCACTCAGGGCATCCCGGACCAGCGCTGTATTCGGCAGGTTCTATCTCTGGGAATGCGTTTTTCCACAGTTCGATATATTCGGGACGCAGATCGACCCTCACCTTACAACCATCGCACAGCTTTCTGACCAATCTCTGACTGATCACTCCAACCAACGCCGTGCTTATCATGTGTCGATCTATCCCCATGTTCACCAACCTATCAACAGCTCCAGCAGCGCTGTTAGTGTGAAGCGTACTCAGGACTAAGTGCCCAGTCAAGGAAGCTTCGATTGCAAGGGATGCGGTTTCCTTGTCCCTCATTTCACCTATCATTATGATGTCTGGATCTTGTCTTAGGAATGATCTGAGAAATCTTGCGAAAGTCAGCCCTATTTCTGGGTTCACTTGACATTGCGTTATGCCGTCAATTGTGTATTCAACAGGATCTTCAACAGTCATGATATTCAAGGTTATATCTTTCAGCTTGTTTATCATCGCAACCAACGTTGTGGATTTTCCGCTTCCAGTTGGACCAGTCACCAGAATTATTCCATGAGGCCTCTCAAGCAGCCGAAGGATATTCTTGTAATTGTGTTCACTGTAACCGAGTTCTTCAAGTTGCCTGTATGCTCCAGAGACTTTTAGAATTCTCATCGCGATCTTTTCACCGTACACCGATGGCATTGTTGAAACACGAAAATCGTATTGCTCGCCTTTGATGTTCATGTAGAATTTTCCGTCTTGAGGCAATCTCTTCTCTGATATGTCCAAACCAGACATTATCTTTATCCTTGTCACAATTGCGGGATTCTGGTTTTTTGGTATCTCAGTTATCTTCCTCAGTAGTCCATCTATTCTGTACCTGACGCGAACATAACCTCTGAATGGCTCTATATGAATGTCACTTGCTTCCATTTCGACTGCTTTGTGAACGATGGTGTTAACCAGTCTGACAATCGGTGCGTCAACTTCGCTGAGAACTTCTTCTTCCACTGGTTCCGATTCCAGTTCGCTAACCTCTGTTCTTAGCTCCTCGGCAAGAGCCATTGGGGCACCCTGTATATGCTGAGCATAAAGTAACGAAAAAACTTGCGGGGTTACAAGATAAACGATGGGATTCTTTCCAGTCAAGAATTTGACTTCACTCATAATTCTCGGGTAATTGTACACGGTATCCGTAACTAAAACCAAAGTATCATTCTGTTTGTCTATGGGAATTATACGAAGCTCTTCGACCATTGCCTTTGGAACTGCCCTTAAGACCTCCACTGGTATCATTCGGGGCAGGTCTTTGAGCATGGGAATACCATACTGCTCGCTAACAGCTTCGGTTATCTGTTCCCATGTCGTGAGTCCTTTGCTCACCAATATCTCACCTAGAGGCTTCTTGGAAACTTTTTGCTCCTCAAGAGCCTGCAAAAGTTCCGACTGGGTTATCAAACCTTTGTCAAGTAAGATCTCACCAAGCTTCTTGTAGCGTAGCTTTTCAGGAGCCACTTGCACCCTCCATTCCCAGTCGATAAATCGCCGGTATCTCGCTTTCCGGGAACAACAAGCTTTCTTGATCCTCAAAATTCGTTGCGATGAGAGTTACACGCATCTCGTCTTCTGCGAGTTCGTTGTCAATGATCAGACCAAATTTAACATCGGCATCTTCGCTGCAGCTCTGCCGTATAATGGCTGCCGCCATGTGCATTTCCTTTAACTGAATCGTCGGAGGTGCTGAGACATTGAGTATGATCGCTCTCGCATTTTCAACCGGTTTATCCATCAGCTTGCTCTCCATAGCTCTTCTTGCGGCTTCAACCGCTCGATTTGCGCCCTTGCCCATCCCAACTCCGAGCATAGCAGCACCAGCGTTTCTCATCACGGATTCCACATCGGCGAAATCAAGGTTTATATACCCGCGTTTGGTTATCAGTTCCGATATTCCCTTCACTCCCTGATGCAGGGTTTCATCTGCCTTCAAAAAGGCATTCACGACAGTTACGTCGCTTGGCAACTCTTCCAAAAGCTTGTTGTTCGATATTCTAATCAGGGTGTCCACGACTTTTCTCAATTTTTTCAGTCCTTCAACTGCGAATTTCCATCGTTCGGGACCCTCGAAATAAAACGGTGTCGTTATTATGGCAACAGTAAGTATCCCCAACTTCCTTGCTATTTCAGCTATCACGGGTGTTGCACCAGTTCCAGTACCACCACCAAAACCTGCTGTGATGAAAAGCATATCCGTGTCCTGAAGTATTTCCTCGAGTTTTTGAGAACTTTCAAGTGCTGCTTCCTCACCAACCTTTGGATTTCCTCCAGCTCCAAGTCCGCGTGTTCTTTTTTCACCAATCTGTATCGTTATGTCCGCCTTGCTTTCCTCAAGCACCTGTACATCCGTGTTGACAGCTATGAAAGTAACGTCTTTGATTCCCATTTCGACCATCCTGTTTATCGCGTTGTTTCCAGCTCCCCCGACCCCGATTACCTTTATCGTTGGTATCCTTTTTCTGGTGAATCTATCTCCATTTTGTTGTTTTCCTTTTCCCAATTCGAATGGCATATTCATTACCTCCCAAGTGTTACCAGAGATTTTTGAGAATTTCGGTGAGTTTCTTGAAGAACCCCTCACTTGTGGCCTTTTTTCTGCTCTTTGCCTTAGCTGGTGTTTCCTTGGTCACATAAGAAGCAAGGTTCCCGAGAACCGCATTGTAAGCGGGATCATCGATTACGTCCTCGGCATTTTTCACGGGAATGTTACTGGACACATTGTAGGTGCCTATTCTAACGGGATTCTTAAAGATATCTATCGCCAGATCCAGCAATCTTGGAACCTTTGCTCCTCCACCTATCAATATTATCCCACCAGGCAATCCTTTCAAGCCAAGTTCGGAGACTTTGGTTGCCTCTTCTCTGTAAATTCTCTTAACCTTTGTTAGAATCTCACGGAGTCTTGCATGTATAATCCTTGCGAGAAAATCTTTGTTGGTAGAGCGAACTGTCATACCATCCAATCCTTTGTACTCAATCGACTGCTGTGCAAAAACCGTGTCGCCAAAAACGGCACAACCATGTGTCTTGAGGAGTCTTTCACTTTCTTCAAGAGATGTGTTTAGAACCAACGATACGTCCTTTAAAACATGTCTCATCCCAAGTGCCACTGACTCAAACCTGATAGGCACACCGTGCGTGTAAACAATAACCGATGTTGAGAAGTGCCCAAGATCCACAAGGCAAGCGCCGGTTTCCTTTTCTGTGTCGGTCAAGACCCCTTCGGAAGAGGTGATGCTGGAAACAGCAAAGGTAGCCTCTGTCGGGAAGTATTCCTCCAAAAACTCAAATATCGTGCTTGAGCTCTTATCAACGGTGACAAACGCGTACTCGGCTGCCAGGGAATTTGCCATCATGTCCAAGGGGTTAAAAACCACTTTCGACTTATCGATGACGTATTTCTTTGGATAAAAGTGTAGAACGCGTTCCGTGGTCTGGATTTCTTCGATGAGACTTCCCCTTAATTGTTCAACTGTGTCCTCGTTTATAGTTTTTTTCTCGCCTTCGGATATAATCATTTCTTTCTGAAAGTTGCGAAGATTGAATTTTCCACAGCTTGTGGAAATTACAACATCGCTTGACTCAAGTTTGACCACTTCTTGGATTTCGGAAATCAATTTCTCCAAAACTTCCCTGAGAGAAACCGCGTCCTTGATCTCGCCGTTTTCAATCCCGTGGGTCTTCAACGTGATACTTTTCAACAATTCGTACTCACCAGATGCAGTCTCAGAAAAAACAAGACTCTTAAACGAGTAATTCCCCACATCGATTGACACAATCTTTCTACCTCTTCGCATTTCCATCACCTCTGAGTTTGTACATAAGCCCTGATGAGCTCAGGAAGTACTCCGATCTCGGTTCCATAAACTTTATGGCTTTGTCAAGCTTATCTACATGGGTTATCAGGTCGCTCCATTCATCGAAATGCAATACCACACCCTTTAACAAAACTGCGCATTTGTCTCTTAACCTGATCTCGGTAATGTATGGATTCTCCAAGATATCTCTAACAATGTTGATAATTTTCATGCTATCTTGGCTTACTGTTAACTCACTGACCTCGACCTGGTTAACGAACGCCTTTTTGATCAAATCTGTGGGAGCTGCAACGTACAATAATCTACCGGAATCGCTTACAAACCAAAATCTGTCTTTGTAAGCAATTATAAAACTCGCCTCTTCCTCCTTAAAACTGACTTTTTGAAAGCGTTCAATGCAAAACCAAGACAGCGGTACTACACAAAATAGTAAAACAAACAGGAACGTTCTTTTAAAATTATACATCCAAATAGGTCACCTTTAACGCATGACGCTCTATAAAATTCCTTCTTTCAAGTGTGTTTTCACCCATCAGAATGTTGAACAGCGCGTCGGCTTCTTCTGCATCCTCTACCTTGACTTGTATCAACTTTCTCGTTTCAGGTTTCATGGTGGTTTCCCATAGTTGTTCTGGGTTCATTTCACCAAGTCCTTTATACCTTTGGACCTCGATTTTCGTATCCTCGCTGAGTTCTCTTCTAAATTTCTGGAATTCATCTTCGGTGTAAATGTAAAGCGATTTCCCATTCGTAGATACCCTATAAAGTGGTGCCATGGCTATGTAGAGCCTACCATCCTCAATCAACTGTCTCATATATCTGAAAAAGAAGGTCAACAGAAGTGTTCTTATATGTGCGCCATCCACATCGGCATCGGTCATGATTATTATCTTTCCATATCGCAACTTCGCAGCATCGTAGTGGTCACCTATACCTGTTCCTACAGCGACGATGATATCTTTAATTTGTTCGTTGCCCAACAGTTTTTGAATCGTCGACTTTTCAACGTTCAATATTTTTCCCTTAATTGGGAGTACAGCCTGAAATTCCCTATCGCGAGCCTGTTTTGCAGAACCTCCAGCTGAGTCCCCTTCAACGATGAACAGTTCTGACTTTTCCAAATTTGTTGACACGCAGTCTGCCAGCTTACCTGGTAAAGCCATACTGTCAAGGGCGTTTTTCCGGCGAACCAAGTCTCTTGCCCGTTTGGCTGCTTCTCTTGAATTCATTGCCTGCTGGATTCTTTCCAGAATAGTCTTCAAGGTTGTTCTGTTTATCTCAAAATATTCGGTTAGCCTGTCTCTGACAACCTTTGAAACAGCCACCTGGGCAATCTCATTGCCAAGCTTTGATTTGGTTTGCCCTTCGAACTCGGGATTTTTGAGCATCACCGAAACGACAGCCACCAAACCCTCGCGCACGTCTTCTCCTTGAAAACTCTCATCCTTCTTCAAGATTCCAAACGATTTTGCGTACTCGTTGAACAGCTTGGTAATGGCATTTTTGAAACCCGTCACGTGTGTTCCGTGATCGACGGTTCGAATTGTGTTAGCGTACGAGTAGATCAAATCCTGGTCGCTGGAAGTGGTGTAAACCATCGCTATGTCTACTTTGACTTCTTCCCACTCACCTGAAATTTTAATTACATCATGCAAAACTTTTCTGTTGCCAGCAAGGTACATCACATATTCCGCTATCCCGCCACTGTATTGAAAAGTTTCAGTGTATTCGTTAATTCTATCTTCGAATATGATTTTAAGTCCAACGTTGAGAAAGGCCAATTCTTTGAGCTTGTTCTGTATGATATCAGGATCAAATTCCACGGTTGAAAATATCAGTGGATCTGGCTTGAACCTAACGACTGTACCGCGTTTTTCGGTTTTTCCCAAAACTTTAACTTCGCATTGTGGTACGCCTCGCTCGTATGCTTGGTAGTAAATCATTCCATCCCGATGAACCCACACTTCCATCCTCTCTGAAAGGGCATTTACCACCGATGCACCTACACCATGAAGACCTCCACTGACTTTGTAAACTTCCTTTGAAAATTTTCCTCCCGCGTGTAGTGTTGTCATCACAACTTCAAGGGCACTCTTACCAGTTTCGGGATGGGGATCTACAGGTATGCCTCTGCCATTGTCTTCAACTTCTACAGAACCATCCTCGAACAACGTTACCTTTATGGTGTCGCAGAAACCGGCAAGAGCTTCGTCTATGCTGTTGTCGACGATTTCATACACCAAATGATGCAAACCACTTTTTCCCGTGGAACCAATGTACATCCCAGGTCTTGCTCGTACGGGCTCCAAACCTTTCAAAATCTGAATGTTTTCGGCCGTGTACTCAGTCACAGTTGCACCTCCTGAAGACAACCTTATTAACCAGTTTTTGACCAAGTTTTCCGTTTATTTTCTCGACAATTTTTCTACCCATGAACCTGGCTTCCATCAACCACGTATCATCATCGCACTCGAAATAAACTGTTGAACCGTCAAAGTCGCAAAATCTACAGTGCTGTTTCAAAGAAGGACCTAGAACATCGTCAAGGTTCATCAAGGAAATCCTCAGCTTAAGTTGCTTAAAGATTGTATCCCTCATGGACATCTGGTCGAGAACATCCCCTATCTTCATCATCACAACCAGTTCTCCTCTACTTTCTTTATGTAATCCTCAAACATCTTTGATAACTGGTTCCCAAGATCAGTCTTGTAAACTCGCCATTCATCCAGAACATTTACCGGAACAATTCCACGGCTGGTATGCGTTAAAAAGATCTCATCTGCACTGTACAGTTCTGAAAGTTCAACGGTTCTCTCCTCAATGCCTATACCCAGTTCCCTACACATTTGGATCACATTCTTTCTGGTTATTCCCGGTAATATCCCACTTTCCAGATCCGGAGTGATCACTTTGGAATCTTTAACAATAAACACATTTGTGAAAGTTCCCTCACAAACTTGTCCCTTTGATCCGAGCATAATCACATCGTAAGCGTCTCCTTTGCAAGTTTTTGCTAGAAGTATGTCCGTTCTACCTGTGCTCTTGAAGTCGGCAGGTGTGGCCATTGGATCGATTTTTCTCACTTTGCTCACTTTGACAACCACCTTATCGATTGTTCTTGTGGTCAGAGGGTTTGCGTAGATAATCAACTCCGAATCGTCCGGGCTGTAATCGAAGGCTGAGATTTTTCCTTTTGGTAAAAGCAATATTCTGACTGATATATCCTGACCAATTTTTCTGACCGCTTCTTCCAGGATTTTCCTCAATTCCTCATAGCTGATCGAGATTTTACAACCCAAATACCTGCTGGAATTTGCCAAACGCTCGTAATGGTATTTCCCCGCAAAGATCTTTCCATCGTAACTTCTGAGTGTTTCGTAAACAGATCCACCGTACAAAAACGCTGGTTCATCGAGCGAGACAACTGACTCATCTTTGCTGAGCCATCGACCTCTCCAGATCAGCAACTTGCGACACCACCCCTACTCCATTTACAAGTTTTGCTATGACCTTCTGAAGACTCCCAGCCTCTCCTCCTGAGAATTCATGCCGAACATAGTATTCATCGTACCCAAAGCCTATGCCGTTTCTGACCTGTTCCACCAATACTTCTCTAACCTTTCCAACTGAATTTGATCTGTAGGTCTTCGACACCGAATCTGCCAGTCTCCTCAATTCCTTTAGTCTTCTCTCCTTTTCTTCAGGTGGAATCTGTTGTTCGAACTTTGCTGCCGGTGTACCGGGTCTTGGTGAAAACCTAAAAACATGAACCTTCGTGAAAACCACAGTTTCAACGAGCTTAAGTGTCTGTTCAAAGTCATGGATCGTTTCACCTGGGAAGCCAACGATTATATCAGTGGTGAATGAAAAGTCAGAATCGATCTTCCTCAGTTCTTCAAAAATAGCCAAGAAATCAGATATCTTGTATTTTCTGTTCATCGCAGAAAGGATCCTATCTGAACCGCTTTGAATGGGTATGTGCAAGTGTGGACACAAACGGCTGTGCACTTTAAAGAGGTCTATCAAACTCTTGTCAATATCTTGGACATTTATCGAACTCAGCCTGATTCTAAATTCCTGGTCAATTTCACGAAAGCATTTATCTATCAATTCTGCTAGGTTCTCTTTAATGTCCTCACCATATTTTCCAAGATTTACCCCAACCAAAACTACCTCTTTGTACCCTGATGAGACAAGCTTAGAGACTTCGTTAACAACTATTTCGCTTGGTTTGCTCCTGATTTTTTGACCCCTTGCATACGGCACAATGCAGTAATTGCACATTTCATAACATCCATCTTCGATCTTGACAAAAGCTCTCATTCTTTCAGTTAAGAAACTGTCAATTTGGTCTGCTAGTATACCGTGGTTCGGTCTTGACACCTGATACACAGGTCTTTTATCGCTGAGATACTGAAGAATGCTTTCAGCAAGAGAATCCTTATCTGAGTTTCCCAGCACGACATCTGCACCAATACTCAAGAGTTCCTTACCAGCCAACTGTGAATAGCAACCGGTGGCTACAACCACACATTTAGGATTTACCCTTTTGAATTTTCTCACAGTTTGTCTTGATTGCCTCGCCGCTTCATTGGTAACCATGCAAGTGTTCACGATGCAAATATCCGCATTTGAAGGCTCCGGAACAAGAACAAAACCACTTTTCTCCAGTTTTTCTATTAGAAGTTCGGCTTCGTATTGGTTGACTTTGCATCCAAGGAAAGTCACATATGCCCTCATCATTTGGTCAGGTTCCCTTCCAAGATGGCCATCAATATATTCGTTCTACTCACAACTCCTACCAATCTGTTTTGATCATCCACAACAGCGAGCACTTTCATGTTACTTCTTATCATTAGATCAGCTACGTGGGTAATACTTGCGTTTTCGTTGACCACAAGAGCCGGGCTTTTCATCAACTGCGAGACAGGTTTATCCTTTATCAAGTTCAAATTCCTGAAAAGTTGGTTCATATCTGGCAAAAAAACCGTAGATTCCAGAAGTGAAAAATATCCAGGCACGATGGCTTTAACGATATCCTCCTCACCTACGAAACCAACTACCCTCATATCTTCGGAAACAACCGGAACACCTGATAAAAGTTGAGTTGACATGATTTTTAACACATTTTCTATAGTCTCTTCGGCTGTGACTGCTGTCAAGTCTCTTACCATTACATCTGCCACACGCAGCTTAGACCACCTACCTGATTTTTTCGACTTTGCATTCTTTCAGACAAGCGGCTATTTCGCTGTATTCGGGCATTTCCTTAGCTGCTTTGCGAGTCTTTGCCAAAGCTGCAGCGTACCCGAACTTGGCTATTTCCAAGGCATCTGTCTTTGGCTCGACCAACTTCTTGTAAACCATTGCTGCAACGTATGCGTCGCCAGCACCAAGTAAGTTTGCAAGATCAACTTCGCACAAAGGACTGATCAACCAGGCACCATCCTTGGTTACCACGACATCATGCTTTACTTCATAAGAAATTACCGCCATCTTGCACCCCATTCTTATAAGCTCCGTTGCAGCATCAAGGTAATCGTCGAGCTGTTGTAAGCTTTGACCAAGTACAACCGCTTTATCTCTAACATCCGGTTTTATGACATCTGGTGCGCACATTTCTAACGTCGGCTTGAGGTATTCGTCTGTAATCTCTGAAAAAATTATCTTGTTTGCTTCTCTAGCCATCTTGGCCATAATTCCATAGATACCCTGACCAATTCCCGGTGGAACACTACCAGAAAGGACAACGATTTCGCTGTTGTTGAGATATATTTTGTATCGTTTCAAGAGGCGGTTAACTGCATCTTGATCAACTTCAGGTCCCGGGGAGTTAATTTCAGTCACAGTGTGATTCAACGGATCGATTATTGTGATATTCTCGCGGGAATCCCCTTCAATATGAACGAATGCTGTGCTTATCAAAGGACTTATCTTGCTGAGTTCCGATAACAGAACCCTCCCAGTGTACCCACCCAGGATGCCTATGGCGACTGATTTTACCCTTAGCTTTGCTAAAGCTATCGAGACATTTATACCCTTTCCTCCAGGCGACATCCGTATGCTGTTGTAGAAGGAAATTCTGTGCAGCGTCCCAACGTGAAAATTCTTGACAACGAATTCCCTGTCCAACGCAGGATTGAGTGTAACAGTGACAACCTTCAACTCTGCCTTCACCTCTTGAAAACCAAATCTCTCGGAGATCCGCTGTATTCAATTGTACCATTTTTTAGGGACACGAACAAGTCAGCGAGGGGCATAAAACGGGTTCTATGGCGGGTACTTAAGATTATGATTCTGTCCTCTTTTAACCGAGTTATTTCCCTCAAGATGGGTTCGACAGTTTCATCATCCACATGATCAAGAATGCAATCAAGAACTATTATTGGGGACTTTCGAACGATGGCCGCAAACAGTAATATCATAATTTTTTCCATTGTATAGAAATTCTTTAAAGGCGTCTTTATCTCTTTGTCCATGAATCTCAGCAATCTCAGTCTATCCAGTTCCGAAGCAAATTCATCAATTGATTTCGGTCTTTCGTGCAACGCAATACCGATAAATTCATCAAGGTTGAGTTTGTCCAAAGCCTCTACAAACCCCGGTTCTATGTAGGTTATAGAAGTGCGCAAAATTTTCTTGTCGTACGATGGGATGGATTTTCCATTGATCCTCAAATCGCCTACCCAGGTAACGTTGGAGTATATCTCCCTGTTAAGCCCAAGGATTGATCTTAAAAGAGTCGATTTCCCAGAACCGCGAGGACCGTAAACTATGGTAAGCTGACCAGTCCGAATTGTTAAATTGATATCCCTCAGTATTTGAACACCGTCGATTGATAGGGAGAAATCCAGAAACTCAAGTTTTCCCAGATTTTCCCCCGCTGTCGCTCGTTTTTGATTTTCCAGTTGCATCGTCAAGGAGGGTCATCCTCCTTCTCATTTCTTCTTCCGCATTTTTGTCCCCATTTTTCACCATTTTCAGTAATTCATACTGTGATACGATTTTCGGATTCTCACTACGTTTTTTCATTAGCCCACCTCTCCTGCGGTTCGAAACAATTTTATACCACCAAAATTAATTGGTCTTGTAACTACTATTACAATTGACAATTGTTTTAACGCTGAAGTGATCGGCAGAAATATATGCCGTCAACCAGTTATACTATATCCTGGGGGTGGATGAATGGATGTCTCAAAGTTCACAGTAGGCAAAACGTACGCTCAGAAATTTCTTATCACAGACCAGATCGTGAGGACCTTCGCCGAACTAGTTGGTGATAGAAACCCAGTCCATCTGGACGATTCATATGCTCAAAAGACGAGATTCGGCAAGCGAATAGCTCATGGTATGCTGGTGGCTTCGTTTATCTCCAAAGTCCTCGGGATGGATTTTCCAGGTCCTGGTACGATACTTGTGAAGCAACAACTTAAGTACAGAGCGCCGGTCTACGTTGATGAACAAATCGAAGTTAGGATAACAGTTCTTGAAGTAATACCCGAAAAGCATAGATTGTTACTTCAAACGGATGTCTTCAAAGTGGATGGAACTAAAGCAGTAGAAGCACAGGCAGAGGTACTTTACGAGGAATGAGAAGATACGGACAACATTTTCTCAGAGAAGAGTTCTATGCTACAAGGATTGTAGAATTGTTGGACCCAACGCCGGGTGAACTCGTTGTTGAGATAGGTCCGGGAAAAGGAGCGTTAACCAAGATTCTGCTGGCAAAAGGTTGCAAAGTTTTAGCCTTCGAAATAGACCCGCAGCTTAGCCAAAAGCTTAAAAACCTTATAGTGAGTCCCCAACTTCAGGTGATACAATGTGATTTTTTGCTTGTTGAAGAAAATCAGTTGGACGACGCCAAGCTTTGCATAGGTAGCATACCCTATCAAAGTTCTCTTGAAATCCTGAGCAAAATATGTCAGCTGCGATTCGAAAGAGTGGCGCTGATTGTTCAAAAGGAATTTGCTCAGAAGTTATCAGCTAAGCCAGGAGAAAGACGTTACACTTTTATTTCGGCACTCGTACAAAGTTTGTACTGTGTTCAAATCGCTTTTGATATTCCACCTCGAGCCTTTCTTCCAGCACCACAGGTAACATCAAGTGCCGTTGTGATGCGGCGAATAAGGCAAATGCAGAATCTAAACGATTACATAAGCTTCTTGAGAAAGCTATTTAGCTCGCCGAACAAATTGCTCAAAAACGTTGTCGAAACAATGCCAAGACTTAATGAGTCATTAGTGTATCGACGCGTGAGACAGTTATCCGTTGATGAAATATTATATCTCTATGGGAAGTGGTTGGATGGTAAGGTCCGATCTATTGGAGATGGTACTTGATTCTATAATTGAAGGCATCATAATTGTGGATAGGCAGGCAAGGGTTATTTACATCAATAAACAAGCTTGCGTGATACTAGGCCTTACCCCGAGTCAGGTTATAAATCGTTATGTTGTGGATGTTATACCGAACACTCGTTTGCACATAGTCGTTCAAACCGGTGTACCTGAGTATGACAGATTGCAAGAAATCGGAACCACCAAGATCATAACCAGCCGAGTGCCCATTCGGGATAAAAATGGAGAAGTGATTGCGGCCGCAGCCATTTTCAGGGACGTAACCAGCGTTCAAAAGATGGCTGAAGAAGTTACAAACTTGAGAGAGATCGAAGCAACGCTCAAAGCGATAATTGAGTCCACAAGCGATGCAATATCTGTGGCTGATGCCGAGGGAAGGATCGTACTCGTGAACAATGCTTACACTAAAATAACGGGTTTCACAGCTCAAGAGGTTATAGGCAAACCTGCTACGGTAGACATTGCCGAAGGCGAGAGCATGCACATGAAAGTTGCCGAAACAAAACAGCCTATCTATGGTGCAAGATTACTTGTAGGTCCGACGAAAAAGGAGGTAATCGTTGACGTTACACCGCTTTTTGTGAAGGGACAGTTTAAAGGAAGTGTTGGCGTAATACACGATGTGTCAGAGATAACACGGTTAACTCGTGAGCTTGAAGAAATTAGGCGTTTGATGAGAACAATGAGTGCTCGCTACACTTTTGACGATATCGTCGCAGAGAGTCCAAAGATGAAAGTTGCTCTGATTCAAGCAATGAAAGTTGCTTCAACACCAGCGACTGTCTTACTCAGAGGCGAGAGTGGAACCGGAAAGGAGTTATTTGCTCATTCCATACACAACGCAAGTGATAGAAAAGGTAAGCCATTTGTGAGTGTGAACTGCGCAGCTATACCTGAATCCATCTTTGAATCGGAGTTGTTTGGGTACACCTCCGGTGCTTTCACAGGAGCGCGGCGCGAGGGTAAGAAAGGTTTACTCGAAGAAGCGAACCATGGGACCATTTTTTTTGATGAGATTGGTAAGATGCCGCTGGCTGTACAATCGAAATTGCTCAGATTCATCGAAAGTAAGGAAATCATACCAATAGGTGGCACAAAACCAACAAAGGTAGATGTGCGAATAATAGCCGCGACAAACATGAATTTGGAAAAAATGGTTCAAGATGGTTTTTTTCTTCCGGATTTGTACTTCAGATTGAACGTCTTTCCCATCTTCCTTCCTCCGCTGAGAGAAAGAAAGGAAGACATTCCCGTGCTTGTTCAAAGGATTATACGCAAATTGAACCAAGAGTACGGAAGGACAGTGGAAGGCATCTCACCGGATGCGTTACACAATCTCCTCAGCTACGATTGGCCTGGAAATGTTCGCGAACTGGAGAACGTAATTGGCCGGGCGATGATAAATATGGAGCCAGACGAAAGATACATAAAACTTCAGCACTTGCCACCTTTGAAGGTATCTTTCACTCCTGCGCAAGTTTCCAAAACAGGCGATCTCAGACAACTGGTGCGCGAGTACGAAAAGGGGCTGATATTAAAAGCACTCGAAGAATGCAATTGGAACGTGCAACGAGCGGCTGAGTTACTTGGTCTGAGTGTCAGAACCCTTTACTACAAGATGAGAATCTTGGATGTAAAAAGAATACAAACGCTTGGAAATCAAAGCTAAGGAGGAAAGGATTTGAGGCGAAGCCCCAAACGATCAGATGGAAAGAGGACCCTGGAAAACTTGTTAAAATCAGCTTTAAGACTCTTTGCGCAGCACGGATACCATGGCGTATCGGTTCCGATGATTGCTCGAAAATCCAACGTGAAGACAGCAACGTTCTATCAATATTTTGCGGACAAAGATGCCATTTATAAGAAACTCGTCTCGAACTCCTTTTCTCTGCTGCAGAGTTATCTTCAAAGTGTTGATGGAAATACTTTGGAAGGTGCACTAAGACAATTTGTTGAAAATTACCTTGCCTTCTTTATGAACAATCCCGAGTATCATAGAATTTTGCACGAAGCTGTTTACCTAAGAAAAAACATATTCGAAAAGGTCGAGAAAGTATTTGATACCACGGTAAATCGCATCTGCCATGTGGATGACGATGTCGATCGAATGGTTCTGAGATGGTTCATCACAGGACCAGTTCGATTTGTTGCGATTTACAATTCGTTGCACTCAAACTTCAGGATAGAGAACGAAATGGTTGAGGAGATTCTAAAATTCACACTGAATGGCGTCGATCCAGATAATCACAGATTAACCGACGAAGTTTTCAAAATAGGCGTTAGACCAATTACACTGGAAACAACCACAACCCGTATGAGAATCATTCAAGCTGCCGAAAAGCTTTTCGGAAGTCGTGGTTACAAGGAAACACAGGTGAGCGATATAGCTCGAGTCGCCAAAGTTGCTGCTGGAACTGTGTATGTGCACTTTCAGAGTAAAGAGCAAATACTAGATGAACTTGTGATGAGTACAAACAGAAATTTGAGATTGACACTCTCAACCGCAATCAAACACTTTGAAGATCGTCGTGATGCTGAAATAGCAGGTTATTATACTTTTTTGCGGTTCTTCAACCTTCATCCAAATATGTACATAATAGTTCGTCAAGCAGAGTTCTTCAATCCAGAAATTTCAAGAGCCTACTACGACAAAATTCTTGAAAGTTACATTCCCCCACTTCAAAAAGCCATCCTAAATGGACAGTTGCGAAAACTGACTCCCCAGACACTCGCTCTGATCCTCATGGGCATAGGTCACTTCATGGGTGAAGATCTGGTTGTCAAGACCAGAGTGAACGAAGTCAAAGTAAAAGATTATCTTCAAAGGTTGGCAGATTACGTTTACACTGGCTTAACGGTGAAAAAAACACAAAATACGAGCTCCAAAGAGTAAGAGGAAGAAATAAAGCCGTCTTTAATCTTCTCCAATCCTCTTGGTCATTCGTTGTAAAATTCCACCAAAAATCAGACTTGACTTTAACGTGACCAGAATGTTAAAGTATCAGGTGAATCACATATCAGATTTTTGATAAACAAAGGGATGATTAGATGGTTGATCATGTGGGAATTCTGTCAACAGGGACTTACTTACCATCCAGATTTGTTACCGCAAATGATCTGGCGGTGCTGACTGGTCTTCCTGAATCAGTGATAGCCGTGAAGATGGGTGTAAAGAAGAAATACTTACCTGGTCCAGAGGAGACCACGAGTTTCATGGGCATCATGGCAGCACGGAAAGCTATCACCAAAGCTGGAATCGATCCAAAGCAGATCGATCTTGTAATATGGAACGGTGCACAGCATAAGGATTATCCCTGCTGGCTTGCCTCTACCAAAGTTGCTCACGAAATAGGCGCAACCAGGGCTTGGGCTTTTGACATGGAGGCGATGTGTGGTTCGATGATCGTTGGACTTCAAGTCGCACGCTCGCTGATGCTTGCTGAAAGAGATATAAACACTGTGTTGCTCGTCAGTGGATATAGAAATGTGGATTTGGTGAACGTCAAAAACAAGGACACGTCCTTTATGCTCGATATTGGTGCAAGTGGTTCTGCGGTGCTGATCAAGAAAAATCTGGAAAGAAACGTTGTTTTGGGAATCTCAAGTGTGGTAGATGGATCTTTCGCTGAAGATTGCATAATACCAGTTGGCGGGACGAGAAAATGGCCGATGGTTCCTGAGGACCTTGAGAGGTACTTTTTCCAAATAAAAGATCCAGAAAAGTTCAGGGAAAGACTTTCCGAAGTGACTTTGAAGAATTTCTACTATGTGATCGATGAAGCCCTCAGAAAAAGTAATTTAAGTAGAAAAGACATTGATTACCTAGCAATACTTCACTTCAAGCGATCTGCTCACCACGAGGTTCTCAAAGAACTTGGTTTGGACGAATCAAAGACAACTTATCTTGAGGAATACGGGCACATGGGACAGAATGACCAGTTATTTTCGATCGAAGAAGGGTTGAGAACAGGAAAGATTAAAGATGGATCCGTTGTGGTCTTGGTTGGAGCAGGTGTTGGCTGGACGTGGAACGCAGCCGTCGTTAGATGGGGAAGAGTGGTTGAACCAATTTGTTGGTGAGGGAGGTTAGGGGATGGACTACAAAGAATTTTACAAATCCAAGGTAACTGACGTTGAGACAATTTTAAAATTGATACGTTCCAACAACACCGTAGTAGTGGGAATGACGCCCTGCGAACCAAAACTTCTTCTCAGAAACCTTCACAAAGTGGCGGATCAAGTTGAAAACGTCACAGTTTTTACCTGCTTGAACACCGAAGCGTATCCTTTTTCTGCAGATGGAAGATATTTCAAAGTTTTTACGAACGCCTCTTGGTATTTCGGTCCATCTAACAGAGAGGCGGTTAAAGCTGGCTGTGGAACGGTTAGTTATGTTCCAAACAATTTGCATCAAGCCGGGACGAATTTGCTCGAAAGTAGAGTGGTGGATTTGTTCGTCGGTGTAGCTTCACCGATGGACAAGAACGGTTTTTTAACGCTATCTGCGTCTGTTGTCTATGAAAAAGATGTTGTCGAAAAGGCAAAAAAGATCGTTTTGGAGGTCAATCCAAAGGCGCCAAGAACCCATGGAGATACCCAGATACACATAAAAGATGTAGATTACGTGTTGGAGGCGGAATACGATCTACCGGAGGTTGAATTGATCGAACCAACTGAAGTTGAAACATCAATAGCTCAGTACATAAGTGATCTTGTTGAAGACGGTTCAACCCTCCAGCTTGGGATTGGAGGAATACCAAATGCCGTGGCAAGGTTCCTGGTTAATAAGCACGACATAGGCATTCACACGGAAATGTTCACCGAGTCGATGATAGACCTATTCGAAGCAGGTGTCATAACGAACAAAAAGAAAACACTGTGGCCTGGAAAATTTATTTGTGCTTTTGCGTTCGGCACCAAGCGAATGTACAACTTTGTCGATGATAATCCTGCTGTTTTCTTTTTGAGGGGAAGGTATGTTAACGATCCATATGTCATAGCTCAAAACGAGAAAATGGTGAGCATAAACACAGCCTTGATGGTGGATTTGACTGGTAACGTTTGTTCGGAAGCTCTTGGAACAACTCATTACAGCGGTACAGGTGGACAACTTGACACTCATCGCGGTGCAGTGAAAAGCAAAGGCGGTAAAGGGATTATCGCCATGAGATCGACTGCGAAAAACGGTACTATATCGACTGTAGTGCCACTCCTTCCCGAAGGTTCACCAATTACAGTTCCCAGGCAGGAACTGGATTATGTTGTTACTGAATATGGTGTGGCACGGTTGAGGGGCAAAACAGTCACGGAACGGGCTTTAGCTTTGATATCCATAGCACATCCCGATTTCAGACCCTGGTTAACCAGGGAAGCGAAAAGGCTAAAGCTCATATGATTGCCAAAAAGGGAGGTGGTGAAGGTGAAGAGGTTGCTGGTAATTTTGATCGTTACTGTCAGTGTTTTGATCGTCATTGCTCAAAAGCCCATCAAGATTGGGGCGGTACTGCCGCTCGGTGACATCACCGGGAGACAGGCTGCGAAGGCTATGCAACTTGCCGTTGAGGAAATCAACGCAGCTGGTGGGCTTCTTGGAAGACCTGTTGAACTAGTGGTTATTGACGATGAGATGAAACCTGAAAAAGGGGCAGCAGCTATTGAAAGACTAGCGACGGTGGAAAAGGTTGACTTCTTTGTCGGTGGTATGTCAAGCAGCGTGCATATGGCGCAGATACCAGTTTTGAAAAAGTACAAGAAAGTAACAATTTGGATAGGCGCAGCTTCACATGTCTGTGAACAGGCAATAGGTCCCGATGCGGATTGGTATTTTCACCTGCATCCATGGGATTACCTGCAAGGTGAAAGTTACGCAGTTGGATGGAAAGCAATAACGGAAAGATATCCAAATGTGAAAATTGAAAAGATTTTCTTAGCGTACGAAGAAGGAGCTTTCGGGACAGCGAGTTTCAAATCATACCAGGAGGAGTTCGAACTTGCCAAGAGTGGTACAGGTGTATGGGCAGGCATTATGAAGGAGTTTAAGGGTGCTTCGTTCAAGAGTGCAGCTGTTGGAGGTGGAGATTACCGAGCAGTGTTACTGCAAGCCAAGGATTTCAATCCAGATTTGTTCATCTGGGCAGGTTACGATGCCGACGCAATCCCAATGTTGATGCAGGCAAGAGAGATTGGCTTCAGTCCGAAACTCTTTGTGGGTGCACCCCCTGGATGGCCAGCTGATTTTGGGAAAAACCCGCTGTCGCAAGGTGTAATACTTTATGGAATGTGGGCACCAACACTCAAGGACGTTTCTCCAATCGCAAGACATTTCTGGGATGCGTATGTCACAAAGTTTAACGAAGAACCCGTAACATACTTTGCGCCTTTAGGCTATACCAACATCATGTTCTTAGCCGAGGGAATTAAAAAGGCTGGTTCTCTCGACGAGAAACTCTTGATTCAGGCTTTGAAGACAGTTGAGTACGATTCTCCAATAGGGGGAATTTTGAAGATATCACCAAGCAGAGTTGTCAAGAACCAAGGTTTCAGAGCTCAGAAGATCCTTCAATGGCAAAATGGTGTTCAGCACATCATTTGGCCATTCGAATATGCTACTGCGCAATTGATATATCCCTTCCGATGGTAAAGCTGGGCAGCTTTGCCCAGCCCTTGATGAAAGGGTGACGTTAGTGAAGAAATATTTGTTATATATCCTTTTCGGAATAGCCTTGTTTGCGGTTTTTACAATTCGCCCATACGCGTTTTTCTATGGGTTGCAGCGTGGAAGTCTGTATTCTCTCGTTGCTTTACCGTTGGCTTTGAGTCTTGGAATAGTTGGACTTTTGAACCTTGCTCATGGAGATTTCATAGCGCTTGGAATGTATGTCAGCTATACGTTGTTCACAAATTTTAAGATTGATCCAATTCTCTCTATGCTTTTGCTGATCCCGTTTCTTTTTGCTGTCGGGGCAGTTGTTTATAAGTTGACAGTGGAACCATTACTCAAAACGCATCACCTTAATCTACTGCTGATGACATTTGGTTTGTCGATAATTCTGGTTGAAATGATAAACCTTGTTTGGACATCCAGACCCAGGAATGTATATGTTCCATACGCAACAGCTTCGGTTTCAATTGGGAAGACAACGATAGGCGTCTACGAATTTGCGTACGTTTTGGTCGCTTTGATTATGTTGCTTCTTTTGATGGCGTTTTTGAAAAAAACTAGACTTGGTCAAGCTGCTTTTGCAGTTGGTCAAAATCCTAAGGGAGCCTCTGTTGTGGGAATAAACGTGAAGTTCGTGTATTTGTTTGTTTTCAGCCTTTCGCAGGCTATTCTCGCGGTCGTATCGTCACTGCTTTTGCCTCGAAGTTCTATTTTTCCACTGGTTGGTTCTTCATACACAACAAAAGCTTTTTGTGTTACTGCCATGGCCGGTTTGGGCAACCTTCCCGGAATTCTTGTTGCAGGCATCGTTCTTGGTTTAGCAGAAGCTGTGGTTCAATCGATTCCAGGATACGGTGGATGGTCTGATTTGGTTTTCTTTGGTGTACTCATAGCCACAATGGTCTTTAGAACCTATAGATCATATCGGAGGGTCGAAAAATGAAGAAACTGATGATCATGGTCTTGTTGATTGCTGTTGCCGCAATAGTTCCTTTGTTTGCGGATATGTACTTGCTTCATGTTTTGAGTACAATATTCGTTTTTCTGGCTTTGAGTTTAAGTTGGGACATGATGCTGAGAACTGGACAGCTGTCGTTTGGAACATCTGGTTTTTTTGGTTTAGGAGCGTACACAGCGGTCATCCTCGTCGATGAAATTGGTTTGGGTCCTGTGTGGAGTATCTTCGCTGGCGCGGCTTTTTCCGCTCTTGTTGCTTTTGGAATTGGTTTTGTGGTCTTAAGGCTAAGGGAAGTTTACTTCGCGATTACCACCTTGGCTCTTTCAGGTGTGTTCATGGTTATCGTGAGGAATCTTGAGTGGTTGACTGGTGGTTCTGCGGGAAAGGTGTTGTTTCAGGCAATTTTCAACGGGGAGTCGAAGAAAATCTACTGGCTAATACTTTCCTTTGCCGCAGTCGTCATAGCCTTGTCCGAAATTTTTGAAAGGAGCAGGATAAGATTTGCGATTAGTTCCATAAGAAACGATGAAATTGTTGCAAAGTCCAGTGGTATAGATATATTCAAATACCTGCTGTTTGTGTTCGTTCTCACCTCGGCTATCCAAGGCGGTGCTGGTGCCATCTACGCTCAGCAGTACGCTTTTGTTGAACCAGAGGCAACCTTTTCTGCCAATTTTCTACTTTTGCCGATTTCTATGGCTCTCGTCGGTGGTGTTTATTCAACCCCTGGGCCTATTGTTGGTGCTTTCGCATTAGGGTTTGTCTCCGAATACTTGAAGTTGAGGATGCCTTATGGTCATTTGATCTTGTACGGTGTCATAATCGTTCTAGTAATATTGTTTTTACCTCGTGGCATTTATGGAACTATCGTTGACAGAGTGAGGATGAAATCGGGGGTCTGAACAATGACAGTGTTGTCGGTGCAGAATCTAACCAGAAATTTTGATGGGCTAATTGCCGTAAACAACTTGTCCTTTGAGGTAAAAGAGGGAGAAATACTGGGAATCATCGGCCCGAATGGTGCTGGGAAGACTACTCTGACAAACTTGGTTGCGGGTATACTGATGCCAACCAGCGGACAAATTGTGTTTTACGACGCCAACGTAACTCATTTGCCTGCCCATTTGCGTGCCAGGATGGGTATATCGCGTACCTTCCAAATAGCTAGACCGTTGCGTGACTTTACTGTATTGGAAAATGTTATGGTGGGCGTCTTGTTCTCAAAAGGTAAAAGACTTAAACAAGCAAAAGAACAGGCAAGGAGAATCTGTGAGCTTGTCTCGCTTGAGAGGATCAACGCTTATCCAAATGCGTTAACTGTGTTTGAGTTGAAGAAATTGGAATTGGCAAGGGCCTTAGCTTGTGAGCCGAAATTGCTCTTCCTGGATGAAATAATGGCCGGTTTGAACTATGAGGAAATGCGTTTGACAATAGAACTCGTCAAGATGATACGAAATGTGGGGGTAACGATCTGCGTTATCGAGCATGTCATGAGTGTGATTAGTGAATTGACAGACAGAGTAATTGTTCTCGATAGAGGACAAATAATCGCAGAGGGTCCATATCAAGTGGTTTCCAAAGATCCTAAGGTTGTCACCGCTTATTTGGGGGAGGAGGTCTAATGCTCAGAGTTGAAAAATTATCTGTTGCCTACGGTCGTCTGCAAGTTTTGTGGGATGTGAGCATCACGGTAAACGATGGTGAAGCAGTAGGTCTGTTTGGTCCAAATGGTGCGGGGAAGAGCACGATTATAAACACCATTCTTGGCTTTTTGAAACCGATACAGGGTAAAATTTATTTTCAAAAAAGAGATATCACCAACCTACCACCCCACGAAATCGTCCGCTTAGGAATAGCCCTTGTGCCCCAAGAACGGGAACTGTTTCCGTTGATGACGGTGGAAGAGAATTTGCGCCTGGGAGCAGCATTTGTGCCGCATGCCAGGGGGAGGATT
>FWWL01003527.1_pt1 | contig 28356 bp, 31 predicted proteins | sample 2228331 | NCBI WGS metagenome assembly FWWL01 (sample SAMEA103939775, study PRJEB20133) | metagenome
GGGGCGATCACCGACCGTCCGGCGATGCGCACAGTGTAGGTCGCGGTGCCCGTGGTCGGCATGTCGCTGATCACCGTCGGATAGCCATAGACGCCGTACGTGATGCGCTTTGCACCCGCAGTGCTGTCACCGCGCCACCAGCCGGCATAGCTGACCCGGGTCAGCGCCAGCGCGGTGTCCGACGTGACCTGACCCGACACGGTGTTGTTCAGCAGGTCGAGCTGGCTGAACCCGCCCGGATTGGTCGGGGCGGTGATGTCGCGCAGGACATATTCCGGGTTCGCAGGCAGCGGCGGGGTCAGCAGGTCCTCACCCTTGAAGCGCGATTCCTCAGCATTCTCGCGCACCACCAGCTCGGTGGTCGAGGTCGAGGTCAGCGTGCCCTGCAGCGCCAGCCGGACGCGGTTCGAGAAGGCGTCGGTGCCTGCAGCACCCAGCGTGACCGGACCGGTGGCATCGCCGGTATAGCTGGTCGCGGCGCTGACCGTGAAGAACTCGCCCGCAGTGTTGGCGGCGATCGGCAGGCTCGAATAGCTGATCGGCGACGGGGTCGGCGTCACGCTCGAGCTGGGGGTAGGCGTCGGGGTCGGCGTGGCGCCGTCATCGCCGCCGCTGCAGCCGGCTACGACCAGAACAACTGCGGTGCTGGCAATCAGGATGGAACGGCGAATCATACTGCGACTCCTGTAACGTGGCCGTCTGGAAGGCGGTTGGCGCCTTTACCCGGGATGAACGGGCCGCGTTGCCACGGCCACTCAATGTGCTGCGGTAGCGTGGCTGGCCACGAAACGGAAGAGCGCCGATGCGGGATTCGCCGCATCGGCGCAAACTCGGGTCAGTTGCCCAGCTGGCCGAGTAGGCCGCGCAGCTCCTGAATCTTTCGGTAGCGTGCCGCCGGATCGAGCTTGGCCATTGGTCCGACCCCACCAAATTCCGCTCCGCTCTGCAGGCATGTCGTCACTTGCGCCTGCGCCTGCGCGCGGTCGCCCTTGGTGAAATTGGTCTCGATCTGATCCTTCACCGCCCAGTCGAGATAGGTGTCGAGATTGGCCTTGGACAGTTCGGGCTTGGGCGGATCGGCGGGGATCACCTGATCGCCCAGCGTCTTTTCGATCATGCCGCGATAATAGGCCAGGAACGGCGCGGCCCCGCCGGCGATATTCCGGGGCACCGGGCTGTCGAGCAGGCGCTGCTGCCACTTCACCGCAGCGTAGCAGCGCACGTTGAGCGCCAGCTTGTCCTGAAGGTCGCGCGCCTTGCGCTTCTCCTCGGCCTTGGCCTTGGCTTCGGCCGCGGCCTTTTCCTGCGCGCCATTGTCGCCGCATCCGGCCAGCGCGATCAGCGCCAGCGGCGCCAGGATTGCGAGTGTCTTCATGGACTTGATGTCCTCCCCTGTTCGTGATGGCGCGACTTTGACGCCGTGCCGCGCCCTGTCAACCGCGCGGGGCGCTTGCACCGATCCCCCGTCCATGCTGTGCGGGCGGGATGACGATCAAGACGCTGTTTGCTACCCGCTTTTCGCAGACGCAGCTCGACGACGCCGCGTTGCTCGCCGAACTGGCCGATGCCTGCCGCGACCTGGCGGAGCAGGACCGTGCCGGGCAGCGTTGGTCGAAGGATCATGGCTATCGCGGCTATACCAGCTACGCCTCGCTCGACGACCTGCCCGACCGCGACCCGCGCTTTGGCGACCTGGTCCGCCACCTCAATCGCCATATTGCGCGCTTTGCCGATGCCTGCGCGCTCGACCTGTCGCGCAAGCTGAAGCTCGACAGCCTGTGGGTGAACATCCTCAAGCCCGGCGGCACCCATTCGGGGCATATCCACCCGCACAGCGTCGTCTCCGGCACCATCTATGTCGACGTGCCCCCGGGCGCGGGCGCGCTCAAGCTGGAAGATCCGCGCCTACCGATGCTGATGGCCGCCCCGCCCCGGCGCGCCGACGCGCCCGAAGATCTGCAGACGTTCGTCTATGCCCAGCCGGAGCCGGGCAGCATCTTCCTGTGGGAAAGCTGGCTGCGCCACGAGGTAACGCCACACACCGGCAAGGGCGAGCGGATCAGCGTCAGCTTCAACTATCGTTGAGCCCCTAGCCTTTTGCCTGTCTCCGGCGTATCTGCGCGCCTTTCCCGGATCACAGGACCAAGAGACCCATGGGCTTTCGCTGCGGCATTGTCGGCCTTCCCAATGTCGGCAAATCGACGCTGTTCAACGCGCTGACGCAGACTGCGGCGGCACAGGCGGCCAATTATCCTTTCTGCACGATCGAGCCGAATGTCGGCAACGTCGCGGTGCCGGACGACCGGCTGGACGCGCTCGCCAAGATCGCCGGATCGGCCAAGATCATCGAAACCCAGCTGGGCTTTGTCGACATCGCGGGACTCGTGCGCGGCGCGAGCAAGGGCGAAGGGCTCGGCAACCAGTTCCTCGGCAACATCCGTGAGGTGGACGCGATCGTCCATGTCCTGCGCTGTTTCGAGAATGACGATATCCAGCATGTCGACAACAAGGTCGATCCGATCGCCGACGCCGAGACGGTCGAGACCGAGCTGATGCTGTCGGATCTCGAAAGCCTCGAAAAGCGCGTGCCGAACCTGCAGAAAAAGGCGGCGCAGGGCGACAAGGAAGCCAAGATCGCTGCGGCGGTGCTTGGCCGCGCGCTCGACCTGCTGCGTGAGGGCAAGCCGGCGCGGTTGGTCGAACCCAATGACGTCGAGGAAGAGCGCGTGCTGAAGCAGGCGCAGCTGATCACCGCCAAGCCGGTCCTCTATGTCTGTAACGTCAATGAAGAGCATGCCGCGGACGGCAACGACTATTCGGCGCGGGTGTTCGACAAGGCCAAGGCCGAGGGCGCGCAGGCTGTCGTCGTCTCCGCCGCGATCGAGGCCGAGATCGCGACCATGCCCGCCGAAGAGCGCGGCGAGTTCCTCGCCGAGCTGGGGCTGACCGAAACCGGCCTCGCCCGCGTGATCCGCGCGGGCTATTCGCTACTGCACCTGCTGACCTTCTTCACCGTGGGGCCGAAGGAAGCGCGCGCCTGGACCACCCATGTGGGCGCCAAGGCCCCGCAGGCGGCTGGCGAGATTCACACCGATTTCGAACGCGGCTTCATCCGCGCCGAAACCATCGCGTTCGACGATTACGTCAAGTTCGGCGGCGAAACCGGCGCGCGCGACAACGGCAAGCTGCGGTCGGAAGGCAAGGAATATGTCGTCCAGGACGGCGACGTGATGCTGTTCCGCTTCAACGTCTGATCGGGCGCCTCAGCCGAGATACCGCTTCCGGCGCTCGGCGCTGGCCAGCATCACGACCAGCGTTGCGACCACCAGCAGCCCCGCGACAATCGTCGCGGTGGCAATTGCGTCATGCACCTGCCCCGCCTTTTGGTGGATCGCGAACAGCGCCCACAGGAACGGCAGCGGATACCAGGGATTGCCGCCCGTACCGACCAGCGCCGCCGCGACGATAACGCCGCCGACGATCAGGATCGCGGCCGAGATCAGCGGCGCGGATCCGGGCAGCACGATGCCGTGGAAGTTGAGCGCAGCGGCGATGTTGACGATGGTCGCGGCGGTCAGCCAGCCCGCCAGTGCGCTGAGCGGCAGGACCACCGCCAGCCGCTCGCCCAGGCTGAACGTCGCTGTGCTGGCGAAGATGCGCAGGATCGCCAGCAGGTTGACCAGCGTGAAGACGATGATCAGCACCGACGGAAAGCCGAGGCTGAACAACTGGGTATAGGTCACCCAGAGCGCGTTGCCGAGTACGGCGAGCGCGAAATGCCAGCCGATCCGGCGCACCAGGTCGCTGTCGCGATGACGCGGCAGCAGCTGATAGACGACATAGACCAGCGTGCCGAAATACAGCGGCCCCCAGATCGCAAACGCCCAGCCCGCCGGGGTGATCAGCGTCTGCGTGTCCGCCGATTGTTCGCCGACGGGATTGCCGATGCCGATTGCGGGCAGCAGCGGGGCAAGGATTTGCGCGAGCGCGAATACGAGCGCGGCGATGGCGCGAACGCGGCTGTTCGGGGCGGAGGCGGTCTGGGTCATGGCGCGAGAACCTAAGCCACCAAAATTGGTTCCGCTAGTGAAACGCCCAGCGAAAGGTCTTGGCGATCGCCAGCGTCGATCCACGCACCAAAGGCAGCGCGACGACCGGGCGTTGCAACCCGTGCATCGCGCGCGCCCAGTCGGGGAGCAGGTCGACCGCTGCGGCGAAGATCGCCGCCTGTGCCGGAGCCATTGCCAGGCTCGGAGCGGGCTGGTTCAGCAGGAAGCGGGCGACTTCGCGGGTGCGGTGATCGACCATCAGCTGGGGTCGCATCGCGGTGATCAGCCCCTCCGCCTCGAACCGGCTGCGCGGGATCGGATCGGCGCCCAGCGCCGCTGCCACGCGCGCCGTCTCGGCATAATAGACATCCTCCTCAGCACGGCTGACCGGCACGCCATAGCGCTGCCACGCGGCAAGGAAGCACCACATCTCCGTCACATGCACCCAGGCGAGCAATTCAGGATCGTCGGCGCGATAAGGCGTGCCGTCGGGCAACACCCCCGCCACCCGCTCATGAACCTCGCGCACCTTGGCGATCGATGCTTCGGCAGTGCTGCGATCGGCATAGGTCGTTTCGGCAATGAAGCGCGCGGTGCGGCGCAGGCGGCCGAGCATGTCCTTGCGAAACGCGCTATGGTCCCACACGCCCGCCAGCACCGCCGGGTGGAGCATCTGCAGCAGCAGCGACGCGACGCCGCCGACCATCATGGTCGTCACGTCGCCATGGACGCGCCACGTCACGCTATCGCGCGGGAACAGCGCGTTGTCGCTGCGCACCACCGGCGCTTCGCCCTTTTGCTGGTCGTTGAACGTCGCCCGGACCACGCCGATCAGGCGCTTGCGCAGTCCGATGGTGATGGGCGAAGGCGGCATCGGCGCCAGTTCTAGGGCGGATGGCGCGCCGATTGAAGGGGCCGTCCGAAATTGTCGCTTCCCGCACTCCCGGCGCGGCTGCATCATGGCGGCATGAACTTGCGCCCGTTCATCGCGCTGAGCCTGATCCTGACCCCGCTCCCCGTGCAGGCGCAGGTCGGGACCAACGATATGGGCCTGGTCGCGGACCTGTTGCCGGAACCGGCAAATCCCGCCGCCTTGCTCGATGCCGTCGTCGCCGCGCCCGCCGATCGCCGGACCTTGCCCTTGCTGGCATTTGCCCGCGCGCTTCATGCGACGGGCTATTGGAACGCCGAAGCGTTCATTCCCCTGACCTGCGATGCGCGCTGTAGCAGAGCGGATCTGGCGGCGGTGCTGCAGGCTGACCGGCAAGCAATGTCCGGCGCGTCGTCGGACTCGCCTCAGGATGACGAGGCGGCGGCGGAGTCGTCTCAGCGGGTCGCGCCAGCGCCAACGCCGCTCCAGCGCGCGCGCAACGCCGTCGCGCTGTTCAACCTTGGCGCGGGCCGCAGCAAATGGGGCGAGTTCGCCGCAGCGGAACCGATGCAGAATGCTGGCTACGCCGCGCTGCGGACGCAGCTCGCGCCGACCGACGCCCGGCTTGCGGCGATGAAGCTCGGCATCGCGCGCACCGCATTCGGGCTGGGCCGGAGCGCAGAGGCGATCCTGCTCGCCGACGAAGTGCTGGCGAGCGAGACGCGCGCCGGGCGCAGCATTGGCCAGCTTCGCGCCGACGCGCTGACCCTGCGCGCCCGGGCGCAACGCAAGCTGGGTCAACGCGACGCCGCCGCAGCGAGCCTTGCCGAAGCGATCCGCATCGGGGCCGCCGATCGCGCGCGGCGCGGCCCGCTGCGCCTGTCCGCTGTGCAGATCGACGCTGCGGTTGCCGCAATCGGCGACGCCGGCTTCGAGGCAGCCGGAGTCGACGCCAGCGCCTTTGAAACCCTCAAGCGCGCCATCGCGACGGGACAGCGCGGGGTGCTCGACGCGGCGGAGGGGGATCGCAAGGCCCTACTCGCCCGGATCATGCTGGATCGCGGTGAGTATGATGCGGCGATGACGCTGGCCCGACAGGCGGTGGCACTGGCTCCGGACAATTCCACCGCTGCACTTGTGCTCGGCGTTGCGGAGCTGCGCAGCGGCACGGTCGATGTCGCGCGGCTCGACGATATTGCCAACATTCTCGACCAGCAGGCCTGGGGTCCGGGCGCAGGCTCGCCCGACGTGATCGAAGCCCGCGCACTGCTCGCGCGACTCTACGGCAAGGCGCAGATTTCGGCGGCATGGGTACAGGTGCGACAGGGCGCGACCGGCGCAGTCGAACGCATCCTGGGCGATGAAAGCCGCAGCGATGTGGTGCAGGCAGCGGGCGTGTTCAAAGCGCTGTTCCGGCAACAGGTCGATACTGCCTGGACCGCCGCCCAGGCCCCGCCGCCCAGCTGGCCGGACGACGCGCGCAGCTTCGCCATCTATTTCGACATCGACCGCTACGCCATCACCTCCAGCGCGATGCCGGCGCTGGAGCGGGCGGCGACGACATGGCGCAGGGTCGGCGGCACGATCACCGTCAGCGGGCATGTCGATCAGATGGGCGGCACGCGCGACTATGCCATCGCGCTGTCCAGCCGGCTCGCCGACTCGGCCAAGCGAGCGCTTGAAGACCTGGGCATTCCGTCTGGCGCGATCGTCACCATGGGGTTCGGCAAGGAGCGCCCGCTGGTGCCACCGCGCGATGATCGGCTGGCGGAACGGCGCAACCGGCGCGTCGATATCGTCATCGGCCCCGCGCGCTGATCCACGCGCTCTTCCTGCAAGCCGGTCGATCCGCTAAGCGCGCGGGATGATCGCACGCCTGATCCTTGCCGTCGCGCTGTTGCTGGGCACGCTTCCCGCCAGCGTGGCGATGCCGACGTGCCATGATATGCCGATGGCGGCGCGCGATTCCATGACGATGCCGACGGCGCAGCACGATACGCCGCCGGCTGAGCCTCGGCCCGAGGGGCATGGCGAGGCGATGTGCGTCGGCTGTATCGCGCCATCGACGCTGAAGGTCGCTGCGGTCACGCCACCCCCTGCCCCGATCGCGGTCCATGGCGCTGCGGCCCCGGCGGGGGGCATCGCGGGCGCGCTGCTGACGCCCGAACCGCGCCCTCCACGCGGGTGATCGACTGCGGGGCCTGACCCCCGCTTCCCCGATCATTCACGGAGTTTATCATCATGACCTACCGAACGACGCTCGCCGCCCTGCTGGCGGCGACGGCGCTGCCCGTTGCCGCGGCAGCGCAGGAGCACGACCACCACACGCCCACACCTGCACCGGCTCCGTCCGACCACCAGCGTCACGGCGACCATGGCGCGGCGAACACCCCCAAGCCAAGCGCCCAAATCGCGTCCGGCACCGCGCTGCTTCCCTCAGCCGAGGGCGGCCAGCATGGCGGCCTCCACGCCAACGCAGGCGACTGGATGCTGATGGCGCATGGCTATGCCTGGGGCGCGGTGACCAGCCAGGGCGGTCCGCGCGGCGACGACATGGCCTTTGTCCAATCGATGGGCATGGTCACCGCCAGCCGCCCGCTGAGCGACTCAGCGCGGATCGAGCTGCGCGGGATGTTCAGCCTCGACCCGCTAATGGGCAAGCGCGGCTATCCGAACCTGTTCGCGGCGGGCGAGACCGCCAATGGCCGCGCCTTGGTCGACCGCCAGCATCCGCACGATTTGTTCATGGAACTCGCCGCGCGGGTCGAGGTCGATGTTGCCGACGGCACCACCGCCTTCCTCTATGGCGGCCCGGTGGGTGAGCCCGCGCTCGGCCCGCCCGCTTTCATGCATCGCCGCTCGGCGCGCTATCAGACGATGTCGCCGATCGCGCATCACTGGTTCGATTCGACGCACATCACTTATGGCGTGGTGACAGCGGGCGTGCGCACCCGCGCGTTCCAGCTGGAGGCCTCCGCCTTTAAGGGCCGCGAGCCGGACGAGGAACGCTGGGGGTTCGACCCCATAAAGCTCGATTCGTGGAGCCTGCGCGCGACCTTCACGCCCTCCCCCAACTGGACGATGCAGGTCAGCCACGGCCGCCTCGAAAGCCCCGAAGCGCTGCACGGCGGCAACGACGAGGCGCGCACCACCGCCAGCGTGCACTATGCGCGCGGCGGCCTGTCCGCGACGCTCGCCTGGTCGGCCAAGAACCGCATCCCCGGCGACACGCTCAGCGCCTGGGTAGCGGAGGCGAACTGGAACATCGACGCGCGCCACAGCCTGTTCGGCCGCGCCGAACTGGTCCGCAATGACGAGCTGTTCCCCGACCACAGCCACCCGCTGCACGACCAGCCGTTCCGCGTCGCGCGGTTCGAGGGCGGCTATGCCTATCGCATCCCGCTGGCGGACACGGTGACGCTGGCGCTGGGCGGATCGGTCGCGGCCTATGCCAAGCCGGACGCGCTCGATCCTTATTATGGGAAGAGCCCGGTCAGCGGTACCGCGTTCGCGAAGCTGACGCTCGGCGACTGACTCCATTCCGTCACCGAAGGGTGTTAGAGGCCGCCGCCATGCACTGGCTCAGGACATTGGCGGCGGCCTCGATTGCCGGGCTGCTCTACGCCTGTACCACCCCGCCCGTCATGGCGCCTGCCCCGCCCGCCCCTCCGGTCGAGCAGCGCGCACCGGTGACGATCCTGATCGGAATCGACGGCTTCCGCCCGGACTATCTCGACCGCGGCGTCACCCCGGTGCTGTCGCAACTTGCAGCACAGGGCGTGCGCGCGACGATGCGCCCGTCCTTCCCGACCAAGACCTTCCCCAATTTCTACACCCTCGTCACCGGCAAGCGTCCCGACCGCCACGGCATCGTCGGCAACCGCTTCGAAGACCCCGCACGGCCCGGAGAGCGTTTCACGCTGGCGTCGGACCAGCCCTATTGGTGGGATCAGGCCGAACCGCTGTGGACTGCGGCGGAAAAGGCCGGGGTGCAGACGGCGGTGATGTTCTGGCCCGGCTCCGGCGTCGAGATCGGCGGCACCCGACCGCATGACTGGCAGGCATTCGGCATGGCCGTGAGCGGCCGCCAGCGCGTCGACGCGATCATCGACTGGCTCCGCCGCCCCGCCGCGACGCGCCCGAAGCTACTGGGTCTCTATTTCGACACGGTCGACACCGCGGGGCACCATCACGGTCCCCACGGCCCCGGAACCAATGCTGCGGTGGCGGAGGTCGATGCGCTGATCGGCCGACTGACCAGCGAGCTTGCCGCATTGGGCCAGCCCGCCAATCTCGTCTTCGTCGCCGATCATGGCATGGCGGCGGTGGACGAAAGCCGCCGCATCCAACTCGACACAATTGCCGCCGCGAGCGACTTTCGCACGGTCGAGGAAGGCCCCTATGCTGCGATCGAGCCGCAGCCGGGGCGCGAGGCCGCACTGGCGGCGGCGCTGCTGAAGCCGCATCCGAATATGGAATGCTGGCGGCGTGCGGACGTCCCCGCGCGCCTGCACTATGGGCGCAACCCGCGCACGCCCTCTTTCCTGTGTCTTGCCAGAATCGGCTGGACGATCACCACGCGGCCCGCGAGCGAGCCGCTGCGCCCGGGCGGCGCGCACGGCTATGATCCCGCAGCCCCGGAGATGGCGGCGCTGTTCCTCGCCCACGGTCCCGCCTTTGCCAGCGGCGTCACCCTGCCGCCGTTCGACAATATCCATGTCGCACCGCTGCTCCGCCGCCTTGCCGGCGTGCCGCAGGCACAGGCTGTCGATGGCGACGCCGCAATGCTTGCCCCGGCCCTGAAGCGCTGATCTCTCTTGCCAAAATCCAGTTTCGGTCCGAAACTGATTCCATGATCTATTTCGAGGACCTGACCGTCGGGGACAAGGCGAGCTTCGGCTCTTACGCGGTGACGCGTGAGGAAGTGCTCGAGTTCGCGCAGAAATACGACCCCCAGCCTTTTCATCTGTCCGATGAGGCCGCAGCCCAGACCCATTTCGGCCGCCTCGCGGCGAGTGGCTGGCACACCGCTGCCATGACCATGGCAATGCTGGTCGAGCAAATGAAGGTGCGCCCCACAGCCAGCCTCGGCGCAGCGGGGATCGACGAACTGCGTTGGATCAAGCCGGTCTTTCCCGGCGACACGCTGCGCTGCGAAACCGAGTTGCTCGAAAAGCGCGAGTCCGAGCGGCGGCCGGAAATGGGCCGCACCCGCTCGCGCATGCTGGTATTCAACCAGCATGACGAGCCGGTGCTGAGCTTCATCGCCAACGCGATCGTCGCGCGGCGGCCAGCGATCAACTAATTCGGTCGACGCCGGTCGCGGCGGTTTTCGCGGCGCAGATCGCGGCGGTCGTCCCGATATTCGCGGCGATATTCCCTGCGGTCCTCGCGTCGCTCCGCGCGCGCTTCGGGCCGGGTGACCTCGCCCTGCCGATAGTCCCGGCGATCCTGACGCCGATCCTGGCGATAGGCGCGGTCATCACGCCGGCGATCCTGTGCAAACTCGCGCCAATTTTCGCGCACCTCGCGCCGGTCGCCGCGCCAATTCTGGCGGCGCTGCTCCCAATAGCGGCGCTGCGCGGCGCTCCAGCGCACCGGGCGGCGGTCGCGGTCATAGACGTAATAGCCGGTGCCCGGATAATAATAGTCGCCCTGCCACCCCCAATAAGGGTCGCCATAGCCGCCGGCATAATAGCCGCCGCCACCACCGCCATAGCCGACCGAGACGCCGCTATAGCCATAGCCATCGGTGCAGGCGGCAACGCCGAGCGCGGCGGCACCGGCAAGCCCCAGCTTCACGATACGCAAACTGAACATGATGCTTCTCCCGGGCGCTCCGTCGCGCCCTAATTGCTTGAGAACGGGGGAGAAGCGGCAGGGGTTCCGTCTGCTGGAGCAACTCTATCCTCCCCCGCCAGGGGGAGGTGGCACGCGCAGCGTGACGGAGGGGGAGGAAGCACGATGGTCGAGAGGACACAGCCGTCCTCCCCCTCCGTCGCCTTCGGCGCCACCTCCCCCGCCAGGGGGAGGATTATCGGGTATCAATGCCCCGGATAGGTCACCAGCGCGGTCACATGGATCCCCTCGGCACGCAGCGCATCGGCACCGCCGAGATCGGGCAGGTCGATGACGAACGCGGCCTGCGTCACCACCGCCCCCACCTTGCGCAGCAGCCGCACCGCCGCCCGAGCGGTGCCGCCGGTAGCGATCAGGTCGTCGATCAGCAGCACGCGCGCGCCCGGCGCGACCGCATCGGCATGGATTGCGATGCGGTCGGTGCCATATTCCAGGGCATAGTCTTCGGCCACGGTCGCACCGGGCAGCTTGCCGTCCTTGCGCACCAGCAATGTCCCCGCCCCCAGCGCCAGCGCGACCGGAGCGGCGAAGATAAAGCCCCGCGCCTCGATCCCAGCGACCAGATCGACCGGGCCCTCCACTGCATCGACGATCCGCTCCACCGCGCGTGCAAAGCCGGCGGCGTCGAGCAGCAGCGTGGTGATGTCGCGGAACATGATCCCCGGCTTGGGGAAGTCTGGAATGGTGCGGATCAACGCGGCGAGATCATCGTTGGTCGGGGTCACGGCATCGCTCCCAAGAAAACGGCCCGGGAATCGCTTCCCGGGCCGCTGGAGAAAAGTTCGGGCGGACCTTAGTCCTTCACGTTCCGCCAGATCTGCTTCTTCGCGCCATAGGCCAGGAAACAGAAGATCACCAGGAAGGCGAGCACCGCGAGGCCGGCGCTCTTGCGCGCTTCCATCTTCGGCTCGGCGGTCCAGGTCAGGAACGCCGCGACGTCGGCCGCATAGTTCTTGGCCGTGGCAGCGGTGCCGTCGGAATAGGTCACCTGACCATCCTTCAGCGGCTGCGCCATCGCGATGTTGAGCGTGTGGAAATAGGGGTTGTAGTGCAGCCCCTCAGGCGTCTTGGCCTCCGGATACTTCTTCAGCAGCTCCGCAGGCTGGGCCTGATAGCCGGTCAGCAGCGAGTAGATATAGTTGCTGCCATCCGGACGTGCCTTGGCCATCAGCGACAGGTCGGGCGGGATCGCGTTGTTGTTCGCGGCGCGCGCGGCGACGTCATTGGCATAGGGCGACGGGAAGCGGTCGGCGGGCATGCCGTCGCGGGTCGCCGGCTCACCCGTTTCCGGGTTGATCGACGGCACCTGGAAGCCCTTGGCGATGGTCTTGATCTGACCTTCGCTATAGCCGAGCGCGGCGAGGTCGCGGAACGACACCAGACGGAGCGAGTGACAGGCGGCGCAAACCTCCTTGTACACCTGCATGCCGCGCTGCAGCTGGCGCTTGTCATAGGTGCCGAACATGCCGGTGAAGGTGAAGCCGCCTTCCGGCGCTTCGGCATGCTTGTGGAATTCCTGCTCCACCGTCTTGGGCGTGGTCAACCCGTTCGAGAAGGTGTCGATGATCCCAAGAAACAGGGCAAAGACAAAGCCCAGCCCGACCAAAATTCCGCCGATGCGAACCATTTTCTATGCCCCTCTTATTCGGCAGCTGCGGTCTGGAGCGGCGAGGTGCCGCCCTTGCCGGCGAGCACGGCCTCGGTGATCGAGTTCGGCAGCGGGCGCGGACGCTCCATCGCCGAGACGATCGGCAGGATCACCAGGAAATGCAGGAAGTAATAGGCCGTGGCGAACTGACCGATCAGGATCACGCCCGGGGTCGGGGCGGCGCCACCGACATAGCCCAGCACCAGCACGTCGACCAGCAGCACCAGCAGGAACCACTTGTAGGTCGGGCGATAGTTGGCCGAACGCACCGGCGACGAATCGAGCCAGGGCAGGAAGAACAGCAGCAGGATCGAGCCGAACATCGCCAGCACGCCCCACAGCTTCGCCGACATGATGAAGTCGACGGTGAACGACTTCAGAATGGCGTAGAAGGGCAGGAAATACCATTCGGGCACGATGTGCGCCGGGGTCGAGAGCGGGTTGGCCGGGATATAGTTGTCCGGGTGGCCCAGCAGGTTCGGCGCGTAGAAGATCAGCGCGCAATAGACCAGCAGCGCCACGCCCACGCCCACGCCATCCTTGGCGGTGTAATAGGGGTGGAACGGGACCGTGTCCTGCTCGTCTTTGACTTCGACGCCGGTCGGGTTGTTCGAACCCGGAATGTGCAGCGCCCAGATGTGCAGGACGACCACACCGGCGATCACGAACGGCAGCAGATAGTGGAGCGAGAAGAAGCGGTTGAGCGCAGCGTTATCCGGCGCAAAGCCGCCGAGCAGCCACACGCGGATCGGCTCACCTACCACGGGGATCGCGGAGAAGAAGCCGGTGATCACCTGCGCGCCCCAGAAGCTCATCTGGCCCCAAGGAAGCACATAGCCCATGAACGCGGTTGCCATCATCAGCAGGAAGATGACCACGCCGAGCAGCCACACCATCTCGCGCGGCGCTTTGTAAGACCCGTACCACAGGCCGCGGGCGATATGGATATATACCACCAGCAGGAACAGCGACGCGCCATTCGCGTGCGCGTAGCGGATGAACCAGCCGGCGTTCACGTCGCGCATGATATGCTCAACGCTGTCGAACGCGATGCCGGCATTCGCCGCATAATGCATCGCCAGCACGATGCCGGTGACGATCTGGATGGCCAGGAACATGCCGGCGAGGACGCCGAAGTTCCAGAAATAGTTGAGGTTGCGCGGGACGGGATACCCGCCACCGATCGCACCATAGACGAAGCGCGGAAGCGGCAGACGATCGTCCACCCACTTCATCAGCGGGCTCTTCGGCTCATACTGCTTTGCCCAGGGAAAGCTCATTTCTAGGTGCCCCCTCAGCCGACCCGAATGACGGTGTCGGAAATGAATGCATATTCCGGAACGACGAGGTTCGTCGGTGCCGGGCCGGTGCGGATGCGACCGGCAGTGTCATAGGCCGAGCCGTGGCACGGGCAGAAATAGCCGCCGAACGGACCCTTGTTCTCGCCCTCGCCAGCGCCCAGCGGCACGCAGCCGAGATGGGTGCACACGCCCAGGGTGACGAGCCAGTTGGCCTTGCCTTCCTTGGTGCGCTCGGCAAGCGTCTGGGGATCGCGCAACTCGCTGACCGGGGTCGCGTTCGCCGCCTCGATTTCCTTCGGCGTGAGGTTACGCACGAACAGCGGCTGCTTGCGGAAGGTCGACTTGACCGACTGGCCCGGCTGGATCGCCGAAATGTCGAGTTCGGTGGTCGACAGCGCGAGCACGTCGGCCGACGGGCTCATCTGGCTGACCAGCGGGATCGCTACAACGCCAGCGCCGACGCCAGCGAAGGCGACCGCGCCGATCGCCAGATAGTCGCGGCGGCGAGGATCGGCCGGCGCGTCACCCGCGTCACCCGGAGGAACAGCTTCATCAAGCGTTGCCATGCATCAGCCCTTGCACTTCAAATTCCGGCGTTTTCACGCCCCTGTCCCGGACAGCGCGGCGCGCGAACGCCACGCTTCACCCCCGGATTGCCCCCGGTGGCTGGCGGGCCTGATAGACGGCACGGGGCGACTTTGCCAACCGCCTTTTTGACCAGCGCGTGACACGCGAATGTTTCGGCGCCGGGCCGCTCTCCCACTCGGCCGCCCGACGCCAGTATTCTATGGGTGGCCGGGTGGGGGAGCGGGCCGGTGCCGCACTCAGCAAGAGCGCCTTGTGACGGCCGGGCTCCCTGCTCTATCGGGACGGGATGCGCGTTGCCCTGTTTCAGCCCTGTATCGCCGGAAATGTCGGCGCGGTCCTGCGTATCGGTGCGTGTTTCGACACGCAGATCGACCTGATCGAACCGATGGGATTCGCGTGGGACGACAAGCGCGTGGCGCGCGCCGGCATGGACTATATCGACCATGTCCGCGTGACCCGGCACCGCGACTGGGATGCGTTTCTGACGACCGTGAGCAGCCGCATCGTGCTGTTCACCACCAAAGGCGCGGGACGGTTCGACGAAGCTGCATATCGGCCCGACGACATCCTGCTATTCGGATCGGAGGATGCGGGCGTCCCCGACCCTGTCCATGAACGCGCCGACCTGCGCGTGCGCATTCCGATGAAGCCGGCGATGCGATCCTTGAACCTCTCCGTCTCGGCGGGCATCGCGCTGTCCGAAGCGCTCCGGCAAACCAAAGGCTATCCGCAATGATCGAACTCGACCCCCAGCAGCAGCGCGCCCGCGCGTGGTTCGAGGAACTGCGCGATTCGATCTGCGCCGAGTTCGAGGCGATCGAGCGTGAGGCCGGGTCGGACGCGGCGTTCGAATACATCGCGTGGGACCGCGCCGATCCGTCGGGTGAGCCGGGCGGTGGCGGCGTGCGCGGGGTGATGAAAGGGAAGGTGTTCGAAAAGGTCGGGGTCAACGTCTCGACCGTCGGAGGCACGTTCGAGGGCGATTTCGCCAAGTCGATCCACGGCGCGGGGGAAGACCCCCGCTTCTTCGCCACTGGCATCAGCCTGGTCGCGCATATGGCGAACCCGCACGTGCCCGCTGTGCACATGAACACGCGCTTTTTGGTGACGACCAAGCGCTGGTTCGGCGGCGGCGCTGATTTGAACCCGCCGATTCCTTATGATGAAGACACGGTGGACTTTCATGCACATTTGCAGGCGGCATGTGACGCACATGACCCGGCGCATTACCCCCGATTCAAGGCATGGGCCGACGACTATTTCTACATTCCCCACCGCAATGTTCACCGCGGCGTCGGCGGCATCTTCTACGATCACCTCGACAGTGCGGACATTTCGGCCTGGGAAGCGAACTTCGCCTTCACCCAGGATGTCGGCCGCGCCTTCCTCGAAATCTATCCGAAAATCGTCCGCCGCCGCATGGCAACGCCCTTCACCGAAGCCGACAAGGCGCAGCAGCTGGAATGGCGCGGCCGCTATGCCGAGTTCAACCTCGTCTATGACCGCGGCACGCTGTTCGGCCTCAAGACCGGCGGCAATATCGACGCGATCCTGATGAGCCTCCCGCCGCTGGCGACGTGGAGCTGAGATGGGCCTCCTCCCCGTAAAGCCCGGTGAGCTGGCGACCATCGTCACCAGCCTGGAGATGCGCGAGCGGCCCAGGCCCCGCCCGATGCCCGAATCGCATCTGCAACTGGTGCGATGGGAAGCGCCGAGTCCGGACAAATATCGGAAATTATTCGCGCGCGTCGGATCCCCATGGCTGTGGTTTTCGCGCCTGATCATGGACGACGCGCGGCTGAGCGCGATCATCCACGATTCGCGAATCGAGATTTTCGCGGTCGTCGATCGGCAGGGGATCGAGGTCGGGATGCTCGAACTCGATTATCGCGAGACCGCAACATGCGAGCTGTCGTTCGTCGGGCTGGTGCCCGAACTGACCGGCGCGGGACATGGCCGCTGGCTGATGGCGCATGCGCTGATGCGGGCATGGCGGCCCGGCGTGACGCGGGTGTGGGTCCACACCTGCACCCTCGACCACCCCAAGGCTCTGGGATTCTACCGCGCGTCGGGCTTTGTACCGTTCCTGCGCGCGATCGAGACCTTTCCCGATCCGCGCATCACCGGGCACCTGCCCCGCGACGCGGCGCCTCACATCCCGTTGATCGACCCGCCTAGCCGGCGATAAAGCGCGATCCGCACCAGGGTGAAGAACACCCAGCTGACCGTCACGAGCAGTGCGATTGGGACGAACACCAGCGACGCCGCCGCCTGTGACCCCGCGACCAGCGGCGCCGCGATTGCGAAGATAACGATCCCGACCGACAATGCGGTCGCGACGATAAACAGCCCCAGGCCGAGTGCGAAAAAGCCGATCTTCCAGCCATTTTTCTCACTCAGCTGGAACCCGCGTACCATCGCCTGCCACGCTCCGCGCGTCGGCTCTGCGGCGAAGGCGACGCCCATCATCCAGGTGCGGCCAAACACATAAATCGCCGGGACGAACAGCAGATAGGTTCCAAGCTGCACCAGCGTGTTCACGACAATGCCGATCAGGAAGAACGGGATCAACCGCTGGAGGCTGGCCAGCAGCACCGCCCCGACCGTTTCACCCCGGCGCAGATACAGGCTGAGCAGCGCCAAGCCGCCAAATTCGGTCAGCGCGATGATCAGCCCCATCCAGCCCAGGTTGGACAGGAGGAAGGTGTTGATCACCTCCCGCGTCTGCTCGCGGTCACCGCCCTCAGGCAACTGTATCCCGCTCATGGTAACGAGCAGGAACAGCCCCAGCAGCGGCAGGAACAGAAACGCCCCTGCGATCGGCCACATCAGGTCGCGATCGGTCCGCCACAACGTCACGGCATCCGCCAGAACGCCGCGAAATGAGAAGGTCATGCGCGCGCAGCCGCCTCATGCCGCGCGATCAGCGCGATGTAGAGCTTCGCCAGAAACGCCGTGCCGAGCACGGTGAAGCCGGTCGAGATCGCCCCGCCGACGATGGTGGTCAACACCGAGGCGAGCGAAATGCCATCCTCCCCGTTGCCGGCAACCAGATACATGACCGCGCCGAACGCAGTGGTCGCCGCAAGATTGGCGACGATCGAGACGATCGCGTAGAGGATCAACACGCCTACGATCTTGAGCGCGACACCACGCGTCAGCCGCCACGATCGCGCGATTGCGCCGATCGCCAGCCGGTCGCCGACCACTGCGGGGATGACCACCGCCAGCCGCGCCATGACCCAGAAGGCGAGGACCAGCACGACCAGGAAATAGAGACACACCCAAATGGCGACGCTGGGCGGAATATCCGGCATCGCGCTGCCCTGCAGCGTGGCGAGATCGAGGCCGCCGACCGCCAGCATGATGCCGACCGGGATGGCCAAGACGAGCATGACCACGACGAGGAGGATCATCAGCAACAGCGCCGCAGGGAAGCGCCGCGTTGCGACCTGGCTCGCCTGCCGCCCCAGCGCCGGGTCGATCGCCAGCGCGGTCACCGCCAGCTGTCCCCAGAAGCTGACCAGAGCAAGGACGAACACGCCCAACCCGAGCAACATGGCCGTCCCCGGCGTCGCGGTGGGTTGCAGCCCGCTGAGGTTGGACGAAATCGTGGTCGGAACGAAGATTGCCAGCAGCGCGATCGGCAGCAATGTGCCGAGATTGTCGCTCAGAAACTCCGCAGTCCGATCCCAGACGGTACCCATACTGACCATATGCACTGCTCCCCTCATGCGCAGCGTTAGCCGATCCTTCGGCGTGACGCCACATGCTTGCGCTGGAGCGTCGGGCGTCGCATCTGGCGGCGATGGAACTGGTCGAAGGTATCGAATGGCGCGTGTCCGAGGGGCGCGTCCCCTATCCGGAAGCGCTCGCGGACATGGAGGCGCGCGTCGCCGCAATCCAGGCGGGTGAAGCGCGCGAGCAGATCTGGCTACTGGAGCATCCCCCGGTCTACACCGCTGGCACCAGCGCCGATCCGGCGGAGCTGATCGATCCGCGCTTCCCGGTGTTCACCACCGGGCGTGGCGGGCGCTACACCTATCACGGCCCGGGACAGCGGATCGGTTATGCGATGCTGGACCTGTCGCGGCGCAACAAGGATGTGCGCTGCTACGTCCATGCGGTCGAAGGCTGGGTGATCGCGGCACTCGCCGAACTTGGCATCAACGCGTTTCGCGCGGAGGGTCGGATCGGCATCTGGACCCGCGATGGTGAGACCGAGGCGAAGATCGGCGCGATCGGCGTGCGCGTCCGGCGCTGGGTGACGATGCATGGCTTTGCCGTGAACCTTGACCCCAACCTGTCGGATTTCGGCGGAATCGTGCCGTGCGGCCTGCCCGAATTTCCGGTGACGAGCGCGGCGCAGCTGGGAAAATCGATTTCGCCTGAAACTTTCGACGCCGCCCTTGCGTTAGCATTTCCGGCCTTTCTCAATTCCGTGGGTGGGGCGTGCGCGCGCGCCTGATGGCGGGGCTTGAGGGCGCGTTGCGAAGCGTTTAATGTATATCTCGGTCAGGGGAATAAGCGGTGTTCCGCCCCCCACCATCATCTAGGGAGCCCAAATTTATGCGTGCAGTTTTCACCAAGGCCGTTGCCGGTTCGATGATCGCCAGCGCTGCGCTGCTGCTGTCGGCGTGCGGTGGCACCACTGAAACCACCGCCGACAACACGACGGTCATGGACGTCAACGCGACCGACGCCGGGATGATCGACGGCACCGTCAGCGACAACATGACCATGGTCGACGGCGCCACCGGCAACGACACCGGCATGGCTGGCGACACCATGGCGGCCAACGACACCATGGGTAACGGCATGTAATCTGCCGCGCGCGGCAAATGCATGAATCGGGCCGTCCGGCAATCCGGGCGGCCCTTTTTCGTGCAGATCCATGCGCGGCGTGCCAGCTGTCCCACGGTGGAGCGCGGCCCCTTGCACAACCGCAACGAAGCTGTGCCAAAAACCACTTGGGCGCGGCACGAAAACTCCGTAACCCAGCGGCGGATCAGGGTTCGAGAGGGTTGGTTGATGTTCGGTTCGCGTCTGATGTTCTCGGCAGGCCTGGGTGTGGCGGTGTTGGCGGCGACGCCGGCCTCTGCGCAATTCTATTTCAAGTCCCCCGACGTCGCGGCGCCGCGGATCACCGGGACGGAGCCGGGTATGCTGGCCCAGCCGCTGCCCGGCGCGACCCCGGCCGAGCTGCGTGCGGCGATGGTGTGGAATCTGCGCGCGGCGCTCAACGTCGCGGCGCTGCAGTGCCAGTTCGGGCCGACCCTGCTAACCCTGCCCAACTACAACGCCATTCTGCGCGACCATAAGGTCGAGCTGAACGATTCCTACGCCGTGCTCACAAAGTATTTCATGCGCACCCACAAGGCGCCCAAGGCCGGGCAGACTGCGCTCGATCAATATGGCACGCGCGTCTATTCGAGCTACTCGGCGGTGCATGCGCAGCTGACCTTCTGCCAGACGGCGGACGCCGTTTCGAATGCCGCGCTGTTTACCCCGCGCGGCAAGTTCGGCGAGCTGGCGGCCGAGAGTATCCCGATGATCCGCAGCAGCCTCAGCCGCTGGGGCGAACAGCAATTCCCGATGCGCATGCCGATCGAGGCGCAGATCACCTATCCGCAATTCGGCAACGAGGATTGCTGGGACAAGGGCGGCTATTTCCCGGACCGTTGCGCGCCGGGGGCGAAGAAGCGCAAGCGGCGCTAAGCGCAGCGTTCAGCGCAGTCCGAGCGTCTTGTGCGCCTGAAGCGTCAGGCGCCAGCGCGGATTGGCGAGGGCGAAGTCCACCGCCGCCTGCACATTGGCGGCGGCATGGGCATCGTCCATCGGCTGGATCAGGAAATGGTCGAAGTCCCAGCGCTCCAGTTCATCGACGTCGGTGCCTGCCTGCGGCCAGACCAGCTTCAGCTCGTCGCCACGCCGCTGCACGACCGCGCTCCCCGCCTTGGGGCTGATGCAGATCCAGTCGATGCCCGGATGTACGGGCAGCGTCCCGTTGCTCTCGATCGCGATACGAAAGCCGCGCGCATGCAGCGCATCGACCAGCGCGTCGTCGACCTGCAGCATCGGCTCGCCCCCGGTCAGCACAACGAAGCGATGGTCCAGCCCCGCGCCCCAGAAGCCGACAACCGCGTCGCCCAACGCGTCGGCATCGGCGAATTTGCCCCCGCCAAGTCCATCGGTCCCGACAAACTGCGTGTCACAGAATTTGCAGATCGCGGTGGCGCGGTCCTGTTCGCGGCCCGACCAGAGATTGCACCCGGCGAAGCGGACAAACACCGCGCGTGCGCCGGCATTCACCCCCTCACCCTGCAGGGTCAGGAACATTTCCTTGACCGCATAACTCATCGCATCTGCCTCAAGCGGAAACGGCGTAGCGGGTCGGATCGGGGACGCCTGCTTCTTCGAACCCCTTGGCGCGCAGACGGCAGCTGTCGCACAGCCCGCAATGCACGCCGCCCGGCGCGGGGTCATAGCAGGACCAGCTGAGCCCCAGATCGAGGCCGAGTTCGGTGCCCTTGCGCACGATGTCTGCCTTGCTCATCGACACCAATGGCGCGCGGATACGGAACGGATGTCCCTCGACCCCGGCCTTGGTGGCGAGTTCGGCCAGCTTCTCAAACCCTTCAATGAACTCCGGGCGACAATCGGGATAGCCCGAATAATCGAGCGCGTTGACCCCGAGATACAGGTCACGCGCGCCCATCGCCTCAGCCCAACCGAGCGCGAGGCTGAGAAAGATGGTATTACGCGCCGGGACATAGGTGACCGGGATGTCGTCGCCGACTCCGTCCTTGGGCACATCGATATCGGCGGTCAGCGCCGATCCACCGAACAGCGACAGATCGAGCGGGAGGACAATTTGCCGCTCCGCCCCAAGAACCGCTGCGATCCGGCGCGCGGCCGCCAGTTCGACATGGTGGCGCTGGTTGTAGTCGATCGACAGCGCCAGCAAGCGGTGGCCATCGGCGCGCGCGCATGCGGCTGAGACGTAGGAATCGAGTCCGCCCGAGACGAGGGCGACGGCATAGCTGGTGTCGGTCATTCGCGCTGCGCTACCCCCTTTGCCGCGGTGCGGCAAGAAAGCGCGCTACGGACGTCAGCGGCACGGGCCCGTACGCCGACCTTCATATTCAAACGAGAACGGCAGACCGCGGCTGATCCCCTGGCTCTCAATGCGCACCAACCGGGGGGTCTCGACCACGACGCGGGTCGCGCCATTGCCGATCCCGGGGCAGCTATAGGTGACCCGCCCGCCCAGCGACCCGTCCTCGACAACGAAGCGAGAGCACGTCGCGCCGCGATGCTGGAGCTGAAGCAGAACCTGGGGGTCAGTGATGCACATCGTGCGGCTCGATCCGTCCGCGCCGCGCAAGGTCCACTCGCCCCGCTCAATCCCGGCGAGGGCGGTGAGACCGTTGTCGGCACGGCCAGCGGCACTGTCCGCAGCGAGAGGAGCCAGCAGGGCGGCGGCGATCAGCAGGGGGCGAAGCATCTTCATTTCATCGCTCCTTTACCACGTTTCACCTGTCAATTCGCTGACGAAATCAGTCAGGCGAAGCTATCGAGCGCGATCGGGAATTTCTTCGCACAAAACGCGCAGTCAACGGTGATGAACCCGTCTTCGGCCATTTCGACGCGGTCCTCGGCGGAGAACTTCGCCAGGACCGATCCGATATAGTCGGGGTCGCAGCGACAGCCGCGCACCAGATCGCCGCCGGACTGAACGCGCACTTCATCCTCGTTGAACAACCGCCACAACAGGGTTTCGAGCGGCGTGTCCGCGTCGGCCAGCTCTTCGGTGCTGATCGTGCCGCCAAGCGCTTCGACATGTTCCCATTCGGGGTGGGTTTCGCGCGCGTGCAGCCGCTCGCCGCCTTCCTCACCCTCGGGAAGATGCTGTAGGAACAGGCCGCCGCCGATGCAATTGCCCTGCGCGTCATGGCCAACGCCGAGCCGCACCAAAGTCGGGATCTGCTCCGACTGGTCGAAATAGTTCTCCGCCGCCTCGGCCAGCGATCCGCCGTCGAGCGGGACGATGCCCTGATAGCGCTCGCCGGTGGTCGCCTGGTCGAAGGTCATCGCCAGATAGCCCTGGTTGAACAGCGCGTAGAGCGACGGGTTGCTGCCCAGCTCCGCCAGCCGGTCGGCATCATATTGGACATAACCGCGCAGCTCGCCGGCCTTGTAATCGCACACCATCAGGCTGACGATGCCGCCCTGGGCCTGCGCCTGCAGCGTCAGCTGGCCCCCGGCATCCTTGAGCGTCGAGCCAAGCAACGCGGTCAGCGTCAGCGCCTCCGCCAGCAGCCGCTCGATCGGCGCGGGATAGGCGTGGGCGGCGAGAATCTCGCCCAGCACCGGCCCGAGCCGCGCGATCCGCCCGCGTGCATGGCGCTGGGGAATCGTGAAGTTGAGCGTGCGGTCGAGGTCGGTGGTCATCAAATCTTCCTTCGTCATTCCCGCGAAAGCGGGAACCCATCTCGTGTCGCTAGCCACGCGCAACACGGCTGTCGGGCATGCTGAAAATGCGGGAGATGGGCCCCGGCTTTCGCCGGGGTGACGGCTAAGTGGGGTCGCGACGAAGTTCCGTCAACTCACCCGATCTGCCCGAAGCACCAGCGCAGCACCGCCTTTTGCCCGTGGAGGCGGTTTTCCGCCTCGGGCCAGATCAGCGATTGCGGGCCGTCGATCACCTCGGGCGTCACCTCCTCGCCGCGATGCGCGGGGAGGCAGTGGAGGAACTTCGCGTCGGGCTTGGCCTTGGCCATCAGCGCGGCATCGACCTGATAGGGCGCGAGCGCCGCGAGCTTTGCCTCGGCATGCAGCTGACCCATCGAGATCCAGGTGTCGGTGACGATGATATCCGCCCCCGCCACCGCCTCGGCCGGATCGTTGACGCAGGTCGCGCGCCCCTTCCCCAGCGCCATCGCCGCGTCGGGCAGCGAGAAGCTTTGCGGGCAGGCGGCGACGACGTCGAACTGCATCAGCCCCGCCGCCTCGACGATCGAGGCGAGGACGTTGTTGCCATCGCCCAGCCACGCGACCTTCAGGCCGGGCAGCGCCTTGCCACTTTCGAGGATGGTCTGGAGGTCGGCGACGATCTGGCACGGGTGGCTGTCGTCGGTCAGGCCGTTGATCACCGGCACGCTGGCATAGTCGGCCATTTCGAGCAGCTTGGCATGGTCGTCGGTGCGCACCATGATCGCGTCGCAATAGCCCGACAGGACGCGCGCGGTGTCGGCCACCGTCTCGCCGCGCCCGAGCTGGCTGGTCGCGGCGTCGAGCACAATCGCGCTACCGCCGAGCTGGCGGATCGCCATTTCGAAGCTGACGCGGGTACGGGTCGAGTTCTTCTCGAACACCATCGCGAGGGTGTGGCCCGCGAGCGGCGCGTCGAAATCGACCGCACCCTTGGGCAGGCCGGCGCGTGCCGCCTTGCGATCGATGGCTTCCGCCAGGATCGCTGCCAGCCCATCCGGGCCGGCGTCACTGAGCGACAGGAAATTGCGGTAGGTCATTGATATTTCCCCCTACGGCCAGGGTTGCCTCCCCCAGCGCGCCGGGGGAGCAATTGGCTATGCCGCCTCCGGCATCGTGTAGCTGCGCGCACCTGCGCTCAGCTTTTCGACCGCTTCGGCGACATGACTTTCGTCGATGATCAGCGGCGGCAGGACGCGGAACACATTCTCGCCCGCTGCCACGGTCAGCAGCCCGTGATGGTCGCGCAGATGCGCCACGAAATCGCGTGCGACCGCCGGCTCCTTCAACTTGATGCCGAGCATCAAGCCCTTGCCGCGGATTTCGTGGAACAGATGGTCGTGATTGGGGATCATCTGCTCGAACGCCGCGCGCAGCCGATCGCCCATCGCGGTGACATGGTCGAGGAAGCCCGGCTCCTCTATCACGTCGAGCACCGCCATGCCCGCCGCCATCGCCAGCGGGTTGCCGCCATAGGTCGAGCCATGCGTGCCGAACACCATGCCCTTTGCCGCCTCTTCGGTGGCGAGGCACGCGCCGAGCGGGAAGCCGTTTCCGATCCCCTTCGCCGAGGTCAGGATGTCGGGGGTAATGCCGTAATGCTCATAGGCCCACATCTTGCCGGTCCGACCATAGCCACACTGGATTTCGTCCAGGATCAGCAACAGGCCATGCTCGTCGCACGCCTTGCGCAGGCCCTGGATGAATTCGGGCTTGCCCGCGGTCATCCCGCCCTCACCCTGCACGGTCTCGACCATGAAGCCGGCGGTCTGATCGTCGATCAGGGCGAGTGCCGCGTCGAGGTCGTTGAACGGGGCGTAATCAAAGCCCGGCAGCAAAGGCTCGAACCCGTCGCGCATCTTGGCCTGATTGGTCGCCGAGATCGCGCCCATTGTCCGCCCGTGAAAGGCGTTGTGGAACGTAATGATCTTGGTCCGCTGCGGGTTGCCGTTGACATAGTGATAGCGGCGCGCGGTCTTGATCGCGCACTCGATCGCCTCGGCGCCCGAGTTGGTGAAGAACAATGTGTCGGCGAAGCTGGTTTCGACGATGCGTGCAGCGAGCGCCTCACCCTGCGGCGAGCCGTAGAGGTTGGACACGTGCATCAGCGTCGCGACCTGGTCCTGCACCTTCTTGATGAAGTCCGGATGGCTGTGACCGAGCGCGTTGACCGCGATGCCCGCCGCGAAATCGAGATAGCGCTCGCCGCGCTCGCCGATCAGGTAGCAGCCTTCGCCGCGCACCGGACGCACACCGCACCGTGGGTAAACGGGCATGAGCGGGGTGATCGACACGGGCAGCCTCCTTCAAAAAGCAAAGGGCGGTTCCACTGCGGACCGCCCGGCGGCGAACCCTACGATTGCGGCCCTGCCAACGTCAATATCGCGGTCGACGCACCCGTATTTAACGCGGGATGACTTTATCCATTCGCGCCTCTAGCGTGTCGGGTGGTTCGGGCTCCCGGGGTTCGGGTTTAGGAGAGGGTTTTGGCACATCCGCCAGCGACAACGTCACCTGGAAACAGGTCGCACGGATTTGCGCGCTGGATTGCGGTCGCTGCAGCAGCGATGGCGGGACTGGTGCTGATCGGATGGGTCGTCGACAGCGCGATCCTGCGTGGGTTGGGCGACACACGCAGTGCAATTCATCCTTTGACCGCTGCCACATTCCTGTCGCTGGCAGGCGGTTCGCTGCTGTTCATGGCGGGCCGTCGGCGACCGGCGCGGATCGTGTATCGCGGGGTCATGGCGATCATCGCCCTGCTTGTTCTGCATCACATTCTCGGCATTCTCGCGGGACCGCTGGACAGCCTGGTTGGATCGAGTGGACTGTCGTGGGTGCATGGCCGCCGGGCGACACCACTCGGACCGCTCTCGGTGCTGCTGCTGCTCAGCCTGGCGCTGTGCGCTCAGGCATCGACGGGGCGCTGGCGGGATTGGGCCGCACCATTGGCAAGCGCCGCGCTGGCGGCATTGCTGCTGGTATTGACCTTCACGGTCAGCGACACGGAAGCAAATACGCGCTTTGTCGGCGTGTCGACGACGGCCGGCATCCCGGTGTTCCTGTTGGCGGTCGCGACCGTACTCAGCACCAGTCCGGGCGGGCCACAGGATCGCTTTGCCAACTCGCCCTGGAAAATCCTGCAGCGGATCCATCCGATCATCATCGTCAGCGCGATCTTGCCGGTGCTGGCGCTGGTCGGATTTCGCAACGCCGTCGCCATGACCGATGCGGAATTCCATTATGCGATGGCGATGTCGAACCTGCTGGCAATGGCCATGCTGGTGGCGCATGTGATCAACCGCGCCGACCGCCAGGACCGCGCGCTGGCTGCCGGAGAGGCGCGCCTCGGTTCGATTCTCGATACCGCGCCGGACGCGCTGATCGTGACTAGCGACGCGCTCGTGATCCGGACGTTCAGCCGGTCCGCGCCGCTGCTGTGGGGGTTGAACCCCGACGAGCTGCGCGGGCGATCGCTGCCGACGCTGTTCGACGAACGGATCAGCCTGCCCGACATCGCAAGCGGGGAAACGGGCGCGACCACATCCTATTTCACCACCGGAACTCGCGCCAACGGGGTCCGCTTCCCGGCTGAACTACGCCTGGGCATCGCCGAGCAAGAGGGGGAGCGCGTGTGCGTCGCCTTTGTCCGCGACCTGAGCGAGCGGATGGCGATGGAGGACCAGCTCAATGGTTTGCATTATCAATTGATGCATCTGTCGCGGCAGAACGCGATGGGCGAACTCGCCGGCGACATCGCGCATGAAATCAACCAGCCGCTGACCGCCGCGACCAATTACGCGTCCACCGCCGACTATGTGCTGGCGCAGGGTGGGGACATTGCCAAGGCCCGCGATTTTCTGAACGAGATCACCGCACAGCTGCTACGTGCCGGGGGCATCATCAGCCGGTTGCGCGCATTCCTTGCCAATCGCGAGATCGAACTGCGCCGCGAATCGCTGGAGGCGGTGGTGCAGGATGCCGTCAATCTGGTACGGATCGGATCGCGCCGGGTCGCCGGTCGGCTCACCGTCGACATCGCGCGCGACATTCCGGCGGTCTATGTCGATCGCATCCAGATCCAACAGGTGCTGGTCAACCTGCTGCGCAACTCGTTCGAAGCGTGCGACGAAGCGGGGCGCGAGCCGCGGATCACGATTACGGCACGCCCCGCCGGCGAACATCTGGTCGAGATCGCGGTTGCCGACAATGGCGCGGGCCTTCCCGAAGGGTTCGCCGAGCAAATGGGCCAGCGCTTTTCATCGACCAAGGGGGAAGGCGGCCTGGGCATCGGCCTCAATATCTCGAAACGGATCGTCGAGGCGCATGGCGGGACACTCGTCGCCGAACATCGCGAACCCCATGGTGCAGTGTTCCGGTTTACCGTGCCGGCGCTGATTGAATCGACCCAGTTGAGCGGGGCGCTGGCTTAGCTTTTGATCTTCCAGCCCGAGCGCAGCAGCACGTAACAGGTCAGCGCCAGCACGACGTCGAGCGCCAGGATGACTGCGCTGCCCACCAGGATTGGGGAATCCGCGACACCAAGGAAGCCGTAGCGAAAGCCCGAGATGATGTAGAAAAACGGGTTGGCGTGGCTGATCGCCTGAAACAGCGGCGACAGGCGGTCGACCGAGTAGAAGGTGCCCGACAACAGCGCGAGCGGAGCGACCACGAAATTGGTGACTGCGGCAGCGTGATCGAACTTCTCCGCCCAGATCGAGGTCATCACCCCCATCAGCGCCAGGAACAGCGAGCCAAGGAAGCCGAGCCACAGGATCGCCCAGACATGCGCGGGCGTGACGTCGACACCCGGCCATAGCGCCATTGCCAGCCACACCGCCGCGCCGACACAGAAGGCCCGCGTGACCGCGCCACCGCACAGCGCCGCGAGTAACTCACCAGTTGAAAGCGGCGGCATCAGATAATCGACGATCGTCCCTTGGATCTTGCCGACCAACAGCGAAAAGCTGGAATTGGCGAACGCGTTCTGGAGCATGCCCATCACGATCAGGCCGGGCGCGATGAAGTTTGCGAACGGGATCGCAACGCCGCTGAGCGTTACGGTGCGCCCGCCGCCGCCCAGCGCGACGGTGAAAACCACCAGAAATAACAACGTCGTGACCGCCGGCGCCCATACCGTCTGGAGCTGCACCTTGAAGAAACGGCGTACCTCCTTCACATAGAGGGTCCACAGCCCGCCCCAATTCACGTTACGGATGATCGGAACGCCGGGGCCGGCGATCATGCTTTCGGGCGTCGGGGACTGGTCGGTCATGCAAAGGCCGGTTAATCGCTGCCGCCACACCCGGCAACGGGATTGATTCTTTAGGGACGACAAATGAGCTGGACCGACGAACGGATCGAGACGCTGCGCAAGATGTGGGACAGCGGCCTGACCGCGACGCAGATTGCTGAAGAGCTGGGCGGAGTAAGCCGCAATGCCGTGATCGGCAAGGCGCACCGCCTGGGCCTGGCGTCGCGCCCCTCGCCGGTGAAGGCCAATGCGGCGGAGGCCAAGCCCGCGCCGGCACCCGCCGCACCGCCTGC
>FWWL01003528.1_pt1 | contig 28346 bp, 20 predicted proteins | sample 2228331 | NCBI WGS metagenome assembly FWWL01 (sample SAMEA103939775, study PRJEB20133) | metagenome
ATCCAGGTCGTAGGCATCCAAGCGGTTCCACTGCCCGGCTCGCCTGCGCCGCTGCAACCCCACCTCGGGGTCCACATCCAGCAACAGCGTCAAATCGGGAATCAGCCCCCCGGTGGCAAAAGCCAGCAAGGCGCGCAGGGTCTCCAGGCTGACGCCGTGCCCGTATCCCTGATAAGCGAGGGTGGAATCGGCATAGCGATCACACAGCACCACATAGCCCCGCGCCAGCGCCGGGCGAATCACCTCTTCCACCAGTTGCGCACGCGCAGCCAGGAAAAGCAAAATCTCGGTGCGGGGATGCATGGCCGCATTCTGCAAATCGGTCAGGATCGCCCGCACCTGATCCCCAATGCTGGTTCCCCCGGGTTCGCGCGTGGTCAGGATGGCATAACCCTGCTGGCGCAGGAACTCGGCCAGTTCCCGCGCCTGGGTTGTCTTTCCACTGCCTTCCGGTCCTTCCAGAGTGATGAACACCGTGGCATGCTCCTGAAGTCAACCGGCAGGCTCAATCGCGGAAAATACGCACCCGGCGGTTGGGTTCCTTGCCGTAAGAATGCGAGACCAGATTGTACTGCCGGGCCATCTGGTGCTGGAAGCGACGCACTTCTGCCGAAGCGGGGGGTAAATCCACATAGCGCTGGCCGTTCAGCACACTCTGAATGGCAATCTGAGTCTGCGCCGCAATGACTTCCCATTCCGCCGGCGTATTTTCTGGGGTCAGGTTAAAAATCTCCACCAGCGATTGCTCCATTTGGTTGATGGTGTTGGCGCGCAGGACGTAAATCGGCATTTGCCGCTCCTCAGCCATCACCACCGGCTGCTGGCGGGAGCGGTAGTAGGTGCGCAGGGTCATCAGCACATCCGCCTCTTCTAGCGTGGGCACCACGATGGCCGGTACGCCCAGGCGCTTGGCAGCCTGCAGCAGGCGATTGCGCGCCACCCCATATGGGTAGATGCGAATGGTAGGCAACGGGGTGGGGGTGGAAGGCGAAGCCGGCTCGTACTCCGGCAGGGAAGGTGAAGGCGAGGGCGTAGCCGGGGTGCGTGTCCCCCGCCCGGTGGCCGGGGCGTACTCGCTAGCATTGCCAAAGGCACGCCGCAGACCGCTCGGCAGGGCACGCGGCATGGCCGGCGCCGCCGGGCGCTCGATGTGAATCTCGCCGTTTTCATCGCGGTAGCGAACTTCCGGCGGGATCGGGTATCCTCGCAACAGGGCATCCACGGCGGCTGCCACATCCGCATGAACGTGCAAGCGGTTGCGCTCCTGGATCTCAATCAGCACATCAAAGGTGGGCGGAGAACGGCGCTCCAGCACCGTCTTCTGCGTGCCGCGGCGGCGCGCCTCCTCGTCCGAAAGGGTCACCGATTCCACCCCTCCCACCAAGTCAGAAAGGGTGGGGTTGAGCAGTAGATTTTCCAGAGTGCGCCCGTGAGCCGTGGCCACCAGTTGCACCCCACGTTCGGCAATGGTGCGGGCGGCCTGGGCTTCCAGTTCGCGCCCGATTTCGTCAATGATGATCACCTCGGGGTTGTGGTTCTCCACTGCCTCGATCATCACCTCGTGCTGAAGCGAGGGCGTAGGCACCTGCATACGGCGGGCTTTGCCCACGGCCGGGTGCGGCACATCGCCGTCCCCACCGATTTCATTCGAGGTGTCCACGATCACGACACGTGCCTTCTCGGCTAAAATGCGCGCTGCCTCGCGCAGCATGGTGGTTTTACCCACGCCGGGGCGTCCCAGGAGCAAAATGCTCTTACCCGATTCGATGCTCTTCTGGATGATGTCAATGGTGCCGTAAACAGCACGTCCCACCCGACAGGTCAACCCCACAATGTAGCCCTTGCGGTTACGGATGGCCGAAATGCGGTGCAGGGTGCGCTCGAGGCCGGCGCGGTTGTCGGCATCAAATTCACCCACCCTGGAGACCACTGTTTGAATGTCCTCGTGGGTAACCTCTTCCTCCAGTAAAACGACCTCTCGATCTACGAAGCGCGCCATAGGAGGCCGCCCAAGATCGAGGATAATCTCCAGTAAATTGTCGCTGTCGTCCACGCGCACCACCGCCTCAGCGACCCGGGGCGGCAGGACATCCAGCAAGGCTTGCAAGTCATCAGTAATTCGCAGTTGTGTCATAGTCGTTCTTCACCTGTTACTTCGTTCCAAAAGGTTCATGTTTCAATTGTAATGAGTTTCGCTCAACGGTGCGGTTTCAGTCACACGTTGGATTGGCGCTGCGCGCATCTCTCTGGGCAGGGGGCCGATCAGTGCCGGCTGACGGTTGTCGCGCCCTGCCCTCGCTGGCGCCCACACTGCTGATCGCGTCGTCACCGTAAGGTAGCGCACCATCAGGGCCTGCTGGCGATAAAGTTCGCCCTGGAGATCGGTCAACGCATCCTCCAACCACGCCTGATAAGAGCGCACCGCCACGTACACGGGCCGTCCCAGCGAGAAGTGCAGACCGCGCAGGTAAGCCTGCAGCACCTCAGCCGGCCGCTGCACATCGGGGTGGAAGAGCGGGAAGAGCAAAATGCCACGCGGCCCAAAGTGGGCTTCCATGTAGGCCAGGATTTCACCCTCCTGCTGGAAGACCATGCCCGCCAAAGCACGCTCAGCGAGGGGTTCGGCCCGCTGGACCAATGGGGGCGTCAGCGCCTGGTACAGACTGCGGATGGCAAACTCATCCAGCCCGGTCGTCGGCAGCCAATCGCCCTGGCCGTTGCCCCTCAGGGGCGCTCTCATCAGCCGCCAGATGCGCTGCCAGGCATAGACCGCAAAACCGCTGTGGCGCAGTCCCTCAAATAGCGGACTCTCTTCATCCACCGCCGCAAGCAGACCCAGCCCACCCTGCTGTCCCACCTGCCGTACCAGTTCCTCGATCAGGAACGGCACCAATGCGGTTTGGCTGGCAACAGCCGGCAGGACGAAGGTCATCTGGCCCAGACTGCCGCCGTTGCGCAGGCTGGCCTGACCAATCAGCGCAGGCTTGCCATCGCCGGGATGCAGGACGGCGGTAAAGGCATTCTCTTCCAACCGCAGGTGGCGCAAAACCACCCAGAATCCCAACGGCTGGCCACGCGTCAGCGCCAGGATACTATCCAGACACGCAATTTGATGACGGTAGCGATATAAGGTTACTAAATCAGCCCAGTTAAAAGGTCGCGCCTTTATCGTGCCAACTCCAGGTCTCACACCGAAGCGCCGCTTTTTCTGGGTTCGATTTTACCACGTCTGCCCGGTTCAGACAATAGCAATAGAACAAAATTACTATGATTGTCACGTCAGCCTAGGCACTGAAGCGAATGGTCAGGATATCGCCATCCTGCACCACATACTCCTTGCCTTCCAGGCGCAGTTTTCCCCTGGCACGCGCTTCACTCATCCCGCCCAGCGCCATCAGATCCTCGTAACTGATGACCTCAGCGCGGATGAAGCCTTTCTGCATATCGGTATGGATCTCGCCCGCCGCTTCGGGCGCCGTAGCACCCCGACGCACCGTCCAGGCACGCACTTCATCCGGCCCAACCGTGAAGAACGACTGCAACCCCAACAGTTCATACGAAAGACGAATCACGCGGTTGAGGCTGGGTTCGCTCAAGCCGTAGGCTTGCATGAATTCCGCGGCTTCCTCAGGAGGCAACTGAGCGATCTCCATTTCCAATTTCCCCTGCAAAGGCACCACCTGACTGCGCCGATGAGGATAGGAGATTGCAGGGGGCGTCTGCCCCTCTGCCAGGTTTAGCACGATCAGCATGGGCTTACGGGTGAGGAAGCCAAACCCCGCCAGCATGTGCTCATCCTCGGGGCTGAGTTCCAGATCACGCAGTGGCGTTTCGGCACTGAGCGCCTGGTGCAGGCGCTCAAAGAGCGCCACCTCCCGTTCCAGACTGCCTTTATCGCGTGCCCCCTTGCGCCGTTCTTCGTTCAGGCGTTCCAGTTTGCGCTCCACTGCAATCAAGTCGTTGAGGATGAATTCGCTCTCCATGATGTCAATGTCGCGCTGGGGGTTCACGCTCCCCAGCGGGTGAGGCAATGCATCATCCTCAAAACAGCGCACCACCTGGATAAAACCATCCATCTGGGTTAACTGGTTCAGCAGTGGGCCCGGCAGCCCGCTTTGACTGCGCGTGCCCTCAATCCCCGCAATATCCACGTAGGTCACCTTGGCGTAAATCACCTTTTTAGGGTTGAACATTGCCGCCAGGCGATCCACTCGCGGGTCCGGCACATCCACCACCGCGGTGTGCATGGCTACCTTGCCGGCCGAGAGACCGGTGGGCTGGTGACCACGGGTGAGCGCATTAAAAATGGTCGTCTTTCCCGATTGAGGTAACCCGATGATTCCAAGGCGCATGATTAATATCCCTTGACCCTGAAAAGAGTTCTCATTATACTAAGAAGCGCAACCGGCCGAAGTGGCGGAACAGGCAGACGCGCACGACTCAAAATCGTGTCCCGAAAGGGGTGTGGGTTCGACTCCCACCTTCGGCACTAACTTCCCAATCCTTTCAACCCGGTTTGGCGTCCCTGGCGGCGCCTTTTTTATTGCCGGGTCAAATTATAACACGCCTCATCCCTCGCCCACACCGCCCTCCATTGCCGCCCCGGCGGGGTTTTATGGTAGGATATAGAACGCATCCCGGCACAGGCAAGAGGCGCACCATGCTTGAAGTCCGTAACATCTGGAAATCCTACGAAGGCCAGCCCTTACTCTGCGGGATCTCGTTCCGGGTGCAGGCCGGCGAAACGGTATGCCTGCTGGGACCCTCGGGCAGCGGCAAAAGCACCCTCCTGCGCATCATTGCCGGGTTAGAAGCCCCCGAACAGGGGCAGGTTCTGTGGGAGGGGAAGGATCTGGCCGGGGTAGCGGTGCACCAGCGCCGCTTTGGGTTAATGTTCCAGGACTATGCCCTCTTCCCACACCGCACCGTGGCCGAGAACGTGGCTTTTGGCCTGCGCATGCAGGGGCTACCCCGTACGGAGATTGCCCGCCGCGTAGAAGAAGCCCTCGCCCGCGTCAACCTGCACGATTTTGCCCATCGCCGTGTCACCGATCTCTCGGGCGGAGAGCAGCAGCGGGTGGCATTGGCGCGTGCATTAGCCCCCCAACCGCGCTTGCTGATGCTGGATGAACCCCTGGGTGCGCTGGATCGCGCCCTGCGTGAACAATTGAGTGAGTTTCTACGGGCTCTGTTGCACGAAAGTGGCATCCCGACCATTTACGTGACCCACGACCAGGAGGAGGCCTTTGCCATCGCCGATCGCCTGATCTTGCTCCATGAGGGGCTGGTGGTCCAGGATGGCCCACCCGACGCCGTCTACGCCCGCCCGGCCACCCCCTGGGTAGCGCGCTTCCTCGGCCTGACCAACCTGCTCCCGGCACGGGTGCAGAGCGTTTCTCCCCTACGCCTGGAAACCCCCTTGGGAATGCTGGAAGCCGCCCATGAGGCCACAGCCCTGCCCTGGCAAACCGGCCAGCGGGTTACCGCCCTGCTTCGGCCTGCTGCGGCCCGCCCGGTTGCGCCGGACACGGCCGCCCCCAACCGCATTGAGGGCCTGGTAGAAGATGTCACCTTTCGGGGAGAAGGTTACCGCCTGGTACTGCGCACTTCCACCGGACTGCGCCTGGGTTTCACCCTGAGCCACGCAGCCCAACCCGGCACTTCCCTGACCCTCAGCCTGGACCCGGCGGGCATCCTGGTGCTGGAGGCCGAGCCATGACTGGCCCCGAATGGGTGTGGGTAATCAAAAAAGACCTGCATGGGCGCGAGGTGTGGCGATACCGCGGGCAGGTGTTGGAGCGACGGCCGCAAAGGGTGCTTCTGGAGGCTTTTTTCGACCGTGCTGAGATGCCCTTCTTCGGCCTCGTTCTGCGCCCAGGCGATCGCTTCCTCGAAGCCTATTTCGGCGATCGCTGGTACAACATCTATGAAATTCACGACCGCGATACCGATGCCCTGAAAGCCTGGTATGCTAACATCACCCGCCCGGCTGAAATCGGCACGGGAACTATCGCATACGTGGACCTGGCCCTGGATCTACTGATCTACCCCGACGGACAGCAAAAAGTACTGGATGAAGAGGAGTTCGCCGCCCTGCCGCTGAGCCAGGAAGAGCGCTTGCAGGCACTGGCAGCCCTGGGAGAACTGCAAACTCACACCGCTTCTCCCCAGGCGCTGGCACTCCTGAGCGGCCTGCGCTCCTTGTTCCACTCTTGAAATATAGAGACAATTGGTCCTATTTAGCATTTTAACTTGACGCGAATTTTTTCTTTATGCTATACTTTTCTTGCCCACGTGGGCTGTCGCTAGGCTGGAGAATGCCTGCATGGACTGGAAAACCACCGGCTCACTTACCCCTTTATACTGTGGGATTGAACCGGTGGGCTGTCGAGAGGGCAGTCCGAGGCTTCCCCATGCCGTTTTGTTTAGTAGGTCCCCCTTATTTCCCATTCCAATGTAAGGAGGAGAATAAATGAAGCGTCACTTTTTGTTCGTTTTCAGCCTGTTGCTCATTGCCAGCATGGTGCTGGCTGCGTGCGCTCAGGCTACGCCGACCCAACCCCCGGCCGAAGCCACGCAACCACCCGCGCAGGAGCAGCCCACCCAACCTCCGGCGGAACAACCCACTCAGCCTACTACCGAGCGAGCACCAGTCATCCGCTTTGCCACGCTGGAGGACTTAACCACCACCAACGTATGGGCCCTTTTCGATGATGTGGGGGCTTCCTACTGGAACTATGTCGTCCAGATTTATCACTGGCCTACGCTGTTCACCCTCTCGGATCAGCGCTATGATTTCATCCCCGCAGTAGCGGCCGATTTCCCCAGTGATTTTACTCAGGAAGGTGACCACTACGTTGCCACGGTGAAACTCAAAGACGGGCTGGTGTGGAGCGATGGCAGCCCGGTTACAGCCGAAGATGTAGCCTTCACGGCCAACACCGTTCTTAAGTTCAAACTGGGTCTTAACTGGCAATCGGGTTACAATCCCGACTACCTGGTCAAAGTCGAAGCGGTGGATCCTCTAACGGTAAAGTTTCACTACAACCAGGTCCCAGGCCTTTCGCTGTGGCAGTACGGGGCTTTACAATCCCCATTTGTGAGCAAGGCCTACTGGGAGCCCAAGATCGCCGAAGCCTTGGCCATCGTACAAAGCGCTCGAACAGCAAGTGGCTGATCTCGAAAAGGCTGTTAAGGAAGGCACCGCCACCCAGGAAGAACTAGATGCCAAAAAAGGCGAACTGGATGCCAAACTGAAGGAAGCCGTAGATATCCTGCATAAATTGGATAACGAAGGTGAACCCACATTCGGTGCCTGGCGTCTGGAGAAGTGGGAAGTCGGCGCTTTCGCTGAGAACCGCGTCAATGAAAAGAATTTCTTCATCGGCACGGTCGTTGAGGAATACGCCAACGGCGCCTACCGCGAGTATAAGGAAGACGGCTCCTATGAGTTCGTCGCCTACGGCACCCCCGAGGGCGAAAAGGTGCTTGAGTACAAGAGCGGTCCGTACTTCGACAGCGCGCTCTACACCCTCTACGGCAATCCGGATGCTGCCGTGCTGGCCCTGCGCAACAATGATGTGGATTTCCTGCTCAACCCAAGCGGCTTGCAGAAGGGCTTTGTGGATCAGTTGGAAGAAGATCCCAATATCACCATCGTAGAGAACAAACAGAACGGCTTCCGCTACCTGGCTTTCAACCAGAACCGCTCTTACTTCAAGGGCGAGGCGGGTAAAGCCCTGCGCCAGGCTATCGCCTGCATGATTGACCTGGACTTCCTGTCCAACAACGTCCTCCAGGGTGCAGTACTGCCGGTCTACACGCTGGTGCCCGAGGGTAATGGCTTCTGGCACAATCCGGATGTGCCCAAATGGTGCGCCGGGGATGATGCCAAGACCCGCATGGAAAAAGCCGTGCAGATTCTCAAAGATGCTGGTTTCACTTGGGAGAAAGAACCCACCTGGAACCCTGCCCGCGGCGGTTCAGTGGATTACGGCCAGGGGCTGAAATTGCCCAACGGCGAGAAGTTCCCCGAGGTGAAGTTGCTGGCGCCCTCCGCGGGCTATGACCCCCTGCGTGCCACCGCGGGTGTGTACATCGAGCAATGGATGCGCCAATTGGGCATTCCAGCCACAGCCGAGTTGACCAACTTCAACAACATCCTCTCCGCCGTCTACGACACGGGCGATTACGACATGTTTATCCTCGGCTGGGGCCTGACCATCTACCCAGATTACATCTGCACCTTCTTCGACAGCGGTGTGCCCACCAACCCCTATGGCTACGAGAGTGCCGCGCTGAAGGAAAAGTGCGATGCCTTCCTGCTCGAGACCGATATTAATAAGGCTAAAGATCTGGCATTCGAAATCCAGAACATCCTGGCAACCGAAATGCCCTACATCACGCTCTTCACCAACCCAATCTACGATGCCTTCCGCAACCTTGAATACCCCTACACCGAGGTGTTGGATGGAATCGGCTCTGGGCTCTACGGCGCACCCACCATTGCCAAACCTGCGGCTCAGTAACCCCCAGGTGTGCGCCTGAACCGGTGACACGCGAGGTTGAGAGGACTCTCCCCCCTCAACCTCGCTTTTATAGGTATAAAGAGGATTTGTTTAATCATGTTGGGTCAAATATCATCCGCTTTGACTGATATATGTTACCCGTACTTGGGGTGACATGTCATTAAGATCATGATAAGATTGCACAATCCGGTATCTAATCCACGCTGAGGAGTTGGGATGCTCAAGTATATCGCCAACCGCCTGTTGCAGATTGTGGTCACCCTGTTCGTCTTTTTTGCGCTGACGTACTTCATTCTGGATGCCCAACCCGGCGACATCACCCTCCAATACGTCAACAACCCCAAGTTCACCAAAGAACAGCGCGAAGCCCTGCGCCGCCGCCTGGGGCTGGACAAGCCCGCTTACGTGCGATTTTTCCAGTGGATGGGCAACACCCTGCGCGGTGACCTAGGCGAATCGTATCAGTATCGCAAACCGGTCATGGCTGTCCTCCTGGAGCGCGCGCCGCGTACCATCTTTCTGTTTCTCACCGCAACTTTGATTGAGTTCTTCGTAGGCTACTGGTTAGGACGCGTGCTGGCCTGGCAGCGCGGAACGGGGCTGGAATACGGAATCACAGTCGTGGGAGCCTTCTTCTACACCGTCTTCACGCCCTGGTTCGCGTTAATGATGATTTACCTGTTTGGGTTCACCCTTAAGTGGTTCCCCATTGGCAAGTTCCTGGATGTGACCCTCTGGCGCACCGCCCCCAAAGGGCTGACAGCCAATCAAATCTTTATCAACTTATTGCTCACCATGACCCTCCTGGCTGTCGCTCTGGTGGTGGTGTACTACCTCACCCGCCGCATGAACCCCTATCGCGCGTCACTGTTCCGCTGGAGCGCTCTGATCGGCGGTGCCGCCATTGCCATGGGCTACTGGGCAGCCTCACCAGTGGCTAAATACGCCTGGGATATTCTCTACCACATGGCGCTGCCCATCATCGTGCTGACCCTGATCAACTTCTCGGGCACCATGCTCCTCACCCGAACGACCATGCTGGAAACCCTGCGCGAAGACTACATCATGGCGGCCCGCGCCAAGGGCTTGCCGGAACGTGTGGTGCGCGATAAGCACGCCGCACGCAATGCGGTCTTGCCGGTCTTCACCAGCCTGATCATCTCTTTGCCCTTCATCCTCGGCGGCGGCATCATCACCGAGACTGTTTTCTCCTGGGAGGGGTTGGGGTTAACCTTGCTCACGGCTTCCACCACAGGGGATATCCCCTTGGTCATGGGGTCCTTCCTATTCATTGGAACCCTGGCCCTGCTGGCCCACCTGGTGGCAGATATCGCCTATGCTTTCCTGGATCCGCGTATTCGTTATGCCTGAGGGAGCCGCATCATGACCACTGCACCTGCCGAAACCACTTTTCACATACAGGAACCGCTGTGGAAAATCCGCCTGCGCATCGCCTGGAAAGGGCTGAAGCAGAGTTGGGCCCTCTTTACCGAGAACAAAATCGGCCTGGTGGGGCTGGGAATCATCCTCTTCTTCGGCTTGATGGCTCTGGCGCATCCCATTCTGATGCACACGGTGTGGGAACCAAAAATCTACGATCCCTTCATCGGCAACGACCCCACCATTTTGCAGCACCCCTCCCCACCTTCCGCGCGTCACCTGCTGGGCACCGACCCGGTCGGACGAGATGTGCTCAGTCAATTAATGTACAGCACGCAATCGGAGTTCGTCCTGGGCTTGCTGGCCGCTCTCGTCACCGTGACCATTGCCACCTCGGTGGGCGCCATTTCGGCCTACTTTGGCGGTGCGCTGGATGCGTTCTTCATGCGTCTGGCCGACCTGATTAACATTCTGCCCTTCATCGCCCTCCTGGTGGTGCTGACAGCCTTTTTTGACTTTGGGATGATTGAATTGGCCCTGCTGATCGGAATCCTCTCCGGCTTTGGCGGCACTACCATCATCTTCAAAGCCCAGGCGCTGACCATTAAGGTCAAGCCCTACATCGAAGCCGCCAAGGTGGCCGGAGGCAGCGACCTGCATATCATCTTCCGTCACATCGTCCCCAACCTGATGCCCCTGGCTTTCCTCAACATGATGTTTACCGTCACCGGAGCCATCTTCTCTGAAGCGGCTCTGTCCTTCTTTGGCCTGCTCAACCTGCGCATGTCCTGGGGCATCATGATCAACACCACCCAGGCCGCAGGTTACCTGCTGGGCGGTTGGAAATACTGGTACCTGATCGTTCCACCGGGCCTGGCGATCACCCTCCTGTGCAGCGCCTTTTACCTGGTAGGGCGTGCGCTGGACGAAGTGGTCAACCCGCGCCTGCGCCGGCGCTAAAATCGAGGATAGACCTATGGCAGAAAAACCCTTGCTTTCGGTTCGCAACCTCTCCATGATCTACAAGACGCGCAAAGGCCCGGTCTCGGCCATTGATGACGTCTCTTTCGATTTGAAGCGCGGTGAATCCCTTGGCCTGGTCGGCGAATCGGGCTGCGGGAAGACCTCGGTGGCCATGGCGCTTTTGCGCCTTCTGCCCGACAATGCGCAGATCACCGGCGGGCAAATCCTGCTGGATGGAATGGACTTGACCAAACTCAGCGAAGAAGAGATGCAGAACGTGCGTTGGAAGCGCATCTCGATGGTCTTCCAAGCGGCGATGAATGCCCTGGACCCGGTGTACAAAGTGGGCGATCAAATCATCGAAGCCATCGAGCGTCACGAGCGGGATATTGACCCCGCCGAAGCGCGCAAGCGCGTGGAAGCCCTCTTCCACCTGGTGGGCATTGACCCTAAAATGGCCGATCGCTACCCCCACGAATTCAGCGGCGGGATGCGTCAGCGCGCCATCATCGCCATGGCCCTGGCCTGCAACCCCGACCTGATCATCGCTGATGAGCCCACTACCGCCCTGGACGTGATCGTCCAGGACCAGGTGCTGCGTGAACTGCGCCAGGTGCAGAAGCAGATGGGCATGAGCATGATCTACATCTCCCACGATATCGCCGTGATCGCCGAAGTGGCCGAGCGCATTGCCATCATGTACGCTGGGCGCTTATGCGAACTGGCCGATGCGGTGGAAATCTTCAAGCGCCCGCGCCACCCCTATACCGTGGCTTTGATGTCGGCTTTTCCCAGCATCGTCGGCGAGAAGCGCCCATTGGTTGCGCTGGGCGGCGAGCCCCCGGATCTCCTTTTCCCGCCCCCGGGCTGCCGCTTCCACCCTCGCTGCCCGCGCGCGCTGGATATTTGTAAACAGCAACAGCCCCCCTTTGAAGATATCGGTGGCGGCCACTACCTGGCTTGCTGGAATCCCGCTCCGGTGGCGGAGGTGCAATCATGACCCCAAACGGCATCCCTCTGGTACAGGTTACAGGTCTCAAGAAATATTATCCGGTGGGGGGGAGTATCTTCAATCCTGGTAGGCTCAAAGTGCACGCCGTGGATGACATTTCTTTCACCATCCACGCCGGCAAATCCCTTGGCCTGGTCGGCGAATCGGGCTGCGGAAAGACCACCACCGGCAAGTTGCTCACCCGTCTGATTGATCCCACCGAGGGCAAGATTCTCATTGCCGACGAGAAAAACAATCTGGTGGACCTGGCCGCGCTCAAAGGCAAGGAATTGAAACGCTTCCGCCGCCGGGTGCAAATGATCTTCCAGGACCCGTATGAGTCGCTCAACCCGCGCCTCACCATCTTCGACATCGTCGCCGAGCCGCTGGCTGTACAGGGCATCGGGACCGTGCTGGATCGTGAGGTCATGGTGGCCAGGATGCTGGAGCGGGTTGGGCTGACCCCGGCTACCTCGTTCATGTTCCGCTACCCCCACGAACTTTCGGGCGGGCAGCGCCAGCGCGTGGCCATTGCCCGTGCGCTTGTGATCAACCCCAGTTTTGTGGTTGCCGACGAGCCCACCTCCATGCTGGATGTCTCGATCCGCACTGGGGTCATGAACCTGATGATGGACCTGGCCCAGCAACTCGAGGTGAGTTACCTTTACATCACCCACGACCTAGCCGTGGCGCGCTACACCAGCGACATGCTGGCCGTGATGTACATGGGCAAAATCGTGGAATACGGACCCACCGAGGAGGTACTGCATCACTCTCTGCACCCCTACACCCGTGCGCTGATCTCAGCCGTGCCGGTGCCCGATCCGACCTTCAAACGCGGCACACCCGAGATCAAAGGCAGTATCAGCAAGCCCATCAACCCGGCCCCGCGCTGTCGTTTCTTCGAGCGCTGCCCCATTGCCGCCAAAGTCTGTGAAGACAATGACCACCCCCCTCTGGAAGATAAAGGCGGGGGCCACCTAGCCGCCTGCTACCGGGTGTAAGTCCCCTTAGATTGCTCAGCAGACCCAGCGCCGGGCTACATACCCGGCGCTTTGAGTCGTTCGGGAGGGTATGCCACTGCCTTTCCCCCGAGCACACCACTGGCAGCGAAAAATGCCCTGCTAACGCGCCCCCACCCACAGCCGGAAGGCAGATATAATTAGCCGGGTGTGGGTGTCATGATCCCCCCTCCAGCTCGTACTCTGAAAGGAGCCCTGCCAATGTCCTCGCAACCTGTCACCGCAGTGCTGATCGGCGCCGGACAACGCGGCGCCGAAGCCTACGCCCCTTACGCCTTACAACACCCCGATCAATTGCGTTTCGTGGCAGTCGCCGAGCCAGATCCTCAGCGTCGTGCTCGCTTCGCCGCCCAGCATCACATCCCACGCGAGCGTCAGTACACTACCTGGGAAGATTTACTGGATGAACCCCAGATGGCCGACGCCGCGCTGATCTGCACTCAGAATACCCTGCACACCGACCCCGCACTTGCGGCGATGCGTGCCGGCTATCACATCTTGCTGGAAAAACCCCTTGCCCCGCGGCTGGAGGAGTGCGAGCGGCTCGTGGCGACCAGTGAAGCCACTGGCCGGCAGTTGCACGTGGGGCACGTCATGCGCTATACCCGCCACTACCGCCTGCTGCGCGAGATTGTGCAATCCGGTGTGCTGGGGGAAATTGTGGATGTGGATCACCGCGAGAATGTCGCATTCTGGCACATGGCGCACTCCTACGTCCGTGGCAACTGGCGCAATCGGGCCCTTTCCAGCCCGATGATTCTGGCCAAATGCTGCCACGACCTGGATATGCTGCCCTGGGCCCTGGGGCAGCGCTGCCGCCGCCTTTACAGCGTGGGCAGCCTGCTGCACTTCCGCCCCGAAAATGCTCCCCCCGGTGCTCCGGAGCGCTGCCTGGATGGCTGTCCGGCAGCAGAGACCTGCCCCTACTACGCACCTTACATCTACCTGGAGATGAAGCCCTTTTGGCACAACTACGCCGAGACAGCGCCGCGCGGTATTGCCCGCTGGGCCACCCAGCAGCAGGTCAAGCGGCCCGGCCTGGTGCGTACCCTGAGTCGAGTCTACCCTGACCTGCGCCAGATCACCGAGTACCGTGGCTGGCCGCTGACGGTCCTGGCGCTTGATCCCACGCCCGAAAATCTGCTGGAGGCGCTGCGTCACGGTCCCTATGGGCGCTGCGTTTACCACTGTGATAATGACGTGGTAGATCATCAGGTAGTGAGCATGGTATTCGACAACGGCACCACGGTCACCCTGACCATGCACGGGCATTCGCATGTGGAGCACCGTTCCACGCGCATTGAAGGCACCCGCGGACGCTTGATGGCCATCGCCGGCAATGGCGGGGGATGGATTCAAGTCGAGGAGCACCGCACCCTTACCCGCCGCACCTACGATACCAGCCCACCCCCGGGCCAGGGACATGGCGGGGGTGATATGGGGTTGATGGAGCACTTTGTTGCCTGCGTGCGGGCCGGGGGCAACCCCGCCGAGGTACTGCAAACAGCGCGCCAGGCGCTGGAGAGCCACCGCCTGGCTTTCGCCGCTGAGGAATCCCGCCTCACCGGGCGCGTGTTTACTTTTGAGTGAAATACCTCACGGGTGCACCGGGTCGTGATCTGAAGCCGACGCATCCGCTTCAGGCACCGCGCTTTGGAGCGGGACCGGGCCGGCATTTCCAGCGTTTAAGATCTGCCGGCGGATCTCCGCCCAGCGCAGCGCATCCCGAATGCCCTGCTCAATGGAAAGGCGCGCTTTCCACCCCAACAAGCGCTCTGCGGTATCCGCGTTGGCGTAGGAGCCCGCAATGTCGCCGGGGCGCGGCGGGGCTTCCCGCACCGGGATGGACCGTCCAATGACCTTCTGGAAGGCCTCCAGTAATTCACGCACGGTCACCCCACGGCCCGTCCCCAGGTTGATCACCAGATAGCGATCCGGTGGGTTGCCAGCCCGTTCAAAGACGGCGTCGAAATCCAGGACGGCGGCCAGGTGGGCCTCGGCCAAATCCCAAACGTGGATGTAATCACGAATCCCCGTGCCATCGCGGGTTGGCCATTGGGTGCCGGTAATCTCAAAATAGGGGTACTTCCCCAATGCGGTGTCCACCATCCGCCCTAAAACATGAGTGGGATTTTCCACATGGATGCCACTGCGCATCTTGGGGTCGGCCCCAATGGGGTTGAAGTAGCGCAGGGCAATGCCGTACATGCCATAACTGAGGCAGTAATCCCGCAGCACCATCTCCATCATATATTTGGTGCGTGCGTAGGGACTGGAAGGCTTGAGCGGCGAGTCTTCACGCACCATGAACCCCGGCACCACATCGTACAGCGAGGCGGAGGAACTGAAGACCACGCGCTTACAACCCAGCCGCTGAAGGTGGTAGAAAAATTCAATGGATTTGCCCACATTTTCGCGATAGTACTCATAGGGCTTCTCCATAGACTCCGGGACGACAATTAGCGCCGCGCAGTGAATGGTCGCGTGAATGTCGGGATGCTCCCGAAAAATGCGTTCCAGGAGCCCGACATCCGCAATGTCACCATGGTAAAAAATGCGCCCGCGGGTGAATTCCACCCGCCCGGTGGAGAGATTATCCAGGATGATGGGGGTGTGGCCGGCATCCAGCAGAGCAGAGCAGATGGTACTCCCAATGTAACCGGCACCACCGCTGACTAGAATCTTCATACGCCTCCTTGGGGATGGAAATGCTCACACGGGTGAGATTATAGACGATTTTGGCGCATCCTCCAACTAAGGGCAGGTCATTTCTTGACGTAAAGTCATGGTTGCCCGGTCACGCTGCGGGCTCGGCGCGGTCTCACGTAGTAGACGCTGCCACAAGCGGCATACCACCCCCTGCATGGTCGGAGCCACCCGCGCGGTTTCCAGGCTCTGGCTCAGCGCACGCTCCCACTCGCCCATATGGGCGTACCCTTCAATAAAAGGCAGGCGCTCGGCAGGATCGTTGGGGTAATCGCCCAGGGCAAAAGCGGTTTCAGCCAGACGCACCACGGTCTCCCAGTCCTGACGCTGGCGGGCTAAATCGGCCTGCTCGTAGTAGTAACACCAGCCATGCGCTGGCTCACGGTCGTAGAAAGCAGGCAGGGCAGGCGGATCGGCCTGTACCTCAATTTGCGCCGGGGCACTCAGTCGCGCGGCCACCCGACGCAATTGTGGAGGTAAGAACAGGTTGTCGGCCTCCAGCGCAGGGTCAATGACCCGCAGGCAGGCGGGGGGCCGGAAGAAAAGCACCAGCACCTGATCGGTGGTCCCATTGAATGTGGCGGCCAGATAATCCAACACCACCGGTTGATGCGGAATGCCTGCCTGAAGGGCCGGATAAGAACGACGCACGTCAAGGTCCATCAGCAGGTAGTCCATCTGCTGGGTACGATTTTCCGGAGCATAAATCCAGTTCAGCGGCGCAGTCAGGGAGTTATCGCTGTAATGACGTAGTGGCAGTCCCTGCACAACCACGGTAGTCCCGGGCTTAAGATCAGGAATGCGCCAGGCCATTTGCCAGAAGAACGTGCGCTGGGTCTCCCAATCCCGTCGGTACTCACCTGCATTCTGAGTTTGAAAGGCCGCTGCCAGCCCAACCACAATCCCCAAGGCTACCGACCCCCAGGTTGCCGGCAGGAGTCGCGCCAAACCCACCAACAGGCACGCCGCTCCGAGCATGAAGGGTAACGTGAAGCGATCGTAAGGGAAGCCAAGTTGGATCGGCAGGTCGGTGAGCCAGAACGGCCAGCCAGCCAGAAGCAAGCTAACCCCTCCCAGGATCAGGAGAGGGCGTGCCTCTGCCCACCGCTCCGCCAGACGACTGCCCCCTCTAAGTGACCAGCCCCACCGCACCAGCCCCAAAAACACCCCCAGCGCCACAACCAGAACGCCTGCGGTGAGGAGCAATGTACGCGGACCCGCTTCGGGAAGTGCCGTCAGGCGGGCTAAAGGGTGAAGCCAGGCCAAAATGCCGGTGAGCAGAATGTCGCGAAGCATGCGCCCCAGCAGTTGCCCCAACACGGCCAGGGGCTGAAGGCTCAGGGATTGCAGGAGGTGCGGCTGATAATTATAGGTCTGGTAGGGGAAGAAAAAGGCACGCCAAAGCGCCACTCCCACAAACACTGCCAGGTAGGGCAGGCTAAGGCGAAGGACCTTGTGCCAGCGCTGAGTGCGCTCTCCCGGCAGTATCTGCGCCAACAACAGCGGACGCAACAGATCGAGCAGGAAGAAATACTCCATGCTCAGCAGGTTGATCGCACTTAGCCCCAGGCCAGGGAGATGCCAGCCCCAGCCACGGGGAGAGGAACGAACCGCGCGCAGCATGGCATAGAGCGAGGTAAAAAACGCCGTTAAGACAATGAAAAAGTGGCTGTACACGATGCTAATCGGTTGCTGACCAAAGCCGGGATACAGGCTGAACCCCAAAGCCATCCAGGCTGCTTCTGCCGAGCGCTGCGGCCAGACCTGCCGCAGGGTCAACCACAACGTGAGACCAGCCATCCAACGCCAGAACAGCGCGTAGAGTTGCCACTGCCAGGGCACCGTGCCCATAAAACTCATCGAGATTTGGTAAAGGAGACCCCAAAAAGGCCGTTTTGTTTCAAAGTAGGCTCTTAATCCTTCCGCCCCGTAGATTTTGCCAATCCATAACATGGGCAGGTCATCCCAATAAAATCCCAGCCATGGCAGGAAGGGGCCATAGGCAAGAAGGAGAATCCCGGCCAACCACAGGGGGAAAGGAAGGGCACACACAAACTCAATCAGGCGTCGTAGAGGCATGCGGGTCATACTTGGAACCAGCATCCGAGGAAAAGGTGACCATCCGTCGGACAAAGTAGATGGGGCGCCGCTTAACCTCCTGGAAGATATACCCCACGTACAACCCAATGATTCCCAACATGATCATCAGAGAGCCACCCACAAAGAGCAGAACAAACATGAGCGAAGACCAGCCCGGCGCCAGACTGGCCTGGCGCCCGGTTAACCAGAAACTGAGTACATAAAGGGCTTCCAGCAGGGCCAGGAGCAAGAAGACGCCCCCCAGCGAAATCCCGAGATAGAGAGGAACCAGGGAGAAAGAAAAGATGGCATTGAACGCCAGGCGTAACATCTTTTGCAGAGAATAGTGCGAGTGCCCGCCCAGGCGTGGGGTGGGCGCATAAGGCAAAATCACCGTACGAAAGCCCGCCCAGGCCACCATCCCCCGCAGGAAGCGGTGATATTCGCGCATCTGGCGGAGGGCTTCCAGAGCCCGGCGATGAAACAAGCGAAAATCCGAAACCCCCGGTGGAATGGGAGTGGAGGCAATTCGATTGATCAGGTAGTAAAAAGCCTCCGATGTCCAGCGCTTGAACCAACCCGCCTGTTGGGGCTCTTGCCGCTGAGCCAGCACCACCTCGTAGCCCTGGGTTGCCAGCGCCAGCATCTCGGGAATCAGTTCAGGGGGATGCTCACCGTCCCCGTCCATGCTGATGACCCACTCGGCCTCAGCCTGATCCAGCCCCGCGGTCAGGGCGGCCTGATGCCCAAAGTTGCGGCTCAGTTCCACCACAACGACCCGCGGGTCTGCCTGCGCTATTGCTTCAAGAGCGACCTGAGTACCGTCGGTAGAACCATCGTTGACGTAAATGATCGAAAAGTTAACGGGAAGCGCGTCAATCACCCTGCGCAGACGCTGGTGAAACGCGTCCACCACGGCTTCTTCATTGTAAACCGGCACCACAATGGCAACCTGAGAGGGGAGAGCGTTTTTTGAGATCAACGCAGGAACAATCGCCAGGAAATAAGTTCAAAGTAAGTATATCAGAAAAACCACTTGCTTTTTGGGTCCGACTTCACTATACTGTAACTGGTATGACCTCTTACCTCTCAGGAGCCCCTTATGAATTGGCTGCCCCCCTCCCCCCCCCCTGCTGAAATCGCCGAAAACCGCCTCATCGAAGCCATTCTCACCGGCACGTTCCCCCCGGGTAGCACCCTGCCCAACGAACGTGATCTGGCGGCCCACCTGGGCATTACCCGTCCCACGCTACGTGAGGCACTCCAACGCCTAGCGCGGGATGGCTGGATCGAGATTCACCACGGCAAGCCCACTCGTGTGCGCGATTACTGGCGCGAGGGCAACCTCAACATCCTGAGCGCACTCATCAACCACCCCGAAGCCCTTCCCCCTACTTTCATCCCGGATTTACTGCAGGTGCGTGTCCTGCTGGCACCGGCCTACTGTCGCCTGGCTTTCGAGCGCGCCCGCGGTGAGGTAGAAGCCCTGCTGGAAACCTTGCGTGGAGTCCCCGACGAAGCAGATGCCTTTGCTTCCGCAGATTGGCAGTTGCATCACACTCTGACCGTGCTTTCGGGCAACCCGGTATTCACCCTCATTCTCAACGGGTTTCGCGAACTCTATCTGAGCATGGCACGGCGCTACTTCGCTCGCGCCGCCGCCCGCGCCCGCTCGCGCGCCTATTATGAGGGCCTGCTCGAATACGCTCGCCAGAATCAACCGGATGCCGCCGAAGCCCTGACACGGGCCGTCATGCTGGAGAGCATCCGCCTGTGGGAAGCCACAGTCCGCAACGGGAATTCGGCTCTCTGAAGCCCTCTCTCGCCTTCATTTCGCACTTTTACCCCTTCAGGAGGTTATGATTATGTGGTCTCGTGGTTGGCGCGATGCCGTCTGGGCATCTCTGGATCGCCCCTGGGATGTGCTCATCATCGGGGGCGGGGTGACCGGGGCCGGTTTATTGCGCTTGTGCACGTTTTACGGACTGCGCGCCTTGCTGATTGAGGCTCGCGATTTTTCTTTCGGCACTTCCAGCCGTTCCTCAAAACTGGTGCATGGGGGTTTCCGCTATCTGCGCAATCGTCAGTTCAATGTCACCTTCGAGTCGGTACGCGAGCGGGAATGGCTGCTGCGTGCCGCACCGCACCTGGTGACGCCGCTCTCCTTTGTCCTGCCGGTTTACCCCTATTACCGCGCATCTTTGCGCCAATTTCAGATGGGGGTACTTATCTACGACGGCATGGCCCTGCGCTGTCAGCACGGAAAACTCACCCTGCAGAATCTGCTGGCACGCTGTCCCTGGCTCAACCCCACTGACCTGGCAGGTGGAGTTTATTATGGAGATGCACGGGTGGATGATTCGCGCCTGGTGTTGCGCCTGCTACGTGAGGCCGTTCAGGCCGGGGCCGTCGCCCTTTCATACGCCCGTGCCACTGCACTGTTGCGCACCGCCTCCGGACAGGTGTGCGGCGCCGTGGTGCGGGACGAAGCCGACCCGCACGAACGCACCGCTGAAATACGCGCCCGGGTGGTGATCAACGCTACCGGCCCCTGGACGGATGACCTGCGTCAGCAAGTCGGCGGGGTTCCTCGCCTGCGCCGCACTCGTGGTAGCCACCTGGTCTTCCCCCAAGCACGCTTCCCACTCCGCGAAGCCGTTACCCTGTTTCACCCGCGCGATCGCCGCGCCATGTTCGCCATCCCCTGGGAGGGAGTGACCCTGCTCGGCACCACCGACCTGGATCACCCCAAAGAGTGGGAAGATCGCGAACCGTTTGCTACCTCTGAGGAGATTGACTACTTGCTGGAAGCCCTGCACACTGTCTTCCCCGGCGTAGAGGCTGGCGAGCAGGATCTCATCGCCACTTTTGCCGGCTTGCGCCCGATTATACGCAGTGGGGCAGAGCATCCTTCCAAGGAATCCCGTGCCCACAGCGTCTGGGACGAGCAAGGGCTGATCACCATCACCGGGGGAAAATTGACCACCTTCCGGCGCATGGCCCTGGACACGTTGCGCCTGGCCGCTCGATACCTGAACCTGCGCGCAGTTCCTCACCCGCGCGCCTCCTTCTTTTCCCCTGCTCCGGTGGAAGTAGCAGCCCCCGATCTCGATTTTGAAACCCTGGCTTACCTGGCCGGGCGACTCGGCCCCGACTTGCCCCAGTTTCTCGACGAAATGCCCCCTGCAGAGTGGCAACCCATTCCCACCCTGCCCAACGTGTGGGCAGAAGTGCGCTGGGCAGCCCGCTATGAGGGCGTGGTGCACCTGGAAGATCTGCTCCTGCGCCGGGTGCGCCTGGGGCTACTCCTGCCCAACGGCGGAATGGACCACCTCGACCGCATTCGGGCTTTGGTACAAACCGAATTGGGTTGGGAAGATGCCCGCTGGGAAGCGGAGGTCAATGCCTATCGTGAAACCTGGCGGCGTTTTTACAGCCCTCGTCCAACCGGCTAATCCCCTCAGGAGGTTTGTATGACACCCAACTCCGTTTCCACGCCCCGCTGGATTGAAAGCCCGCCTCCTCCCGGCTCATTTCGCGCCATCTTCAAATGGGGCGACCCACACACGTTCAAGCACCCCAACCCCGGCCTGGTGCGCCTTTTACAGGACCGCCTGGGGATCGCCTTCCGAACCGAGCCAACCCCAGAATGGCTGGGGCTACGTCCCTTGCCGGAAGCGCTTCCCATCCCTCTAGAGGGTACCCACCTGAACGCCCTGCGCGATCTGGTGGGTGCAGAGAATGTGCGGACAGATCCTTTTAGCCGGGTACGCGCCTCCTACGGTGCGGGCATGGTAGATCAACTGCGCCTGCGCCTGGGCATTTTGGAAAACCTGCCCGCCGCCGTGCTCAGTCCCCGCACACCGGATGAGGTTCAGGCCATTGTGGATTACTGCCATGCCCAGCGCATTCCACTTTATGTGTACGGCGGTGGCTCCACGGTCACCCGCGGACGCGAAGCCGTGCTGGGTGGGGTAGCGCTCGATCTAAGCCGCCACCTAAACCGCATTCTGGACTTTAGCGAAACGGATCAAACCGTGACCGCCGAAGCCGGCATCCGTGGCCCTGACCTGGAAGCGGCGCTCAACCAGGCCCCCCAGCGCTTCGCAGCCTGGCGACGCTACACCTGCGGACATTTTCCTCAATCTTTCGAATATTCCAGTCTAGGGGGCTGGATTGTCACCCGTTCGGCCGGCCAGAACTCCACCTACTACGGCAAGATCGAAGATCTGGTGCTGGCTCAGGAATACGCCACCCCGGTCGGGCGACTGCGGACGCCCCCTTATCCACGCGCCGCGATTGGGCCTGACCTGGACCAGATCATGATCGGCAGTGAAGGGGCCTATGGAATCCTGCTGAATGCCACGCTGCGCATTTTCCGCTACCAGCCCGAAAACACGCGCCGCTTTGCTTTCCTCTTCAAGTCCTGGGAGCAGGGACAGGCCGCCTTGCGCGAGATCATGCAGGACGAGGCCGGTGCTCCCTCCATCTTCCGCCTTTCCGACGGCGACGAAACCGAGGTGGCCATGCACATGTACGGCCTGGCCGGCACCCCCCTGGATGGGCTGCTAACCCGGTTGGGCTACCGCCCCTGGGAGCGAAGCCTCCTCATCGGCTCCTGCGATGGCGAACGTGGCTTTTGCAGTCATTTGCAACGACGCATCCGCACAATCTGCGGCGATCACGGCGCTCTTAACCTCAGCCTGCTGCCCATCACGCAGCGCTGGGAGCGTGAGCGCTTCCGCGACCCCTATTTGCGCGAGGATTTGCTGGATTTCGGCGTTGTCATTGATACACTCGAATGTGCAGGTACCTGGACGCGCCTCCCAACCACTTACCAGGCGGTGCGTGCCACCGCACAGGCGCACGGGGTCCCCCTGGTCATGACCCACATCTCCCACGTCTATCCCCAGGGCGCCAACCTGTACTTCATCTTCATCCTCCCCTACACCTCCATCGCCGACTATCTGGATGTACAATATGCCCTGATCGAAGCCATTCAAACAAGCGGTGCAGCGGTTAGCCACCACCACGGGGTTGGCAAGCAGACGGCCCCCTGGTTGGTAGAACAATTGGATCCCACCGCCATGGGTGTCCTGCACGCCCTGAAGAATTACTTTGATCCCCACCACATTCTCAACCCGGGAGGTACGCTGGGGCTGGATATGACCCCGGAGCAAGCCGCTAAACGCTGGGGTAAAAACCAGGGAGGGTAAGATGAGCGAACCAACACTGCTGGCCATTGATATGGGCACCCAGAGCGCCCGCGCGCTTCTTTTTGATTTGCAGGGCAATTTGCTGGCCAAAGGACAGCAAAAAATTGAACCCTACTACTCCCCTGCACCCGGCTGGGCCGAACAAGACCCCGAAGTTTTCTGGCAAGCCATTTGCTCCGCCTGCCAGAAGTTGTGGCAGCAGCCAGGCGTGGATAAGGCCAGCATTCGTGGTGTGGGATTGACCACCCAGCGTGCCACGGTCATTAACCTGGATCGCGACTTGCGCCCGCTACGTCCGGCCATTGTGTGGATGGACCAGCGGCGCACGCCGGGGCTTAAACCCATCGGTGGGCTGTGGGGGTTGGCTTTCCGCCTCAGCGGGATGACCACCACGGTCAACTACCTGCAGGCCGAGGCCGAGGCCTCCTGGATCCGCACCCACCAGCCCGAAATTTGGGCTCAAACCCACAAGTACGTCCTGCTCTCCAGCTACCTGACCTACCGCCTGGTGGGAGAATTGGTGGATTCGACCGGCTGCCAGGTGGGCTACCTGCCCTTCGACTACAAAAAGCAGGACTGGGCCGCCGCCTGGGACTGGAAATGGCAAGTGGTCCCGCTGCCACGCGAAGCCCTGCCACCGCTGCGTCGCCCAGGCGAGGTCCTTGGGCACATCACCCCCACCGCCGCTGAAGCCACCGGGATACCGGCCGGGTTGCCTCTGATTGCTACCGCCGCGGACAAAGCCTGTGAAGTGCTGGGGAGCGGTTGCCTGCTGCCGGACCTGGCCTGCCTGAGTTACGGCACCACCGCCACCATCAACGTGACCTCGCAGCGCTACCTGGAAGTCACCCCGTTGCTCCCCCCCTATCCCTCGGCGGTGCCCGGTGCCTACAGCCTGGAAGTGCAGGTGTACCGGGGCTATTGGATGGTCACCTGGTTCCGCAATCAGTTCGGCCAGCCCGAAGAAGCGCTGGCACGGGAGCAGGGCCAGGAACCGGAAACGCTCTTTGATCGCCTGGTCAATGCCGTGCCGCCGGGTGCCGATGGATTGATCCTGCAGCCTTACTGGTCGCCCGGGTTGAAGGAACCAGGGCCGGAGGCACGCGGCGCGGTGATTGGCTTTCGCGATCTGCACACCCGCGCCCACCTCTACCGCGCCATCCTGGAAGGGGTGGCCTATGCCCTGCGCGAAGGGGGCGAACGCATTGTGCGGCGCACACGCGTGCCGATCCGTGAATTGCGCGTGGCCGGGGGTGGCAGTCAAAGCGAAGCGGCCATGCAACTGACCGCCGATATTTTCGGTCTGCCGGCGTCCCGTCCGCATATCTACGAAGCCTCGGGGCTGGGCGCCGCCATTGTGGTGGCGGTAGGGCTGGGCCTGCACCGTGATTTCGAGAGCGCCGTGCAAGCCATGACCCGTCCGGGCAAACGTTTTGAGCCCATCCCGGAACACCATCGGCGCTACAACGCCCTGTACCACCGCATCTACCGTCGCCTCTACGACCGCCTCCGCCCGCTCTACGCCGAAATGGAGGCGATGGAAAGAAGCCCATAGGGTTTAGCAACCCCGCCTCGGCCACTCTTTACCTGAGGACACCGTACACCCACACAAAATCCACCATCTGCGGTTCACCCAGGCTGGCCGTGATCTCGCCCAGATAGGCTGCATCGCCACTGCGGTGCAGATCAAACAGCACCAGAATGGCCTGACCAGCACGAATGCGTGCCTTCATCTCCGCCAGATCCGCTTCATAGTCCGGGCGGAACCGCGCCTGCACCGGGTCTACGGGCGCAGGCAGAGGCAAGCATGGGCGTTCAGCATAAAGATGAATGGCCGCCGGACGATCACTGTACACGTACTTCCCCGTCGGATACTGGCGGAGCAGGTCCCACAAGTGCGTGGTCTGTATCTCACGGTGAGCCAAACCCAGCCCCTCCTGGCGCAGGGCTTGCCCCCGCATCACACCATCTTCCACCAGAAGCGGCACCCCCACCACCACCCCTATCAGAGCGATCAGGCGCAACCAGCGCCCAGGGTAACGCAAAAGCCACCCCAACCCCACCACGCTCAAGGCCAGGAGGGTGAGATAAAGCGGCCCCAGGACGCGGTCATCCAGAGGTGTACTGGCATCCAGCAGGCTGATGGAAAGGACTAAAAAACCCCAGTAAATCCCTCCGAACAAGACCGGCGCCAGCCAGTGCGGAAACGTTGCCTTCGGCTGCCGACATACCCGCCAGACCCCTACCCCGATGCCGATCACCAGCCCCAGGCTGGTCAACAACCCCAGCGCCGAGAAGAGGTTTCCCAGCGGTGGAAAAAGGCGAATCAACCAATCCGGTGCCAGCGCGTTCAGGCTGTTTTGCAGCCCGTGCCGCAAGGTATTCAGGGGAATGGGATGCCAGGCAATTTGTCGGTTGCCCACCGCCTCACCTACCTGCCAGGTGTAGAGAGTCCACAATACCGGCAGGGGTAGCGCTCCAATCAGCCAACGCCTCAGATCCTTCCAGCGGCGCTGCTCCCGCCAGGCATACCCCAGCAATAGCAGGCCAAACGTCACCAGCAACGTTGCTCCTGCGTAACGCGTCAGGTAAGCCAGGCTCGCCAGAAAGCCATTCAGCCCAGCCCAATACGGACGCGGTTGGTTCTGGTACGCCAACCAGGTAATGAACGCCAACAAAAAGAAGGTTAAAAACAGGGGTTCACTCAGCACATACGCATGCAGGTTCAATCCCCAATCAGAAAAAGCCCACAACGCAGAAGTCAGCAAGGCCAGGTCCCGCCTATGCGACATCAGATACACCCACCCGCCCAACAAGGAGATGTTGAGGCCAAAGAGCAACGGCATCAGCCAACGCGCCGCCAGTAGAGGATCGCTCTGGCTTACCAGCGCTGCCAGCATCAGCGTCAACGAGAAGAGGGGCGGAAAATGCGTGATCGGCTTAAGCCCTAAGTCGCCTGACAGGCGCATATACCCATTCCCGGCCAACAGGCTACGCGCCCCACCAATATATACTGCCGAATCATTGACCAACCCCATTCCGTAGGGGGTTGAGGTAGAGAGCCACACCCCTCCCACCACACTCAAGAGCAATAATCCCCCGACAAAAAAGATCGCCTCATTCCAACGGGATGCCTTCATGGGGCTGCCGTCCCTCCCACCTCTTTGACCACGCAGAAAATCGCTCCGGCACGTCCCACCGTGTAACGCACCGGATCTTCCGGATGGTTGGTCAAATCCTGGTTATAGCGGGTGATGAGCAACAGCCAACTGCCCGGATAGGTAGCATCATTTGCCGGATCAAAACTTTGCACCGTAACCCCCGGCGCCGCATAACGACGAGCAATCTGGGGTTGGCGCAGGACAAACAGGGTCACTGGATGATCCCTGGCCTCAGCATTGATCAGGTGCATGATTTCCTTGTAGCAGGTCAGCCAGTAATCGGTTTCATAGCGGCGAAACGCACCTCCCACCCCGCCGATGAAAGCATTGTAGTAGGCATATGGATAGGGATGCAAGCGTACCAGGCCAATCACCCCCGGGAGGAGCAGAAGGAAACCCAACCCCACGCGCTGCCACCCCCGGCGCAGCCACCCAAAGAGCGCATCCAGGCCCAGGCCGGCCAGCACAAAGAGCGGCGGCAGTAAAAACAGAAAGTGACGATACCCATCGTACATGGGGGGACGACGCCACAGCACGTAAGCCAGGGGCAGGCCCACCCAGAGGAGAAGGATTGAGAAGGACCGCCATTCCAGGCTCCGCCGCCAGAAACGCACCAGTCCCACGCCTGACCCGAGCGCCAACAGCGGGAAGACCGGCTCGGTCAGGGTCAGCCCCAGCAGTATTGGCAGGTAACTGCGCGGGAGTTGATTGGAAGGGAATACCTGCCCATCGAAAAGCACCGGCAGGATGTGCGGATTGTTTGCCATGTGGCGGGCCACTTCAATGAGTCGAGCAAGGGGGTTGTCCCACAGGAACGGCCAGGTAAGGTAGGTCACCCCTGCCGCGATCAGTCCGTACACGAGCAAAGGCTTCCAACTGCGCGGGTAAGGTTGAAGGAGAAAATAGAGCACCACCAGCGCCCCGGCCAGCGGCCCCAGCACTCGTATTGAGGTCAACAGCCCCAGCATCAGCGCCGCCACACCCAGGCGCCAACCCGCATTGCGCCATCGGAAAGGTGCGCTGGCCCGCCACCGCGGCCAGGTCGGCAACGGAGCCAGGCGCGCGCTCAAGGCCCGGCCCAGATTTTGCATCCCCGCCGGCCAGATCAGCCCCACCAGCGTGTGGAGCACCAGTGGCACGCTCAACACCGTGACCCCCGTGCGCAGGCGCAGGAATAGGGCCCAGGCTTTGTTAACATAGGCGTCTGGCGGTGTTTCGGGTGCGCGGGCGGCCACCCAGAGGAACCACCGCCCGAGCAAATTACCCGGTGCTGCTTGATAGGCCGCCTCCACCAGGGCACGGATCCCATTCTGGATCGGGCCCGCGAGGAGATAGGTGAGCAGCACCACACCTCCTATCACCAGCACGGCCACCCGCCATGGTGTCCATCGCGCCGGCGCGGAGACCTCCCCCGGCGGCGCGGTTTCGGCAGAGGCCGAGGGAGAGGTTGCCCTTAAGTGATCCACCAGGGTCAGTCCGCTTTCCACCGCCAGGATAAAGAAAACCATGAACGGCATATCCTTGGGGTTGATCATGCCATGTCCCCACACCACTGGCTGAGTGGCAAAGAGCGCAGCGGCCCCCAGCCCTGCCCAAGGCCCCACCCAACGACGAGCCAATTTATAGAAAAACACGACACCGACTTGCAGGGTGAGAAAATTCACCAGATGCCACCACTCATCCCGATGCACGTTGGGCACAGGTAACTGGCGGAGGGCATCCACCAGGGGTCGCGCCAGCAGAAGGTAAGCCGGGCCGTAATACTTATGGTCGCCAGCACTTGGGCCGTAAGCGTTCTCGATGTCGAAGTTCCCGCTCAGACGCGCCGAGATCGAGTAGGCATAATCCACCGCATCCCCGTAGGCGTAAAAAAGCGGCTCGTCCCAGGCAAAGCCAAAATCATCAAAGGTGAAGAGTGCAATTACCAGATTGAGCAAAATTAATCCCAGCAGCCAGCCGCGAGCGGGATCGCGAGAGGCAGGGGAACGCTCAGAGGAGGAAAACTCGGATGTAACCATGGAATCAGGAGAATGCACACAGGGATTGTGCCTGAATTTTACAATAGATTCGCCCCACCCGTTGAAGCCACCACCCTTCCCTTTTCAGATTTGCGCCGTTCTTTGGGGCTTCATAGAGGGTTCAGGTTATAGGGGAAGCGCCATCAGCCCCTTCCTGATATGCAGTCCGCTTCAGATTTGGAAAAGCCCCAATTAGCGCTTCGGCATTCTCCTTCCGAGAACGCCTGCCAGGCTATAATAGACCCAAGTTTACAATACCCCCCTCCTTCCGGAGACACCTCA
>FWWL01003529.1_pt1 | contig 28344 bp, 31 predicted proteins | sample 2228331 | NCBI WGS metagenome assembly FWWL01 (sample SAMEA103939775, study PRJEB20133) | metagenome
GTGGAGCGCGAGGGGCTGCGGATGGAAGACTTCGCCTTCGACGAAGCGGGAGGGCTGGTGGGAATCCGGGCGGCCACCGAAGTAGTGGTGGAGGCGGTGGAAAGCGGACTCCCGTTCCTGACAAACGGGTGCCCGGGGCTGGCGGGGGAGCCTGGGTGCACGAGGCCCTACGGCTCCTACCGACCGTCTGAGCCGTTCCGGGACTTCCCGTTTCTGCCTACTCCGGAGGACATGGCGCGCATCCGGGAGGAGCTGGGGCTCGAGGAGTTGCTGGACACGTGCGTGGCGGTGTGAGAGGTGGCCCGCGGCGGTGGGCAGTACCCCCGGGGCCATAGCGGAGCGGTGCGGGTACCGGTAGCTCCCTCGGTCCCGTGACTCCCCCGAGAGGGGGATTGTGGCTCCCCCCGTATGGGGGTTGTGGGGATTCCAAGCGTTGGGTGCAATACCCGTGGAGGTGGGTTGCAATGGCTACGGGAGACATCAAGCCGGACCAAGTTCTGGACTGCCGAGGCCTCCTCTGTCCGCTCCCCGTCATCAAGACCAACAAGGTCATCAAGTCCATGGCGGTCGGACAGGTGCTGGAGATGTGGGCCACCGACCCCGGGTCGAAGCCGGATATGTTGGCCTGGTCCAAGCAGACGGGCCATGAGCTCCTGGAGGTCCACGAGGAAAACGGGGTGTACCGGTTCCTCATCCGGAAGACCGGTTAGCTCACCACGTGCGCAAGTCTTCACAAGTGCCGGGGGGGTGACGGGTGATGTCTCAGGTACCGCGCGAGACACGGGAAACGGGGGACGAGCGGGCGAGCGGCCTGACGCGCCGAAGCTTCCTTCGCTGGCTCGCCGGCGCAGGCGCCGTCGGCCTTTGAGGACGGGATGCGTACTCTGGTCATCGCCGTGGCGTGTATTGCTGTCTTGAGTGGGAGTGTGGCAGCGGTGCAAGGGTCGCCCGCGCAGGTGCTCATCAAGGCGAAGGAGTTTTCGTATTTGTGATTGAGACGGCAGAGCGGAGGAAGGTGGCAGCGATCGCAAACCTGAAGCCGGGCGAAACGGAGGAGCTGGAGGTGGGCCTGCGGGCAGGCGCGTATACGTTCGTGTGCACGCTCCCAGGCCATCGAGACGCAGGGATGGTGGGAAGGCTGGTGGTGAAGCCGTGAGGAAGCCTCGCGGAAAGAGTGAAAGGCGGGGTGTGCGTCCGCATGTGGGGGCGTTGGCTGCGAGGAGGTGAGGCCGTGGGTCGGTGGAGTGCGGTGCTGCTGGCGGTTCTGCTGAACGGCTTCTTGGTGGGCCAGATGCTGCTCGTGCGGGGATCTGCGGTGCCCGTGAGCACGGTGGAGGTGCGGCGGGATACGGTACTGCGCCGGTCGGTGCAGGCAGGGGAGCGGACGGTGATGGAGGTGTCCACCACAGGGCTGGTGGAGGTGGTGGTGTACGAGCACCAGGGGGACGCGGGGGAGCTTGCGGAGTTTCAGGCGGGGCGGGTGCCGCGGACTGCGAAGGTGTTCAGCGGGGTGCAAGAGCTGAGCTACCCGCTGAGCAGCGTTTCGGGTTCGGAGTTTTACGTGCGGGTGCGGCACGTGCAGCCAGGGCAGACACGGGTGCGGTACGTGACTGGCACGATCGATGAGGCTATGGGGCGGCTACGGAAGGGAGAGACGCTGGTACGGAACAGCGGGACGGTGCGGGTGGACGGGCGGGGTGGCATGGCGCTGTACCAACTGGTGCCAGGCACGGTGGTAGAGGTGGAGATACGCGATGGGCGGGGAGTGGTAGGGGTACTGAAGACCCGCGACTACTTGGACGTGCGAGAGGGGCGGGTAACGCTGGCCAGCCGGTGCAACCCTACTTGGTGCGTGGAGACTTCCTCGGGACGTACGGGGTTAAAGATAGCGGTGGCAGACTACGACGACCGGTACCTGGTGGTGGAAGGGGAAGGGTTGGTGGTCACCTACCGTGTAGTGGCGACGCCAGAGGTGCTGAACTACATTTCGAGTTGTACGTGAGGAGGTGGTAGGATGGAGCGGCTGACCCGACGGCAGGCATTAAAGGTAATGGGCGGAGCCGCGGTGGCGGCTGCCGCGGGGGGATGGGGCAACCGACTGGTGGACTGGGCGGTGGCCCAGGAGCCTGCTCGGCCGTTGTTGCCGCGCCCGACCCGGCGGGTGGTGATTGTGGGCTGTGGGATCAGCGGAGCGATGTGCGCGCGGACGCTGCGGAAGCTAGCGCCGGATGTAGAGGTAGTGGTGGTGGAGCGCAACCCCAGCTACGTGTCGGGGCCGTCGCACGTGGACTACGTGGTGGGGCTGGAGGATGCGAAGCGGGTGACGGTAACGTTTGACGCACTAATGCGGGATGGGGTGAAGGTCGTGCGGGCGCTCGCCACAGGGGTACAGCCGGGGGAGAACCGGCTGCTGACAGACCGGGGGTTTGTGGAGTACCAGGTGCTGGTAGTGGCCACGGGCCTGGTGACTGCGGATCACGAGATACGCAACCTGCTGGAGCATCGCCAGCTGAGCCCCCACGCCTGGACCTGGGCGGGCACCAGGGAGCTGCGGCGGGCGGTAGAAGGCTTCAGAGGGGGGACGTTCGTCATCGCGGTGCCCCCACCGCCGTATAAGTGCCCGCCGGGGCCATATGAGATCGCCTGTCTGGTACAGGAGTACTGGCAGAAGAAGGGGGTGCGGGCAGAGGTGGTAGTGCTGGACGCCAGCGACCGGCCCCAGCCGCCCTTGCTGGCGGACTGGTGGAGACGGGTGCTGGCGGACCGGGGGATCGTCTACAAGCCCAGCTTCAAAGTGGTGGAGCTAGATCCTTCCACGCGGACGCTGTTTTCCGACCGGGGTGAACGCCAGCGGTTCGACCTGGCCAGCGTGATCCCGCCGCAGCGGGCGCCGCTGTTCGTTGAGGAGGCGGGGCTGGGCGCTCCCTTCATTCCTATCGACCCCGCTACATTCCGCAGCCGTACCCACGGAAACGTATACGCGGTGGGGGACGTGGCGGCTTCCCCGTACACCAAAAGCGCGTTCACGGCCTTCCTGCAGGGCCGCAACGCCGCCTACCACATCGCTCGGGCGTTGGGCAGGGATCGGGGTGACCCGGAGCCCGTGTTCAACCAGTGCTGGCCGTACGTGTCGAGTAAGGAGGCGATGCTGGTGGAGGTAGCGTGGGACAAGGAGGGCCGCGCCATTCCTGGCCGTTCCCGTATCGCGGGCCCCAACCCCAAGCACGTGCAAGACCGGAAGCAGTGGGAGTACGGAATCCTGAAAGCCGCGTACGGATGAAGGTGCAGTTTGTGGTCCTGGTGGGCCTGGTGGGGAAAGAGTGTGCTGCGTGGGCGACGGTGGTCAGGTCCCCCGCACGGCCGGGCCAGGTCCAAAGTAAAGTGCAGGTGGTGCGGGTGACCGCAGAGCCTGGCCTGCGGTTTGGAGGCAGGGTACCAGGCCCACTCCTGCGGGTACGGGCAAGGCAGCCCGTGCGGCTGGTACTGGAGAACCGGGACATCCTGCAGCACGACCTGTGGGTAGTGCAGCGAAATGAGCGCGCGCCGTACCTGGAGCCTGCTTTCCCCAATGCCAAGACGCGCTTGGTGGAGCCCGGCAAGCGGGAGGAGATCCAGTTTATTCCTACCCGGCCGGGCCGCTACCGGTATGTGTGCACAGTGCCTGGTCACGAAGCCACCATGCATGGGGAGTTCGTAGTGGAGTGAGCCAGCCTGCCCTCGCGATCGTGGTCTTGGCCGTCTGCGGGCTCACCGTGGCGGTGGCGTGGCGGGTGGGTTTAGAGGCCGGCGCGGTCCTGTTCCTGCTAGGCCTGGCCTACGGCTTTGTGTTCCAGCGCAGCCGCCTGTGCTTTGCCTCCGCCTTCTATGGGAACCGAGTGCTGCTGCGGGGAATCCTGTTAAGCCTGGCCGTGGCCTCCGTGGGCTCCGCGGTGATCGTAGCGCTGGGGTGGAACCGCCCGCCTCGCCTGTCCTTCGGGCTGCACACCCTCGTGGGCTCCTTCGTGTTCGGGTTCGCTATGCCCTTTGCAGGGGGCTGCATGACCGGAACTTTGTACCGCCTGGGTACCGGACAGCCCAAGTCCCTCGCCGCCTTCCTCGGCATCCTCGCGGGAAACGGGCTGGGGGCTGCCTACGCCTGGCCGGTGACCGAACGGCTGATGAGCTGGGGAAGCCGGTTCTCTCTGGTGGAGGCGGTGGGCCTGTGGCCGGCCACGTTAGCGAACCTGGCAGCCCTCGCGGCCCTGTCCTGGATCCTGCGGCCTTCCGGCCACCAGGCGGAAGGTGCGCTCCGTCCTTCCTCCCTGCTGCAGGCCCCGTGGCCTGCGTGGCTGGGTGGAGTTGCGCTGGCCGTGCTGTTCACCGCCCAGTTCGCCTACCACTCCGCCTTGGGGATCCAGCTGCCCCTAGCCCGGTTTTCCCTATGGGTGGCGCAGGCCGCTGGGGCTAGTACCGACCGACTCAGCTGGACCAGCTTCTGGGGCGCGCGCCTACCTGCCCTGGACCCCGGCTTCCACCTGGACGTAGGCCTGGTGCTGGGGAGCCTGACCGCGGCCCTGCTGGCCCGGGAGTTCGCGGGATTCGGGCCGTGGCGGGCCAAGGACGCCCTGGTGGGCTTCCTGGGCGGCGCGCTGATGGGGGTGGCGGTGTGGGTAGCCATCGGCTGCAACGTGTCCGGGTTCTTCAGCGCCGTGGCCACCCTGCGCGTGGAAGGCTGGCTGTACGCCTTGGGCCTGTACCTGGGCGCCCGCGTAGGCCTGCGGACCGTCTCCGCCCTGGTCGCCCGCGGGATCCTATGACGCACCTGCTGACGATCCGTACCTTGCGAAGGACCCGAAGCGCACAGGCCTGATCTGCGGAGGCAGGGAGGTAGTTGGCGCGTGTTCGCGATTGTTCGGAACTGCATTCTCCCCACGGACCTCTACTACCAGGTCGAAGAGCACCTGTGGGTGCGCGTAAACCCGGATGGCACGGCGACCGTTGGCCTGACGGACGTCGCGCAGACGGTGGCCGGCGGTATCCTCCACGTGACTTTCAAGAAGATGGGGCGAGATTACGCGAGGGGCGAGACGGTGGCCGTGATCGAAAGTGCAAAATGGCTGGGCGTGGTACGTACGCCGCTTTCCGGCCGGCTTGTCGCCGTCAACGAACGCCTGGCCCAGGATCCCGGTCTGGTCAACCGGAGCCCCTATCGAGCGGGCTGGCTGGTGCAGGTGGCGCCGTTTGACCTGCCAGGAGAACTGCCCCTGTTGCTGACCGGTGAGGCGGCGGTGCAGGCCTACGAGCGGCTGATGGCCGAACGGAACCTGGACGATTGCGTACACTGTGAGGGGTACGAGCTCCCATGAGCGAGCGGCGCGTGACGCTGCAGGTGTTCACTCACCCTGTATGCCCCACTTGCCCCCAGGCGATCCGCATGGCCCAGGAGCTCGCCGCCCAGCGGCCGGAGGTGGAGGTGCGGGTTGTGAGCCTGGCCAGTGAACGGGGGCGCGCGGAAGCGCGGGCGGCGCAGGTGCTGAGCGTGCCCACCATCATCGTTGGCAACGGGGTGAGGCGTTTCGTGGGGGTGCCGCGGTGGAGGGACCTGGTGGAGGCGATAGAGGAGGCCTTGGCGGGCGCCGAGATCCGCTAGAAAGACATAAGGTGCGTCGTTCCTTCGGGGTGTAGCGGTCTCCCGCCCGGCGCCGTGGGCTAGCTGTTCGCGGCCGCATGGGGCCTCCCCCGAACGGGGGACAAAGTTTTCCCCTGCTTGCGGGTTGCGCCAGGGGAGCGACGTGCAGGTAGAAAAGGAAGGGGTGTTCTGTATGACCGTGGCAGGGACGGCGAGGATCCAGGAGGGGGCGGAATTTCGGCCGGCCGCAGACGTGGAGGAGCAAAAGCGTGTGTCTCGGCCCCGGCGCTTGGCAATGGTGGCTTCCAAGGGCACCCTGGATATGGCATACCCGCCCTTGATCCTGGCGACCACCGCGGCATCCATGGGGTGGGAGGTGGGGATCTTCTTCACCTTCTACGGGCTAGACCTGCTGCACAAAAAACGCCTGTCCCGCCTGAAGGTATCCCCTGTAGGCAATCCGGCCTTGCCGCCGCCATTCCGATCCTTCCCCGTGAAAGTGCCTGATATTCTCGGCGCGCTCCCGGGTATGGCCACCCTAGCCACCGCCATCATGAAACGGTGGATGAAGCAATCAAACATGCCGTCGGTGGAGGAGCTCCTCGAGATGGCGAAAGAAAGTGGAGTGCGACTGTTCGCATGCGCCACCACTATGGGGGTCATGGGGGTCCGGCAGGAAGACCTGATAGAGGGAGCCGAGTGCGCGGGAGCCAGCACGTTCTTGGACTTCGCCTCGCAGGCAGATGTGACTTTATTTATCTGATAATGTCGGGGAAAATCGGAGGAACGCATGGAAGAGGACAGACAGCGCCGCATCCTATATGTTCAGACACACGGGGTGGACATGCCAGAAAGGAGCGCAACACCCTTCTACCTGGCGGCGGCCGCAGCGGCTATGGACATCTCCGTGGGCATTTACTTCACCATGAACGGGCCGACCCTGTTGGAGAAGGGGGTACCGGAGAAGCTCATCGTGCCGAAGAAGGGCGGAGGAGGTGCCCCCCTGCGGCATTTCATCGATCAGGCCTTGGAGCTAGGTGTGAAACTCTACGTGTGTCAACCCAGCCTCGACCTCCACGGGCTGACGATGGAGGACCTGATCGATGGCGTAGAGATGATTGGGGGCGCCGCCTTTAACGCCATGGCCCTTGAGGCGGACGCGGTGATTGCCTTCTAGCCGGCGGGAGGGATAGGAGATGGCGCTGCATAATCCGCCGAGGCTGGAGCGCTACGCAGATGTACCGTACGAGGAAAAGGAGCGGCTGTTCTATGAGGTGAAAAACGATCCAAGGTTTCCCGACTACCTCTACGGCTGCTACGAGTGCGGGGTCTGCGTAGCTGCGTGCCCATCCGCCAGGTTCTACGATTTCAGCCCCCGCAAGATCGCCCAAGCGCTGGCGAGAGAGGACATAGAGCTCGTCTATTACCAGATGAATGAAGATATATGGAACTGCTCGCAATGCTTTTCGTGTAACCGTTGTCCACGTCAGAATTCCCCAGGTGGACTCATCACGATCATGCGGGAAGTAGCAGTCCGGAACGGACTGAGGACAGCGAAGGAGGCGCTGGAGGGGTACAGTCGTGTGATTTATAAGATCATGGCAACTGGAACGCAGGTTTCCCCGGACATGATTCAAGCAGACGCCTTTCCGGATTGGGGTCCTGTAGCGAAAGAAACCGCGGATAACCTCGAGCTGTGGCGCAGAGCGACACCGCCCGAGACGTTGCACACCACGTCTTCGGCGTGGGAGGTCAGCGATAAAACGCTAGCAGAGTTGTATCTAATTTGGTACATGACGGGGGTAATGGACATCATCAAGGAGGTTGATGAAGGGCTACACATGATTCTTACGGAAGTTATGGAAGAGTTGCTCGAGGAAAAAGGATATGCGCTCGCAGAATATTAGAGGAAAAAAGAAAGGGGAGGTTGTGAGATGGAGGGGAGGACGAGAGACCAAACTGTCGTAGCAGGTGTAAAGGGGCGGATCTTCCAACGGGATCCCGAGCTCCCTGTACCGGAGGACATACGGGAAGCAGTACTGCGGTTGGAGGAAGAGGGAGAGTGGATCGTACAGCGAGTTCCTGAGCCATATGTGGAGCTACCGACGAAGTACGGGCGTGTGAAAAAGGTGCCATTAGGTCATACCTGGCACCATAAGTCGTGCGGGCAGTGTGGCCACATTCCAGGGTATTCCACGGCGATTTTCTGGCTGCACCGGAAGCTGGGCTTGGACTACGAGGACCCGAGAGACCAGACCTCGTGCACAGGCTGGAACTACTACGCGTCGGCCACGTCCAACGCTGCGGCACAGGCGGCGGTGGCGGTGAGGAATTTCGCCGCGGCGTACGAGTCCGGGTACTATCCGCTGATCCACTGTGGTACCAGCTACGGCCACTACAAGGAGGTGCGGGAGGAGCTAGTAAAGCACCCGGAGCTGAGGCGACAGGTGCGGGAGATCATGAGGAAGCTGGGCAGGCCCATGGTGATGCCGGAGGAGATCGTGCACTATAGCGAGTGGGTGTATGCGGTACGAGAACAAATAGCTGCGCGGCGGGTCTACGACTGCAGCAAGATCACCGTGGCTGTTCATCCGGCCTGTCACTACTATAAGCTCGTCCAGGGAGATGCCGTGTACGATCCTGACATTTACGGAGGTCAGAGAACGGCGGTGGTCACGGGGGTAGCGTTGGCACTAGGTGCAAAGGTGGCCAATTATTCCACATGGTTCGATTGCTGCGGATTTGGGTTCCGCCACATCTTGGTGCAACGAGACTTTACCAGGTCCTTTGCCGTTAGCCGGAAAATCGAGACGATGATTGAAGAGGCAAAGCCGGATGTAGTCCTGACGCATGACACAGGGTGCGTAACGACGTTGGACAAGAGCCAATTTGCAGCGCGTGTGCATAACAAGAAGGTCGGGGTACCGGTGATGTCAGAGGCGCAGTTTGCAGCCCTCGCAATGGGAGCGCATCCGTATCGCGTCTGTCAGTTGCACTGGCACGCCGCGGACTACCGGCCGTTGTTGGAAAAGATGGGGATTGACTGGGAGGAGAGATGGAGAGAGTTCGAGGAGGATCTGGCTCGGATACGGCGAGGTGAGAAGGAGTACTTGACGTGGGAGGATGTAGACGCGGCGGTGCCGGCGGGGCACTTCCTGCCAGCGGTTCAGAAGTAGGAGGCGTGTGGGAAATGGCGGAGCAAGCGGTGTTGGTGATCGGCGGAGGGCCAGCGGGCTTGGAGGCAGCCCGAGGAGTGGCGGAGCTGGACTGCAGAGTCGTGTTGGTGGAAGAGCGGGAGCAGCTGGGCGGTACGCCGATATTCGAGCAATACGCGGCCCTCACCCACGGCTTCCAGGACGCGGAAAAGGTCATGACGGAGATGATCCAGGCCGTCGTGAGCCACCCCAACGTGGAGGTTCGGACAGGGAGTCGGGTGGTGGGGTGTGAGGGGAGCGTGGGGGACTTTCGGGTGACCATCGCGGACGGCAACGGCAGCCGGGAAACGGTGAGGGTGGGGGCCATCATCGTAGCCACGGGCTTTCAGCACTTTGACCCAGGGCGGGAGACACAGCAGTACGGGTACTACGAGTATCCGGACGTGATCACGATTGCAGAAGCGGAGGCCATGCTGAAGGCGAAGAAGTTCGTGCGGCCCTCCACCGGTCTGCCGCCGGAGCGGGTCTGTTTCATCCAGTGCGTTGGGTCGAGGGATCGGCAGATCGGAAACGAGTACTGCTCGAAAGTATGCTGTGGAATCGCATCCAAGCAAGCCATTGAGATCAAGCAGCAGGTACCAAATTGCAAAGTGTACATCTTTTACATTGATATGCGGATGTATGGGTACTGGGAAAACGAGATCTACTGGCCTGCGCAAGAGCGGTACAAGGTAAACTACATCAAAGGGATTGCAACAGAGGTGATCCAGAAAGGGGACAAACTTTTGGTGCGAGGAGAGGACACAACCTTAGGACGGCCAATGGAAGTACTTATGGATATGGTGATTTTGTCTGTCGGGATGGAGCCCAGCAAGGGAACACGGGAAATTGCGAGGATTCTCGGTCTAAAACAGAACAAGTACGGATTCATTGAGGTCCCGCATGAAGGGATCGACCCGGTAGCCACCTCTGTGCCGGGGATCTTCGTTGCCGGAGCCGCAGCAGGGCCGAAGGACTTAGACGACACCATCTCCATGGCGGGAGCGGCTGCCATGCGAGCGGTTGCAGCCGTGCGAACAGCGGCACGAAGGGCACTAGGAGCATAGGAGGCGTTCGGATGCTCGATGAACAGGTCGTGGATTTCCGAGTAGCGGACGAGTTCTTACAAGAAGTAATTCAGGAGATTCCAGTCGGAGAAGTAGAGAAGATCTTGGCAGAGGTGGCAGAGAAGAGCAGGAAATGCCAGGAGTATTTGTCTCCAGCAGGACTGGAGAAACTGGCGGAGCAAGACCTGCGAAACATCTTTCGAATGATCTTTGGTGTCCGGAAGCAAGCGGATAAGATTCTTCAGGATTTGGGAGTAGAGCGATTAAAGAGGATAATCAGGGAACTACTGTACTCTAATAGTCCGGTGGAGGAACGGTTTACGGATTTTTGTGCTGGCTTTCGTGGGGTTTCGGAACGGGGCGAAGAGATTGACCTAGCAGGGGAGCTTCTACATTATATTTACCCAGATCAATGGTGGCTGTGGACCCGGTGGGTATGGAATCCGCGCACGCAGACGGGAGCCCTACGCCTGCTGATCGCTGATGGGATGAGCCTGAGTGGTAAGACGCCAGGAGAGGTCTACAGGAGAGTAGGGGAAGCAGTGGCGTATGCGGAAGCGGCGCGGGAGGCGATAGGGTTTCTTAGCCAGGTAAGGACAGATGAGACTACGCGTCGGTTCCTGTGCGACGTGTATCTCGCATGCGTGTACACACTGTACATGTATGCAGTGCTGCGAATGCGAATGAGCAAGGAATTTACCAAAGTGGTGCCGGCTCCCGCGGAGCTCGTGCGGAGGTTTTTGGGAACGCACGCCATGGGAGGGTAGTATGCCCAGGACTGGTCTAGACAAGGTGGACAAGGTGCTGGAAAAGGACTCGGTGGTCCTGGAGGGAATAGACATCTCCGGGCAATGGAACCGGATGTTCGAGCAGCGGGTGATCTGGGAGTACGACACGCAGATTCTGGAAAGGATCACCGGACTGCCGGGCGGGGAATCCCTCGCCTGGTGTTACCAGTGCGGGAAGTGCGTGCCCGTCTGCCCTGTGGACATCGTGGGGGACTACGGGCCGCGGAAGATCTACCGGAAGGTGCAGCTGGGGATCGACCTGTTTCAAGACCCCGACCTGTGGTTGTGCACCACCTGTATGAACTGCCTGCGGGTGTGTCCCAAGGAAGTGAACATGATCGAGATCATGCCCGCGGTGCGGGAAGTAGCGGTGCAGGAGGGGAGGGTTCCCCCGGAGCTCCAGAAAGCGTTCGAGAACACCTTGAAGTACGGGAACCCTCTGGGCGAGTCGCCGCGGCGGCGGGCGGAGTGGGTAAAGGAAGCGGGCGTCCCGGTAACGATCCTGCCGAACTCGCCGCGGCCCGTGGACGTCCTTTGGTACGTGGGGAGCTACCCCTCCTACCACCCGAGGGGGAAGGACACGGCCAGGGCCATGGCTAGGGTCTTCTACGCTCTGGGGGTGGACTTCGGGATCTTGGGGCATGAGGAGCGCGAGGACGGGGACTCCATCCGGTTGGCAGGCGAAAAAGGCCTGTTCGAGGCGCTGGCGGAATACAACATCCGGACGTTTGCCAAGTACAAGTTTAACAAGTTGGTGGTTACGGGACCACACGAGTACAACGCGTTCCGGAACGTGTATCCGAAGTACGGGGGCAGGTATGATGTGGTGCACTATACGCAGTTCCTGGCGGAGCGGCTGGACCAGTTGCGCAGGATGTATGTGAAGGAGCTGCGGTACGTGGTGACCTTCCACGACCCGTGCTACTTGGGGCGCCACAACGGAGAGTACGAGGCACCCAGGCGGCTGTTGGAGGCCATCCCGGGAGTGAAGCTGGTGGAGATGCCCCGGTGCCGGGAGAACGGGTACTGCTGCGGGGGCGGAGGCGGAGGAATGTGGCTGGACAGCTTCTCCCGGGACTACATGAAGGAACGCCTGTCGGACCGGCGGGTGCGCGAGGCGGTGGAAACGGGTGCAGAGGTACTGGCGGTGTGTTGCCCGTACGAGATACCGAGGTTCGAGGACTCCGTGAAGGCCACGGGGAACGACGGAAAGCTGGTCGTGCGGGACATCATTGAACTCGTGGACGAAGCCATGGGGAGTCCGAGGGCAAGCTGAGGGGGGACGCATGCGGATCGTAGTGTGCTGCAAGCTCGTGCCGGACCTGGTGGAGGAGCTGGAGCTGAACGAAGAGGGCACGGACCTCAATCGGGAGTACCTGAGGTGGGTGCTGAACGAGTTCGACGACCACGCGGTGGAGGAGGCGCTCCTGGTGAAGGAAGCGGCTGGCGGGCAGGTGACGGTGGTGGTGCCGGATGGGGATGGGGCGGAGGACGTGCTGTATACCGCGCTGGCCAAGGGGGCGGGTAGAGCGATCAAGCTCGTGGGCTTGGGTGAGGGAGTGAGCAGCAGGGCGTACGCGGAAGCCCTGGCCAGGCTGCTGCCGCGTCTGGGATACGACCTGGTGTTGAGCGGGGTGCAGGCGGTGGACGACTTGGACGGTCAGGTCCCCATGCTGTTAGCGGGCTACCTGAAGGTCCCATACGCGGGAGTCGTGAGCGGGGTAGAGGTGGACCCAGGGAAAAAGGTGGTGTTGGTACGGAAGGAGTTTGCAGGCGGAGTGGTGGCAGAGTTGGAGCTGGAGCTGCCGGCGGTGCTGGGGATCCAGGCAGCACGTCAGCCGCCCCGGTACGTCTCCGTAAGCCGGGTCCGTCAGGCCATGAAGGAGTCCACCGTGGAGGAGCTGGAGGTGGAGCCCGTCTCTCCTCCTCGCGCCAGCGTGCGGGCCCTCGCCAGGCCCCAGACGACGGGTCGCGCGGAGATGCTGGAGGGGGACGTGGAGACGGTGGTGGGACGGATCGTGGGCATCCTGGAGGAGAGAGGGATCCTGCGGTGAGGCAACGTCGGCCTGCATGCGTCCGTACCGGGAAATGAGCCGAGGAGGTGGATGGGCCCCATGAGCACCGAGCTGATGGTGATCGCCGAGCAGTTGGAGGGACGGCTGGCGGAGGTCACCTTCGAGCTGTTAGGCTGCGCGAGGCAGCTCGCCGACGAGCTGGGCGGGTGGGTGTCTGTGGCGCTTCTTGGCAGCGGTGACCCATCGTGGACCGAGAGTCTCGGAGCAGCCGAGGTGGTGCTGTGGGCAGATGCGCCGGAACTCGCGGAGTACACTCCCGAAGCGTATGTGGAGGTACTGGAAGGGATTGTCGCCCAGCGCACCCCGCACCTGGTCTTGCTGGCCAACACATCCATGGGGATGGACCTGGCGGCACCGTTGGCCGCGCGCAGGCAACTGCCCCTGGTGGCGTACTGCCGGAAGCTGTGGGCGGAGGAGGGCAAGGTCGTTGCGCAAAGCCAGGTGTACGGCGGAAGGCTGGTCGCCGAGGTAGTGCTGGAAGGACCCGCGGTCGTGTCCGTGTTGCCCGGCAGTTATCCCGCGGACGCGGGGAAGTCAGATGGGTCGCCGCGGGTAGAGAAGGTGGCGGTTGCGTTGCCGGACCGGAGGCGGACCCGGTTCGTCCGTCTGATCCAACCGGAGGCCGGGGAGGTAGACATCACCCGCGAGGAGGTGCTGGTGGCGGTCGGCCGAGGCATCGGGGAAAAGGAGAACCTGCACCTGGTGGAGGAGCTGGCCGCGGCCTTGGGAGGGGCCGTGTGTGCCTCGCGGCCGCTGGTAGACAACGGCTGGCTGCCGAAGGACCGTCAGGTGGGCAAATCAGGACTCACGGTGAAACCGAAGCTGTACGTGGCGGTGGGGATCAGCGGCGCCCCCGAGCACGTGGAAGGGATGAAAGACTCGGAGCTCATCATCGCCATCAACACCGACCCCCGGGCTCCCATCTTCGATGTGGCCCACTACGGCGTGGTCGGGGACGCATTGGAGATCTTGCCGGTACTCACGGAGGCGGTGAAGCGGCGGAAGGGATAAGCGGCAGTCATGCTGACGGTCCCTGAACGTATTGTGTTCGTCCTGCTGGTGGTCGTGTGCGTGACCTCCGCCGCGGTAGGGTTCCAGCGTGTGGTGTTGGCGGTCCGGCGGGGGCGGGGTAAGTTCGCGGTTGGCGAAGTCCTGCGTGGCCTACCTTGGGCGATCGTGGCCGTCCTCTCGCACCAAACACTCCTGCGGATGCGGCGGCCTGTAGCCCTCTTCCACGCGTTCATCCTGTTCACGTTCACATACTACCTGCTGGTCAATGTACTGGATGTGGCGGAAGGGTTTACGGGATTCTCGACCTTGCACAGGAGTGGGCTGTGGGGGGCCTACAACCTGGTGGCGGACGTGCTCAGCGTCCTCGCCTTAGTAGGGATGAGCTACTTTCTCGTGCGACGGTTTGCCTTCCGACCGAGGAGCTTTACCTTCAATCCGGAGGTGCTGCTGCTCTCGGACGTGAAAGCCGGGATCCGCCGTGATTCGCTCATCGTGGGAGGGTTCATCCTCCTACACGTAGGAGCTCGCTGGCTGGGCCAGGCGGTGAGGATTGCCGCCTCGGGGGAGCTAGACCCGTGGCAGCCGCTGGCCAGTGTGGTGGCGAGGTGGGCCAGCGGGCTACCGGAGAATGCCTTGGTGTGGCTGGCGCACGCCACCTGGTGGACGTCCATCGGCCTGATCCTGTTGTTCTTGCCGTACTTCCCCCGTAGCAAGCACATCCACCTCATGGTGGCGCCACTAAACCTGGCGCTGAAGCGTGCCGCGGAGGGACGACAGGCGGTTGGTGATGAAGGGAAATACAGCAACGGAGCAGCCCGGCTAGAAGAGTTGCCTTGGCAGCGCATACTGGATGCGTACGCCTGCATCATGTGCAACCGCTGCCAGGATGTCTGCCCGGCGCACACGGTGGGAGGGAGCTTGAGCCCCGCGGCGCTGGAGATCAACAAACGGTACTACCTGAACAGGAACCTGCGGGAGTTCAGTAGGGGTGCGGCGTCGCCGCCGCTGTGGGAGTACGCGATTTCGAAAGACGCCATCTGGTCGTGCACCACCTGCTCCGCCTGCGTGGAGATCTGTCCCGTGGGAAACGCTCCCATGTTGGACATCGTAGAGCTCCGGAAGCGACTGGTAGAGGAGGAGGGCGTTCCAGACCGTGGGCTGCAGGACGCGTTGGGCAAGCTGGTGAAGTACGGGAATTCCTTTGGGAGGCCGGAGCGCCAGCGGGGGCAGTGGGTGAAGGGGCTGCCGTTCACGGTGAAGGACGCACGGAAAGAACCGGTGGACGTGTTGTGGTTTGTAGGGGACTTCGCGTCGTTCGATGCGCGGGGCCAGGAGACCGCGAAGGCGGTTGCCAGGTTGCTGCACCAGGCGGGGGTGGACTTCGGGATCCTGTACGACGGCGAGCGCAACTCGGGAAACGACGTGCGGAGGGTGGGGGAGGAAGGGCTATTTAGGATGCTAGCGGAGCACAACATCCGCATCCTGCAACAGGTGCGGTTTCGCCTCATCTTCACCACAGACCCGCACTCACTGAACGCTCTGCAGAACGAGTACCGGGAATTCGGGGTAAGGTGGGAGGTCTTACACTACACGGAGCTGCTGCTTCGATTGTTGGAGGAGGGACGGCTGCGGGTGTGGAGGCCGGTGGCGCAGAAAGTCACCTACCACGATCCGTGTTACCTGGCGCGGTACTGTGGGATCACGGAGGCCCCGCGGCGCCTGTTGAAGGCAGTGGGAGCGGAACTGGTGGAAATGCCCAGGAACCGGCAGAACACCTTCTGCTGTGGCGCAGGAGGAGGACGGATCTGGATGAAGGAAGAATCCGGGGCAGAGAGGCCAAGTGAGAACCGAATCCGGGAGGCAGTGGCGCTGGGCGTTGAGGTGTTCGTGGTAGCATGCCCGAAGGACTACGTGATGTTTTCGGACGCTGTGAAGACATCGGGGAACGAGGGCCGGATTGTGGTGCGGGATGTGGTGGAGCTTGTGGAGCAGGCGGTGGGCCAGCCTGTGGAGGTAGCCGCTCGGGCGTGATGAGTACAGGGGACTTCCGGGAGCCGCTGGCGGACGCTCTGTGGCATAGGGTACGAAGCATTGCGCTGGCGGCCCACCGGCTGGATCGGCTGCCCGAGAACGCAGGTGAGACTGCGCGGCTAGAAGGAGCAGACGCGGCGAAGCTGGCCACGGAGATGGTACTGCGGTTGTTGCGGGTGGGGTCCGACCCCGTGAACTTCAAGCTGCTTTCCCACCTGGTGCAACAGGGGAGCGTGGGGATGAGGGAACTGGCGGGCGAAGTAGATCTTCCCCCCTTGGCCGTCAGCGAGCGGGTGGCGGACTTAGTACAGGTGGGGCTTGCGGCGCGTAGCTTGGTCGGCGACCAAGTGCAGGGTACGGAGGCGGCCAGGGCGTTCGTGGAGCTGGTGGGGGACATGGCCCGGGCGCTGGAGGCTCGCGTGGTGGAGGAGTGGGGAGGGATCATGCAGGAGGGCGGGCGGTGAACTGCCCATACTGCAGCTACGAGGACGCTCGCGGAGCACTGCACCGGCACCTGGCGGAGAAACACGGGGAGATGGTGGTAACCGGACAGGCGGAAGACGGCCGGATGTTTTACCAGATCGAGTGCCCCTACTGCACGTTCCGGTTGGAGCAACGGGTCAAGCCGCGGTGGAAGGACCCCGGTTTCCTAGAGGCCTACCGGCGGGAAATCGTGCTCGTCGCCTTCGACCAGCTTTTGTACCACCTGGAGGGAGCGCATGGCTGAGTTAGCAGGGTGCCTGATTCCGGAGGAACTGTACTACTGGGTAGAGAAGCACGTGTGGGCCAAGACGGAAGACGACGGGACGGTCACAGTAGGGATCACCGATGTCGCTCAGCATTTGGCCAAGACCATCATCGCGGTTACCCCGAAGGCCGTGGGACGGACGGTGGAGCGGGGGAAGAGTGCAGGGACGGTAGAAAGTGGGAAGTGGGTCGGCCCAGTGACTTCTCCGGTCAGCGGGGAGGTGGTGGCGGTTAACGAACGCCTGAGGGCGGAGCCGAGTTTGATCAACCGGGATCCCTACGGGGAAGGGTGGATCTTGCGGATCCGGCCGACGAAGTGGGAAGAGGAACGGGAGATGCTCGTCACGGGGCCCGAGGCGGTGGCCGCCTACGAGCGCTTGTTGTCTGCCCAGGGAATCCGGTGCCGGTAGGGGTATGGGCGTCTACAACGCTTGTGAGATCCCGGAAGACCTGTACTACGACGTAGGCTACGACGTATGGGTGCGGGTGGAGGAGGATGGCTCGGTGACCATGGGGATGACAGACCCAGCACAGGCGCAGTGCGGGCGGATTGTCAACATCACCTTCAAGCCCGTGGGGAGGAGCCTGCGGCGAGGGCAGAGTGCGGCCATCATCGAGAGCGCGAAGTGGGTAGGGCCGTTCCCAACGCCGCTCAGCGGCGTCATCGTGGCGATCAACGATGGCTTTCGACAGGACGTGCAGTTGGCGAACAAGGATCCGTACGGGAAAGGATGGCTCGTGCGTTTGAAGCCATCGAAGTGGGAGGAGGAGAGTAAGCTGTTGCTGACGGGAGAGGCAGCGTTTGAGGCGTACCGGCAGAAACTGGAGGAGCGGAAGGTGTACTGTTTCCGCTGCGCAGACTGAATGAGGAGGTGGGATTCGTGGATCCTATTCGAGTGGTTGACCTCGGCGAGGTGTCCCCGGTCCGGTCGCAGGCGGTGTACCACGCGGTAGCGTACGCCATGGAAGAAGATACACCGGACACCATCGTGTTGGTGACGTCCTATAGTCCGTACGTGTCCATCGGCTACCACCAGGACGCGGAGCTGGAGGTGGACCTGGAGTACTGCGCGCAGCGGGGTTTGCCCGTCATCCGCCGGGAGGTGGGGGGAGGGGCCGTGTACCTGGACCGAAATCAGGTGTTCTGCCAATGGTGTTTCCATCGGGAACACCTGCCAGCCAGTGTGGAGGAGAGGTTCCAACTATATGCGGAACCCCTGGTGGAGACGTATAAGGAGCTCGGGATCCCGGCTTACTACCGGCCGGTGAACGACATTCAGGTCCGGGGGAGGAAAATCGGGGGAACAGGAGCGGCGTCTATCGGTCGAAGCGAGGTTGTGGTGGGAAGCTTGATGTTTGATTTTGACCACGAGCTCATGGCCCGCGTGTTGAAAGTACCTTCGGAGAAGATGCGGGACAAGGTCTTCCAGAGCCTCCAGGAGTATGTTACCACGATGAAGAGGGAGCTGGGTACGGTGCCCGACCGGGAAAAGGTCAAGGCGCTGTACCTGGACCGGTGTTCGCGGATATTGGGGCGTGCCTGGGTGCCGGGCTCGTTGACGGAACGGGAGCTGGAGGTGATGGCGGAGCTGGAGGAGCGGTTTTCATCGCCGGAGTGGCTGTACCAAAAGGGAGGATTGCGGCAACAGCGGAGCGTCCGAATTCACGCAGACGTGTACGTGTCCGAGGCTACATACAAGGCGCCAGGAGGCCTTATTCGAGTTACCGCTCGGCTACGGGAGAGTCGGGTGGACGACCTGACCATTTCCGGGGACTTCACCATGCTGCCGGCCTGGGGTGTGGGGGCCCTGGAGCAGGCGCTCCGTGGGCTCCCTCTGAAGGAGGATGTAATCCGGGAGCGGATTCGTGAGGTGTATCGATCTCTTGCAGTGCAGGCGCCGGGAGTGACTCCTGGCGACTTCGCGCGGGCAATCATGCAGTTAACAGGAGCCGGTTAAGCGGCTAGACCTCTTTACTTTTAAGTTCAGTGGGGTAATGGTGGCAAAGGGTTCCGGAAAAATGGATGAGCACGTGAGCCAGCCGCTAGCGGAAGGAATCCTATGGGCGAAGGTCATTGACCACCGAAAGTGTATCGGATGTCACGCATGCACGATCGCGTGCAAAGCAGAGCATGGAGTCCCCCTCGGTGTAAATCGGACTTATGTGAAGCAAGTGGAAGTTGGCGTGTGGCCGGTGGTGCGCCGGCATTTCCAGGTAACCCGGTGCAATCAATGCGATCACCCTCCTTGTGTCGAGATCTGTCCCGTGACCGCGATGTTCCGCCGCCCTGATGGGATCGTGGACTTTGATCGGAAAGTCTGCATCGGATGTAAGGCATGTATCGCGGCCTGTCCCTACGATGCCATTTACATCGACCCGGAGTCACATACAGCGGAGAAGTGCAACTTCTGTGCTCACCGTATCGATCTCGGATTGGAACCAGCGTGTGTGGTGGTATGTCCGGAGCGGGCGATTATCGTCGGGAACCTGTTGGACCCGGGCAGCGAGGTCAGCCAGTTGATCGCGCGGGAAAAGGTTGAGGTGCGGAAGCCGGAAAAGGGAACTGCTCCGAAGCTGTACTACGTGGAAGCCAGTGAGTTTACGCTGGTGCCGGGAGAAGCTTGGCTTCCTGGAGTGCATGCCTATGCGCAACAGCGGGAGGGATATCCGCGAAAGGATGGGGAAAGGCGAGTCGGAGCGCCGCAGCAAAGTGCGGCGGCTGCAATTGTTGCCTACGATGTACCCCATCGTCCACCCTGGGATTGGCGTGTAAGCGCCTATACTTGGACGAAGAGTGTGGCTTCCGGTTTATATGGAGTGGTCTCCGTACTGGGATGGATGGGGTGGGGGTTGGGAGGAGGTTGGAACTTAACGGCCAAGCTGGTGGCGCTGGGGTTTCTGGTACTCACGGCCGGTCTGCTGGTGACGGACCTGGAGCATGCGGAGCGGTTCTGGACCATTCTCGTACGGCCCCAGTGGAGGTCGTGGTTGGCGCGGGGGGCGTTCATCCTTACGGGGTTTGCCGGGATGGCGGTCCTAGAGCTGGTCGCGCGGTTAATGGGCTGGGGCGGAGCCGCCGGGGTGGTGGAAATCTTGGGGTTCGGGCTGGCGGCTTTTGCCGCAATGTACACGGCGTTCTTGTTCTCACAGGCGAAGGCGAGGGATCTGTGGCAGAGCCCCGTGCTGCCGCTCCACCTGCTGGCACAGGCGGCGGTAGCAGGCTCGGCGACGATGCTGATCGGAGCCGCCCTGACGAGTCTGCCGCAGGAGCCGGTGGCCTTCCTGAGTTATGTGCTCGTGGGAGGGCTTGCGGTGCACCTGGTGGTGGCGCTGTCGGAGGGTTTGGGGCATCACCCAACACAGGACGGGACCCGTGCGGCGCAGGAGATGACACGCGGCAGATACCGGGCTTGGTACTGGGCCGGCCTGGGGCTGGGGGCGGTGGTACCGTTGTTCGTGGTGGCGGGCTGGTTCGTAGGTGCGGGAGGCGGAGGAGCTTTGATGGTGGCGGCTCTGCTGGCCCTGGTGGGTCTGTTTGCGTACGAGCACGCCTACGTGCAGGCAGGGCAATCGGTCCCGCTCTCCTGAGGGCGCCGTGAGCATCGGGCAGACGCTGGTGGTCCTCGTGGGCTCCGGGGTGTGCGGAGTGATGGCAGCCCTCACAGGATTGGGAGGTGGCACGCTCCTGGTGCCGTTTTTGACCTTGGGCCTGGGCATCGATTTCCGTACCGCGGCGGGAGTCAGCCAGCTCTCCCTGGTCGCCACACGGGTAGGGATGCTCAGAGGAGGCAGCGGGGTCTCGGAGTTAATGGAGCACGAGGTGGCGGTCGTCCTCGCGATCCCCAGCCTGTTGGGCGCGCGGGCAGGGGCGGAGCTAGCGGGGGTTTTGCCCCGGAAGGTGCTGTACTTGCTGTTCGGGGCGGTCACGGGGATTACGGCGCTGAGAATGATCCAGGAGCGCAGGGTCGAGGCGGCAACGAGGCAAGCAGAAGGCAGGTGGCGGAAAGCGGTGGGCGTGCTCGCGGTGGCGGTGGCGGGGGTGGTATCGGGGCTGTTGGGGATCGGGGGAGGCGCCTTCAACGTAGCGGTCATGCACTTGGTCCTGGAACTCCCACTTGCGAACGCGGCCGTGACGTCGAGCTTCCTGAACGGCGTGAACGGCCTGGCAGGGCTACCGGTGTACTGGACCCGGGGAGACCTGGTCCCTTCGGTGGCAGCTCCCGCGGTGCTGGGCGTGATGTGGGGGCTGTAGTGGGCGGCAGGCTCGTTGCACGAGCTTCGCCCCGGACTATTCGGATGGTGTTCGTGCCGATGGTAGGTGTGGTGGCAGTGCAGATGTTCCTCCGAGGGTTGCAGTAATCGGGCGATGGGGAGGGTGGGCCGGCTGTTCGACTGGCTGGTATGGGGCAGTACCGCGGCGCTGGTGGCGGGCGTGCTGGCCGGAGTGCGCGGCGCAGAGGGAGCGGGCTCCGAACTCCCATGGACCTCCGCGGGTGACTATCTGGTCCAAGCCGGAATTTTGGGACTCGTGAGCGTTCCGGTGGCGGAACTCGTGCTGGTGGCGCGTAGGTTTGCAAGGCGGAAACAGAGCAGCCACGCGGCGCTCACGGCGCTGCTGGGGATCCTGCTGGGAGCGCTGGCTGTGGCCTCGCTGCTGAAGGGGGGATGACGGATGTCGGCGAGGCCGGTGGCTCCGGATGAGCAGTTCGCCGGGTTCGGCTCTTTGGCGATGTTCCCGCCCGTGGACCGGTGGGACCACTGGGTGGAGTGGGACCCGAAGGCATGGCCGGAGCGGGTGGCACGGGAGTACACGCTGATCCCCACCATCTGCTTCAACTGCGAGGCGGCGTGTGGGCTTCTGGCCTATGTGGACAAGCGCACGGGGGAGATCCGCAAGCTGGAAGGGCTACCCACCCACCCCGCCAGCCGAGGTCGGAACTGCCCCAAAGGGCCGGCGACCCTTGCTCAGATTAAGAACCCTGATCGCATTCTGTATCCCCTCAGGCGGAAGGGGCCACGGGGCAGCGGGCAGTGGGAGCGAGTGAGCTGGGAGGAGGCACTGGAGGACATCGCGGAGCGAATACGAAAGGCGCTGCTGGAGGGACGGCGGGACGCGGTGGTCTACCATGTTGGCCGGCCCGGGGAGGACTTCTTCCACGAGCGGATGCTCATGGCATGGGGTGTGGACGGCCACAATAGCCATACCAACGTGTGCTCATCTTCCGCGCGGTTCGGGTACTCCCTGTGGATGGGGTACGACCGCCCCGCTCCAGATCATGCGAACGCCCGCTTCATTCTGCTTCTCTCATCGCATCTAGAGAGCGGGCACTACTTCAATCCCCACGCACAACGGATTGTGGAAGCTCGGATGAATGGGGCGAAGGTATGCGTCATCGATACCCGCCTTTCGAACACCGCAAGTCAAGCGGATCTCTGGCTAAGTCCCTGGCCGGGGACGGAGGCGGGGTTGCTGCTTTCTGTAGCCCATGTGTTGCTCCGGGAAGGGTGGATCGATGAGCGGTTCCTGCGGCGGTGGGTGAACTGGGAAGAGTTTCTGCGTGACCGGGATTACCTGAAGCTTTTGGTGGAATGGGGACTGCTGGACCGTGAGCCGGACGGACAGGACTTCTCCACCTTCCTGGAAACGCTTCGGAAGCTCTATGCAGGCTACACCCCGGAGTGGGCGGCGGAGGAATGCGGAGTGGAAGCGGGTGCGGTGGAATGGATTGCTCAGCAGATCCACCGGGCGAGCCGACAGTGGTGCAGCCACATCTGGCGCGGTGCGGCGGCGGGGAATCGGGGAGGGTGGATGGTGGCCCGGGCCCTGATGTTCCTGCATGTGCTGACGGGGTCTGTGGGGACGAAGGGAGGTATGGTCCCCAATGGGTATGCCAAATTTGTGCCGCGACCTCCCACCGTTCCTCCTCACCCGGAAGTATGGAACGAGGCCCACTGGCCCCGCCAGTGGCCTCTCAGCTACTTCGAGATGTCCTTCCTGCTGCCGCACCTCGTGGAGCGCTTAAACCACCGGATCGAGGTGTACTTCACCCGCGTATACAATCCCGTATGGACGAATCCGGATGGGGCCATGTGGATCGAGATGCTGCGGGATTCCGACCGCATTGGCCTGCACGTCTGTTTGACCCCTGTGTGGAGCGAAACTGCTCAGTTCGCGGACTACGTGCTTCCAATGGGGATGGGGCCGGAGCGCCATGATCTGCACTCCTATGAGACCCATGGAGCCCAGTGGATCGGATTCCGGCAGCCGGTTCTACGGGTGTTCCGGGAACGGCAGGGGCAGCCGGTATCCAGCACCCGCGAGGCCAACCCGGGGGAGGTGTGGGAGGAGGTGGAGTTCTGGTTCGAGCTGGCCTGGCGCATTGATCCGGATGGGAGCCTAGGGATTCGCAAGCACTTTGAATCACCCTACCGGCCAGGGCAGAAGATCACGGTGGATGAGTACTATGGGTGGATCTTTGAGAACTCGGTCCCCGGGCTGAAGGAGGAGGCAAGGCGGAAGGGGATGACACCACTAGAGTACATGCGGCGGTTTGGAGCCTTTGAGATCACCCGAGAGGCCTATGAGGAGTTTGAGCGGCCCCTGCCCGAGGAACTGGTACGGGAAGCCATCGTAGGGCCAGATGGCGGGATCTACCTGGAAGCGAACCGGGTGCCACCGCGGGAGAACCTGCGGCCGGAGCCGGGTCCCTTCAAGGATGTAGAGGGACGGGTGCGGGTTGGGGTTATGGTGGAAGGAGAGCCGAGGAAAGGGTTTCCTACTCCCTCGGGCCGACTGGAGTTCTACTCGCGCACCTTGAAGGAGTGGTACTGGCCGGAGTACGCGATCCCCATCTATCCTCGGACGGAGGAGGAACGGCAACGCATGATCCACATTACCAGCCAGGTGTACTGGCGGTGGATCGACCGCGCCCGGGGGGAGACCATTTTGTTGCCGACCTTCCGATTGCCGACTCTGATTCATACCCGGAACAATGGGGCGAAGTGGCTATATGAGATTTCGCATGTGAATCCTATCTGGATGCATCCGGAGGATGCGAAGCGGTTGGGGGTGAAGACGGGGGACCTGGTGCGGGTGGAGACGGAAATCGGGTACTTCGTAGATCGGGTGTGGGTGACGGAGGCAATCCGACCTGGAGTGGTGGCCTGCTCACACCACCTGGGGCGGTGGCGGCTGTTTGAGGACCATGGAAGTGATCTGTGGAACTCCTCGTGGGTGAGGCTGGAGCGGGAGGGGAGCCGGTGGCGCATGGTGCCGTTGCGGGGACCGGGACCGTTTCGGAGTTCGGATCCGGACTCACAGCGGATCTGGTGGGATGAGGGAGGGGTGCACCAGAACTTCACGTTTGGTGTGCAGCCGGATCCGTTGTCCGGACAGCACTGCTGGCACCAGAAAGTGCGAGTGGTGCGTGCAGGTCCGGAAGATCGATACGGAACCGTGGAGGTGGATACGCAGAAGTCACGGGAGGTGTTTGCGCGTTGGATGGCACTGACGCGGCCAGCTCCGGGGCCGGACGGCACCCGCCGCCCATACTGGATGCTCCGTCCCCTGAAGCCCCACCCCAAGGCGTACCAGATGGAGTTAGGGGGCGAGCGATAAGAACCCCAGGAGGGGCTGCCGGATAGGTCCGGTGAAGGAGGAAAGTGGGATGCGAGGCAGGATGATCCTAGGGCTTGTCACCTTCAGCCTGCTGCTGGCGGGACCGGAGGGCCTGGTCGGCGCTCCGCGGCCTGCCGAAGTACGGGTGGGGATCGTCACCTTCCTCTCCGGTCCCGCGGGAGCGGCGTACGGGATCCCCGCGCGAAATGCCGCAGAGGTCCTCCTGGACGAGCTGAACGCGGGGCGCGTGCCGGCTCCCTACACTACCCGCGGCTTCGGGGGCGTGCCGGTCCGTGCCGTGTTTGTGGATGAGGCGGGTGGGGCAGAAAAGCAGGTGGCAGAGTTCCGACGGCTTGTCCTGGACGAGCGGGTGGACCTCGTGGTCGGCTACCTGTCCAGTGCGGACTGCCTTGCCGTTGCCCCCGTGGCGGAGGAGCTGCGGGCGCTGCTGGTGATGTTCGGCTGCGCCACACACCGGATCTTCGAGGACCGGGCGTACCGGTACGTGTTCCGCACCACTGCGCATCAAGTTCCGGACAACGTGGGTGCGGCCCGCTACGTCTTGCGGCTTAAGCCGGAAGCGGGCACGGTGGCGGGCATCAACCAGAACTACGCCTTGGGGCACGACGCGTGGAACACCTTCCGCGAGGCCCTGCGGAAGCTGAAGCCGGAGATCCGAGTGCTGGCTGAGTTGTTTCCCCGGCTGTTCGCGGGGGAGTACACTGCGGAGATCTCCGCCCTGCTCGCCGCCCGGCCCGACGTGGTCCACACCACCTTCTGGGGAGGGGACCTGGAGAGCTTCCTCCTCTAGGCGCTGCCACGGCGCCTGCACGAGCGGAGCACCCTGGTCCTCGTGGCGGGCGAGACGGCCCTGGCCCGGCTGGGGCAGCAGGTCCCACCGGGGGTGGTGGTCGGGGGACGCCCGCCGCTTGGACCGCGGGCAGCCGCCATCCCCCTGAACCGGTGGTTCCGGGAGGTCTACACTCGTCGGTTCGGCATGCGGCCCGTGTCCGGTTCGTACCAGATGGCACAGGCGTTGTTCGGCGCAAAGTACGCATACGAGAAGGCCCTGGCCGCCAACCGGGGTGTGTGGCCCACCAGGGAGCAAGTGGCCGCGGCGCTGCGGGGAGCCAGCTTCGAGGCGCCCAGCGGGACCGTCCGCATGGCCCTGGGCGGCGGCCACCAGGCGGTGGAGGGGATGGCGTACGGGATCACCAGTCGGTACAACGTCTCCCTCAAAGAGATGGAGCTCACCCGCGTCGTCCATTTCCGGGCGGAGTGCGTGAACCCGCCGGAAGGAATGAAGAGCGAAGAGTGGATCGCACGTGGCTTTCCGGGTGCTACGTGTCCGTAGCATGCCCACGAAAAGGTTGCGAGGGTCCGAGGTACAGTGCTAGCTGTGGCCGTTCGGCGGCCTTGGTGGCTTAGCCGGTCCTGGTTGCTGGGTACAGTCCCCTCTTGCTAGAATTGCTCCAGAGGTGGAGGGGGGAGCGTGGATAGAACGAGGCTCCTGTTCCCACACCGGGCTAAGCAGCTGCAGCTGGCCGAGCGCGGCCACCTTTTTGTTTACATCCTCGCTTACCGCTGGTTGAGCCTGCTTCCGCCACTCATCGGACTGGTCCCCGGTTTCTCCCAGGGTGGCGAGCCCCTGGGATGGGTGTTTGCTATGGCCGCAGGCTATAACGTCGTCATCACATTTTTCCACCCGTGGCTCAATGCGCTGGTCATCCGCTACCCGCTCCTCCTAGGAGTGGACGTGGCGTTCTGCGCGGGCCTCATCGGCCTCAGCGGTGGGGTGATGACCCAATATTACCTGTACATGCTCAGTCCCCTTTTCGCGGCCGGGTTGTTCCTCCGCGTTCGGGGAGGACTGCTGGCCGCCACGGGGATGAGTGTAAGCTACATAGCCGTGGTGCTCGTCACCGCCTTCGCCGCAGGCCGACCGTTGGATGTGGCGCTCATGAGCATCCATGTAGCTGGATTTTTCCTCATCGCGGGCTTGTTTGCGAGCTTTGCGTCACTGCTGGAGGACCAGCGGGCCAATGCAGTCCTCCTCGAACAAATCCGCAGCAAGCTGGTGCGCAAGACAGCGGCCCTCCAGCGGCGCAACTGGGAGTTGCAGTCCCTCCACGCCCTCGCGGTGGCACTACAATCTTCTGCGGTGGACGTACACGACGTCCAGCGCCGCGTTCTCACGATCCTGACGCAGGACCTGGGCTATCCGATCGCCGTAATGGGTCTGGTGGACCATGGAGATCTTTCCCTCTGTAGCTGGATGGCCGCTTCGCGGGAACGCGGATTGGAAGAAGACCTGCCGTCTACCCTGCGGGTTCCTATCAAGGTGGCTGGGGGTCCTCTGGCGCAGGTCGTGGTGGGGGGAGAGCCCCGTGTGGTGGACGGGGGAACTGCCCTATCTGAGGACCCTGTGCTTTCCCGGTACACCCACCAGGAGAGGTGGGTGGTGCTCCCCCTCGCGGTGCGGGAACTGGCGGTGGGAGTGCTGGCGGTGGGGCTGGGTGCAGGAGAGGCTTCCGCGCAAGAGAGGATGGCGCTATTGGTCTCTATGGCACTGCAGGCGGCCTTGGCCATCTGGAGCACGAGGATGTGCGTGGAGCGGGCGCAGCGCTCGGCGATCCAGGAGGAGCGGAACCGGATCGCCCGAGACATCCACGATACCGTACTGCAGTGTTTGTTCGGGACCGTGTACACGCTGGAGAGCTGCCTGCGGTTGATCCCCGAGGAGTACAAGATGGTGCGGGACCGGCTAGAGACGGTCCTCCGCTTCAGTTCAAAGACCATTCGTGAGATCCGGGGGCTGATCTTCGACATGTGGATCGGGGGGATGACCACCAACGAGTTCGTCTCCGAACTGAAGTCGTACCTGGAGGACCTGGGGAGGCCGGAGACTTTGGAGGCAGAGATCAAGGTAGAGGGAGACCTCACGGAGCTGACTCCATTCACGCGCAAACACCTTTTCCGGATCGCCCAGGAGGCCCTGGCCAACGTGGTCCGGCATGCACAGGCCACGAAGGTCCGTGTGCAGCTTACCGCGGATGGGCAGGCGGTTCGCCTGATGGTTCAGGATAACGGGGTGGGCTTTGAGGTGGAGCGAACGCCGCCGGGAATGGGCCTGTCAGGGATTCGAGAACGGACCTTGGCCGTCGGCGGGACGCTAGCGATCTGCAGCGTACCCGGGCAGGGGACGACGGTAGAGGTGCGTGTGCCGAGGCTGGCATGCGTCAGCAGCCCCCAGTTCGTATCCTGATCGCGGACGACCACGAGGTGGTCCGGCGTGGCCTGGCCATGGTGCTCGAGACGGAGGAAGACCTGTGTGTGATCGCAGAGGCGGGCACGGGCCAGGAGGCCATTGAGTTGGCCGAGCGCGAGCAGCCGGACGTGCTCTTGCTCGACTTAAGGATGCCAGACATGGACGGCATCAGCATCCTGAGAGCCGTCAAACGCCGAGCGCCTGCAACCAGGGTACTCATCTTAACAGGGTTTGAAGCGGACGAAGCCATTCTGCGAGCGGTCCAGGAGGGAACGGATGGCTTCGTGTTCAAGGATATCCCTCCCCAAGAGCTGTGCAGGGCCATTCGGCTCGTGGCAGGGGGCGAGGTGTACTTACAGCCTTCCGTAGCGAAGAAGTTGGTGGCGCAGATGGGGAGAAGAGCGGCCGAGGAGACTTTCCCCAAAGGGAGTGCTTTGACCCCCAGGGAGCACCAGGTGCTGCGGCTCATGGCACGGGGGTACAGCAACCAGGAGATTGCAGATCTTATGGGGGTGTCCCTGGAAACGGTCCGGTCGCACGTGAAGAGCATCTTGCAGAAACTGGATCAGCCGAACAGGACTCGCGCGGTCCTGTTCGCCCTGCGAGCAGGCCTCGTTACGCTCGAGGACGTGCCGGAATGAGGAGGTAGCTCCCATGGTCGGTACGTTCCCGTCTAGCATCCGCCTTTTGGAAACACCGGGGCCGTCGTCTTTAGAACGGGAGCACTTCGTCTGGGTGCGTATGCCGGTGTTGGCCGACGACGGGGCCAACGTGCCCATTTCCCTGGAGATGGAGCACCCGATGGAGCCGGACCACTACATCCGAACGGTGGCGGTGTTTGCGTTTGAGGACCCCCTGGTCACGAAAGGAGTCTTCACCTTCTCCCCCTACAACGGACGGGTCAGCCTCTCCTTCCAGTTCCGCATGAACGCGGGCA
>FWWL01003530.1_pt1 | contig 28340 bp, 23 predicted proteins | sample 2228331 | NCBI WGS metagenome assembly FWWL01 (sample SAMEA103939775, study PRJEB20133) | metagenome
CCGTTCCTTTCGACCTCTCCTACGGGGCCGGGCACCTGGAGATGACGCTGGGAAATCCCTTTCATCCGCCTCGTCTGGCCGGATATGTGGCCTCCGTCTTCGAAGCCCTGGAGGAGAGGGAGTCGGAGGTGTCCTATCGTTTTCCGGAAAAGGGCGTGATGCGGCTCGAGGTCAGGACCGCCTAGCCCCGGCTCCTTTTAGGCTCCCCTGCGCGAACGGCCTGGCCGGACGGCGGCTCGAGGTGTGAACCCCGGCATGCGCGAGCGAGCTGTCCCCTCCCGAAACCCGGTGTCCGAAGCGGGGTGATTTCGAGCCGGCGGAACCGCCGCGGATGGTCCTGCCCGAGGAGGCGGCCGAACCTCGCCGTGAGGTTTTTATACGGCAGTCCGTATGCGAGGCTGATTGAAACCGGGATGGCATCCCCGTTCTCCCAGCGCGCCCATTGCTCCGCTCTTGTTCCTGGTGAACGCCGCACGGTGGGCCAGGGTCGGTCCCTCGCAGCCCCTTACAGTCTCGTTGAGGATGCCAATGGTGTTTGTAGCCGGTGCTCCGTCGAAGATGAAGGCGGGGATGGGTTCTATCTTCGTTCGGAACACCCACACCGTTCGGCGGGACCGGAAGGGATATCCGGTCCCTTTACACGTCACTCCTCCAGTTCCTCCACCGGGGTGAAGGCGGCAAGCGAGGCCCGGACCACCAGGCGCTGTGTGGACCTGCCCTCGGGTGCGCAGGTGGTCAGGGTGAGGACGGGTTCCCCGGTCTGCAGGGTGACGTTCTCCGCGGGGTCGGCGTAACGTACCTCGTAGACGCGGTACTCGTAGATGCCCCGGGGGTTGCGGATGAGGACGGTGTCGCCGGTCCGGAGTTCGTCCAGGCGGTTGAAAGGCCGGGTGTGCGTGGTGCGGTGTCCGCTGATCACGCAGTTGCCGGGCCAACCCGGGAAACCGGTGTGGGGAAGGTGGATGGGTCCCAGGGCCAGGAGCCGGTAGAGCTCGTCCTCGTCGTCGCTCCCCTCCCTGACCTCCTCGTTCACCCCGATAACGGGGATGCTTATGAAGGCCGGTGTCTCGAAGGAGAGGGGAGGGCCGACGAGCTCGTCGTGGTACAGGGGGCGGGTAGTCAGTTGATCCCCGGGCGTCCTCGAGCTCTCCTGCGCGGCGCTGCGGCGCAGGTGGCGGTAGAGAAGGGGCATGCCCACCGCGAAGGATACGGCCACGGCTGCCGCAAGGGAGAGGGCGATCCAGGAACCCTTTTTACCCCTCAACCTCCGGCACCTCCCCTGGTCCCGGCGCTTTACATTCCTCACTCGATGCGTAATATATATTATTGGTCGTTAACGACATGCCTGCCGACACGGCGGGCGGAAGTGCGTTATAATATGTTTAGGAACCGACGCGGGGTGGAGCAGTCAGGTAGCTCGTCGGGCTCATAACCCGAAGGTCGGTGGTTCGAATCCACCCCCCGCTACCAGAAAGAAGGGGCCAGGTCTTGGGTTTTGATACCCTGATGGGTATCGATGAGGGTCGATCGTGGATGGGCCCGGAGAAGTCGAGATCCAAGGCCTGGCCCTTAATATTTCGTGGCCAGGAACCATTCCCAGGGCAGCCTGCGCAGCATTTCCTCCCCCAGCCTCTTCTTCCATGAATAGGGGACCCTCTGGCTGGTCAGGAAGGCGTCCAGGACCTTTTCCAGTTTCCGGGAGAGGGAAGCCGGGAGGGTGAAGATCTGGTTGTACAGGTAAGCCAACGGGGTGATGAACTCGCTCACCAACTCCAGCTGCTCGTCCCGCAGGCTCCTCAGGCGCAGGGCGGAGCGCCGCGTGAAGATGGTGTCCGTTTCCTCCTCCACGTAATAGCCCTCCTCGATACAGGAGCGGTGGAGTTCGGTTCCCGGGAAGGGGTGGAAGATGGTGATCTGGGTGACGCCCGGCTCGGCGCGGGCGTTGAGCTTCACCGTGTCCAGCACCATGGAGAAATCCTCATGGGGAAAGCCCATCATGTTCAGGGAGACAGTGCCGATCCCGTATTTCTTGCACAGTCGGAAGGCGCGGAGTATCTGTTCGTCGCTCATTCTCCTCCCCAGCACGTGCCTCCTCAGCCAGGGGTTTCCGCTCTCGATGCCCATGCAGATGGTCTTGCATCCGGCCTCCTTGAGCTTGGCCACCTTGTCCTCGTCCAGGAGGTCGGCCCGGCAGTTGCAGATGAAAGGGAGCTTCACCCGTCGGGGGTACTGGCGTACGAACTCATCGAACCATTTGGGGCGCAGGGTGAGGATGTCGTCGTCGAAGCGCACGTGGTCCACTCCCTCCGCCCGCTCCGCCAGAGCCTCGATCTCGGTGAGCACGTTGTCCACGCTGCGGAAGCGAACGTAACGGTCCCCGTTGGGGTAGATCCTGCGCTGGGCATGGTTGGAGCAGTAACGGCATCGGTATGGGCAGCCCCGGGAGGCCATCACCGTTATCCTCTCCCGCTGGTCCGGGGCCATCTTGGACATGTCGAAGATGGTCCGGTCGGGAAAGGGCAGGGTGTCCAGATCCTCAACCAGAGGACGCACCGGATTGGAGAACTCCCGGCCTTTCCAGCGACCCCACAGGCTGGGGATGTCCTCCACATCCCCCCTTCCCTCCAGCGCTTCGGCCAACTCCACCAGAACCCATTCCCCCTCCCCGAGGCATACGAAGTCGATGTGCGGCACACCGAGGGTGCCCAGGGGGTCAAGGGTGGGATGCACCCCTCCCGCCACCACGGGAAGCCCGGTCTCCTCCTTGACCCAGCGGGCCATCTCCTTCACCTTGGGGAACATGAGGCTGGTGGTGGAGAAAGCCACCAGCCCCGCTTCCTGGCCGCAGAGCCAGCGCAGGAACTCCTCCCTTTCTATCGGTTCCACCAGGTGGAGGAAGGAGACATCGTGGCCGGAGAGCTTGAGGCAGGCGGAGAGGTAAGCACTTCCCAGATGCACTCTCCCCTGGGGCTCCCCCCGGATGCAGCCGGACTGGTAGTAATCTGGATACACGAGAGCCACGCGCATCCTCTTCCTCCCTCCCATGGGGTCAGGTCTTGAATTTTGACTTCCGAGGAGAACGGCGTTGCTTGCCGCTCCCTTAATCCGGCGGGTGTCAAAATTCAAGACCTGACCCCTTATTGCAACTCAAGGTTCGATCTCTTAATCTTTGCTTTAAAAGGTGCAAAATTCAAGACCTGACCCCAAAGGAGGAATGCATGCCTTTCGTTTCCGGTTCCGAGCTCCTCGGAAAAGCCATGGCCGGCGGTTACGCCGTGGGGGCTTTCAACACCAACAACCTGGAGATCACCCTCTCCATCGTGGAAGCCGCTGCAGCGGAGAGGTCCCCTCTCATCTTGGCCGTCTCTCCGGGGGCCATGAGATATGCCGGGGTAGCTTACCTGGCGGCCATCGCCAGGGTGGCCAGCGAGCAGGTGGATGTTCCCATGTGCCTGCACCTGGACCATGGCACCTCCCTGGACGAGGTGAAATGCGCCTTGGACCACGGTTTCTCCTCGGTGATGATCGACGGTAGCGCCCTGCCCTTCGAGGACAACGTATCGCTCACGCGGGAGGTGGTGGAGATGGCCCACACCCGAGGGGCGTCCGTGGAAGGGGAACTGGGCCGCCTTGTGGGCACCGAGGACCGTATATCGGTGACCGAGCGGGAGGCCTCCATGACCGATCCCGACCAGGCAGCGGAGTTCGTGGAGAGGACGGGCATAGACGCTCTGGCCGTGTCCATAGGCAATGCCCATGGCTGGTACAGGGGAAAACCCGAGCTGGATTTCGAGCGCCTGCGGCTCATCAGGGAGAAAGTGGCCGTGCCCCTGGTCCTGCATGGGGCCAGCGGCATTCCGGACGAGATGATACGGCGTGCCTGCGCCATCGGCGTGGACAAGATCAACATCGACACCGAGGTGCGGGATGCCTTCCGCCAGGCGGTAGCGCGTTTTATCCATGAAAACCCGGAGGTCATAGACCCGCGCAGGATACTGGCTCCGGCACGGGAAGCCATGCGTGAGGTCGTGGCCCGCAAGATGCGGCTTTTCGGATGCGCCGGCAAAGCCCATGAGGTCAGGTCTTGAATTTTGACTTCCGAGGGGAACGGCGTTCGCTTACCGCTTCCCTATATCCGCCGGGGTAGTATCAAAATTCAAGACCTGACCCCTTTTACTTCACAACGGACATGTTTCTTTCCAGGTATTCGGGGAGGCCTACGTGTCCCCAGAAGTCCTCGATGCGAAAGCCGTCCACGGTGCCGCTCCGTTTCCCCTCGATGAGCAGCCTGACCTTCTGCACGGTGGGGAACTCGGTGAGGGTGTTGGCGATGGAGGCCAGCGCCAACCCCTCCACCTCCGCTCCGGCGCCGCCCTGGGCGGCCTTGTCGGTGAGGATCTCCTTGCTCAGGTTCACCGTGCACACGCCCTCCTCGATGCTCACCCCCAGGACCTTGACCGAGGAGGGGAAGACCGCCAGAAGTCCGCTTCCGCTCGAGGGGCCTTTGATCAGTTCCTCCATGGCCGCCCGGGCCACGGCCTGGGTGTAGGGGATGGTCCTCTTCTCGGGCACCAGGAAAAAGCCGGTGTCGTTCGACCCGATGAAGTAAAGGGTCAGGGTCACCGTCCTGCCCTCCGCGTTCTCACCGGCCTCTTCCTCTTCGGTTACCACCCTCTCTTCCTCCTCGGCCTTTTCCTCCTCGCCCTTTGTTCTGGCCTTCCCGCATCCTGGAAGGATCAGGGAAGCCAGCAGGACGAGGATCACCGCCGGTAACAGAGCGCAAAGACGATGCGAGGTTTTCATGGCCCCTCCCTTTCTCTCATGTGCACGAGCTCCTGGCCGTCCGGACGACTTTCCATACAGCCATATACTCTGGCTCTCCGGGCCGCCGCCACGCGGTCTTCATAGTATACCGCCGCGCTGTCGTCATCATCTCCCACCGCGCTTTCATCATCATATTTATACCCTCCCCCCGGCCGGGTTTCCTCCGGGTTCGTGGACGGGTCAGGTGAGAGGGCTTGCGGGAGGGCGCTGCCGACCTTTTACGCCGAATGGCACCGAACCGCCCTTTTTCGTCCGCCCACACCGGGGACCAGGGAGAGGCATACCCTCCCCCCGGCCGGGTTTCCTCCGGGTTCGAAACGGCACGTAAGGTGAGGATGTGCTTATAGCCGTCCGAATCCGGCGGCGCCCGCTTTGCCTCCGTGGGAAGGGGGCGCCCGGAGATGTGGAGCGCGTGTCCTGCGTGCGGTCTCCGCATCCTGGACGGATGCAAGGATGCGCGGCGGAGGCCACCTCCACCTACGGTCTCCAACCCACGGACCTGGGCGGCGCGAGCTGATGACCGCCAGGCCGGCTGATGGGGGAGGCGTGGATCCTCGCCGGAGGCAACGATCCCGAGGATCGGCGTCGCCGATGGCGGTTTTCGCGCGGACCGCATCCGGTCTGGGCCCCAGCCGGGTCCAAACGCAGGCTGGAGCTTGCGGAGGACCATGTGACCTTCGCGCCGATGACCTGCGGTCCGGACCTCCGGCATCCCTCTTCGAGACCAATGGCGGGATCGACATCATGGCGGGCGCGCCGGATGGACTTCTGACCCGGCCCGGTGGTCCGTGGACGAAGTGGTGGAGTCCCTCCGACGGGAGGGCGCGCCGGATGGGATCCGGGCCCGGACCTGTTGGTCTGTTATGAAGCGGCGAGATCCTCCGATAGGAAGGCGTGCCCGGTCGAAAAGGTTCGCCCGAAGGCGGATTGGGAAAGTGGACGAAGTGGTGGAGTCCCTCCGACGGGAGGGCGCGCCGGATGGGATCCGGGCCCGGACCTGTAGGCTCGCCGGCAAAACCCCAGTTGGGACGACGCCGAGTCCCGCGTGTTAAGCTGATTGAGTCGGGTATATCGGCTGCGGCGGCGGGAGAGCGCATCCCCTTGCAGGAGGGACAGGCGCTTCATCACGCGGCGCGGCGGAGGATGAGGAGGAGGCCATGGCTCACTACGAGAGGAAGGAAGCGGGATGGAAACGGTTCCGGTTCGGGTTTCCCTACCCCAAGGGGTTGGAGAGGCTGCGCGACAGAGCCCTCTCCGACCCCCGTTTCGACCCCGCGGTGCTCTGGGTCTGGGGGACCATGCAGGCCACGGCGGTGATCGAGATCCTCAAGGCCTGCGAGCGGGAGTTCGGAGAGGCGGGGCAGAGGGTGGTCAAGGAGGCGCTACGCCGGGTAGGCCTGGATGTGGGCAGACAGATACTGGAAGGGATGGAATGGCCGGAGGGGATGTCCGAGGCGGAGTTCGCCAGCTTCTACGCCACGGTGATCAACTGCGTGGTCTACGCTTCACTGGAAAGCCCTTCCATAGACGCCGAAGATCGGGTGAGCTTCCACATCCTCTGGTGTCCCCACCAGGACCATTACGGAGCCTTCGACTGCCGCGTGCAGCGCTACTTCGTGCAGGGCATGCTGGAGGCCCTCCAGGAGCGAGGGTGGCTCACCGACTGGCAGGTGCGCTTCACCCGTACCATCCCCGCAGGGGCGGAGACCTGTCATTTCGAGTTGTGGAAGGCGCCCGGGGAGGAGGTCTTCCTTTGGGAGAGATATTCGGAGGAGCTGGAGCGCAAGGCTCTGGAGATAGCCGCCGCCGAACGGGAGGGAGGACCGGGAGAGAGGGACTGACGTTCCCGGCCGCCGCCGGACGTCCCTCAAGGTTTCTACCACCACGGGGAGAGAGGAGAAGCAGGGCGGGGGACTGACGCTCACGGCCACCGGACCGCGGCGGACACGGTCCTGGTCAGCTGCGGCTGTCCTGGCCGGTACCGATCGGTAGCGGGGTGGAAAACGACGAAACGGAAATAATGCGGCCAGGTCGGGTGCTGCCTCGACGCCCCGGGAAGGAGTGCGGAAGGGGGTAAGGAAGATGGAAGGGGAGGAGGGATACGGGCTTTACCCGTACCGCTGGGTGGTGCTGGCCTCCTTCATGCTGGTGGCCGCGGTGACCCAGCTCATGTGGCTCAACTACGCCCCCATAACCTCTCAGACCCAGGAACTCATGGGGGTGAGCGAGTTCAGGGTGGTCCTTCTGGCCACCATGTTCCCGCTTATCTACATCCCGGTCTCCATACCCGCGGGCTTCGTAATCGACCGCAGGGGTTTCCGGACCGCGGTGCTCATAGGTGCCGGCCTGACCACGGCCTTCTCCTTCCTCCGCCTCTTCGCCGACGATTATCCCCTGGTCCTTCTGGGTATGATGGGGATCTCCGTGGGGCAGCCTTTCGTGCTCAACAGCATCACCAAGGTGGTCAGCACCTGGTTCCCCACCGAGGAATCGGCCCTGGCCAACGGGCTGGGCTCCCTGTCCCTTTTCCTGGGGATGATCGCGGCCATGGCCGTGACCCCGCCGCTCCTGAGGGCCTTCGGGGAAGGGAACATCGCTTCCCTGCGCTGGGTGGTGCTCATCTACAGCCTGGTCTCCCTGGCGGCGCTGGTCGTCTTCGCCGTTTTAGGCAGGGCGCGCCCTCCCAGGCCCCCGCGGCGGACCGAGGCCCAGGCCCTGGGGGAGGAGGTGTCCATCGACCTCAAGGCCCTGCGCTCCCTGCTCGGCCTTCACGATTTCCGGCTCCTATGCGCCATCATCTTCATCGGCAACGGCGTCTTCGTGGGCCTCATGCAGCTCATCGAGAAGATACTCAAGCCCAAAGGCATCGACACGGGGACGGCGGGGAACATAGGGGCGGTGATGGTCCTCGCCGGGGTGGTGGGATGCCTGGTCCTCCCCGGCATCTCCGACCGGCTGATGCGCCGCAAGCCCTTCCTCCTGCTGGCCGCCGCAGCCGCGGCTCCCACCCTTTTCCTCATGGGGGTTCTGAGGAGTCCGGCCCAGATGTTCGTGGTGGGAGGCCTCCTGGGGTTCTTCCTCCTCAGCGCCCTCCCCGTGCTCCTGGCCCTGGCGGAGGAGACCACCGGCGCGGCCCTCACCGGGACGGCCACCAGCGTTCTTATGCTTCTGGGGAACGCGGGGGGTGTGGTGGTGACCCTGGCCATGGAGGGGATAAAGGGGGCCACCGGAGGGGAAGAGGGGTCCTTCCTCTGGGCCATGGTCTTCACGGCCCTGGCCTTCGTGGCCGCGTACCTCATCGCTCTGCGCATCAGGGAGGAGAGGGCCGGTCGAACGGAGAGGACCGGCAGGGGGGTTACCTGAGGGCGGACGCCCTCATCCCCCGCGCAGCCGCAGGTACACCTTGGGCAGCTCGTGCGGTAGGTCCTCCACGCTGCTCACCACCAGGTAGCCGTGGGGAGGGCACATGCGCCTCAGGTAGTCGTGTCCCGCCGCGTCCACGGTGACGCAGAAGGGGACGATGTGCCCCGCCTCCGCCTCACGCAGCGCCTGCGCTGTGTCCCGCAGGCCGTATTCCCGGTCGGTGCGGTCGTCGCCGTAGTCGAAGTCCTGGGGGTAACCGTCGGAGAGGAGGAGGAGGAGCTTGAGGGAGGAGGCCTCCGCCTCCAGGAGGCGTCGGGCATGCCGCACCGCGGTCCCCATGCGGGTGCTCTTCATAGGCTTCAGGCCGGCCAGGCGGCGCCAGGCGGCTCCGTCCATGGCCTCGTCGAAGGATTTGATGCGCAGGAACTCCACCCGGTCCTTCCCATAGCCCGAGAAGCCGAATATGCCGAAGCGGTCCCCCAGCTGCTCCAGGGCCCTGGCCATGATGGCCACCGAGGCCAGCAGGAGGTCCAGGACCGTCTCACCCGCATGGTCTCCCTCGGCGATCTCCGCCGAGGTGGAGGCGGAGAGGTCCAGGAGGAAGAGGGCGCTCACCTCCCGGGTGAGGCGCCTCTTCTCCATGTACACCTTCTCCGTGGGCGGCAGGCCGCAGCGCAGGGAGACCCAGCGTTCCACCACCGCCTGGATGTCCACCTCCTCGCCGGAGACCAGCCTCTTCCTCCAGCTGCTCTCCCGGTAGCGCAGCATCCGGAACTGGCGGCTCACCTCCCTTACCAGATCCTCCCATCCGCGGGTGAGGCGTTCCGCGGCCTCCGGCCACCTCTCCTCCGCGCGCAGCTGGACCAGGGTGGTCCAGTCGCGGCGGTAGCCGCGGGCCAGGTAATCCCATTCCGGGTAGCGCAGCCTCCTCTCCTCCTCACCGGGCGTTTCCCGCGAACCGCTTGGCTTTCCCGCCTTCACCCCCTCCCGGCGGACGCTTTCCGCCTTCTCGGCCTCCATCCTCTTCCCGAGCATGCCGGGCTGGAGGAACTCGCCCAGCCCCGCGGGGAAGCGGATGGACACGAAGTCCGCCCCCAGCACCTCCTCCAGGGATTCGGGGAGGACGAGGGACCCCGTTTCCTCGCCGCTTCCCTCGCGAGAGGGCTTGCGTCTCCCGGGACGGCGCAGGGAGGACCCCGTTCCCGGGAAACCTTCCTCGGCGTTCAGGACACCGGGAGCGTCTACCTCCGTCCGGCGGTATACCGCGGCCAGGATGCGGTAGGCGTCCGCGGTACATGCCAGGGTGTCCCTCAGAGCGGCTCCCTCGCGGGTGACCTTCCGGGAACACTCCAGGAGCTCCGCGGGGTAACCCCGGACGGCGGACCGCTCCGGGGGTCCGAGGAGGTCGAAGTAGAGGTTCCATAACGCGCAGCGGTGGTCCAGCGGTTCCAGGGTGGCCTGCAGGCGGGAGAGGAACCAGGAGAGGTCGGCGGAAAGCCCCCGGTAGCTGCGAGCGAGATAGGAGAGCACGCGGGCGCTCTCCAGGAAGAGGAATATCTCTCCCGCCAGGCCGGGCCTGGGAAACAATCCCAGGAAGCGGCGGATGAATCCCAGGGGCTCCGCGGACGAGGAGGGGAGGCGCGCGGGCTCCGAGGGGGAACCCCCCTCCTCCCGGGGACGGTCGAAGGTCCCCGCTTCCCACTGCCCCACCTGGGCGGAGACGTAGAGGCGCAGCACCCTCCAGTTGTCCCTCCGGTCCTCGAAGAGGTCCAGGAGGCTGGGGAGGTACACCTCCCGGCCGTCGCTGAAGGGCAGGGGCCGCCAGGGGTTGGCCAGCGCAGCCGGGGCCTCTTCCAGGGGCCTGGCCTGGAGGTACCGGGAACACATGCCCTTTCCGAACAGGGAAAGAGAAGACCGTGCCTCCTCCAGGCTCACCGCGTTGGAAGGCCACTCCTCCCCGTGGACAGGAGCCCTTCCCGGCGGCGGAAAGGTGGCTCCCGTGTCGGAGGGGTCGCCCGGTTCCCTTCCGCTCCTCGAGGGTCGCCGTTCAGGGAGGTCGGAGATCCCCAGACCTCCTCTGACATGGTAGAAAATGCCATCAAACGGCGAGCCGCTTTCGCCCCGCCCCTCGGCCGACCCCGCTTTACCGGAACGGAAGGCGGCGGACCTCGCGTAGATGGCCAGGTTGAGCGGAGAGGTCAAGGTCTCACCCCCCTGGACCGGATCAGGGGAAGACGGCGGCCACCAGGTCGCGCATCGCCTGCTGCACCACGGGGTCGTCGGACGCCGCGGAGACCAGGGCCGTCTCGCAGGCGCGGCGCGGCTCCACACCCTGGCCGATGAGGCGGGCGGCGTAGATGAGCAGGCGGGTGGAAGGTCCTTCCTCCATGCCCGGCTCCCCCAGGTTGCGGGCCATCTCCCCCAGGCGGGCCAGCTCCTGGGCCAGTCCCTCCTCCACCCCCGCCTCTCCGGCGATGATGCGCGCCTCCACCGGGGGAGGCGGGTAGGTGAAGTCGATGGCCGCGAAGCGCTGCCTGGTGCTTATCTTCAGGTCCTTGAGCATGCTCTGATAGCCCGGGTTGTAGGAGATGACCAGGAGGAAACGGGGATGGGCCTTCACCAGACATCCCTTCTTCTCCAGGGGGAGGATGCGCCGGTGGTCGGCCAGGGGATGGATGAGCACCAGTGTGTCCTTGCGGGCCTCCACCACCTCGTCCAGGTAACAGATGGCGCCCGCCTTGACCGCCGCGGTCAGAGGCCCGTCCACCCAGACCGTCTCCTCGCCCACCAGGATATACCTCCCCACCAGGTCCCCGGCGGTGAGGTCCTCATGGCAGGCCACGGTGATCAGGGGCAGGGGCTCCCCTTCCTCGCGCCCCAGGGTCCAGGACATGTATTCGAGGAAACGGGTCTTCCCGCAGCCGGTGGGTCCCTTGAGGCTCACCGGCAGGCGGGCCCGGTAGGCGGCGCGGAATATCTCCACCTCGTCTCCCACCGGCACGTAGAAGGGTTCCTCCTCCAGCACGTATTCCCGGTAGGATATCTCCCGGACGGCATGGTTAGTGTCCTCGGTCATCTCCGACCTCCGTCGACAGGCCCGGGCTGTTGGGGGGTCATCCTTTGGGGACCCGGGTCTTTTCGTTTTTCTCAGGATTAATTCTATCAACTTCGCCGTGTCGCTCCATGTCTCCGGGATTCCGGCGCCGAGTTGTCATGTGGTCCCTGTCCCACCCGGAATAGGCGGTTTTATTCCTGTCGAAGGCGGGAAAATAAAATGAGATTTATATAGCGTCCGTTTTGTATCCGCCAAACCGTTGACCTGTGCGACTTTGAAGGGGTAGGGACGAGATGATCGTCGATGCCCACGCTCACCTCCAGACTCCCATTCTCGGCGTGACTCCCGAGCCGGGGCGGCGCAAGATGACCCACTTGCTGATGTGGGGTTATGAGATCATGCGCTTCCATAACCCCTTCCGCAACCCGCTCTGGAAGGGAGAACCCCCGGAACCGGTCAGGATGCTCATCGCCCTGGAAAATCAAGTGCGGCTTTCCATGGGTTGCAAGGAGAACCTTCTGCAGTACATGGACCGTAACGGCATCGATAAAAGCGTCGTCCTGCCCATCGCCCCTTTTTCCACCTCCGAGGAATACCTCCGGGAATGTGCGGGCGAGCCGCGCCTTATCCCCTTCGCCTCCGTGCACCCCACCGAAGACTGGGAGAATGATCTTCAAAAAGCCATGGAGGGGGGATGCCGGGGTTTGAAGATTCATCCCATCCTGCAGCGCATCGCGCCGGAGGATCCCTTTTATTTCCATTTAATGGAAGCATTCGCTCCCTATGGAAAGCCCGTGCTGGCCCACACGGGGGAGTTCGATTATTACGTGGTCAGGGACGGATATGCTCCCTACGGTGACGTCCGACGACTGGAAGAGCTTATCGCTTCTTTCCCCCGGGTTCCCTTCGTCCTGGGGCACATGGGTCTGTACCACCCCGAGAGGGCCATAGAGCTGGCTCGTCGCCATCCCAACGTGTACCTGGAAACGTCTTTTCAACCTCTTCATGTGGTGAGAAAGGCTTTGCGGGTGGCAGGAAAAGAACGGGTGATGTTCGGGTCAGACTGGCCGGAAAGCGATTCAAGGTACGCCTTGCGCATCGCCAGGCGGGCGGCCGGGGGGGACCGAGAACTCGAGAAGAAACTCACGGGAGGGAACATCCTGGCCCTGTTGGGTCGAATGTCTTTCTGAAAGGGTCGGGTTTTGAACATTAATATCCCTTGGGGTATATATTTCGGAGGCGGGGGTTTCGGATAGCCATCCCTTGAAGGCCGTTTCTCGGACAGCATCCGTTGATTTCCACGTTGTAAAAACAGGTCATAAAAATCCAACCCCTGGGGACCGGCCTACGCGGAAAAACAGGCGGTGCTGCGCTGCATGAACGGGAAACCATCGTGAGCCTCCCTCCTGGGGACCAGCTAGGGGAAGCACGGGCACCGCCGTTTGCGCATCTTGCGGTCCATATCCCGGGAAAGAACAGGCGGCGCCGCGTTGCACATCTTGATGTCCGTACCCCGGTAGAGAACAGACATTGCCGGTTCAGTTCGCCGAAAGGCGTTTCGTCTCCGATGTCCGGACTTCCTCCCTCCTTGCCTTACGAGCGGCTGTTTTCCAGGGGCATCTCTCTCCAGGTGACGCCTGGGGTTGGAGGTCTCACCCGGGATATCGATGGCGTCCGGAGACAGGTTGCCGTGCGTCTCGGTGGGCTGGATATAGGCATTGGTAGGATGATGAGCATCGAGAGCGGCCGAAGGCCGGTTGCCGCTCCCGCACCGTGGGCACACGGGTTAACGACGGCAAACCGTACGGATATCGGGTCAGTGATCCGGCGTAAACCTTTGCCCCGTCTGGGAATACGGTAAAAGACTTCGATGCGGCGACCCGGGCAAGGGGCGGGCATGCGGCCGGCGCGGGCCCAGGACCGGAACGTGAAGCTGAAGGGACCAGGAGGTCAAGCGGGCAAGTGGCGGGCATGCGGCCGCCGCGGTCCCGGGAAGCATGGCCGCATCGTCAGCCGGGATACCGACGATGGAAAATCCGGGCAGGTGCGGGCTTTCCCGTGGAGCGCCCTCGGGGGCCGGATAAGGGATATGCCGTGCTTTCATAGAGTGAAAAGGATCCCCGGGATGGACGATCTACTTCGATGAAAGCTCTTGAGGCCTGGGGGAAGCACGGCGTGGGTAAGGAGGGAGAGTCGTGGAACCCCGGCTGGAGGCCGCCGGCCGAAGCGATCCCCGAGTGGAGAAGGGGGCGGACCGGGGGGTCGGCGCGCCTTCGGGCGTGAAGGTCCTGAGCGGGAAAGGTGCAGGCGATGCCCTGTGAGCGCGGCAACTGCGATCGGAGCTGAGGCGGCTTGCGCAGGCCACCCGCCTGACCGGTGGCGTGGGTTCTCAGCCGGAGCTCGACGCGTGATCGTCCCGGGCGGGGCTTCACCGACTCTGGTAGAGTATTGAAGAGGACTTCGGGCTCACGGATGTCAGCGAGGACTTCGGGGTAGCGAAGGACCTTTAAAGGGATTTAAGGCTCACGGAAGGCCATCAGGAAACTTCGGGATCACGGAGGACATTTGAAGAAGGCCCGGGGCTCGCGAAGGATTTTAAGGGCCTCGGAGCGCTTCCCGGGTCGGGAGGCGACCGCGAAGCACCGATGAAGAGCGGCGCCCCACGGACATTTTTAAGAGGGAGGTTCGCAGATGGAGACGACCTGGCGTGAAGAGGTGGGGAGACTGGTGGAGGTCCTGGGGCTGGAAAGGAAGCCGGTGGCGGTGACCTTCACCAACCATGCGGTGGAGGTGGGCAGCCGGGAGAGGGTTTCCTTCTGCCAGGCCTTGAAACAGGCCGCGGCGGGGGAGACCTTCGTCATCGAGGCCGAGAACTCCGCCTGCCCCGGAGGGTCCTGGCACTGCGGCCTCTCCGACCCCCCATCGGGACCCAGGAGGAGGTTCCTCCAGGAGTTCCTCACCCGCGGAGAGAAGCTCACCCACTCCATAGTGTCCTTCCACCGCATGCAGGCCCTGGGCTCGCCGCCCCCCACGGGCCTCTCCGAACGGGTGGTGCTCGGTCCGGCGGATGAAGCCGTGCTGCGGCCCGACCTGGTGGTTTTCCTTGCTGACCCCGAACAGGCCTGCCGCCTCATCACCCTTGACCATTACTGGGACGGCATCCCACTGCAGGTGGAGGTCACCGGGTCCCTCTGCCACTCGGCCATCGCCTATCCCGTGGTCACCGGGCGCACCAACGTCACCTTCGGGGACTGGACGGCGCGGCGCATGCAGAAATATCCGCGGGACGTCGTCTTCGTCAGCGTCCCCTACGAGAGGCTGGCCGCGCTGGCGGCCGCGGTCCCCCTTTGTTCGGCGGGGAACGCGCCCCTCGAAGTCCCCCGGGAGATAGAGGAACATCTGGGAGAGAGGGAATAAAGCGAGTGAAGTCCGCGCGTGAGGGGGTTGCGGGAAATGGAGCTCACACGGGAGCAGCTGGAGGAACTCCGCCTGGGGGCGCTCACGGCCATCGACGGCCTGTGGTTCCTGGAGGTGGAGTCGGAGTATGGATTCGAGGCCGCACTGAAGATCGACCTGGAGGTGTGGAAGAAATACGGGTTGGTGGTCCTCAAGCGCATGGCGCGCATGCTGGGTTTGGGACTCTCCCCGGGGGAGCCTCCGGACCTGAGCACGGTGAACTTCCTCATGGAGAACATCTGCCGCATAGACGGCACGGAGTGCCGGGGTGAGGTGCGCGGCGCGCAGGACATCCTCTTCAGGGTGACCCGCTGCTCCTGGTGGGAGAACTTGAAAAAGGCGGGGCGGGAGAAGGTGGTGCCCTGCGAGGACATCGACAACACCATCTTCCGCCACTGGCTCCAGGCGGTCGACCCCTCCCTGGACTTCGAGATCACCGCCTCCCTCCCCCGCGGCGACTCCTTCTGCGAGTGGGTCATCCGCAGGGTATAGATCCGAGGGAGATGGGCCGGTCCGGCGTGCGGACATTGTTCCCGCTCCGGAAACGCGCCCTTCCCTTGCTCCAAGATCACCGCCTCCCCCGCGGCGACTCCTTCTGCGAGTGGGTCATCCGCAGGGTATAGATCCGATCGTCGTCGCGAGTGCCGGGCTCAGAAGGGCCGGCCGCGGTCCTCCTTCCAGGTGTCCATGGACCGGTCCACCCGCAGGAGGTGGAAGAGAAAATCCAGCATCTTCGGGAGGCAGAGGCCCCTCAGGAAGGCCACCAGGCGCACGTTGAAGCGGGGGACGCATATCTCGGCCCGGTTCCTCTTCACCGCCTCCACCAGCGCCTCGGAGACCTTGCGGGGGTCCTGCCAGCGGGTGATGAAAGGCACCCTGGCTCCCTCGAACATCCCCGTGGCCACATACCCCGGGTTGACGATGGTGAAATTCACCCCGCTCCCGCGCAGCTCCTGCCGGATGGCGTCGGTTATCCCGATATCCGCGAACTTGGTGGCGCAGTAACCGCCCATGCGAGCCGTACCCGTCTTGCCGGCCACCGAGCACACGTTGACCACGTGACCGCTTCCCCGGCGGACCATGTCCGGGACGAAGGCCTGCATCATCCATACGTAACCGAAATAGTTGACCTCCATCATGCGGCGCACGGAGCGTTCCGAGAGCTCCAGTACCGGCCGGCAGTCGGTTATCCCCGCGTTGTTCACCAGGACGTCCACCGGCCCCACCTCCTCCCGGATCTTCTCCGCTGTGCGGAAGCAGGCCTCCCGGTCGGAGACGTCGAAGGCGTAGGCGTGGACCTCGTATCCGCGCCCGCGGAGCTCCTCCGCCGCCCGCCTGAGCTCCGCCTCGTCGACGTCGGTCATCACCACCCGGCAGCCCTCACGGCAGAAGTTCTCGGCGTGAAACCTGCCCATGCCCCGCGCCGCTCCGGTGACCAGAACCACCTTCCCCTGCAGCTCCATGACCCCTCGACCTCCCTCCTTCCCCGACGGGTCCTTCTTCCCGCGGATATTCTAACACCCTCCCGCTTTCTCCCAGACCGCACGTCCGCGCCTCATATGCGTCGGGACTTCCAGGATGCGAACACGATGAGCAATTCCGTTACCCGACCCAGACCGCACGTCCGCGCCTCATATGCTCTGGGACCGCACCTGTACAAGCCCCGCCTGCTCGTCGACGGTTGGCGGGCGCGGGCCCCGGGGCGGGTGCGGACCCATGCGATTTCCCTCGGCGGATTGGGCGCAACAACACCCAGTTGCCCGTGGGTGACGGGACCGATTCGGACGCTCTCCGCGCTCCTCGGATAGAACCGTAAAGGGACGGCCGCAGACCACCGACAGGGGCGCACGTCGTCCTGTTCTCCGGAGGAGACTTTCTCCGGCGGACTTCCCCCTGACCTCGCTCGGGCAAGGCCGCAGAGGGCGGTTTCCGGACCACGGAGTTCCTCGCCCCGCCTTAAAGAGTAAAAACGGCGGTTTTCGGTAACCATGCGGCGCGGGGCGTGTTTACAGTGTCGAGGGACTGTCGGACGGTGGCGCCGGCGAGCGCCGAGGAGCGAGGAAGGGGGGAATGCCTGTGAGGAAAGCGAACAACGTCTGGGAAGGTATCGTGTCGGGAGTGGAGCGCTCCAGGCGGGGCTTGATCATACTCGAGGAGGAAGGGGAGAGGGTCTACGCGCCGAGGCAGCTGATCCGGGAGGCGCTGCGCACCGCATCCGGGCTTCTCAAGCTGGGGGTGAGGCCCGGGGACCGGGTGGGCATCATGGCCCAGACCACGCCCCATACCGTGCTGACCTTCCTGGGATGCTGGGCCGCGGGAGCGGTGGCCGTGCCCCTGCCGCTGCCCATGCGCGCCGTGGACCCCACCTCCTTCATGGAGCAGAGCAGGCGCAGATTGGAGAAGGTGGGAGCGGAAGTCCTGACCCTGCCCGGGGCTTTCCTGCCCATGGTGTCGGACATGGGCGACGGGTTCCGCCTGGTGGCCATGGAAGAGCTCGTCGGTGGGGAGGAGGCCTCGCCGGTGGCGAGCGGGAGGGAGGACGTGGCCCTGGTGCAGTTCACCTCCGGGTCCACCAGCGAGCCGAGGGGGGTGGTGCTCACCCACGGAAACATCCTGGCCAACGCCCGGGCCATCGCCGAGAAGGTCGATGCCGGTCCCCGGGACACGGTGGTATCCTGGATGCCTCTCTATCACGACATGGGCCTGATCGGTTTCCTCATCACCGCCCTGGGCGCGGGATGCAGCCTGGTGCTCATGTCCCCGCAGCGTTTCGTGGCCGACCCCTCGCTCTGGCTGCGCGCCTGCGGAGAATACCGGGCCACCATCACCGGAGGTCCCAACTTCGCCTACGCCCTCTCCACACGGGTGCTCCGCTCCGGCGGCCTGCAGGGCACGGATCTCTCCTCCCTGCGCCTGGCCCTCAACGGGGCGGAACCCATCGACCCCCAGGTGCTGGATGAGCTGGTGGCCGCCGGGGCGGGATGCGGCCTCAAACCGGAGGTCCCCTATCCGGTCTACGGGCTGGCCGAGGCCACCCTGGCGGTGACCTTCCCGGAACCCGGCCGGGCCTACCGGAAGGACCATGTCTCCAGGAGGGGGATCGAGGAGCGGGGAGAGGCCCTACCCTGTGATCCGGACAGCTCCGATGCGCGCTGCCTGGTCTCCCTGGGCCGCCCGCTGCGCGGCCTGGAGGTGCGCATCATAAAGGAGGACGGGACTCCGGCCGGTGAGCGCGAGGTGGGAGAGGTCTGCGTGCGGGGCCCGTCTCTGATGCAGGGTTACTGGGGCGACGCCGCGGCCACCGCGGAAGCCCTCCGTGGAGGATGGCTGCACACCGGTGACCTGGGCTACCTGGCCGGGGGCGAGCTCTATCTGGTGGGGAGGATAAAGGACATGGTCATCATCGGAGGCCGCAACCTCTTCCCGGAGGACGTGGAGCGCTGCGCGGAGAGCGTGGAGGGCGTGCGCAAGGGGAACGCGGTGGCCTTCGGGGTGACCACCGGGAGGGGGCGCGAGAGGCTCGTCCTCGTGGGCGAGACCCGGCTGTCCTGTCCCCGGGCCGCTCTGGAGACGGCGCGTGCCGTGTCCTCCCGGGTGCGCGAGGAGATCGGTGTCCCGGTCCGGGAGGTGGTTCTGGTCCCGGCGGGGACCCTCCCCAAGACCTCCAGCGGGAAGAAGAGGCGCTTTCTCTGCCGTGAGCTGTATCTGGGGGAGAAGCTGCAGGCCATCGCCCGCAGCGGCGCCCCGGTGATGGCCAACTGAGCATCCGGCGGCGGACGACCGGTCATCTTTCCGGCCCCGGGTCGATGCGCAGGGATATGACCCTCCCGCGGCCGAGGCGGAGCGCCCTGCCCGACCCGGGGCCCCGGTCCGGCTCCGGGACAAAGGATCTTATCGCCTAAGGCTTCAGCAGCTCCAGGAACCCCTCCAGCTTTCCCTTCCGCTCCAGGATGCGCATGCCCATCTCCGCGGTGGTCGCTGGAGGGGTGGGTGCCTCGGCTTTCTTCCTCAGGCTCATGGCCTGATCGGGGCACCCCGTCACGCAGAGCCCGCATCCTATGCATCGGGACTCGTCCACCACCGCCCGGTCCTCGGAGATGGTGATGGCCTGCACCGGACACCGCTGGTCGGCGCATATCCCGCATGCGGTGCACAGCTCGGGGTCGTTCACCGGCAGGAACCCGGAGGAGGTGAAGACGTTGGGGTTGCCCCACTGCAGGGAGGCGCGCAGCAGGCCGCAGCAGCAGGGGCAGCAATTGCAAACGAAGGTCAGCCTCTCCTGAGCGTTGTTTATCTGGTGCACCAGCCCCGCTTCGTCGAACTCCCGGAGCTTCTCCTTCATCTCCTCCTTGGTCAGGTAGCGTCCGAAACCCCTTTCCACAAGATAGGTGCAGGTCTCGTCGAAGAGCATGCAGGCCTCGCGGGGCGCGTCGCATCTCTGCTCCAGTTCCCTGCAGGCGCAGCGGCCTATGCCCACCACCTTAGCCCTGTCTATCATGTCGTAGACCCGTTCGTAGGGGAGCACGCCCGGAAGGCTCTCCACCCGTTCCTGGATGGGGATGATGCGGGAGAAGGAGACCTCCGAGGTCCCGAATCCCCGCGACAGCTTGGGGAGGTACTCCTTCCACAGGGAGGTGAGCCTCTCCCGCGTCTGCGGATCCAGACCCTTCATGTAGGGGAACTCGAATATCCCCGGCATGACCGGAAGGAGGGCGTATCCCCATACCCCGTCCTTCTCGCGGGCGAAGACCACCCCCTTGTCCGCCAGGGACTCCAGCCGGCTCTTGGCCTCATCAGGTTCCACTCCTGCCCGACGGGCCACCTCCTCTGCGGGCAAGGGACGGAAGCCTAACCCCAGGGCTACCCGTGCTTCCTCGGGAGTGAAGAAGGTCCTGAGGATCTCCATGATCTCCGGCGCTGGAGGGCAACCCGTGGGGTGGCGGTCCAGGAGCTCCCTCAGTCTTTCATAGATCTCATCCGACATGACCCTACCTCCTGTCCGGACGTATTTCCTCCAGTACGGGCGTGTTTCCCGCGCCCTAGCGTTCGGCGTGCCCGGGTCCGTTTTAGGCAGCGCATGGTAGTTATTACCATTCAAACGCCTTTCCCCGGCTGTTCCTCTGGGATGCGTCTTTCAGACTCGCCTTTCTCCCGCCGGAGGTCCCCCGGCGTCCGCGGGACGCCCCGTCCACCTCGCCTGTCTCCGCGCCTGCCGCCGACCTCTCCTTTTCCAGTTGTTGGAGGACGAGCCTCACCGCGGTACGCATGGGCTCCGGGTCCCGGGTGACCTTGCTCATCATGATCCCGCCCTCCATGGCGCTGACCGCGAACTGGGCGTATGCCCGGCAGTCGAAACCGGCGGGGAGTTCGCCTTCCTCCCGCATGCCCTCCAGGTGGGAGGCGATGAGCTCCCACCATTCACGGAAGGCGGCGGCGATGGCCTCCCGGAAGGCGGGATGGTCGTGGCTGGTCTCCAGGGCAAGGTTCCCCAGGATGCAGCCCCGCGTGCAGTCTGCGGCCTCCACGATGCGCTGGATCTCGCCGAGCATGGTTTCCAGGCGTTCCCAGCTGGAAAGGCCCGGACTCTCCAGGGCTTCCTTGAGTCTTCCCAGGATGTAGGCGGAGGCGTTCTCGATGACCGCGAGGCCCAGATCCTCCTTGGAGGAGAAATGGAAGTAGAAGCTCCCCTTGGTGATGCCCGCGGCGCGTATGACGTCCTCTATGGAGGTCCGGGCGTAGCCGTTGGCGTACATGAGCAGGGTTGCGTGCCCCACGATGCGCTGGCGGGTGCGCGCGCCTTTGGACAGTCGCCGATCCCGCCTCCGGGGCGCGGACTCCTCGGTGCCTGCCGTCCTCCGCGCACCTACCTTCACCGCGGCATCGCCGTGAAGGTCCCCACCGGGGGCATAGCCGACCTGCGCGCCGTCCCGCGCACCATTCTTCGCCGCGGCGTCGCCGTGGAAGGCCGCTCTTCCGGGCAAATGTTTCCCCTCCATCACATCTTCATACGAGCGGCGATGAAGTCCTGGAGGCTCATGGGCGGGGAGACCTTTTCCCGCACCTCCAGGCGGATGGCCTCGTCACCCTGGCAGGTGGGAGCGCACACCCCGCAGCCGATGCACACCTCGGCGTCCACCGCCGCGATGCCCCCCGTGACCTTGACCGCTCCCACGGGGCACCTCTCCTCGCAGGTCCCGCAACCCGTGCACAGGTCCTCGTCCACCCGCGCCACGTAGCTCGAGGCTGATACGGTGTTCAACCCCTGGGTGAGCTTGGCCCTGAAGAAAGCGCAGCAGCAGGGGCAGCAGTTGCAGATGGTCCGCAGGTGCCCCTCCACGTTGTCGCACACGTGGACCAGGCCCTCCTCGTTAGCCTGGCGCAGGATGCGCAGGGCCTCGTCCTTGTCCACGGCCCGGGCTTTGCCCGTCTCCACCAGGTATCGGCCCATGGTCCCGAAGTGCATGCACCTCTCCAGTGGATGGTCGCACCCCTCGCCCACGAACCTGGCCATCTGGCGGCAGGGACAGTGTCCCACGGCGTAGAAGTCCACCCCGTCCAGGAGTTCCTCCAGGGCGTCGAAGGGAAGGACCTGGGAGGGGTCCCGCAGGGATTCGCCGACCGGGACCACCCTGATGAGGGGGACCTTGCGGGCCAGCTCCTCGCCGAAACCCTCCTCCAGGTACTCCTTCCAGTGGCGGGCCAGGCGGCGCAGTTCCGGCGTGTCCTCACCGCCCAGAAAAGGGGCCTCGGCGAAGCCCACCACGCTGGGGAGCAGGCGGTATATCCTCTCCCTGCCGGGTTTCTGCACCGTGAGCACCGTCCCCCTGCGGGCCATTCGGGAGAGGATCTCCTCCAGGCGCTCCGCCTTGTCCGGCATCAGCTCCTGGAGCTGGGTGAGGGTGCGGTTCTCGTAGATGGCCAGGTTCAAGGCCACCTCCGCCTCCTCGCCGGGGTAGAGGATGCGCAGGATCTCCATGAGTCGAGGGGACATGGGGACACCGTTTATGGCCCGGTCCAGGTGCTCCGCCAGCCGACCGTACAGGTCCTCTTCCATCTCATACCTCCCTGGCTTACTCGCCGCTCATGCCCGCCTCCTCGACGGGCCATTAAAACATACCAACCGGTCGGTTTATAATGATAAAGGGACGGGGGCCGTCACGTCAACACGGAGCCGGAGGCGGGGGATGTCGACATGGAGATACTTCACGCCAACCCCTTTTTCAGGGGTTCTTTTTCAGGGGCCTGCCCCTCCGCGGCCCGCCTGTCATTTTCGCGGCTGCGGGGTCCTCGGGGTCTTCATCGGTATGCGGTGGGACGGCCCCGGGCTCCGACCGGCCCGGCGGATGCGGGATCAGGCGTAGAGGGGCTCAAACCGGTCCTAGTGGCGTAGGGTCGGAGGAAGAGACACCTCGACCGTCCGGGGCATGTAAGGTCGATCGTAGAGACGCTTCAGCCGATCCGGGTGATGCAGGGTGGATGGATAGGGCTCCGTTCTTTTTCACGCATGGTGACTTTGCCTGAAAGAGAAACTCTTTCCAGCTTTTTCCGGCACTAACCGGACGGCACGTCCACCTTCGCCTCATCGCATCGGGGAACGGGCGGGGGCTCGTGGGATGCGCATGAGGCCTTCCCGTGGAAAAGACGGTGGAAGCGTCGGAGAGGGTCCCCGCGGGCTCGCGAGTCCCCTCGCGGTTCGTGATCACGGGGAACGGCCGAAGGGACATAAGGGTCTCAGGTCTGGAAGGCCCGCTGCCTATGGAGGCGGCGCAGGCGGGCGTAGAGGCGCCCCACCGCCACCCCGGAGGCGGAGGCCAGGCGGGGGAAGAGGCGCCGGTAAAGGTAGATGAACCGCGAAGGCCAACCGGGTATGACCAGAAAGCGCCCTCTCTCCGCCCCGTCCAGGGTCCGGGAGGCGATCTTCTCCGGGCGGCTGCTAAAATATTCCAAAAAACGGGATACCCTCTCCCAGCCGCGGAAGCGGATGGGCAGGTCCTTGACCGGGTGCGACCTGGCCATGGGAGTGTTCACGTAGCCGGGACACACCAGGGTCACCCCTATGCCCTGGGGTTTGAGGTCGTAGTAGAGGACCTCGCTCATCCCGGTGACGGCGAACTTGCTGGCGCAGTAGGCGGACTGGCCGGGGATGGGGACCAGTCCGTCGATGGAGCCGATGTTGATGATGTGGCCGCTCCCTCTCTCCAGGAGGTCGGGGAGGAAGGTCTCCACCACGTTCACCGTGCCCATGAGGTTGACGTCGATGATCCTCTTCCACTCCTCGTGATCCGTGGAGGCCACGTGGGCCACCAGGGTGACGCCGGCGCAGTTCACCAGAACCTGCGGGGAGAGGGAGAGGCTTCTCAACTTTTCGCGCAGTCCCCTGACCGCGTCGATGTCCGTGACGTCCACCCGGAAGGCGTGTGCCGCGAATCCCTTCCTCCTCAGCGTCCCCTCCGCCGAGGCCAGCGCCTCCGGGTTCACGTCGATCAGGATGGGGACCGCTCCCCGCGCGGCGGCCTCCGCGGCGACGGCCAGGCCTATGCCGCTCCCCCCGCCGGTGACCAGGACCTTTTTACCCTTGAGACTCATCGTCCTGCGCATCCTTGATGCCTCCTGTCGATATCCTCGCCTGTCTCGCCTCCAACCGTTTGCTGTGTACTGCCATTCCGCAAGAGCCCGTCTCCTCGCCGCCGGGTATCGCTTTCTCCACGGCTTCTCCGCGACAGTCGAGGCGGGACCTCCTCCTTTTCTCCTTTCCGCACCGCATTCGGTGGGTAAATGATCAGCCCTGGCGCGCCAGGAACAGCCCGGGGAGGCGGTCGGAGGTTCCTGATCCCCTCGCCTCTCCCCTCGCCTTTCTCCCTCGTGCGCTCGGGTTGCCCGCCGTATCCCGCCCGCGGGCGGTGGGAAGGTAGAGCCTCCCCTCACGGTCCATGATAATGGTTTATTCCATAACTTGCAATATGCAATTATTTCTTTATGCAAAAAGACATCCAGGGAGGCCAGTCGGGGAGGTTTCGTTTTTTCGGACAGGTGGGTGCATCGCAGGCGGCGTTTAGAAGGCGGGCGGTATTACCGGGTCCGTGAAGGTCTGGCACATGTGATGCGAGGGACGGCGTCGTCGGGGGCAGTTTCCCGGTCCGAGCGGCTTTGGATGCGGGCACGGTATCAAGAATGTTGATATGCGGTCATCCTGAATCCGAGCAAGACAGGCAGATCGATTTGTGCCACGGAGTTGGCTCGCGGAACCTCTGGTGGCCTTCTTTTCCCGGAGCTTCCACAGTCACCCGGTGAGCGGTCCCGGGAAAGGTCGGCCTCTAGCCTTGCATAAGGTCCCCTGTCTCTTCATGGAAGACCGCCATTATCCGAGTAAGATGGTGGGCAAAAGGACATCTCGCGGATTCGGGGGTCCTTTTCAACGGTGGGACTTTGCGATGGAGGATGAGTAAAGAGCAGTCTCCAGGAGGTGGTCGGATTGAGGATCATCGATTGTCTCTGCAATCTTCCCACCCTGGAGGGCATCATCGACCAGGTGGTGGGCCTGCCGCCGCAGATGACCGGCTATCTGCGGAATGTCTTCGGCCCCCGCGTAGCACCCATGTTCGGTCTTACCGCCGATGAGCTGGCCAGGGCCAGGGAGGAGATGAGCGAGGAAGAGCTATGGGATTTTCTGGAACCTAAGGTCAGGCCTGTAGCCCAGAGCGAGGAACAGTTCATCTCCACCCTGGATTCCTGGGGAGTGGAGGTCGCCGTCCTCTTCAATTTCGACGAGGAGACCACATCCGGCATCAGGGGTCTGAGCAACGATTACTACGCCGATGTGGTCAGCCGCCATCCTGACCGCCTGCGTTGCTTTGCGGGAGTGGATCCTCACAAGGGGATGGACGCCGTGCGGGAGGTGGAACGGGCGGTGAGGGAGCTCGGCCTGCACGGAGTGGCCCTCCGCCCTTTCATGCAGCGGATACCCGCAGACCATCGGAAGTTCTATCCCATCTATGCCAAGTGCGTTGAGCTGGGAGTGCCGGTTTGGATCCACACCTCCATAAGCTACGCCGATCTGCCCATGCATGTGGCCCACCCCTCTCATCTCGACCAGGTGTGCCTGGACTTTCCCGAGCTGAAGGTGGTGGCGGGTCACGGCGGGTGGCCGTGGACCGCCGAACTGGTAGCCGTAGCCTGGCGGCACCCCAATCTCTATATCGATTTCTCCTCCGTCCGGCCTCGCTACGTGGGAAGGCACAATACCGGCTGGGAGCCGTTGGTGGAATACGGCAACAGCGTGCTGGCCGACCGCATAGTCTTTGGCTCCACCTGGCTCTACGTGGGGATGAGCGTCCCGGAGATGGTCGAGGAGATAAGGCAGTTCCCGCTCCGGGAAGGGGTGCTGGAGAAGTGGCTCTACCACAACGCACGTCGTCTTCTCGGGTTGGATGAGTCATGACCACCCTCACGGACGTGGTAAGAGAGTGTTGGAATGATCAGGAGAAAGGTATTGGGGGCTCACGATCTCTTATGGGGGGTTTTCCGGTGCCGCGGCGGTGGCATGAGTCGTTTTCCTTTTATAAAAAGGAAGTTCATGATCAAGCCCTTCTATCCGTGACGGAAACGGGTACATCTGTCGCGGGAATGAGGTGGCCGTCGGATCTCGTCCGTTTTACGGGATCGAGGGAATGGAGTCCGGCGCCGCGAGGCGGTGACACCGGGCGCCGGGCACTTATCCCGTGGGCTAAAAGTCACCAGGGAAGGGGTTTTCCGTCCACGCAGTCCGGGGCCTCCCATCCCAGGAGACGGTAGATGGTGGGGGCGATGTCCCCTATCCCCACCTCCCCGGCCCAGGCGGTGCCCGGCCGGTATTCCAAACATCCCGCGGGGGGCTTGAGGATCAGCGGTATGCGGGTGGTCTGCGGCCCGCCGTGGGCTCCGGGGAAGCCCACCAGCACGTTGTCCGGCACGTTCCCCAGGGTGATGCCAACCGGGTTGGCCGCCGTGGAGAGGATGTTCCCGTGTGCGGCCACGTTGTAGTTGTACAGCGGGAAGACGAAGAGGTCCGGCCACAGGTGCCCGTCGGGGAGTCCCGGATTGGCGATCCAGAACTCGGAATACAGCTCCCGTGGCCTTATCCTCCCCAGCGGCCCGAGGTCCACCCCGTTGATCATCTCCTCGCGGTTGACCACCACGAGGGGCCGCACCGGGCCCAGCTCGGGGTCGTTGACCGTGTATGCTTCGAGGACCCTCTCGATCTCCAGTCGCTTCTCCGGGTCCGGGCACCAGATCATGTTTATCTCCGTTCCCCCTCCCTCCCGGTAGTCCTCGTTGAGGACAAAGCCGTGGGACCTCAGGATGCGCCTCAAGTCCAGGACCTCGTAACCGCGGGCCTGGTCCTTCATGTTCTCCATCCCGTGGTCGGAGAGGAAGACGATCACGCTGTTCTCATACACCCCGCGCTCCTTGAGCGTGCGGATGAACTCCCCGAAGAGGAGGTCCGCCTCGCGCAGGATGTCCAGGCATTCGTCGCGCCGCATCCAGGGGCTGTAGCGGCTCTCGTCGTCCGCAGCCCCCGGGGTGCCTTTCGGGTCCCATTCCCCGGTCTCCCGGGAGGTGCCGGTGAAGTGCCCCGTGTTGTCCAGGTCGGCGATGTTCACATAGCAGACGTCCGGGTCCTCCTCCTCCACGGAGCGCAGGAAGGAATCCATTAGGTAGCGGTCCTCGCAGTGGCCGCCGGGCATCATGCCGATGACCAGGCTCACCGGGATCACGTAGAGCCCCAGTCCCAGGAGCAGGTCGAACTGTCCGAGGAGGGCGGGTATGAGGACCTCCCGGGTGGTGTCCGTGTAGAAGCAGGAGGAGAAGGGGCCCGAGAGGGGATCGGCCGGGTCGTCGTCGCTCCGCGGGTCGCCGGCCGCGAAGTACTTGTAGGGGGGCGGGAAGAAGAGGGGGAAGCGCTCGCTGTGGCCCACGATGTCCACCGTCCTCTCCCCCTCGATATCCGCCAGCCAGTTCTTGTTGGACCAGAAACCGCACAGGGCCTTGCCCCCCGTCTCCTCCTTGGCCACCTCGAATATGCGCTTGACCGGCTTTCCCTCCGGACCGTAGCGCATGAGCCGCATGGAATTGGGGGCGGTGATCACCTCGTCGAACTCGGTGAAGCCGCACCAGGTGCCCCCCACCATGTATATGCCCTGGGTCCCGGTGTAGGTGCCGGCCAGGGCGTTGGTGTGGTTCATGTCCGTGGCCGAGGGGAGGTAGGACCGGGCATCGGTGTAGTTCACGCTCTCGGCCAGGAAGGCGCGTAGGTTGGGCATGAGCCAGTCGCCATCCGACCCCGGCCCCGTCCCCGCCCGGTTCAGGTACAGGTAGTCGGGGTCCATGGAATCTACGGCGAAATAGTACACGTTGGGCACGTCGGTCGTCTCCGCCGCCACCCGCACCTCTTCCACCCGGCCGGCGCTGCTCTCCGCTCGCACCGCCACCTCCAGCCTTTCTCCCACCGGGGCGTCATGCGGCGCCCTGACGGTGAGAACGGCCTGGGCGGTGCTCCCCGGACCCAGCGCCTGGAAGGAGGCGGGGTCCAGGGACAGGCCCCAGCCACCGCTCTCCCCGGAGATGGAGAGGCGCACGTCTATGGTATTGTTTTCCAGATTGCTCACGTGGAAGACGAAGGTGGTGGTCTCCCCGGCCATCACCTGGTGGGCGTGGGGGCGGATGCCTTCGAGGTCGTTGACGCAGAAGAGCATCCCCGGGTTGAGCACCTCCACGGTCACCTCGCTCACCGCTCCGGTGCGGGCGCCGGGTCCCAGGACCAGGGTGACGGGGCAGGACCGGTTCTTGGGCAGGCCGGCCGCGGGGAGCACCTCCGCCTTGAAGTAAGCCGGGCGGGGGTAGAGGTAGTTGTGGGTGACCCCGGGCACGGTCAGGGATCGGATCTCCGCCCCGCCGGGATCCGTGAACCTCACCCGGCAGGGGTGCTCCGACCGGTAGGAAAGGGCGTAGGTGTCCTCCGCGCCCCCCAGGTTGGTGGCCGCCAGGTTCCAGACGAGAGGGGCACCGGTGAAGGGCCGGCGGACGGGGTCCCGATAGCCCTGGCCTGGAGGACAGGGCGGTCACCTTCAGCCACAGGCGGTGGCTCTCAACGCCCCGCGTGCCGGTGATCTTGATGTGGCCCACGGTCCCCTCGGGCGTGTCCGGCTCGCAGGAGACCAGGACCCATGATCTGGCCTTGCCCTCGGCTCCCGAGGGCCGCGCCATGCAGGGGAGCACCACGGGCTTGAAGAAGGGCGAATCGGAGGTGGCTTGGAGGAACACCCATTCGCTCCTGTCCGTGATGTTGCGTGTCTCCAGGGGCATCCAGGTGAAGGTCTTCCCCGCCGCGGGCGCCAGGACCTGCTGCGGGAACATGCTGAAGAGGTCGAAGGTGGCGCCGCCCTGGGCCATGGCCGGCGGGGGCAGGGGCCCGCAGTGCATCATGACCGCCGCCAGGAGCACGGCCAGGACCGGGGAGAGAAACCCGGACCAGCCGCCGATGACAGCCCTCATGGTAATCCCCTTCCTCAACTCGTCCATCCCCTTTCTCGCTCCGATTCCCCGCCTGCGAGGTTTCATGCCGGCATCCCCCCGACCCCTTCAGGGCTCCGCCCCTCTCCTTTTC
>FWWL01003531.1_pt1 | contig 28336 bp, 24 predicted proteins | sample 2228331 | NCBI WGS metagenome assembly FWWL01 (sample SAMEA103939775, study PRJEB20133) | metagenome
CCACTTCTTCAGTGGTTCATTTTTCCGGAATCTCTCAGTGCCCTTCCTTACTGTCTCTCCCTATCACTCTTCAGTTGTTAAGGTGCCGCTCGACCGGCTCCTTTCGACAAAAAGCCCGATGCCTTCAACATTGCTGCTGCGACATCGGATGCTTTCCTCGACGCCTGCCGGTACCGGTAATCTTCTCTTGTAAAGGATCCGCCAATTCGTCAGCGGGATCTTCACCGTTTGAGCGTTTTTATTATAACCATTTCGCTCGTTTTGTCAAGAGATTTTGCCGCTTTTTTCAAGGTGCTGTCTTGCTTTTGCGCCGGACGCTGTGTTCCAGCGCGGTTTTGAATTATACGCACAGGTTCGCTTCTGTCAATGGAAATTTTGTTCTTTTTTTTCAGTTTTTAGGGAATTCTTTCAGCAATGATGGCACCCATTTGCCCCGCTTCAGTATAGAGACAATCTGTTCGGGAAATTGCGGACGGGCAAACAGAAACCCCTGAGCGTGGTCACAGCCGTTTTCGAGCAGAAAACGGTATTCCTCTTCGCTTTCCACCCCTTCGGCGATGGTTTCCATCTCCAGCGAGTGCGCCGCGGCAATCATCGCCTGCACAATCGCCGCGTTATCCCGATCCCACGGCAACCCCTGAATGAACTGGCAATCGATCTTGAGCGCATCCACCGGCATCTGCTTGAGCGCCCACAACGTGGAGTAGCCCGTCCCAAAGTCATCCATACACAGACGCACCCCATGTTGCTTCAATCGCTCCAGCGACTGCAAGAAACGACTGAAGTTCGAAGCAAAATCGGTTTCCAGAATTTCCACTTCCAGGCGTTCAGGGGAAATCTGATAATCTTTGAGGACGGCGCTCAGCCAGTCCACAAAATCAGCCTCTTGCAGGGAGAGCGCGCTGAAATTCAATGCCAGTTGCACCGGCGGCAGACCCTGCGCATCCCAATCGCGCAGTTGTGCCAGCGATTTTTCCACCACCACCCGATCCAGTAATGGATTCAATCCGGAAGACTGGGCAACGGAAAGGAATTCCGCAGGGGAAAGCATCCCCCGGCTGGGATGCTTCCAGCGCAACAGGGCTTCCACCCCCATGATTTTGCCATCGGTCAGGCGCACCACCGGCTGGTATACCAGAATAAATTGATCCTCCTCCAGCGCCGCGCGCAAATCGTTTGCCAGATCAATTTGATCGCGCAGTTGCTGGTGCATTTCCTCATCAAACACCATGACCCGCGACTTCCCCCTGCCTTTGGCGGCGTACATTGCCATGTCGGCATTGCGCAGGATCTCCTCCCCGCGCTGATTGGGCGAGACCGCGGCGATGCCCGCACTCATCGAAAGGAACACCTGCCTGCCATCCAGATCAAACGGCTGACGGGTGATCTGAATGAGCCGTTCGGCAATGTGGATTGCCTCCTCCAGAGAAGTCACATCTTCCAGCAGAATGGCAAATTCATCCCCACCCAGTCGGGCGACGAAATCGCCCCCGCGCAGGGCGCGCTTCAGGCGTTCGGCAAACACACACAGCACCCGATCCCCCACCGAATGGTCGTAGGTGTCGTTGACCATCTTGAAGCCGTCCAGATCCAGAAAGATCAGCACCGGGTGCTTTTCCGGATAGCGCTGAACCCGCTGAACCGCCTGCTGAAGGCGCTCAAAGAAGTACAGACGGTTGGGAAATCCCGTCAGGGCATCGTGCCGGGCTTGATGATTGAGGCGGTCCTGATCTCTGCGGATGCGCTCCGCCGAGCGCTCCAGCGCTTCCAGCGTGGCGTTGATGTGCTGTGCCAGCAGGGCAATCTCATTGCGCCCCTCTTCAGGTACGCGCAGGGAGAGATCTTCCGTCTCGCGAATGTGCTGTAAACGCTCCACCAGTCTCACCAGCGGTCGTATCGCCAGCCACTGCACCCCCTGCGAGACCACCAGTCCGTACACCGCGCCGGAGAGCATCAGGGTGAGGACAAAGAAAGAAATGGCTTCCTGCCCCTGATGAAAGATGGTGCGCTCCACCTGCACCGAAACGCGCAAGGCGGGACGCCGGAAGATGTCCTCAAAAGCCACCGAGCCGCGCACCCACTCCGCATCCAGCGGCTGAACCTGAACCGGTGAGATTTGCCCCAGACTGACCGGCTGCGCGGAAACCGGCAGGCCTTCAAAAGATAACATCAACCCACTTTCCTCAGCAAGGGCGTGCCGGAAGGATTCGTTGATCTGCCGCGCCACCACCAGCGTCCCCACGCGCGGACCGCTGAAATCGCTGCGTAAAATGGGATGCGCCGCTACCAGCCAGAAGCCCTCATCGGTGCGCAACATTCCCTGCATGGGTTCCACCGTTTCACTGCGCTCTGCCAGGTAGGGATGCCGCAGAATTTCCTGCAGAAAAGAAATCGAAGGGTAAATTACCCACTCCTTCCGCTCCAGATGGTACTGCCGGTAGTACACCACCTTTCCTTCATCATCTACCACCAGAAACAGGTTGAACCTCTGGTTGGCAAACGTGGCTTCAGACAAATTGTTCTCGATGTATGCAGAAGAACGCTCGCGGACAAAATCGTAAGTATCGTCCCATGGTCCCCAGTCCTGCACAAACCGCACCAGTTTTTCCTCTTCTTTCTGAATGAGGGATACCACCAGGCGGGTTTGCTGGCGCACGGCTTCGTTTTCCAGATTCAGGAAACTTTGCTGAAACAGCAACAGGCTCGCCAGAATCAAACCGGAGATGATGGCTACCGAAGTCACCACCACCAGCGATACGGTTTGCAACCGGAGAGAGGCTGGCGCTTTCCTCATTGAGTCCCTGCCTTGATTGTAACCGAAAGTTATAAAACGGATATTAATAAGTTATAAAAGTCTTAGAGATTTTGAATGAAGCCAGAATGCTAAGCCCCCGAAAGATGCCCCAATAAAGTAAATTGCGCCACAGTATACCCCAAACTTCCCAAATTGAGCAGTTACGGAAAACGTTTTCACCTTCAGGCTGCAATGAATTTGCAACGAACGGATAGTGAGAATTGCAATAAAATAACTGAAAGATAACTCTCATTCAACCCTACCCGCCATGATTCACTTTGACCCGCTCCCCACCCTGCCGTTGGATGTGGAAGACATGGATATTGACAGCCTCTGCAGTGCCCTGGAAAGCATACGCCGTCCACTGGTCCAAGCCATTTTTGCCGACCTGTACCGCAACCCCTTTTGGGAAGACCGCTACGGCGAATCAGGGCGTCTGAACATTCCCCACGACCTTGATCAGCATCTGGACTATTTGCTGACCGCCTTGCGTTTGCGCAGTCCGGAGTACCTCACCGAGTACTTCCGTTGGGTGCGTCACGCCGTCATCCTGCGTGGGATGTGCACCCATCACCTCATGCAGGTGCTGACTTCTCTGTCGATGCACCTTGCCACCCTGCTAACCGAGGAACACTTCAACGCGCTCACCCCCTTTCTGGATGCGGCGCGCCAGTCTCTGGAGTACAGCCATTTTGCCTGCCGCGCCCTCTCCCCCCTCGTGGACGCCGTTGCTCAGCAGACGGCGCAGTTTACCTATCCGGACGAGGAACAAAGCGCCCGCCGCGAACTGTGCCGGCGCGACGTGGTCATTTACCTGTCCTACCTGATGGACGCAGTGGAAAAAGACAACCCGGAAATTTTCTACGGCTATCTGGAGTGGCTGAAAGGGTTCGACCGCAAATACGGCATTTCCACCCGGGAACTGGTGCTCTCTCTGGGAGAGATTCACCGCCAGATTGAAAAACGGCTGAACGCAGATCACGCTCAGCCGTTTGCTCACATCCTCACCCACCTGCCCGCCTTAAACGGGAACAACTAGCGGGACAGCACCCGCTCATGGAAGGCTCGCCGGATGTCTTCCTGAATCGCCTCAATCGTCCGCGAAGCATCCACCACCACCCAGCGGTGCGGCTCGGCTTGCGCCATCTCCAGATACCCCGCCCGCACCCGCTGATGAAACGCCAGATCATAAGCATCCAGCCGATTCCACTCCCCCTCGCGCTGTTTGCGCTCCAGCCCCCGCGCCGGATCCACATCCAGCAGAAAGGTCAGGTCGGGCATCAGCCCACCGGTGGCAAAGCCGATCAGACGGCGCAGTTCCTCCAGAGGATATCCATGCCCATACCCCTGATATGCCAGCGTGCTGTCGGCGTAGCGGTCGGAGATGACCAGCGCCCCGCGCTTCAACGCCGGACGGATGACCTGCTCCACCAGTTGGGCGCGCGCCGCCTGAAAGAGCAAAATCTCGGTGCGCGGATGCATGGCGGTATTGCGCAGGTTCATCAGCACGGCGCGGATCTGATCGCTGATCTCCGTGCCCCCCGGCTCGCGGGTCGTCAGCACCTCATCGCCGCGGTCGCGCAGGAATTCCGCCAGCAGGCGAATCTGGGTAGTTTTTCCGCTTCCTTCCGGTCCTTCAAAGGTGATGAACATATCGCCTCGGTGCAAAGAGGATGAAGAAAAGGGAGAAAGGCGCGCCTCTCTCCCTCTTCCGGTTGATCATTCGCGGTAGATTCTCACCCGCCGGTTGGGTTCTTTGCCGTACGAGTGTGAAGTGAGTTGATACTGGCGCGCCATCTCATGCTGCATGCGGCGGATTGCCGCCGAGGCTGGCGCCAGATCCACGTAGCGCTCGCCATTCATCACCATTTGAATGGCTGCCTGCGTTTGGGCAATGGTTTGTTCCCATTCATCGCCATCTTCGGGCTGCATGCTCAGGTTGAACAGTTCCGCCAGCAACTGCTCAATCTGGGTGTTGGTGTTGGCACGCAGGACGTAGATGGGCATACCGCGCTGTTCCGCCTCCAGAATCGTCTGCTGGCGACCGCGGTAATAAGCCCGCAGGGTGATGAGCACATCGGCTTCCTCCAGCGCGCGCACAATCAGGGCAGGAACGCCCAGACGTTTGGCGCTCTGCTGAAGGCGGTTGCGCGCCACCCCGTAGGGATAAATGCGAATGGGCTGAAGGCGTTCTGTCCGCATGGAGCGCGGCTCGCTTTCCGGTTCTTCGCGGCGGCTGGGAGACATCTCGGTGGGACGCGCCCCGGTCGGCTCGCTCATCAGGCGGCGGAAACCCGCCTGCATGGCGCCGTAGCCGTTGCGCATTGCCGGCTGAGCGGGCGGCTTTTCCACGTGGATGTTGCCCTCGGCGTCGCGGTAGCGAATCTCCGGCGGGAGCGGGTTGTTGCGCACCAGCGCATCCACTGCCGCCGCCACGTCGGGATGAATGGCAAGCCGGTCGCGTTCCTGAATTTCGATGAGCACGTCAAAGGTCGGCGGCGCGCGGCGCTCCAGCACCGTCTTCTGCGTGCCGCGGCGGCGGGCTTCCTCGTCAGAGAGGGTCACCGCCTCAATCCCGCCCACCAGATCGGACAGGGTGGGATTGAGCAAGAGGTTTTCCAGGGTGCGCCCATGCGCCGTACCGATCAACTGCACCCCGCGCTCGGCGATGGTGCGCGCCGCGGCGGCTTCCAGTTCGCGCCCAATCTCATCAATGACGATGACCTCCGGGTTGTGGTTCTCCACCGCCTCGATCATCACCTCGTGCTGAAGCGAGGGCTTGGGCACCTGCATGCGGCGCGCCGCCCCTACGGCAGGATGTGGCACATCGCCATCGCCGCCGATTTCGTTCGAGGTATCCACGATGACCACGCGCTTCTTCTCTGCCAGAATGCGCGCCGCCTCGCGGAGCATGGTAGTTTTGCCGATGCCGGGACGTCCCAGAATCAGCACACTCTTCCCCGATTCGATCAGGTCTTGAATGATGTCAATGGTGCCGTACACCGCCCGCCCCACACGGCAGGTCAACCCAACGATGTGCCCCCGCCGGTTGCGGATGGCGGAGATGCGGTGCAGGGTGCGCTCCAGCCCGGCGCGGTTGTCGGCGTCAAATTCGCCAATGCGCGAAACGGTAAAGTCCAGATCCTCATGGGACACTTCTTCTTCCAGCAGGGTCAAATCGCCCGTGGTGAAGCGCGCCACCGGCTTGCGCCCCAGATCCATGACAATCTCGAGCAGTTGGTCGCTATTGTTGGCGTTTTGCACCGCCTCGGCAATGCGCGGCGGTAAAACGCCCATCAGAACATGCAAATCATCCGTAATTCTTCTCTGTGTCATACACTCAATTTTTATAAATGGTCGAACTCTGTACCATGGGCACGGTTGCCTCATGGTTGAAGGTTTCTCCGGCAATCTGCCGCGCCAGCACACCCATCCGCGCCGTTGCCACCAGATGGCGCACCAGCAATGCCTGCCGCGGCGAAACATACCCACCCAGACGGTTCAGGACCGGCTCCAGCCATGCCTGATAGGAACGCGCCGCCACATACACCGGTCGAGCGGGCAGTCCCACGAAGCATCCCAGCAGGGCTTGCAGGGCATCTTCGGGATGCTTCAAGCCGGGATGCAGTAGCGGCTGGATGAAGACGCCTTCCGGTCCGTAGAGCAGATCAGCATACGCCAGAATCTCCTTGTCCTGCCGGTACACCAGACGCTCGCCGGTCTGCCCGGCAAAGGGTTCGGCGGCTTGCACCAGCGGCGGCACCAGCAGTTGATACAGACTGCGCACGGCATTTTCCTCGGTCGGAAGCGGCGGACGCCACTCACCCGAACGGCGCGAAGCCGGCGCGGAATCGAACTTCCAGATCGTCTGCCAGCCGTACACGGCAAACCCACTGCGCCGGAAGGCTTCCAGCGCGGGCAGGCTCTCTTCCACCTCTGCCAGCAGGTTCAGCGCCCCCCACGAGCCAGCCATCACCGCCAGGCTCTCCATCAGCGCCGGTAAGCCGGGATGCTCAACGCCACTGGCAGGCAGCAGGAACGCCAGATGCGCCGAGCGGTCGCCCGGAGTATAGACCATGCGCCCGATGAGCGAGGGAAAGCCCTTTTGGGAAGGACAAACCGCCGTGTAAGAACCGCGCAGAGGGTCGAGCGATGCCAGCACCGAGAGCGGCGCCAGCACCCCGCCGCGCGTCAGCAATAACGCCATATCCGTGTACAGGAACTGTCGCCGGTACCGGAAGAGGGTAATCAGGTCGTGCCAGGCAAACGAACGAATGGTTACCGTGCTAACTCCACAAAATAGCGGTGGAAGCGATCGTCTCCCGTCAGTTCCGGATGGAAGGAAGTTGCCAGCAGTTTGCCCTGTTGCGCGGCGACGATGCGCCCATCGCTCAGGGTGATGAGCGCCCGCGCACTGCCATACACCTTCTCGATGATGGGCGCGCGGATGAACACCGCGTGGAAGGGTCTGCCGTTGTACTCCCTGCCCATGAAACTGACATCCAGATCGGTCTCAAAACTATCCACCTGACGTCCAAAGGCATTGCGCTGAACCGAGATGTCCATCAACTCCAGAAGCGGTTGCGGACGTCCCACATCTTTGGAGAGGAAAATCGCTCCAGCGCAGGTGCCCCAAATCGCGCGCTCGCGCCCAAACTGCCGCAGAGGCTCCAGCAAGCCGAAATCCACCGCCAGTTTCCCGATGGTCGTGGATTCGCCGCCGGGAATGATCAACCCCGCCAGCCCTTCCAGATGAGACGGTAGGCGCACCTGCTGAACCTCGACGCCCAGCCGTTCCAGCATGGTTTGATGTTCGATGAAGTCGCCCTGTAATGCCAGAACGCCAATTTTCATAGAAATTGTCCTACCATCCTCTCCCTGCAATGAGTTCCTGCTCCGGAATGGCAGAGATCTGCCGTCCCACCATCGGCTCGCCCAGGTTGCGGCTCACTTCCGCCAGAATCTTCGGGTCGTTGTAGTGCGTGACGGCTTTGACGATTGCCGCGGCGCGTTTGGCGGGATCGCCGGACTTGAAGATGCCCGAGCCGACGAAAACGCCGTCCATGCCCAGTTGCATCATCAGGGCGGCATCGGCGGGAGTGGCAATTCCACCTGCGGCAAAATTCACCACCGGTAAACGTCCCAGTTTGCGGGTTTCCAGCACCAGTTCATAGGGCGCGCCGATTTCTTTGGCGAACGCCATCACTTCCTCGTCGGGCAGGTTCTGCAGGCGGCGGATTTCACCCATCACCGCGCGGGCATGGCGCACCGCTTCGACCACGTCGCCGGTGCCAGCCTCGCCCTTGGTGCGGATCATCGCCGCGCCCTCGCCAATGCGGCGCAGGGCTTCGCCCAGATTGCGCGCACCGCACACAAAGGGCACTTTGAAAGCGTGCTTGTAGATGTGGTGTTCCTCATCCGCCGGAGTGAGCACCTCGGACTCGTCAATGTAGTCCACGCCAATGGCTTCGAGGATTTGCGCCTCGACAAAATGCCCGATGCGGCACTTCGCCATCACCGGAATGCTGACCGCATCCATGATTTTCAGGATGAGTTCGGGATCGCTCATGCGGGCAACGCCGCCGCTGGCGCGAATGTCGGCAGGGACGCGCTCCAGCGCCATCACCGCCACCGCGCCGGCATCCTCGGCAATGCGGGCATGCTCCGGCGTCACCACGTCCATGATCACGCCGCCCTTCAGCATCTGCGCCAGACCCTTTTTCACCGCAAAGGATCCAGTAATATTCTCTTCCATGTTATCCGTCCTCCTCATCTATTAAAACACCTTCAAGGTTCATTTTGATTCTACCACGCCCACCCCAAGCGTCAACCTCGCATAGATCGAACGAGAAGGTCTTTTCTTTTCTCAAACTCTGGCTACAATACAGGGAAAGGATTTCCCTCATGCCGGTTTTCGATCATTTTGACCTGCTGGCGCCGTTTTACGAGCGCTTCATCCATCCTCGCCCGCCCGAGGAACTGCTGGCGCATCTGGCTCTCCCCGTGCAGGGCGCCCTGCTCGATGCAGGCGGCGGGACGGGCAGGGTGTCTCAATTCCTGCGAGAGTACGCCCGGATGGTGGTCGTTGCCGATCTGTCCTGCCGGATGCTGGCGCAAGCCCGCCAGAAAGCGGGTCTGCGCCCGGTCTGCTCGCACAGCGAGCGCCTGCCCTTCCCCGACGAGACCTTTGCCCGCATCATCATGGTGGATGCCCTGCACCACGTCTGCGATCAGCGCACCACCGCCCGCGAGTTGTGGCGCCTGCTCCAGCCGGGTGGTCGTCTGGTGATTGAAGAACCAGACCTGCGGCGTTTTGCGGTGAAAGGCATTGCCCTCGCCGAAAAGGTGGCGCTGATGCGCAGTCACTTTCTGGCGCCGGCGCAAATCGCCGCCCTGTTCGATTTTCCCGAAGCGCGGGTCAGTATCGCCTCGGGCGGATTCAACGCCTGGATTGTGGTGGAAAAGCCGGCATCCGCGTCAGACGGTTAGTCGTGCACCCATCCCACCCAGTCGATGTGCGCGCCGGTGCGCGAGCCCAGCCGCTCCATCAACTCGCCGGTGTGCTGCATGAGATGACGCAGGGAATAGATCTGCAGTTCCGCCGTCAGCAGGGTACGATCGCCGTGTCCCTCGACCTCATCCAGTTTCAACTGGAACATGCGCTCGCGCACATGCCCCTGCAGAAAAGACAGGTATTCCAGCAGGGTAGCCTTGTCGTAAGGCTCGAAGGACTGCGTCTCATCGAAGTCGTACACCTCGCGGTGCTTTTCCCACGGCACGAACGTCTCTGGAGAGTCCGCCAGATATTCGTGGACGAAATACAGAGCATGGTACGCCACCTGCCAGAACTTGTTGCGGTCTTCAGGAGCGTTCCAGAGATCTTCAGGGCACAAAGCGATGGTCTGTTTGAGCATCTCCAGCCCTGCCAGAAACTGTGAAACCAGAATCGCAGCCAGATTCATCCTGCCACCTCCACTTTGATTGTAGCGGCAATTTCTTTCAAACAGACAAACCCCTGCACATGCGCTGGACTTCCCAGAAAAATGGTCTATAATGACCTTATTGAATCACCATTTTTTTCGGTGTAGAAAGGAGCCATACCCTATGTTAAGCAAACGACTGCTGGATGAAATGAACACCCAGATCAAACTGGAACTGTACTCGGCTTACCTGTACCTTGCCATGGCAGCCCACTTTGAAGAGAACAACTGGGGCGGCTTTGCCAAATGGATGGCAATGCAAGCCAAAGAGGAGCAGGAGCACGCCCTCAAATTCTTTGAGTACATTCACGACCGCGGCGGCAAGGTGACCCTGCAAGCCATTGACGCTCCGCCCTCCACCTTTGGCACTGCCGAGGAAATCTTCGCCGAGGTGCTCAAGCACGAGCAGAGCGTCACCGCGCGCATCAACCTGCTCTACAGCATCGCCGTGGAAGACAAGGACTACGCCAGCCAGGAGTTCCTCAACTGGTTCGTCAAGGAACAGGTGGAGGAAGAGAAGAACGCCACCCAGATTCTGGAGTGGCTGAAGATGGCGGGCGGCTCGACCCCGGCGCTCTTCCAGATCAACGCCCTGCTCGCCCAGCGCGAAGATTAAGACCGACTCCACAGGAAGGGGCACGCCCTGCAGGTTGAAGCGTGCCCCCCACACCAGCACACAACCGCCCACGGAGTCAATCCATGGGCGGTTGATGATTCTCCAGCCACACCGCTTCAGGCTTTTTCGGGACGGCGCACAGCCAACCGGAGGAGATACCACACCCCCCGCAGAGGCGCCAGCGCCCAGGCAATGAAGGCGTTGAGAATGCCAAACCCCTGACTAAACCACACCAGCACCGGGCGGAAGATGCGCAGGAAGGGCAGATGCGCATACGCCAGCGAAAGGGCAATGATGGACATGGAAATACCAAAGCGCGCCCAGTCCGAAAATTCCATGATCCCCAGTTCTTCCAGCACCAGTTCAATGCCGATGCTCAACACCAGAATGTACGCCGCCGATTTGAGAATGGGCTCGCGTTGAACCACGTAACTGAAGATGCCCGCGGCAAAGCGCATCACCAGAATACCGATGAAGACGCCCAGCATCACCACCAGAATGTGATCGGAGAGCGACACCGCCGCCACCACGTTGTCCAGACTGAAAGCAAGGTCCATCAGTTCCACGTTCAGCACGGTGAGCCAGAAGCCCGTCTTCCGCACACTCCGGAGTTCGCCCTCCTCTTCTTCCGCCCCCTGCTCTCCCACGGCGCTCAAGTCATCCAGCGCCAGACGGATGAGGTACGCCGCTCCCACCAGTTTCAACCACGGGTTGCGGATGATAAAACTGGCAGCCAGGAGCATCAGCCCGCGCCCCACATACGCCCCCAGCAAGCCCACCCGCAGCGCCGCCAGCCGCTGGGGACCCAGCACGCCGTCCAGCCAGTGCCCCACCCGTTTGAGCGCGGGGGGCCAGGGAATGGGTTCTTTTTCGGGCAGGGTTGAAACCATCGCGCCCAGCACGGCGGCATTATCAATGGAAAGGATGCCTTCCAGGAAGATCAACTGCAGGACAATGAGCAGAAAGGAAAAGTCCATTTCTCAGCACTCCCATCGAAGGATACGGGTCCCACCGGGAGGCGGGTGGCAGTGTTGGGCAAAAGCATTACGCCAGGCTCAGAGGGACGTAAGTGCGTTTATAGCACAATTTCAATACAGATAGAGGAAAATTAAGCCGAATTTCGACAGGATAAGGATTTTCTTCCCCCCGCGCAAAATGCGCTTTCCCCAAGGTAGATTACAATTGCCATCAAAGGAAGGTTTCACCATGCAAACGCATCGGCACTGGATGATTGGTTCAATGCTGATTCTGGGCTGTCTGGCGGCGCTGTGGAGCGGATGCGCCCCCGCACCCGCATCCCTTGCGCCCCAACCCTCACCGTCCGCCACGCTGGCGCTCAACCTGCCCAAAGCCACCCCGCTCCCCGAGACGATGGACTGCGTGCTGGTCAGCGTGGAGCCAACCCCCACCCCCAGCGGTGAGCTGCCGCTCTTTCCACCCCCCACGGCGCAGGACTGGACGCTCGGTCCCGAGAACGCCCTGCTGACCTTTCTGGAATACACCGACCTGCAAGCCCCCGCCAGCCCGGCGCTGAACGACTCGCTGGCGCGCCTGCAGGAACGCTACCCCGATATGGTGCGGCGGGTGTTCCGGCACTTCCCCCTGCCCACCAACGACAAGTCCATGCTGGCAGGCGCCGCCGCCGAAGCCGCCGGAACTCAGGGCAAATTTTGGGAGATGATGCGCCTGCTGTTGACACGCCAGGACGAGTGGACGGCGCTCCCCGAAGCAGAATTCCGGGCATGGCTGGAAGATCGGGCGAAGGACCTCTCGCTGGATGTGCCTGCCTTCCTCACCGCGCTGGACGACCCTGCCGTGCGTCAGAAACTCCAGCAGGCGCAGGAAGAGGGCTTCCGTCTGGGCATCCCCACCATGCCGTTCGTGCTGATCAACCAGCGCATCTATCAGGGACCGCGCGACTACCGCAGTCTGGAAACCCTGCTGTTGCTGGAGAACCTGAAGAGCCGCCAGTTCCGCCAGTGCCCACCCTTCATCATCGATCCGACCCGCACCTACGTCGCCGTGCTGGAAACCACCCAGGGCGAAGTGCGCATCCAGTTGTTCGCCGATCAAGCCCCGCAGACGGTCAACAACTTCGTCTTTCTGGCGCGGCAGGGCTGGTACGACGGAGTCATCTTCCACCGCGTCCTGCCCGGCTACATCGCTCAAAGCGGCGACCCCAGCGGGAGCGGCTTCGGCACGCCCGGATACGCCTTTGCCGACGAGATCAACGCCCTGCGCTTTGACCAGCCCGGACGGGTCGCCATGGCAAACGCCGGTCCCAACAGCAACGGCAGTCAGTTCTTCATCGCCTACACCGCGCTCCCCGATCTGGATGGGCAGTACCCCATCTTCGGACAGGTCATCTCCGGGCTGGACGCGCTTGAGCGCCTGACCCCGCGCGACCCCGCCTCGCCCGCCGACCTGCCCGAGGGCGACCGCATCCTGCGGGTGCGCATCGTCGAAGCGGCGCCGTAAGGTTGTACAGCGAGGGGATACGAAAAATTTCTTCCTTTTTTGGGAAAAATTATGTTAGAATGGGCGGTGGTTGGGGAGTAGCACCTGCTCCGCCGGAGCAGGGAGGCAATCGTCAGCACGGAGATTTCTCCCGGTTGTCCTCGAAAGTCATCACCCGTTGCGAGACCACCGCGATACTGCTTCGAGGAGGTCTTTTTTTATGCCCACACCCGATCAAGAAACCGAATGGTATCGAAAGAGCGTTGAGGAAACCGCCCGCCTGCTGGGCACCTCACCGCACGACGGCTTAAGCGAAGCCGAAGCCGCCCGTCGTCTTCAGCAGTACGGCTACAACGAACTGCTCGACCGCGGCGGGAAAAGCCCCCTGAAGATTTTGCTGGAGCAATTGACCGGCATCATGACGATCGTACTGGTGATCGCCGGGGTCATTTCGCTCGTACTGGGGGACAAAGAAGACGCCATCGCCATCCTCGCCATCATCATTCTCAACACCGCGCTGGGATTTTCTCAGGAATACCGCGCCGAAAAAGCCATGGCGGCGCTCAAGAAGATGTCCGCTCCGCTGGTCAGAGTGCGCCGCGAGGGACACACCCGCGAGATTTCCTCGCGCGAGGTGGTGCCGGGCGATGTCGTCCTGCTGGAAGCGGGCAACCTCGTCCCTGCCGACGGCAGGCTGGCGGAAGCCGTCAACCTGCGCGTTCAGGAAGCCGTGCTGACCGGTGAATCCGAGCCGGTGGAGAAGAACACCGCCGTACTGGAGAAAGATCACCTGCCGCTGGGCGATCAGCGCAACCGGGGTTTCATGGGCACGCTGGTCACCTACGGACGCGGTACGCTCATCATCACCGAAACCGGCATGCGCACCGAACTGGGCAAAATTGCCGAAATGCTCCAGACCGTCGGGCAGGAAAAAACCCCCATGCAGAAGCGTCTGGAGCAGTTGGCGCGCACGCTGGCGCTGGCGGCGCTGGGCATCGTCATCCTCGTCTTTGCGCTGGGCATCCTGCGCGGCGAGGACATCCGCCTGATGTTCCTGACCGCGGTGAGCATGGCGGTAGCCGCCATCCCCGAAGGTTTACCCACCGTGGTGACCATCGGGCTGGCGCTGGGCGCCCAAGCCATGCTGCGGCGCAAAGCCCTCATCCGCAAACTGCCCGCCGTAGAAACGCTGGGATCGGTCACCACCATCTGCTCGGACAAGACCGGCACGCTGACCGAAAACCGCATGACCGTCACCGTGCTGGACGTTGCCAACCATGAACTGGATCTGAAAGAGCAGGTGCAGAACTTCAGCCCGCGGGTGCGCCGCGATCAGGTGGAGCCGATACTGCGTCAGAACAGCGCCATCCCGCTCCTGCTGACGGCAGGCGCGCTGTGCAACGACGCCGTGCTGGAAGCCGATCCGCGCCGTCCGGATGAGTACACCTCGGTGGGCGATCCCACCGAAGGCGCGCTGGTGATCGCCGCGGCGCGCGCCGGGTTGTGGAAAGAAGAACTGGAGCGCACCTTCCCGCGGGTGGCTGAACTACCCTTTGACTCGGAACGCAAACGCATGACCACCGTGCACCGCATCCCGCAGGACACCCTGCCCGACCTGTTTGCCGGCTTCTTTGCCGATGGACGCGCCCCCTTCATCGCCCTGACCAAAGGCTCGGTGGACGGCATGCTCGAGGTCAGCACCGCCGTCTGGGTGGATGGCAGGATCGTCCCGATGGATGATGACTGGCGCGAACGCATCCGCGCCAACAACGACAAACTGGCGCGCGGCGGGATGCGCGTGCTGGGCATGGCGTACCGCCTGCGCTCCAGCGACGCCGTCAATCAGCCTGAGGATCCGCTGGAAAGCGGGCTGATCTTCCTCGGCATGGCGGCGATGATGGACCCCGCCCGTCCCGAAGTGTACGATGCCGTCCAGACAGCCCGGCAAGCCGGCATCCGCCCCATCATGATCACCGGCGATCATCCCCTCACCGCGCTTGCCATTGCGCGCGAACTGGGCATCGCCGCCAGCGAGCGCGTCATCACCGGCGCGGAACTGACGAACATGGACGTGCCCACGCTGGCGCAGGTGGTCAAAGAGGTCAGCGTGTTCGCACGGGTTTCGCCGGAGCACAAACTCAAAATCGTGGAAGCCCTGCAGAGCAACGGCGAAATTGTCGCTATGACCGGCGACGGCGTCAACGACGCCCCGGCGCTGAAGAAAGCCGATATCGGCGTCGCCATGGGCATCACCGGCACCGATGTTTCCAAAGAAGCCGCCGACATGGTCCTGCTGGATGACAACTTCGCCACCATCGTCGCCGCGGTGGAAGAAGGCAGGCGCATTTACGAGAACATCCGCAAGTTCATCCGCTACACGCTGGGCTCCAATCTGGGCGAGATTCTGGTGGTGCTGGGCGCGCCCTTCCTGGGCATGCCCATCCCGCTGACGCCCCTGCAGATCCTGTGGGTCAACCTCGTCACCGATGGTCTGCCCGGGCTGGCGCTGACGGTGGAGCAAGCCGAGCGCGGGACGATGCACCGCCCGCCGCATCCGCCGCAGGAGAACGTCTTTGCCCGCGGGCTGTGGAGCAACATCTTCTACGCCGGGTTCATGATGACCCTGCTGACGCTGGCGGTCGGGTTTGGCGCCTGGAGCATGGGCGTGGAAGCCTGGCGCACCATGGCGTTCACCACCCTCACCCTGGCGCAGATGGGCAACGCCCTGGCACTGCGCACCGGCAGTGAATCGGTCTTCCGCGAGGGCTTTTTCAAGAACCGCGCCATGATCGGCGCCGTCCTGCTCACCTTCGTCCTGCAGTTGGCGGTGATTTACGTGCCGTTCCTGCAGCCCTTCTTTGCCACGCAGGCGCTCAGCGCCGCCGAACTGGGTGTGTGTCTGCTTGCCAGCGGCGCCATGTTCGGGCTGGTGGAACTGGAAAAGCGCCTGCGCCGCTAATCCCTTTCCATTGCCATCTTCCTTCCTCTGTTGCGAACCCACCTTCCCCAATTGCCATGGGGAAGGTGGGTGATTCTGCCGGCAGGTCAGGCGGGAGAGGGAAAAAATCCCCAAAAATCCCCCTTGACTTCTCTAAAATTCTCCTTATAATCTTGCTAAACCACACATTCTAAAGACGTTGAAGAGGACGAGTAAGCGTCGCTCCGTCGGTACAGAGAGCAGGAAACAGGTGAAAGCCTGCCCGAACCGCGGCGCCGAATGGACCTCGGAGTTGCAGGGCGAAAGGATTGCCGAGTAGCCCGCGCCGGAGTTGCCACCGTTATCTGGGCAAAGGGTATCGCCTTCGGGCTGTACCCGCAACGAGTGAGGCTGGCTTTCTTTCCCTGTTGTGCATCACGACAGGGATTTTCGATTAAAGCCCCAGCCTAATCTGGGTGGCACCACGGACCTGCGTTCGTCCCGGAAGGAACGGACGCAGGTCTTTTGTTAAATCAAAGGTGGAAATTCTTATATACAGGAGGAGTATCATGTCTAACCAGACCCGTTTTTTGCTGAGCGAGAACGACATTCCCCGCTTTTACTACAACGTCCTCGCCGACAGTCCCATTCCCCCCGCACCCGTGCTCAACCCCATCACCCGCGAACCGGTCACACCGGACTTCCTCGCCGCCATCTTCCCCATGGAAATCATCCTGCAGGAAGTCTCGCAAGAGCGCTACATCGAGATCCCTGAGCCGGTGCGCGAAGCCTACAAACTCTACCGCCCCACCCCGTTGATTCGCGCCCTGCGTCTGGAAAAGGCGCTGGACACCCCCGCCCACATCTACTACAAGTACGAGGGCGTCTCGCCGTCGGGCAGTCACAAGTCCAACACGGCACTGGCGCAAGCCTTCTACAACAAAATCTCCGGCACCCGTGCCATCACCACCGAAACCGGCGCCGGTCAATGGGGCTCGGCGCTCTCCATGGCGTGCCGCTTCTTCGGCATGGATCTGGAAGTGTACATGGTGAAGGTGTCTTACGAGCAGAAGCCCTACCGCCGCTTCCTCATGGAAACCTACGGCGCGCAGGTCTTCGCCAGCCCCACCACCCGCACTCAGGCAGGACGCGCCATTCTGGAGAAAGACCCCAACAGCCCCGGTTCGCTGGGCATCGCCATCTCCGAGGCAGTGGAAGCCGCGGCAACCTCCGGCGGAGCAAAGAAGTACGCCCTCGGCTCGGTGCTGAACCACGTGCTCCTGCATCAGAGCGTCATCGGGGAAGAAGCCCTCAAGCAGATGGACATGGCAGGCGAGTACCCCGACATGGTGATCGGCTGTGTGGGCGGCGGCTCCAACTTCGCCGGGATTGCCTACCCCTTCCTGCGCTACAACCTGACCGAGGGCAAGAAGACCCGCCTGATTGCGGTGGAGCCCAAAGCCGCCCCCTCGCTCACCCGCGGCATTTACTCGTTCGACTACGGCGATACCGCCCAGATGGCGCCCATCGTCAAGATGCACACCCTCGGGCACGATTTCATCCCGCCCGCCATCCACGCCGGTGGACTGCGCTACCACGGCATGGCGCCCAGCCTCTCGGCGTTCTACGACGCCGGGCTGATCGAAGCCGTGGCGGTTGGACAGCGCGCCGTCTTCGAGGCGGCGGTGCTCTTCACCCAGCAGGAAGGCATCCTGCCCGCGCCCGAGTCCTCGCACGCCATCCGCGTGGCAATTGACGAAGCCCTGAAGTGCAGGGAAACCGGCGAAAAGAAGGTCATCCTCTTCAACCTCTCCGGTCACGGGCACTTCGATTTGAGCGCCTACAACAAGTACCTCAGCGGGCAGTTGGAAGATTACGACTTCCCCGAGGACGCCATTGCCACCATTGCCCAGCGTTTGCCGCAGGTCTCCATCCCTGCGTAAACCCTGTGTTCCTCCCCCCATCTAAAAGCCCCCGAACACCTCGGTTCGGGGGCTTTGCTTTCTGCGCGGTGGCGCGCCGCCTCAGGCAATCACGCCGAGGCGTTTGCCAACCCGCGCAAAGGCTTCCAGACCTTTGTCGAGGTCATCCTTGCTGTGCGCCGCCGAGAGCATCACGCGGATGCGGGCTTTGCCGTGCGGCACGGTGGGGTAGCCAATTGCCATGGCAAAGACGCCTTCCTCGAACAATTCGCGGCTGAACTGCTGTGCCAGCGGCGCCTCGCCCAGCATGATGGGGGTAATCGGCGTGACGCTCACACCCGTGTCGAAGCCGAGACGCTTCATCTCCGCCTTGAAGTAGCGGGCGTTCTCCCACAGGCGATCCACCAGTTCGGTGGACTCTTCCAGCACGTCGATGGCGGCAATGCAGGCAGCCACATCGGCGGCAGGGGTTGCCGAGGAGAACAGGAAGGGACGTCCGCGCTGTCTCAGCCACTCCACCACCACAGGAGACCCCGCCGAAACGCCACCCACCACGCCAAAGGCTTTGGAGAAGGTGCCGATTTCGATGTCCACCTTGCCGTGCAGGTTGAAGTGATCCACAATGCCGCGTCCTCCTCTGCCCAGCACGCCCTCACCGTGCGCATCGTCCACCATCAGCATCACATTGTAGGCGCTGGTAACGGCGTAGATTTGATCCAGCGGGGCAATATCGCCATCCATGCTGAACACGCCGTCGGTAATGGCGATGGCGCGCCGGTAGGTGCCCTCGTTCTCGCGGATGCGCGCTTCCAGATCCACCGGATCGCAGTGGGCATAGCGCACAATGCGCGCCCCGGAAAGACGGCATCCATCAATGATGCTGGCGTGGTTGAGTTCATCGGAGAAGATGACATCCTCTTTGCCCACCAGCGCCGAGATGGTGGCAAGGTTGGCGGTGAACCCCGATTGGAAGGTAATTGCCGCTTCCACCCCCTTGAAGGCGGCAATGCGCCGCTCCAGTTCCAGATGCAGGTCCAGCGTCCCGGCGATACTGCGCACCGCCGCCGGACCAACCCCGTAGGTTTCCAGCGCCTGACGGGCTTTTTCCACCAGCCGCGGGTGGTTGGCAAAGCCCAGATAGTTATTGGAACAGAAATTGAGCACACGCTTGCCGTCCACCACCAGCCACGCCCCCTGTGGGGTGGAGATGGTCCGAATGCGGTTGTACAGTCCGGATTCTTTCAAACGGTTGAGTTCATCCTGAATCCACTGCAGACGTTCGCTCATGATGGTACTCCTTACGGGTTAGAAAAGGGTAAATAGAACCAGAAACAGAAGCGCTCCGGCTTCTGCCACTGCCACACCAACCGCGCGGCTTAAGGTGCGCGTATCTTCCAGCGAGAGTTGGGGGTACACGCCGCGCAGATTCAACACCGGACCTGCCAGCACGGCAAACACCCCCCCGGCGATCAGTCCACCCAGATGCCCCCAGTTGTCAATGCCCGGCGCCAAGCCCAGCACCAGATTGACCCCGATGATGAACACGGTGTTCCACAGCGCCGAAACCGCCTCTTTGCCGAACCATTTCCGGTTGTAGTACAGGAAAACCGCTTCTGCCGCCACCACGCCAAAGAGCGCCGTAGAAGCGCCTGCGGAATTTTCCGGCGAGAACAGGTAAGAAAACGCAAACCCACCCAACCCGCCAAGGAAGTACAGCAGGAGAAAGCGCCGCCGTCCGTAATGGCGCTCCAGCGAGGTGCCGAAAGAGTACAGCGCGTACATGTTAAAGGCAATGTGCGGAAGCGAGACATGCAGGAAAACCGGCGTGATCAACCGCCAGAACTGCCCCTGCTGGATGAGCGTGTTGCTTTTGGCGCCGATTGCCAGCAACAGATCATAACCGAAGAGGGGACGCGAGAGCATCTGCAGCAGGTAGATGGCGATGGTGATCCCCATGAGGACGTACGTCACCAGCGGCTTGGTGAGGGGGACGCGCACCTGCACGGGTTCAATCCTGCCGAGTTCGGCGGGCGATGGCTCTCCGGTGGGCATGGGTTCGGGCGAGTCGGAGGGCAGACTCACAGGCACACCTCTCGGTGGTCAATGCGGTGATGCTCGGCTTCGATGATGGCGGAGATGACCCGTACGGCTTCATCCAGACGGTCGTGGGCATTGACCACCACGTAATCAAACCACGAGAACTGCCTGAGTTCCTCGCGGGCGGTTTCCACCCGCAGTTTCAGGGCTTCTTCCGTTTCCGTTTTGCGGTTCTTCAGGCGCCACAGCCATTCATCTTTGTTGGCGGGGATGAGGAAGATCAGCACCGCTTCGGGGCACAGACGGCGCACGGTCTCGGCGCCCTGCACATCCACCCGCAGGATGACATCCTTACCGCTTGCCATGGCATCGCGGATTTGCGAACGGGGGATGCCCTTGTAATCGCCATACACGTTGGCGTATTCGATGAACTCATCGGCGGCGATCAATTCCTCGAAGCGTTCACGGCTGACAAAGAAATAATCCACCCCATCCACCTCTCCGGGGCGAATGGGGCGGCTGGTCATGGTCACCACAAAATGGAAGGGCAAGCCCTTCTCCTTCATGGCTTTAATGACCGCATCTTTACCCACGCCGGAAGGTCCTGAAATGACAATCAACAACGGTTTGGGGTGGTGCAGGTCAAAATCCAGCGGCAGTTGATCCATGGTCTCCATCATCGGGGTTAACAAAATTCCAAGATATGATGATTATAATTGAAAAGCCATAAACTGAGCCGGAGGAAATGAAATGCCCTACTACGATTACCGCTGTCTGGATTGCAACCGCCGCTTCAGCCTGTTCTTCACCTATGCCGAGTACGGGGTCAAGCCTGCGGTTTGCCCGCACTGCGGCAGTGAGCACGTCCAGCGGAGGATCAACAAAGTGCGCATTGCCCGCTCAGAGGAAAGCCGACTGGAAACCCTTGCCGACCCGTCCAATCTGGAAGGGCTGGATGAAGACCCCCGCGCCCTGGGACGCATGATGCGCGAAATGAGCCGCGAAGTGGGCGAAGACATGGGTCCCGAACTGGATGAGGTGATTCACCGTCTTGAATCGGGGCAGACTCCAGAGCAAATTGAGCAGGAAATGCCCGAACTGGCGGAGAGCCTCGGCGCAGGCGGGGATGAGGATGGCGGCTTGGGCGATGATTTTGGGGAGATTGATTAAACCCTAGCGGTTATCCAGAATAAACGGGATGGCAACCGTGTACAGCGCCTGATAGGTGAGGTGTTCGCGCTGGAGGGTTTGCCCATCCCTGCCGCCCAGAAAGTGCAGGTAGTTGCCCAGCGCCACCAGCGCACCCTGCGCGCCGAGGGGAACGGGCGCCGCATCGAGCGTTTGCCAGAGTCCATCGGCAGGGGTGAACACCCAGCCAGGCACATTTTCCACCCCATCGGAAGAAACCCCACCCAGCAGGTAAATGGAGTTGATCAAACCCGCCGCGCTCATCTCCGCGCGCGGTGCTGGCATGGCAGGCAGGGCTTCCCACACCGCCCCGCCGCTGGCTTCGCGGGCAGGGTGATATGCCCACACCTCACTCAGGGGCTGACTGCCGTCGCTCCCCCCGAAGAGCAGGATGCGCCCTTCCACCGCAATGGCAGCGGCAAAAGCCCGCGGCGAGGGTAGAGGGGTGCGTTCCTCCCAGCGGTCGTTTTCAGGGTCGTAGGCGTACACCGCCGATGAAGGCTTCTGACCGTCCCAACCGCCAAAGAGGTACAGATCGCCCTCGAAGGCGGTCAGTGCGTATCCTGCCAGCGCCTGCGGAAGCGGGGCGCGCGTTTGCCACGTGTCGGTGAGAGGGCTGTACACCTCCAGCACCGCCGTGGGACGCCGCCCAGCGGTCATCCCTCCTGGCAGGTAAATCTGCTCGCCCAGCCGCGCCGCCGCCACCTGAGAGACGGCGGTAGGTTTGCCGCTCAATGCCAGCCACGACTGCCTCTCAGGATCGTACGACAGGGCATCGTTGCTGATGCCTGTGTCGGTCTCTCCGCCAAAGAGGTACAGGCGCTCATTGAAGGCAATCGCCGCCATACTGGCGCGCCCTTCGGGCAGAGCGGGCAGGGATGCCCAGCGCGGTGGGGCGATGGGCGTAGCCTGCGCCCCAGCAGGTGTGGGAGTCGTGGATGCTGGGCGGAAGTTGTTCCAGATCAGCGCCCCCACCGCCAGCAGAATCAGCAAAAGCGCACCCGCCAGCGCCCATGGATGCACTCCCCGCCGCACCGAGACGGGAAGGGCTTCGCCATCCGTCACCGTGGAGACCTGCAGAGGGCTTTCGGGCGCAACCTCTTCTCCCTCCCCCGATGAAGCCTCGGGGAGCGAGAAGCCAGGCGGGGTGATGCCGTTGCGGATGGCGTACAGCGTGGCTTCGGTGCGCGAAACCACGCCGATTTTGGCAAAGATGTTGCGCAGATGCACTTTTACCGTGTTGGGACTGATGGACAGCGCCTGAGCGATTTCCTTGTTGGATGCGCCAGTTGCCACCAAACGCAAAATTTCCACCTCGCGTTCGCTCAAAGGCTCGTTGGGCAACTCCATGCCGTTTATTATACCGTCACTTGCCGAAGAGGTCGTCTTCTCTGGCGCCCCCTGATCAGGTTCGATCAGAACATCCGTACCCCTGCACAAACATCATCGGAGAAAAGCGCCCGAAAAGTTACAAATATTTGATATACTCTGTCCGAAAAGAGAAACAGGCAGTATGGACGTCATTGGTCTCTTCTTGCAGCAAAACGAACCCCTGATGCAGTTCATCTACGGGCTGATCTTCTTCGTCATGGGGGTTGCCGTTGCCCTGCAATCGCGCTACTCTTCTCGCCTGGAACTTGCCCGCAGTTTGCGCTGGCTGGCGGCATTCGGTTTTTCCCACGGGTTGTATATCTGGGGCGAATGGTTTGCCCCCCTTCATGCAACCTACCTGTACCCTTTTTGGGTTCAGGTCATGCACTATCTACACCTGGCGATGCTCATCTTTTCGTACGTATGTCTTTTCGAGTTTGGCATTGCCCTGCTCCGCCCCCTGCGCATGGGCAACACCCTGCGCTGGCTTTTGGCAGGCTGGCACACCCTCTTCACCCTGCTGATGGTAAGGGTAGCCCTCTCCACCCCATTCGATTTGAAAACTTTCCACGACCACATCGAAGCGCTGGCAGGGTACATGATTGCTTTTCCCAGCGGCATTTTTGCCGCGTATGGCTTGCGCGAACAAACCTACCGCCTGATCGCTCCACTGGATGCCCCCTCGGTGGTCAGTATGCTGCGCACCGCAGGCATTACCCTGGCGGTTTTCGGCGTCCTGCGGGGATTTGTCCCCCCGCCCGTCCATTTCTTCCCAGGCAACTGGCTGAACCTGCGCACCTTCGAGCAAACCCTGGGTGTCCCCGTGCTGGTATTTCTGGTGCTGGCAGGGGGTGTGCTGTTATTTTCCATGGTGCGCGCCCTGGAAGTCTTCCACGTGGAGATGGAGCGCGCCATTGAACGCATGGAGCAACAGCAAATTCTGCTCGCAGAGCGCGAACGCATTGCCCGTGAACTGCACGACAATACCCTGCAGATTGCTTACACGGCTGGACTGCTCATCGACTCGGCGCGTAAACTGGCAGACCCCGAAAGCGCCATCGCGCAGCGGCTGGATCGGGCGATTCTGGCGCAAAACGAAGTGATTGCGGAACTGCGCCGCAACATGCGCAACCTGCACACCACCCTGCCCGAGCCAGACCCCCGTCACGCCATCCGCCAGTTGATCAGCGACCCGCGTTTCCGCACGCTGGTGGACATTCATCTGGAAGACGCCCTGCCCGAGGGCTGGACGCTCTCCCCGCAGTCCAGCAGGCATTTGCTGGCAATAATCCAGGAAGCCCTTTCCAACGTGGTGCGTCATGCTGGCGCCAGTCGGGTAAACCTGTCCCTGTCTCTGGATGAGGCGGGCAACACCCTGATGATTCTGGAGGACGACGGTACGGGCATACCCGCTCAGGTGCGCGAAGGGTACGGATTACGCAACATGCGCGAGCGCGCCCGCATGATGGGCGGAACCCTGACCCTGAACAACCGCTCTCCCGAAAAGGGAACCCGCCTGACTCTGACGATCCCTTCAGAAAGAGATTTGCCGCTGGAAAGGAGTCAACCATGAACCGCATTCGGATTGTCATTGTGGATGACCACGCGCTGGTGCGCATGGGGCTGACCACCCTGATCGGAGATCGCACCGACATGGAAGTGGTGGGAGAAGCCAGCGATCTCTCCCAGGCGCTGCGCATCGTCGAGGAAACCCAACCGCACATCGTCTTGATGGACATTCGCATGCCAGGTCAGAGCGGCATTGAAGCCACCCGTCAAATCGTCCAGCGCTTTCCGCATACCCGCGTGATCATCCTCACCTCTTACTCCGACGATGAACTGGTCATGCGCGCCATTCAGGCAGGCGCGGCGGGCTACGTCCTCAAACAAGCCGATAACGACGTCCTGCTCAACGCCATCCAGACGGTGGCGCGGGGCGGTTCTCTGCTCGATCCCACCACCACAGCCCGCCTGCTCCAGTACGTGCGGGAAATGGAGCGCAAAGAGGAGCAAAACGCCTTTCGCGATCTTTCCGAACGGGAGTTAAGCGTGCTGGCAGAACTGGCAAAGGGCAAAACCAATGCCGAAATTGGCAAAGCCCTGTTCCTCAGCGAAAAAACCGTGCGCAACCATGTCAGCACCATTCTGGAAAAACTGCACCTTTCCAACCGTGTGGAACTGGCAACCTACGCCGTCGAGCATCATATCTTTGACCTGATCCAGAGAGAATAAACGCAGGTGGCTCGTTCAAACACGAGCCACCTGCTTTGTACCGATAAAGCGTTCCGTTAAGATTGGGTGGTTTGAGGCGTCTTGTTCCTGTTCAACCAGCGGAGGATGAAGAAGTCGGCACCGTAGTAGCCCGCTACCTTCCAGGCGAGGATCAGCAGGATAGCCACCAGGAAGAGCAACGGATTGGTGCTGGCAGTACCCGCCATCATGAAGTTCCAGTTCATCAGCGCCGCAAAGAAGGCGGTGATGAAAACAATGGCGCCGACGATCAGCCCAATGCCCACCAGCAGTTCGCCGTAAGCCACCAGTTTACCAAACCAGGTGTACGACTGCGCATCCAGCAGGGATTGAATGAAAGCGCGGTACCAATCGAAGGCAATGGGCGGGCGCGCAGGCGGCTCGGGAACGGCAACCGCTCGTGCCCAGAAGCCCTTCAGGGCTTCGCCAGTCACTACCCAGGCAGGATTGTTGATTTTGTGCAGAGAGGCATCAATCCACTGCCATCCCAACCAGATGCGCACCACCAGCCACAGCCAGGCGGCGCGGCGGTCATTGAAAAGAAACTTTACCCAGGCGGGATCCTTCAGATCAAGGGAATCTCCCTTGAAAAACGTAGAAATGCTTGCCATAACTCGCTCCTTGATGAGGCTTTTAAGAATGTTGGATTGTTCATCGAACAATCTGATTGCATTGTAGAAGAAACGCCGAAAACCTCACAGGGACACCTGACCCAATTCTTGCGGGTCAGGTGTCCCTGCCCAACCTGCCAGATGCGAAGGTTCACAGCCTTTGGTGATTTAAGGTACAATCTTCCTGAACCTGAAATAACAAGGAAACGGCATGGCGCACCCATTGATCCAGACCCTGAAAAATGCTCGAGGCAATGCCCGCGGCGCGATCCTTTCGGAACCGCTGTGGGGCATTCCCTTCAACCTCTACGCTCCCTACTTCTCGGTGTACATGCTGGCGCTGGGCTTGAGCGACAGTCAGATCGGACTGCTGGTCAGCCTGGGGCTGGTGATGCAGTTCTTCTGGGGCTTGCTGGGAGGCATCATCACCGACAAACTGGGACGCAAGCGCACCACCTTCATCTTCGATGCCATTTCCTGGAGCATTCCCACCCTGCTGTGGGCAACCGCGCGCAATTTCTTCTCCTTCCTCGCCGCAGTGCCGTTCAACAGCGCCTGGCGCGTCACCCACAACTCGTGGACGCTGGTGCTGGTGGAAGACACCGATCCCGAAGAACTGGTGGAAATCTACTCGTGGATTTACATTGCGGGGCAACTGGCGGTCTTCTTTGCGCCCATCGCAGGGTTGCTCATCGCCCGCTTTGGACTGGTGCCGACCATGCGCGGCTTACTCCTGCTGGCATGTGTGATGATGACCGCCAAGTTCATCGTCATGAACGCCATGGTCACCGAGACGCGTCAGGGCAAAATCCGCATGGAAGAGACGCGCCACCGCAGTATCCTCTCCCTTTTGCTGGAGTACCGCGATGTGCTGGGCATCCTCTTCCGCTCGCCCGCCACCCTGTACACGCTCGGCATTCACCTTGCCTTTTCCATTGCCGCCACGGTGAGCAACACCTTCTGGTCCATCCTCGTCACCGAGAAACTGCGCATCCCCGCGGCGCACCTGTCGCTCTTTCCCATTGCCAAGTCTGCCATCATGCTGATCTTTTTCTTCCTCATCACCCCGCGCCTGCGCGGTGTGCACTTCCGCAACCCCATGGTGCTGGCATTTCTGGGCTATATCACTGCCTATAGCATTCTCCTGCTCACCCCCGCGCGCAATTACCCCCTGCTGTTCCTTTCGGTGACCATCGAGACGTGCAGTTTTGCCGTGCTGGGCACGCAAATGGACCGCCTGCTGGTGGTGACGATGAATGCCGAGGAGCGCGCCCGCATCATGGCGCTGTTTGTGGCAACGCTGGTCGCCGCCACCTCGCCCTTTGGCTGGATTGCTGGGGCGTTATCCTCGATCAACCGCAACCTGCCTTTTGTGCTGTGCCTGATCATGTACGCCATCGGCATCGCACTGGTACTGCGCGCCGCACGCCTGCCCGAAAATCAGCCCAAAACCCGCGAGGCTGCCGCCGTATGAGCGCCATTCTGTGGTTGATTCGTCACGGCGAGACCGACTGGAACCGCGAGGGACGCTGGCAGGGCTGGCGCGATGTGCCCCTCAACGCCACAGGGCTGGCACAAGCCGAAGCCATGGCAGAGCGACTGGCAGGAGCAGGAGTGGCATTTGGCGCGCTGTACGCCAGCCCCCTGCGCCGCGCTCTGCAGACCGCACAGCCCACGGCGCACCGTCTGGGACTGGAAATTCGCATCGATGAACGCCTGCGCGAGATCCATCAGGGAGCGTTTGAGGGATTGACCCACGCGGAGATTGCCCAGCGCTTTGCCGCCGAACTGGAAGCCATCCGCCGCGCGCCTGCCCTTGCCTCTGCCCCAGGCGGAGAGACGGTAACGCAGGTTGCCGCACGTGTGCGCGCCGCCGCCGACGACATCGCCCGCCGCCACGGCGGTCAAACCGTGCTGGTCTTCGGGCATGGACTGGCGCTGGCGACGCTGTACTGTCAGGCAAACGCCATACCACTGGACGAGGTGGCTCGGTACATTCCCACCAATGGAGATATTCTGATGGTGGAGTGGAACGCCTCCCCCCCGCCTGCCACCCCGTAGAGGCTTGCTCCCGTCCCCCACCTTTTTCCCGACGGGAGCAGAGCGCCTGTCCATCCCGCAGGGCAGGGACAAATTTTCCCTCCTTCCAGAATCCTCGCCGCGCTTTTGTGATACACTAAAAGTATCGTATGAGCACCTCGGTACTGGTTGCCACGCCGCACACCGCCTTTGGTGAACTGATCCGCCTGAGCCTTGAAGAGGAAGGGCGCTATCAGGTGCGCCTGGTGAGCAGTGCGCGCGAAGCCGCCGCCGCAGTCATCAACCCTTACTACCGCATCGTCATCCTCGACTGCGACCTGCCCGACCTGCCCCTGACCGAACTGAGCGCCGTGCTTCTGCACGATCACCCTGGCTTGAAACTGGTGCTGATTCCCCCCGAAAACAACCCCCAGCACCCCGCCGTGCGCGACATCCCCGCCCACGGCTACCTCTCCCGTCCCTTCTACCTGCCCGATTTGCTCAATCTGCTGGTAGGGCTGGAGAGCGCCGAGACCCCGCCGCCTTCCGCCGATGAGGAAGGATTGCCCGATTGGGTGGATGAACATGCGCTGGAACATCTGCTGGCAAACAGCGCCGCCGAAGGCGGGATGATTCTGCACCGCAACGGCGCGCAGGTTGCCCGCACCCCCGCCGCCGAAGCCCTCAGGGCGCAGATTCAGCGCCTGTGGGAAATGGAAGAACCCACCGATGTGGTGCGTTTTGCCCGCCTGAGCGACGAACTGGGCGAGCGCATCCTGTATGTCACCGCGCTGACCCCCCACATGGCGCTAGGACTGGTGTACCCGCTCAAGACGCCCCTCAGCCGCATCCGCACCGAAGCCCTGCAGATGACCCGCACCCTCGCCAACGGCAGTGCGCCCGCCGCTCCCAAAAAGCCCGCCGTCCCGCCAGCCGAATCGGCGCGTCCCGCCCTTGAGGAACCACCGCCCGAAACGTGGGCGACTGAGGAAGAAGCGGCGGAAGCAGACCTGCCCGAACGCATCTCGCTGGCGGATTTGCTGGGCGATGTGCCCCCGCCCGACCCCCAGCCCGCCGCAGAGTGGGTGCCCGAGATTGACCTCTCCCTGCCGCGCGTCTCCGTGGAGGCGCCCGCCCCACCCATCCCCGAAGCCCCCGCTGTGGAAGCGCCCCC